>Ga0326727_10003103_pt1 | contig 54210 bp, 52 predicted proteins | sample MB2enrmetagenome_FD_207643 | JGI IMG/M metagenome (GOLD analysis project Ga0326727, IMG submission 207643) | Lab enriched peat soil microbial communities from McLean, Ithaca, NY, United States - MB29MY | ecosystem: Environmental > Terrestrial > Soil > Wetlands > Peat | place: USA: New York...
GGTCAGGTTGCTCCCAGTGGACCCGTAGGGAAGAGAGAGCCTGCCGAACATCGCCACGGGGCCCATGGCGCTCTCCGAGCACTCCTTGCTTCTCTGTTGCTGCGCTGAGTACGAGTAGAGCCCGACCGCGGTGACCACCACGACGATCGCGACCACCGCGACGATGAGCGCCTTGTTCCGACTCTTCATTGGCCGCTCGGGTCGTCTCGACGCCCTAAAATCCCTATCAGCGCCCCGGCGTTCACCTGCCCAGAGAGCAGGCCAGTCGCCCGCGCTCCGCTGCCGGCCCTTCGGCAAACGGATGACTAATTTAATTACCCCCCTCGCCGGGAGCGTCAGAAGTCATGGAGATAGTCAGCAGGAAGGACTCGAAGCTCCTCGGCCGGAGCGAGCTGAAGGTCCTGTTCGCAGACAAGGCCGGAGCGATCAACCGGAAGGACGCGATCAGAGATGTCGCCCGAGCCATGAACACGGTGGAGGGGAAGGTCACCCTCGTGAAGCTAAGTCCTCAGGCGGGTTCGAGGAACCTGGTGGGGTGGTTCCACGTATACGATACGGAAGAGGGGCGCAAGGAGATTGCCCACGAGTACTACTCGACGCGGCTGCTGACCAAGGAGGAGAAGGAAGCCGTGAAGGCCGCGAAGAAGAAGGCGGATGCAGCGGCTGCGGCTGCGGCGGCTCCTGTCAAGAAGAAGAAGTGATGATCAATGTCCAAAGAAGCTAAGGATGCAAAGGCACCTCCCAAGGGCACACCCGCTCCCGCGCCTGCGGCCGCCGGGGCGGCCGCAGAGGCCCCGGTAGAGGGAGAGGCGCCAAAGGCGAGGAAAGAGCGCAAGGAGAAGAAGCCCAAGGCCAACGTCCAGGTGTGGAAGCTCTACAAGGTCGAGGACACGACGCTCACGAGGCTCAAGAAGGAGTGCCCCCGGTGCGGCAAGGGGTACTTCATGGCCGAGCACAAGGACAGGATGTCCTGCGGAAACTGCGGCTACACGACCTTCAAGACAAAGGCCTAGCTCAGCCCGAGTGGCTCTCCAGCGCGCTCCGTATCGCCTTCAGCGTCTGCGGAACGATGAACGGCCTGAACGGTGCGAGGTACTTGGCAGCGTTGGCCTTGATGACATTCTCGCGCCCGTTGGCCCCCACGTAGCCGTCGAGGAAGGCGTCGGCGACGACCCGGATGGCGTCCTCCTTCAGCGAAAGCTTGCCCACGTAGTAGAGGAACTCCGCCAGGTCCCAGGCCTGGTCCCCGCCCTCCACGGCCTGCTCGAGGTCCGTGAAGTAGAGCTGGCCGTCCTTCACGACGATGTTCCCCGCCTTGGCGTCGCCCAGCGCGAAGCCGGCTCCGTGCACCATGCCCAGGTCCGCGCCGTAGCTCCTCACGAGGGACGCGTCCGAGGAGCTCCCCTTGAGTATCTGCTCGACGGTCTTCGACAGCGGCTTCCCCTCGACGAACTCCTTCACGAGCACCTTGTCGTCTATGGCCGCTCCCACGACCTTCGGGGTGTTCACGCCCGAGGTCCTCAGCCTCCGCGTCGCGTTGTACTCTCTGTGCATCCTCGCCTGGGGCGACATGCTGAACTTCATCCTCGGCGCCCATACGTTGAGGAAGGCCCACTTCATCGAGCGGATGTCGGCGAAGTGCTTGAAGACGTAGCTGACCTGCCCGTCGCCCCTTATCGTCACGAGTTTGGCTGTGGTGTAGACCTCGCCCAGGGTCCTTGTCTGCTGGCTGTAGGTCCTGAAGCCCGCCTTCTGGGCCAGCCTCTCTATCATCTCGTCGGTCTTCCCGACGACCACGCCCTCGTCCAGCCTGAGGAGGTCCTTGGGGTGTTCGAGCTCACGGGGCGGGTCGACCTTCTGCTGCAGCCTCTTGACCTTGGAGACCGCCTCGTCCTTCATGGTCCCCAGCCCGACCCTGCCGGCGTAGCCGTGGGCGGCGTACTGCCTGACTCCCCTGGCGGTCAGGTTGAACAGGGCCAGCATGTTCGCGAAGGCCCTCCCTCTGAGCTTCTCGGAGACCAGCCTGACCTGGTCGCCCCGCAGCTCGAAGAAGCCCTCTTCGGCGAGCGCCTTCGCGGCCTCCCTGAAGCCGTCGACGCTGCTCTCCCTGTTCCGTTGCGCCGAGGGACAGGTGTAGGTTCTGATGTAGCTGTAGAGCACGGGAGGGTAGATGGACGCCCTCTTGTGGAGCTTCTCGAAGAGGAAGTAGTCGAGGGGGATGATGAGGTCCTGCGAGAACTCGCCGACCTGGGACGAGAGCTCGTAGATGAGTTCGGCGATGATCCTCTTCTTGCTCTCCACCTCTGCCGCCCTGGTGAACTCGGCGTTGAGCAGGGGAAGGTGCACGTTCAGCAGCCTGCCGGCTACGAACTCGCCCAGAGACGCCTTCCTGGCGTCCGAGAGGAAGAGTTCGTCCTGGACGATCAGCGCCGAGGCCTTCACGGGAACGTCGACGTACCTGTACCTGACCCTGCCGCCGAAGCGCTTCGACGTGACGATGATGTCGTAGTCAGAGTCCGGCCGCGAGTAGCCCGCAACCTTGGAGCCGTAGGCAGTGACAGAGGTGACCTCGTCCCTGACCAGCGTCCGCGCGAGATTGACGAGGACTTCCTTCTCGTCCGGCGATAGGGCCTCGCTCAAACCGCTGCCTTCACTTCCAGCTGCTTGATCCGGGCCAGGACCGCCGGGTCGAACGCGGTGTTGGCGATCACCTCAACGCCGACGTTCACGACGTTCTCCTCGGGCGGGACCCTCTTGGCGGGCAGCCCCTTCTCGATCCAGCTCTTGGCTACCTTCTCGTTGAGCTTCTCGTCAGAGAGGCCCCCCCTGAACTTCCTGTTGACCAGCGCGGCAAGGCTCCTGTCGTTGACGAAGAGCCGGCCCGGTTCCACCACCCTCTCCTCGTCGGCATAGCCCGACTCGAAGAGAGTGCTGACCCTCTCGTCGCTCGTGACCTGCATCCGGCTGAACCTCCTCACTAGGTCCACGTAGTGCGTGAACTCGTGGGCCGCCACGGCCTCGATGGTCCCCTTCGACCCGTGTATGAGCAGCGGCGCAGTGAATTGAACTATTATCGAGAGTCTCCCCTCGAACTTCGCGGGGATGACCCTGGCGTAGAGCGCGCCGACGCTGCCGAACTCCACAGAGGTGGTGGCAAGCGGCATGGAGGGCTCAACGTAGTAGGGAGGATAGGCGAGCCCGGAGGCCCTCTCGACCCTCGTCACGGCGCCGGCAAGGTACTTGGACCTCTCCCGCACCTTTTTCGCCACGGCGGGCTTCAGCGAGCCCTGGGCGACCGCCTGGTCCACTAAGACGAAGGGGTCCAAGTGTTCAGGACGCGAGCCCACGCACTATAATAGATTTCAGCCTGAAGAGGCGTTGGCGATTCTGAACTTCACTGCGGGCCTTATCTTCTCGACCTGGATGAACGTCTCGGCCTGGTTGACGCCCGGGACCTTCCCGAGGTTCTCGGCGACGATCTTGTAGATCTCCTCGATGGTCTTCGCCCGCAGCGTCACGAATGCGTCGAACCTGCCGGTGACCTCCTGTATCAACCTGACCTGGTCCAACTTCCCTATCTCGGTAAGCGCCTGGTCCCGCTGCTTCGGGTCGAGGTTTACGCCCACGACGGCCGAGGCGGGCAGACCCAGCTTGTCCTCGTCGACGATGATCGTGAACTGCTTGATTATCTGGCGCTTTGTGAGGCGCTTGATCCTGCTGTAGGTCACCGAGAGGTTCAGCCCCAGGTCCTTGCTGAGCGTCGGAATCGAGACCGACGCGTCCTTGTAGAGAGAGCCGAGAATCTTCATGTCGACCTCGTCAAGTTTTCCCATTTGGCGCCACTTATGTTGCAATTAATTCAGGTCTCTATTTACGTCTTTTGCTTATTCATGATTGGACCGCACGTTCTTCGACCCTGATTCCAAGAAGGCGCCCGAGCGACTGTCTCGAGTTGCCGGACCGGCCTGACGGCGCGGCCGGGTAGGCAGAATCTTAATCAATCATGGGTTCGAGGCGAGACCGATGAAGAGTAAGGGCAAGAGCAGGTACAACCAGCGCGTCGGCAAGTTTCTTTTCATCGCGCCCGCAGCCATAATAATAATCCTGGTGCTCTACGCCTACGTCGAGCTCCATGCCCCCGGTACCCTGGATGTGAGAGCGCTGGACGAGAACGGGAACCAGTTACATGTCGAGGCCGCGGTCAACGGGAACACGGTGACCACGCCCGCGAACGTCTCCCTGGCCCAGGGAACCTACATCGTGAACTTCACTACGATCACGTGGTACTACCCGCCCGCCTCCAGAGATGTAGTGGTCACGCCGGGTATGACCTCGTACGCAGACGCGCTCTATACGCCTGTGACGGTCTTCGTTCAGGTCACCGGTAGCGGATTCAACGTGACCAGAATCTCCGCCCTGCACGGGGTCACCCCGGTGACCTGGATTAACCCGTCGAGCTCCCTGGTCACCTTCAGCGGGGGTCCGTTCCAGCAGGTGAGACTGAATCCGGGACAGTCCTACAGTTACACCTTCACCAGCGCAGAGACCTTCACGATCAACGTCGGGTCAACGAACGAGACCATGACCGTTGACGTGCAGTAGGGCCGGCTCAAGCGCGTTCCTCCCCGGTTATTAGGAGGAAGGCGCTGGAATGGCCAAATTCACCCTGTCGGGGGCAGATTCCGTCGAGGTTTCCTGCCTCATGGGGCTGCCAGATTCGCCGCAAAAGAGGAATAGAATATTACGGATATTCAAGCCATCGAGGGGTTTTTGAGCCCGAAAAGGCCCTTTTTTGCCCTAGAATAGCCCGAATTGTAGACAATTCGTCCATTGTCCTTATATAGTGAGTGCGAGCGACCTGCTCTGAAAATATGAATACATCTTCGATGTATTTCAACAAATTCAGTTCGGGAACTATACTAGCATTGCTAGCACTGTCAGGAATGCTGTTTCTGGTACCGCTCGCGGTGCCAGTGCACGCATCACAGGACGCTAGCCTACCAACCATTTCGACAAACATCAACGTCTACATCAACGGTGCAGGTACAGTCGGCTCTTCGCTGAAGATTACTAATCCAATCTCGAACTCGTATGCGATAACATCAATTACGATCTTCGCGCCTACCAACTTCGCCTTCAGCGCATTCGGTGGACTCGGTACCTACTTCAACCTTGAACCAGTACAAACAGCTGGAGCCATTACCTTCACAAGTAATGTTGGCGGCCTCGCTCCAGGCTTCACCGACACCATTCCGCTTGGAACCATCACTTCCAGCGTAGCCTCACCGGTTACGGCTGCTCCACCAACATCCACATTCACGACGAGTCTGATTGATGCCGGTTCAAGCCCTGCGTCCTACCCCGGTCCAACGTGGACGGTGTACACGCTCGCAACTGGAACCGCCATCGCAAGCGTGACCCCACTCGCGCCGGCGAACTACGTTGCCGGTAGCGCCCCATTGACGATCACAGCGACACTCAACACAAACCAGCCGGGCGTGCCGATCACCTTCAAGGTGACGACGGCTCCGCACACTGGTTTCACCGCGACGGTGTCGCCATCCTCGACCACCACGGTCGCCAGCTCTACGACAGCTGCTGCGACCACTATCTTCACTCCGAGCAACTACGCAGGTTTGGTACCTGACTCCACCACCATCACAGCAACTTTGGGCACAGGTGGAAGCAGTCTACAATCCAGCGCAGTGACAACAGTCGCAGGGAGCCCATCCACGGTAGGATGGTTCTACGCAAACACGACCCCGTTCGCTGCCGGAACGACCATCTACCTAACTGGTGCAGGATACTTCAACACTCCGAGCAACACAGCGCTTGGCATGCTTGGGTATATCTCTCCAGCAAGTCCATATGGCCACTTGGCAGTGACCGTGTCTGACGCCTACGGCAACTCGATCGCCTTTGTTTCAATCTCCGGTCTCTCCATCACCATCGCCGCATCTGGCGGCGCTGGCTTCGACAACAGTGCGCTGGGAACGAACCCACTGATCAGCACCATTACTGGTGCGACCGGTGTCGCCCTCGGGACCGGATATGTCACCTATCCATACTTCCAACCCTACACCTACGGCTCAATCGGGTCGCTAACTGCGATTATGGCGGGCACATACATTCCATCTTCGACTCCCTTCTCCGTTAGCGCCAACAGCGGAACCATATTCACAGGCACTCAGGCTGCACTCTATTCGCTGGTTGTCACCGGAAGTCCTGGCGCAGGCTCAACAGACAAGCTAACTGCAACCGCCTCCCCTGCGAACACCCAACCGGGTGTCCCAGTCACCTTCAACCTCTGTGGTCAGCAGGTCGGAGCGACGCAATGCGCCGGCACCACGCCAGGGTATGGAGGTAACTTCGTCGGCGGAAGTCAGATCGGCTTCGTCTCCAGCACTTCGACCAGTGGAACCGCGACCGCATCATACGTACTCGACCCAGCTTTTGGCCACGCTGCGTACTGGAACGACACAGCTCCAGCACCAGTAGTGGGAACACCTAAGGCGATACTCCCGTACGTGCAGACCACTCCTATTGTGACGACAACCGCAGGAGCACCCAGCACCTTCAAGGTGTTGGTATTCTTCGACGCCCTACAAGCACACCCAGTCACGGGATCATTCGTCGCTGGCCAGAATGCCTACATCAACGTAGAACTCGTTGACGCCTACGGCAACTTGGCCGTCAACACCCTCGTAAACCAGATACAGGTCACACTCTCCGCAACCTCACCCACCGCGCTCAGCGCAACAACAACCTACATCGCCTTCGGCTTCTCCTATTCTGACTCGACATTCGGAAACATCCAATGGACGGTCCCATCCTCAATCGCGGCCGGCACAGTGCTGACCCTGACTGCGGCTGGAGTCGTGAACGGAGTCGCCGTTTCGCCTTCGACAACTGTGACCATCGTCTCTCCACTGCCATCACTCAACGTCAAGTCACCAGTACCAACCAACGGGTACCTCTACTCATACACAACAGGGTTGACCTTCTCGGGCTGGGCGAACATATCCAAGGGATACAGCCCAGCAACCGACAGCATATCCAGCATCGGTTACAAGGTCGGCACGAACCATTGGGTAGCGACACCCGGTGCAGGCACTCAGGACAACTACGTGCTGTCCACCTTCCTGCCAGTCGGCTTGAGCACGATAATGTTCAACGCCACTGACGCCAACAAGAACACCGTGGTCAGCTCATCGTACACCGTACTGGTGGACATAGCAGCCACGACGTTCACCTTCGGCTCGGCAACATCCAACACCGGATGTGTAACCGTGACAGCAGCGACCGCACAGGGCGACTTCAACACAGCCACATTCACTGCCTCCTTCGGTGGAGTAGCAGTCCCAGCGGCCTCCATATCGTGGAGCGGAACCCAGACACCCGGAACGGCCGGAAGTCTGACCGCGACCATCTGTGGATTGACCTCGCAGACTGCAACACTCTCCGTAACTGGCAGCACATTGGCTGGGCTGAGCGCGACCTCGACCGAGTCACTCACAGTCACAGTGCCGTTCGCCAACTCCATCAGCTTCAACACAGGCTCAGCAACCTACGGACTCAACGGCGCCTTCAAGGGTGTCACCTTGTCCGTAACCAACGGTTGGAACACACCTCAGACCATAGTCGTCTACGCCACACTCAAGTCAGGCTCCAGCATCTACGTTGCAGAGGGCACGGTAACAGTCGCGGCTGGCGGAAGCGCCACGGTATTCTGCGTTGACTTGCAGACTATCCCGGCAGGACCCTACAGCGTGACGTTCGCAGCCGTGACCACCGCCAACCAGGCGGTCTCAGCTCCAACAACACCGATCAGCCTGACGGCGACTTAGGTGAGAGCATGAAACTCCAACTCCTCGCAATCCCTCTGCTCGTGGCCCTGATGCTGTCTCCGGTCCTTGCGGCCGCGGCGACTGGAACGATCTCTTTCTCGAGTCCAGCGTCCGGCGCATCGTACTCGGGCCAGGGGGCCTACACGATCGCAGGTTCCATCTCTCCGACACCAACCCTTCCAGACAATGTCAACATCGTGGTGACCCTGCAGGGCTCATCTACCCCGCTCGACGTTGAGCAGGTATCCGTCCAGACGGGCGGGTCCTTCAGTGTCTCGACGCTCTACGGAGGAAACGCTGCTTGGGTCTCTGGGACGTACGTCATAACGGCCACCGACTCAACCGGTGCGACCGGGACGACGACGTACAAGTACACCGCGACGACCACCGCTCCTTCGGGGACAACGCTCACCGTCGTAGCCCGCTCCAACTCTATCCTCTATGCTGGTCAGACCGCGCAGATCTTTGCGCTGGCCTACTGGAATAATGGTAGTGCTGCGGCCAAGGCAACATTCACGGCAAGCGCCATCGGCCCGACCGGATCAAACCCAGGAATCACTTGGGCGGCATCTTCGCCAGCTAGCGGAGTCGAACTCTGGACAGCGACCATCCCCACGGGCGCCTCAGACGGCGTCTATGGTGTGGATGTGTCCGCGACAGAGGGCGGCATCACTACTTGGACGCAGACCTCGTTCCAGGTTGACAGCGCCATCGCATCTCAAACCTCCGTCACAGCACTCGCAACGACCCTGACTGCCATCCAGGCTAGCATAACCACTCTACAGAGTGGCTTGACTACTCTGACGGGCAGTGTGACCACTCTCCAGACCGGCGTAACCGCCCTCCAGACGAGCGTCACCACCCTCGGGACGAGCGTAACAGCTCTCCAGACGGGCATCACGGGCCTCCAGACGAGCGTCACTGGCGTTGGCAAGAACCTCACAGCATTCAGCAGCTCCATCACTTCGTCTCTCGCCTCAATCACCACGACTCTCGCAGCTCACACCGCCTCACTGAGTGCCCTAACTTCCACGCTCGGAACAGTAAACACCAACGTGGCAGCCCTCGGCACAGCAGTCAGCACACTCACCGGCACCGTCAACTCCATCTCAAGCGGACTCACCACACTCTCCAGCACAGTCAGCACCATCTCCTCAGGTATCAGTTCCCTCACATCTAGCGTATCGACTCTGACGACCACCGTCACAGGACTGCAGTCGACTGTTAACAGCCTCTCAGGCGTACCTGCACAGATATCAAGCCTGAGTTCGTCTGTCTCTAACAACCAGACTTACGTCCTCGTGGTAGCGGCGCTCGTAGTCATAACGCTGGTTCTCGAACTCGCAATATTGATCAGAAAGATGTCCTAAACAGGCATCTTTCTCTTCTCTCTTTTTTCTCCGAAATTCCCAGGGGACACTGCGCACCACTTCAGGGCTTATATAATCGGACGGGCTCCGTCCCCGTGAAGGGTATCAGCTCGGTCTACGGCTTCATCCTGATCTTCCTCCTCTCCATGGCCTCCATCCAGACCTGGTCCTCCGCCGTGGGCGCCATGGAGAGCATCCAGGCGGCTTCGGACCAGGGGCACGAGCTCCAGCAGCTCCAGGGCATAGAGCGGCTGTCGCTCTCGCTCTCCAACGGCAGCCTCACCATATCGAACGACGGCCAGGTGCCGTCGACGGTCGAGTTCGCAAGGCTGCTGGGGGCGAACAGTTCGAGGACGCTGGCGCTCGACCTCCCGGTTCCCGTGGGAGACTCGGTCGTGGAGCACGTCCCGCCGGGCTACGGAGTCGAGGTCGTCACGTCTCTGGGGAACGTGTTCGTAGCCGGTCCTGCCGCCGGCCCCCCTGGCTCCATCTGGTCGGCACCCTCCGCCGCCGGAGCGGCCCGGAGCGAGCAGCTCTTCCAGAACCCCTACGACCCCTCCTCTTTCTACCTCGGCTCGGGACCTTGGGTCTACGCCTTCAGCTCCTCGGGCGTCCCGGAGTGGTCCTTCGACGCGGGGGCGGGGGTGGTCACCGACGTGATGCCGATATCGAGCGGACCGGTCTACGTCTCGGTGGGGTATGCGGCCCCCTCCAACGCCGGCGAGCTCTTCGAGCTCGACCCGAGCGGGAGGGTCATGGCATCGTTCTCGGTCAGGGTGCTCGACACCCCCGACAGCTCCTCGAGCCTGGACACGCTCGCGGTCGCCAAGGGCGAAACGGCCGGCTATGTCTACTACGACGGCTGGTTCTACTCGACGGACGGAAACTTCACGTCGCTGCCGGTCTCGGGCACCCAGCTCGCCGGGACCGACCCATCGAGCTTCTACCTCTACACCTGGCTGGGCGGCTCGTCCTACGGCAACTGCCAGCCCTGGGGGAACGAGATGGTCCTCGAGTCCTTCGCGCCGGGTGCCGGCTATCCCGGGGGGCTGCGGCTGAGCTGGACCGCCTTCGCCTACGTGGGACCTTGCACGCGCTACGACCCTCAGCTGCTGGGCGCCAGCACCGGGGGCGGCGTGCTGGCGACGCTCTTCGCGGCCCCCTACTACAGCGACTCCTACCTGCAGAGCCTGCCCGGCCACGACCCGTACATCGCCGTGATCTCCGCCTCCGGCCAGGTCCTCTACGACCATGAGGCGCCCTCCAACGGCTACACGGCGGTGGCCACCGACGGCTCGAGGGTCTTCCTCGCCATGCCGGAGCTGGACCAGGTCCAGGTCCTGTCGCTGTCCAGCCAGACGGTAGCGACCTACGACATCGGCATCCCTGCGTCGGCCCTGGTCTGCGACCACGGACTCCTCTTCGCAGTCTCGCCCAGCGAGGTGAAGGTCTACGACGGGGCGATGAACCTGGTGAGGACCATCGACCTCGCCCCTCTGGCGCTGGCGTCCTACACGAACGCATTCCCCTTCGAGCCGGCGCTGCAGGCTCCCTCCTTCCTGGTCCTCAACGGCACCAGCTACGCCGCCCTGGCCGAGAACGCGACGGGCTTCACCAGCCTGGCCATCGGCCGCTACGCCTGAGGCCGCGGCGCCTCGGCCATCTCTTAAATAATCAGGGGCAGCGCCGAGGGTCGAACTCGGAGAAGCCAGCACCATTTGTCGCACGTCGAGATAGCCCGCAGGTCCACGCGTGGGTCCTTCGCCCTCTTCGCAGGGAACTTCACCACGACCGCGATATCCTTCGTCGCCATAGTCATCATCGCCCGGCTCCTCGGGCCCAGCCAGTACGGCGTCTACACGCTCTCGATACTGATCCCCAACATCCTCCTGAACTTCCTCGGCCTGGGCGTCAATTCGGGCATAACCCGCTACGCCGCCTTCCACCTCTCACAGGATAGGCCCGACATCGCAAGGCGCATTACTAACAACGGGATCGCCTTCGTGCTGCTCTTCGGCGTGGCCCTGGCCGCCGTCTGCTTCGCGGGCGCCGGGTTCCTCTCCGACTTCGTCCTCCACCGGCCCGATATGGCCGGCCTGGTGAGGTTCGCCTCGCTCATCATACTCGCCCAGGCGCTCTTCCAGTCGGCTGTCTCGGCGCTTCTCGGCTGGAGCCTCATGGGCAACATCAGCGTGACGAGCGTCTTCCAGTCGTCGCTCAGGCTGCTGATCGCCGTCCCGCTTGTCGTCCTGGGCTTTGCCGTCCAGGGCGCGCTGGTCGGCTATGTGCTCTCCATCGTCATCGGCGGCGTCCTCGGCCTACTGCTGCTCCTGCGCAGGACGGGCCGCGGGGGCGCCAGGCCCCTTGAGGGCTTCGGCGAGGACGTCAGGACCATGCTCACCTACGGCCGGACGCTATTCGTGGGGCAGTTTGCCTCGAACATCTCCGCCCAGTACGTCCTCCTCATACTCGCAGCCGTGGCCGCCAACACCTACGTCGGCTACTACCAGTCTGCGAGCAACTTCACCAGCGCCATAACGCTAACATCCGGAGCGATAACCCAGGCGCTCTTCCCCGCCTTCGCGCACCTGGAAGGGACCAAGGGCGACCTGGGGAGGGCGTTCACCCTCGCGACGAAGTACATGGGCTTCGCTCTCACGCCCGTGATCTTCCTCCTCATGGGCGCCTCGGTGCAGCTGATCGTGGTGCCTTTCGGCTCATCCTACAGCACCGCGTCAACCTACCTCGCCCTGCTCGCCCTCTCGAACATCTCCCTGCTCTTCGGGCAGGGGGTCCTGGCCTCCTTCTTCAACGGCGTGGGTCGCCCGCGGTTCTACATGGCCTACAGCCTGGCCGGCGCAGGGACCCTCTTCGTCCTGGCCCCGCTGCTGACCCTGGGCCTCGGGATGGGCATCCCGGGCCTGATACTCTCGCTCTTCATCTCGAACATGGTGGCGGTGGCGACGGGCCTCTACCTGTCGTCGAGGTACTTCAAGACGCGAATCGATCTCTCCGCTGCGCTCTCGATTCTGGGGTCGTCCATCCTGGCCTTCCTGGCGGTCCTCCCGCTGGGGGCTTCGCACATCAACGGCGTCGTGCTCCTGGGACTGGAGGTGGTGGTCTTCGCCGTGGTCTACCTGACCGCCGCGCCCCTGCTGCGCGCGATCCGGCAGGACGACATAGAGATACTGACGTCGGCCGTCGCCGGGCTCGGCAGGTTCAAGTCGGTCGTCCTCCCGATCCTGGCCTACGAACGGTTTCTCATCCATCTGGGTCGGCGGGGCTGATGGCCCAGGGCGGCTTGTGGCCGCGGGAACCCTTTTATCAGAGCTGACGTCAAAGTCGGTCAATGAAACGGACCGAAGCGGTGGTGACGGCACTGGCGCTCCTTGCGATTCTCCTGAGCAGCGTGGGCACTGCCAGCGCCGCGACCACGGGGTTTGCAGTCTACGGCGTCCAGTTCTCCTCGATGGGCGTCTCGCACAGCTTCACGGTCAACGAGTCGGTCTCGGCCACTTCGAACGTGAAGTACGACAAGCTCATACTGGGAGTCGTCTCGGGCACGACGGAGCTGAACTACTCACGGTCCATCAACTCGTCGCTCGACGTGTCTCCGTTTCTCCCTGCGATATCCAACCAGACCTTCAGCTACAGCACGGGCTCGACGAGCGCTTCCGTGGCCATCGCGAAGAACGGGACCGTGCCCGTCAAGTTCCACGGCGCGAGCTACAAGCTGACGAGCTTCTCGCTCAGCGCCAAGGTCAGCGCCAACGGGACGAGCACGACTGTCACCGGCGCCCTTGAGACCTTCCCCTCGGGTCTGGTCTACCTCCTGAAGGTCAGCGCTCTGGTCCCGGCACTGCCGGATCTGCAGGGCCTCGCATCCCAGAACCTCACGCTCCTCGGCATCCCGTCCACGGGAGGGCTCCTAGGTGCGAACACTCCTCTGCTGGCGACCGCCTCGGTCTCCACCACGGTGACCGCCACGATCACTCTTCTCTCCACGTCTCTGCCCCTCACCGACCCGACGGCGTCGCCCGTGGAGCAGGTGGCTTCGATAGGCATCGGGGCGGGAGCTGCCGTGTCTGTCCTGGCGCTTGCCCTGGGCGTGCGTCACCGGCGCAGCAGCCGGGCCGAAGAGCAGGTCAAGCCCGAGTACGCAGTGGACTAGCAAAGCAATCGATTCTCGGGGGCAGCAGGTGAAGATAATCCTTGGATGAAGTGCTACGTCTTGACAACGCCGTCAAGGACTACGGCTCGAAGAAGATCGGCCCAGTGACCTTCTCCGTCGGGCGGGGCGAGGTCATGGGGTTCCTGGGGCCGAACGGCTCCGGCAAGTCGACATCCATCAGGCTGGCCCTGGGGCTCTCGCGCCCGACCTCGGGCACCGTGCGCACCATGGGGCTCGACCCGATCCGGCAACACGTGAGGGCCCTCGCCGGCGTGGGCTACTCGCCCGAGCTGCCGAACCTGCAGACCTTCATGTCCCCGAACGAGCTCCTGCAGCTCGTGGGGAAGGAGCTCGGCCTGGGATCGGCTACGCTCAGGGAGCAGATACCGGCCGTGCTAGAGAGCGTCGGCCTCTCGAACTACCGCGACTACAAGATCGGGAAGCTCAGCAAGGGGATGGTCCAGAGGCTCAGCGTGGCCCAGGCCCTGCTGGGCTCGCCCTCCCTGCTCATCCTCGACGAGCCCATGATCGGCATCGACCCGGCAGGATCGCTGCACTTCAGGGACCTGTTCAGGAAGTTCGCCAGCGACGGGGGCACCATCGTCATGTCGTCCCACATACTGTCCGAGGTCGAGTCGCTCTGCACCAGCCTTGCGGTCATTCACTCCGGCACCCTGCTCTTCAGGGGCAGGATTGACGATTTCATAGCCAGCACGCTCGACGCGCGCATGGTCGTTGTCGAGGTCCAGTCGCCCTCGGACCCGCTGCTGGAGCGGGTGGGGAGAGTCCCTGGTGTCACGAAGGTGACCAGGACGGGTAGCGGCTTCACGGCCGAGGCCGAGAAGGGGCGCGACGTAAGGGGTGAGATATCCAGGACCGTGGTCGAGTCCGGAGCGAACCTCCTCTCCATCGGGTACTCCAGGAGCGAGCTGGACGAGGCCTACATGGCGGCCATCAGGGGGTCCGGGATCTGAACCTCGCCAAGGTCCTGTGGTTCGCGCTCTACGAGGTCCGGAGGGCCGTGGCGAGGAAGAAGGTCCTCGCCCTGGTCGTGTTCACGATGCTGATCGACACGGTCCCCTACTACCTGCTGCACGCTAGCGGGCTGTCGCTGCTTCCGGCCACCTCCTTCCCTTACCTCTGGGTCGCGGGCATCTTCATCCCCCAGGGCTTCTTCCTCCCGTTCATCGCCCTGCTGATCGCAGCCGGATCCATGTCGGAGGAGTACGAGCAGGGCACCGCCGAGGTTCTGCTCTCGAAGCCCGTGAGCCGTGAAGAGTTCTTCTCCGGCAAGTACCTGGGCGGCTTCCTCCTCCTCGTCATCGTGATCCTGCTGAACGCCACCCTGACACTGACGTCGGCGACCCTGGCCTTCGGGACCCAGCTGGCGCTCGGAGTGCTGCCGCTCGTGGTGCTCTCCCAGATGTTCGCCTCAACAGTCTTCTTCTCCATCTCGTTCATGTCGGGCGAGCTCGTGCGCAGGTCCTCGCTCTCCTACGTGCTGGCTTCGGCGGTCTACTTCGCCAGCACGATCACCGGGTTCTACCTGCGCTTCATCTACGATCTGACGGGCAACGTCCTCTACCAGCACATCGACTTCTACCTGCCAACGACGCCCATCAGTTCGCTGCCGTCCTTGGTCGCCCAGCCCGGCCTCCCGGCCGACGCGCTCACCATCATGAACCTCATGGGGTTCGGCTCGACCGAGACCTCGATTCCGTTCTGCGTGGTTCTCATCCTCGCATTCGCAGTCGGCTCGATCCTTGTGGCGCTTGCCCACTTTAGGTGGGCCGATGTGGCCAAGAAGGTCACCTGAGCCGAAGATCCAAGGACGGGACCAGAACGGCCCAAGCCTTTTAATGACGAGCGCGTCCGCGGAGTTCGAAGCGCCGTTGAATCGGGCCCCGACCATCCTCGCCATAGTCGTCACGAGGGAAAACCCGACCGGGACGCTCCGGACCCTGGAGAGGCAGACCGTCAGGGCGGACAGGGTGGTGGTCTCAGACCACCGCTTCCGCGACTCCAAGACCGGACCGAGGGTAGGAAAGTCGATCAACAGGACCCTGACCGAGGTGCCCTGGCGCGAATACGACTACATCCTGAGGCTCGACGGAGACTCGCAGGTCCCTCCCGACTTCGTCGAGAAGGCCCTGAAGGAGAACGCCGACATGGTGGGTTCGGGCGGCTCGGGGCTGCTCTTCAGGCGCGAGGTGCTGGAGGCGATGAGGGGGCACTGGCCCGAGCTCGACGGCGAAGACTCCTACTTCGTCTGGAAGGCGCGGGAGCTGGGCTTCAAGCAGACCCTCCCGAGCGTGAGAGGGACGGGGAGGCCCTTCGGCAGGGAGTACACGATCACCCGGTTCCTAAGCTGGGGATTCAACTGCTACAGGATCGGAAACGAGCCGGTGAACTTCCTGAGGATGGCGTTAGTCAGCGCAAAGGCCGCCAAGAGGCCGGGTTTCCTATTGGCCATCCCCGCATACTTCGGCTGTTTCCTGATCAGGATGAGGCGCCTCGACGTGGCCGACTTTGTGACTCGGACCCAGATTCGGCTGGTATCCCGGGGACTCAGGAGGCGCATCTCGAGCGGACCTGCCGAGAGCGGCGCGTGATTCAGGGCTCCATGAATGCCGAAAGCTACCATCCGCCTATCACGGGCGGGTAGGCCCGCTTGTGCGCGGAATTCCTGTGCCGCCTGACCACGTCCTCCACAACCTTGAGGTCGACCCCCGTCCGCCTGGAGACCTCGGCCGGCGTCAGTTTCTTGTCAAGGAGGCCGGCCAGCACGGGGTCGAGTTGGTCGTAGTCTAGAGGGATCTCGTCCACCGCCCTGTGCCCGGGCCAGAGCTGCGGCGACGATGGCTTGTTCACCATGCGCTCCGGGAGCCCCAGGTGGGCGCCCAGTTCCCTGACCTGTGTCTTGTAGAGATGGGCTATGGGCAAGAAGTCGACTCCACCATCGCCGAATTTTGTAAAGAAGCCGATTTCATCTTCAGACTTGTCCCCTGTCCCTGCCACCAACATGGAGTGCGTGTTGGCGAAGTAGTAGTTGATGATCATCCTGATCCTGGCCTTCACGTTCGCATGAGCAATCTTGGCATCCCCCTCCTTGGGCAGCGACTTCTCGAAGGCCGAGAAGATTGGGTCGATGCCGACCTCGAAGGTCCTGATCCCCCAACGCTTCGCGAGTCTGCGGGCGTCATCGTTGTCTTCCTTCGGCGTGTGGGACGCAGGCATCAGAACGCCTATCACCCTGTCCTTCCCAAGCGCGCTGACAAGGAGCGCGCCGACGACGGAGCTGTCTATCCCGCCGCTGAGCCCTATGACCGCTCCCTCCGCCCCGGCGCCCGCCACCGTCTTGCGGATGAACTGCAGAATCTCCTCCTGGACCTTCGCGTAGTCCAGCGACAGCCCCTTCCGCTCGGTCCGCATGGGGACGAGGAAGACCCTCCTCCCTCTAAAAATGTTGGCCGCCCGCGGCACCATCCGAATATCGTGCCCACTCAAAATCAATAAAGACACACGCGGCGTGAAGCTGGGGCCGTCGCAAATGGCCGGAACCGGGGTGGTTGAGTGAAGGTCCTCACAATAGTCTGGGGCCCGTTCGGTTTCCGTGCGGATGAACTCGCCGAGGCCGTCGGCGCCGAGAGGGTCAGCATCACCTTCCTCTACGGCCCGCGCTACTTCGCGCCCATCCGCTACCTTGCGCTCTTCTTCAAGACGCTGATCATACTCTTCCAGCGCAGGCCGGACGTCGTCTACGCCCAGAACCCTCCGGTCTTCTGCCCCCTGACCTGCCTCTTCTACTGCAGCCTCACGGGCAAGAGGCTCGTGGTGGACCACCACTCCATCTGGAGGATCAAGACGCTCGGCGGCGGCCCGGTCCCGAGGGCCATAGGGTTCCTCGAGGGCGTGGTCTCCCGCTCCGCGGCGGCGAACACCGCGCCCCACCGGTTCTGGGGCGAGAAGCTGAGCGCCATGGGCGCCAGAAGCGTCCTGGTCGTCCATGACTTCGTCGAGAGGAACCCCAACGGGCGCGACGAGGCGCTCCGCCGTAGCCTCAGCGACAGGCCCGTGATCGCGATCTGTTCCCACGGCGGGCATCCCCTGGAGCGCATCGAGGCTGAGGCGTCTGCGGTGGGCCAGGTCGGGTCGGCGGCTCTCCTCATCACGGGGCCGAGGGAGAAGCTGGACCGAAGGCTGGGCCAGTTCACCCTGCCGCCGAACGTGAAGTACCTCGGCTTCCTCCAGAGGCAGACCTACGAATCCCTGAAGGCCTCGGCGGACCTCGCGGTGAACATAACCGACGAGCCGTTCACGCTCTCCCACGTGCTCCTCGAGTACGCGGCCAGCTCCCTCCCCGTTGTCTCGTCGAGGCAGGATGTGCTGGATGACTTCTTCGGCGACGCGCTCCTCTACACCGACTCCTCAGAACCCGGCGAGATCGCGAAGAAGGTGCGGATGATGCTGGACGCCGGGGTGCGGGATGAGTACAGGGACAGGATAGTCGCCTGGTACGCCCGGCTCTCCGCCTCACACCGGGCCGAGACGCAGGCGCTCAGGTCGCTGCTGAGCGCGTGAGAGGCCCCAGAACGACCTTCACGAGCCGCCGGAAGTTGCTATCCGTGGCGAACAGGAAGCCGAAGTAGATGGCAGACCCGACCAGGCCGACGACGACCACCTCCTCCCCGAAGACGAGGGCGCGCAGCCCGTAGTCGAGGAGCCCCGAGGTAAGGGCGAAGAACACCCCCATTATGGCGGAGCCGGCGAGGTACCTGAGGAAGGAGGGCCGCAGGGAGAGCTTGCCGCCCCTCCTGATTTTCACCACGCGCACGGCCACGAAGATCCAGAATACGACCAGCTGGGCCGCGGCCCAGAGGTCTATGGTCGTCACCGGAGACGCTCCGGTCCGGGCGCCGATCTCCACGATGGCGAAGACCGCGGCGATGTAGGTCGCCGTGGTCCCGATGTCTGCGAGGAAGACGAAGAAGAGGTTGCTGTTCCGCAGGTGCGCGAACCCCGCCGACTCGTCGGCGTCGACCGTCTCCCTGCCCATCAGGATCTGGTCCAGGATGTTGGCCAGGGCGCTGGCCAGCGCTGCGAAGGCGAGTATCTCCAGCGCTGTCGTGCTGTCGACGTAGTGAGGGTTGAGCAGGAAGAGGATGGGCTTCGCCAGCACCGCCGCCCCCACGACCATGGGGACCCCGAAGAGGAGCGAGAGGTCCAGCGTGGTGGTCGGGAGCTCCTCCGAGCCCGCCCCGCCCCTCAGGAGCAGCGGGTAGAGCGCGGCCCCGAGGTAATAGGAGTAGCCGGCCAGCGACGCCACGGCGAAGGCTGCCTGATAGAGCCCCGTGGTTGCCGTCCCGCCGGCGACGAGGCTGGCGATGAAGGTGTCGGCCACTCCGATGACGTAGGGAAGCGACGAGAGCGACGGCAGCCAGGCGCGCCTCACCCACCTCCTGCCGGCGTCGGGGTCGAAGGGGAGCTCCAGCGCCCCCCTGGCGAGGAGGGTGGACGTCGCGGCCTGGGCGAGGTTCGCGGCCATGAGCGAGACTATCACCCCGTCGATGCCGACGTGGAACACTATCAGCAGCGGGTAGGCGAAGACGAGCTTGCTGATCTCCGATGCCATCGTTGAGTACCCCTGGATGATCGGGTCGTAGCCCGAGACGATGGCGTTGGACGCCTGGTTCCAGTAGGCGATGGGGACGAGGAAGATCGCCAGCATGAACGTGGTGAGGTCGGCCTGGCCCACCCTGCTGCCGGTCAGGTAGGAGAGTGCGACGTAGAGCACTATCCCCGCGGCGCTCAGCGCGAGGTTCATCCCCAGGGCGGTCTTCCCGACCATGCGACCTCTGGCTATGTCCCGCGTCGCCCAGTAGACCAGCCATCCGGCAGGGTAGGACGCGAAGGTCACCAGGTCCAGGACGACCTCCCAGAGCCCGAACTGAGCCGTGCTCAGCGTCCGGGTCATCATCAGGAGGAAGGCCAGCCCGGTGAAGATGCTCAGAATCCTGAATGAGAAGACCACGAACCCGGTCCTTCTCACGGAGATCTGCTTCGACATGGCCGACTAGTCCAGGAACTTCAGGTTCTTCTCCACCAGCTCGCCGTCCAGCTTCTCGTAGGCCTCGGTGGTCCCGACGTCGTACCAGAACCCCTCGATGTAGAAGGGAGAGACCAGCATCCCGCGCTCCAGGACCTTCGGCACAAAGTGGGTCATGATGTCCGGCGCGTCCCTTCCCGAGACGGCCTCGTGGAGCAGGCCGACGCACTCCTTGGAGATGACCAGGGCGCCCACGGTGACGTTGAGCGGCAGGACTGGCTTCTCGGCGAAGGAGACCACCTTCTCTCCCTCGACCCGGGCGATGCCGACCGGGGCCTTGAAGTCCCTGGAGAGCACCAGGGTCACGGCCGAACGGCGTCCCTCGTGCTGGGCGACCAGCCCGCGCAGGTCCAGGGTGGTGAGAACGTCCCCGTAGTAGACGACGAGGTTGTCGAACCCCTCGAGCATGCCGCCGTCGAGGGCGTTGACGAGGGCCATGGCGCTCCCGCTCTTGCCCTCGGGGTCCCTCGAGTAGCCAATGCGGACCCCGAACCTTCCGCCGTCGCCGAAGTAGGTGCGTATGTCCTCGGCCCTGTAGCCCGTGAGCAGCGTGATGTCCTTGATGCCGTTGTAGCCGAGGAGCCGGACGATGTACTCGAGGAGCGGCCTCCTCCTTGTCCCTATCGGCACCATGGTCTTCTGGAAGTAGTTGCTCAGAGGCCTGAGCCGCGTGCCTTCTCCGCCGCATAGGACCGCTGCCTTCGTGGCCATGCCCGTTTCCGGGGCGCGTAGCCTCTTCCTCTTAAACAATCGAGCGGCGACCAGACGCCAAGGTTCTTTAATCAAGCACGGCGAGTCAGCGCCAAGGCCGTGATGAGCCCTTGAAGATGAAAGCCACCGCCGTCCTCTTCTTCCTCGTCTCCATCGTCCTCTCGGCCTACCTTCCCGGGCTGGGGCCTGCGTTCCCCTTCGTCTTCGCCGTGGCGTTCGGGCTGTACGGCATCGGGAGGAGCGCATCGCGGAAGCTGGACCCGCTCAACGACCTGCCCAACGCCCTGCGCGTCTTCATCGCCTCGCTGGGAGGCTACCTCATGACCCTGGACCGGGTCTTCATCTTCCCTTCGGCCGGGCTCCTTCTGCTCCTCCTCTCGGTCTTCCTCAACGACGAGTTCCAGAGGCGCGCGCTCCACTCTCTCAGGAAGGGCCAGCGCGGCGGTTCGGTGGCGCTCCTCGGCATCGACGGCTCGGGCAAGTCCTCGCACTCTGCCGTGACCTCCGAGTGGCTCCGCGGGCGGGGCTACCGGGTGAAGCTGATGCCCTTCCACAGGTACATCTTCGTCGAGAGGCTCTCTTCCATTTCCTCGGCGGTCCGCGGGGGCTCTCCAGCGGCGAGGAGGAGGAACCCGCTGCGGCCTGTGGTCTCGCTGATGGACAACCTCCTGCTCCAGGTCTCCTCCTCCATCGGATGCCGGATCGAGGGCACGGTCGTGATCTACGACCGCTTCATCTGGAGCACCTACATCAAGTACGAAGCGCTGGGCTATCCCGTGAGGCCCCTCTCCCATCTTTATCTGCTCCCCCGGCCGCTCTACGCCATGGTCCTGGACGTGCCGGTCGAGAAGTCCCTGAACGTGATAGACAGCCGCGTCGCCCACATCCGCTACCCGCGCCCCGTGCTCCAGCAGGAAAGGGAGCGCTATCTCCGGATCGCCCGGACGAACGGGTACCCCGTGATCGACGCCACGGACTCCTTCGAGGACGTGCAGGCGAAAATAGAGGGGCACCTTGCTAATTTATTCCCGCGTGTGACGGGGGCTAGGGCGCCATGAGCGACCCACGCGCCTACGTCGCATCCTTCGTAGAGGGCAGCCTCGGGCTGCCTGAGGGCTCCGTAGCTCCGGAGAACGTCCCGGCGGAGCTGCTGGCCGCCATCCTGTCCGCCCTCCGCGGCCACGCGCCGAAAGACATCGCGCTGCCAGGCGTCGAGCAGCAGATGCTCTCGCTCCTCTCTACGGTCAAGGTTGCGTCCCTGGCCGAGGACGGCTACTTCGTGCGCAAGGCAAGGTGGCCCGACGCCGCGCCCTTCGCTGTCTGCCTGACCCACGACGTCGACAACATCTCCCGGTCCCGGAACCACATCTGGAAGACTAGGTCACGGTTCGGCTTCTCCGACCTCGTCAAGGGGCTCCTGGGGATCGGCTCGCTCTACGACAACGTCGACCTTATCGCTTCAAGGGAGGAGACCTACGGGTTCCACTCCAGCTTCTACTACCTGTCGTCGCACTACCCGCTCAGCGAAGTAAGATCGGAGAGTGCGCGTGTCCGCGCCGCCGGTTGGGATGTGGGCCTGCACGGGGACATGGGCACCCACGACTCGCAGGAGAAGATGGACGCGGCCGTCTCCACCTTCTCGAAGGCGATGGGCTTCAAGCCGACCGGTCTGAGGGAGCACTTCCTGAAGTTCGACTTCACGAAGAGCTGGGACATCATGGAGAAGGCGGGGTTCGACTACGACAGCTCGGTGGGTCTGGCGAGCCACCTCGGGTTCAGGATGGGCCTCGCCACGCCCTTCCACCCGCCAGACAATTCCTGGTCCCCCCTGAATCTCCTGGAACTCCCGCTGGTGCTCATGGACACGACCCTCTGGGGTTACCTCGAGCGGGAGGAAGAGGACGGGTTCGTGGACACCATGAAGCTGATGAAGGCGGTCGAGGATGTCGAGGGGCTGTTCACGCTGCTCTGGCACCAGGAGGCGGTCAGGATGAAGGGAGGGAGGATCTACTGGCGGCTCCTGGGCGAGATCATGCGCAGCGGGTGCTATGTCGGAAGCGGCGCAGAGGTGTCAAGGTGGTGGCGCGCCCGCTCGGTGCCGCTGGTCAAGAAGGGGAAGCTCGTCCGGCTGGGGGGCCAGCCTCCGGAGAACCTGGTCCTGAAGCTCACCCTGGCCGGAGGTCACACCCCGCGGGTGTCGTCCGGCACCCTCTTTCAGCGGGGCGACGAGTGCCTCGTCAGGCCCCAGAACGCCAGTTTCACACTGGAGGTAGATTAGCCCACGCCGGACGAGAGGATTCTCGTCACCGGCTCGGGAGGCCTCGCCGGCGTCAACTTCGTGAGGGCGCTGAGAGCGTCGAAGCGGAGCTACTACATCGTCGGGACCGACTTCAACAGCTACCACATAGTCTACCCGGACGTGGACGCGCGCTACCTCACCCCCAGGCACACCGACCCGTCGTTCATCCCGCGCATAGCCTCCCTGGTGAAGGAAGAGAGGATCGACTTCGTCCATCCCCAGCCCTCCAGCGAGGCCTACGTGATCACGGCCAACAGGAGAAGCGTCCGCTGCCGCGTCTTCCTGCCGGGGAGGCGCGTCATGGAGCTGGGCCAGGACAAGCTGCTCTCGCAGCAGGTCCTCGCGAAGAAGAACGTGCCCGTCGCAAGGACAAGGTCGATCGCCTCGTTCAAGGACGTCAAGGAGGCCTTCGCGGAGCTGGCGCTGGACCAGTCCTCATCGCCGGGTTCGCCTCTCTGGGTCAGGGCGAGGCACGGCGCCGGAGGCCGGCTCAGCCTCCTGTGCAGCACCTACCAGGAGGCCCAGCACTGGATAGCGCTCTGGGCCCTCAGGGGCTCCCCCGTCGAAGAGTTCATCATCCAGGAGTACCTGCCCGGGAGGAACATCGCCTGGGACAGCCTCTGGAGGGACGGGAAGCTCGTCACATCCTACGCGCGAGAGAGGCTCGAGTATCCCTTCAAGCACATCTCGCCCTCGGGCATCACCGGGACGCCTTCGGTGGCGAGGATAGTCCGGGACGAGCATCTGAACGAGGTGGCCCAGGCGGCGGTGAAGGCCATCGACCCAAGGCCGCAGGGGGCCTACTCCATCGACGCCAAGGAATCGGCCAGCGGCGAGATGTGCGTCACCGAGGTCGACTCCGGGAAGTTCCATTCTACCATGCCGCTGTGGGGCTACATAGCCGTGAAGCACCTGAAGCTTCCCTGGTACGCCAACCTCGCCGACCTCTACGTCAGGCTCGGCCTGGGCGAGGACGTCCCGGCCTCCATCCCGCGCACCGACCTCATCCCCGAAGGCTACTACCTGCTCAGGGACATGGACGTCGGCGCCTTCCTCTGGAAGGAGGACGGCTGGAAGGAGAAGGTGCTCTGAGGACGGGCAGGCCGGAGGGCTACGTCTTCGACTTCGACGGGACTCTCGGCATAATCCCGGTCGACTGGGAGGGTGTGAGGGAGGGCCTGCGAAGGGTGACGGGGACGTCCTCGGAGTTCAAGCCGCTCTTCGGGACGCTCGCGGACCTCCTGGCGAAGAACCCCAGGCTCGCCAAGCCCGTCTTCGCCGTACTCGACGAGTTCGAGGCCGCGGCGGCCCCTTCCGCCCGCCTGTACGAGGGGAGCGTCGCGCTGCTTACGAGGCTGTCCGAGACCTCCAAGGTTGCTCTTGTCACTCTTCAGGGGGCGCGCACCTGCGCGCAGATCCTTGAGCGGTTCGCGCTGAAGCAGTACCTGCTGAGGTACTTCACGCGGGAGGACTCGCTGGACCGGGCGGAGCAGATCGGGTTCGCCCTCTCGGCCATGAGGGTGCAGAAGGCTGCGGCCATGTTCGTGGGCGACCGTCTCAACGACCTCGAGGCCGCCAAGAGGATCGGCGTGCCGTTCACGATGATAAGGACCCACGGGGAGGACCCGACGGAGGACGTCCCCGTCTACCACAGCCTGGCGGAGTTCCTGGAGTCTTTCGCCTAGGCGCCTGGCTTCAGCTTGGCGAGGATGCCGCCGTGGATGGCCCTGTTTCCCCCGCCCACGACGCTGAACCTCTCCCCCACGCCGATGGCTGGGTCCAGGGGCCGCCCCCGCTCGTCGCTGAAGACCGCGCCGGCCTCCCTCGCAATCAGGTAGCCTGCGGCCATGTCCATGACGCGTATCCTGCCTCTGACGTCGACGAAGCCGTCAAGCCTGCCCTCGGCGAGGAAGCAGGTCTCGAGGGCGTTGGCGCCGAAGTGCATCTGCCTCTTGATGGTCGCTATCAACGCGTTCAGGCTCTCCACGACCGGGAGCGTGGTTCTCGAGATGTCGATGCCCAGGGTGGCATCGTGCAGGTCCTCCAGGGCGCTCGTCCTGATCTCGGCCCCGTTCTTCGTGGAGGGCCCGCCGGCCTCGGCGTAGTAGGTGTCCCCGTTGACGAGGTTGCGGACGATTCCGTGGCTGGCGTCCTCCAGTCTCCTGCCGTCCAAGACCGCGATGGAGGTGCAGTAGAAGGGGATGCCCCGCTCGAAGTTGGACGAGCCGTCTATGGGGTCGACGATCACTGTCCATCTTGCGTCCCGGGGACCCGACTCTCCCAGTTCCTCGGCTATCAGCCTGACGTCCCCCTTCTGCCTGACCAGGGCGATTATCTCATCCTCGGCCTCCTTGTCAATCCGCATGGTGGTGTCGCCCCCGGCGCCCCTGCCGAGCTGCGCGGTCCCATCCCCGGTCGACAGCAGTCGGTCCCTGACGCCCTGGACCCTCTCCGCGGCCTCGCGGAGCACCGATTCCCATTCCACCAAGTTGTCCTCGCCGGTCCCCCCATGCGCCGACGAATCAGCTTTGCCCCTAGGGCAGGCCGAGCAGGACCCCGCTCTGGAAGATGGCCAGGTAGACCAGATAGATGACGTAGCCCGCCGCTATGTAGGCTACCGTGGGCACGCCGTACTGGACCTCGACCATGGCCGACTCGTCCGTGACCTTCTCGACGTCCTCGCGTGATATGTTCACGTTGGCGTCCACCTTCTTCTTCTCCTCGCCCACGATGACCGCCTTGGGGATCCAGCGCGCCTCCCTCCTGAACTGGGCGATGCTGATGACCTTGTCCTTCCCCGTCATCCCCGTCGCAAAGAGATAGACGATGTGGGACAGCGCCACGGCCGCGACGGCGAAGAGCACCGGGAGCGGGGCGAGGGGGGCCGGGTCCGCCACGACGAAGACGAAGGCGATGCCGTCGGCCTCGCCCACGATGCCGTACCTGGTTATCACGAGGGCGATGGCTCCTATGATCAGGACCCTGACCAGGAGGATGAGGTCCATTGACGGGGCGAAGTAGAAGGCCAGAAGGACGCCGATGATGGCGGGGACCCACACGATGTCGGAGACCAGCCTCTCCCTCACGTCCTGGTATCCCGCAATCAGGAAGGACACGCCCATCAGTAGCTGCAGGAACAAACTCGCGCCTTCACTTCGGCGCTCTTTATAAGCAGAGCAGGGCTAATCTGCAGTGCCAAGCCCCACCTTCGAGACCGCCGTCGGTCGGCTGGCCTCCGTCTGCCCGCCGGCCATCCCCGCGGAATCCCTCCAGGGTTGCTTCTCGGCCCTCCTGGTCTCGGCGCGGCTCTACCTCTCGCCCCTGCTCTACGCTCGTTTCGCGGTCTCGCTCCTCGTCTACCCAGCCATCGGGGAGGTCCTGGCGCTGTTCCTTCCCTATCCCCAGTCGATCCTCCTCATTGCTTCGCTCATCGTCGTCCAGGCCGTGCCCCTCCTCGTCCCGGCCATGATGTCCTACACGCGGCGGAAGGCGGTCGAGGCCGAGCTCCCCTTCTTCCTGATCGCGCTGTCGATCTTCTCGCGCGGTTCCTCCCCCACCATCGACGATGGGCTGAGGAAGCTCGCGGCGCTGGGCGACGGCGTGTTCCCCGAGCTGCGCAAGGAGGAGGCGATCGTCGAGCGGGACATCACCTTCATGCCCGGGTCCCCCGCCTCGGTCGTGGAGGCCGCGCTCGGCAGTAATCCCAGTCGGAAGCTGCGCGAGTTCGTCCAGAGCTTCATGATCACGCTGACGACCGGCAAGAGCGTCACGGAGTACGTGGAGGAAGAGGCCCTGCGGCAGGTTGAGCTCCTGGAAGCCAGGTGGAAGGGGTTCTCGGAGTCCGTGGGCTCACTGGCCGAGGTCTCCCTCATGGTCCTTGCGCTCTTCCCCGTGGGCCTGGACATGATAGCGGCGGCGATCCCCGGCGTGGCGTCCTCCCAGATCCTCGTCCTCTCCCTGGCGCTGCTGAGCGTCTTCTCGGCCGTCCTCATGCTGCTGATGGACGCGGCGCAGCCCGTGCAGCACAACGCGACCCCGGGGACCTGGCCCCTGTTGCTGATCCTCGCCTCCTGGTCGGTCTCGACGTACCTCTACTTCCTGGGTCTCATCCCAATTTCGCTCTCGCTGGCCATCCCCCTCGCGGTGTCGGTCCTGGGCTTCCTCAGGACGAAGGGGGTCTACGGCAGGATCAGGAGGGGAGAGGAAGAGGTGAGCGTGCTGCTGCACGACCTCACCGAGGAGAGCAAGGCCGGGGTCAGCCTTCCCGAGGCCCTCGGGAAGGTCTCCGCCGCGGGATCGGGCTTCCTCTCGATCAGGGAGCCCCTCTCTTCCTTCCAGCAGTCCATCATGCTCGGGGCGAGCCCCGAGGAGGCGCAGCGGACGATCTCGCACCCGTCGTGGCTGGTGCGGCTCTCCTTCGGGATGCTCTCGGTCGCCTTCGCCACCGGCGCCGGGTTCGAGCAGCTGGAGCGGCTCTCATCGGTCTTCAGGCGGCTCTCGGACGCGCGGAGGAATGCGTCGCGCTCTCTCCTCCCCTTCGTGCTCATAGGGGTCATCGTCCCGGCCATATCCATCTCCTCCATGTCCTTCCTGAGCAGCTTCAACCAGGGCGGCATACCGTTCCTGCCGAGCTTCACCAGGGTCTCGGAGACGTACATCCTGGTCTCGATATCCGCTGTCTCGCTCATGACCGGGCTCCTTCTCTCGAAGCTGTTCACCCAGACGGCGAGGCACGCCCTGGCAGTCCCGATGCTGCTCGTCTCGACGCTGGCCTCCCTCCTCGTCTTCGGGGTCCTCTGAGGCCGTTGGCGATTAAATATCCTGACAGGGTGTGGGTCCATGAAGACACGCCGGGGCATAAGCCCCTTTCTGGCGACGATAATCCTCGTGGTGATCACCCTGATGATCGGAGGCATCCTCTACACGCAGTTCAGGAACATAATCGTCTCGCAGGTGAAGAACCCGTCCATGGACCTCACCGACATCAACGTCGCGCCCAACGGCGAGAGCATCATCGTCAGCATCAAGAACGACGGGAACGTCCCTCTCACCATCTCCTCCTTCGCCGTGAGCTACGGCCAGGACCACGACACGTTCAGGTTCAGCTCCTCCAACGTCACGGTCGTGGCGTCGCCCTCGGGAGGGACCACCCTCCAGCCCGGGGACATCCTGACCGCCCAGATGACGACGACGTTCACGATCCCGTCCTTCAGCACGTTCACCATCACCGTGGTGGGGGACCAGCTGGCAAGGGCGTTCAACGTGCAGGCATGAGGAGCAGCAGGGCCGTCAGCGGATTCGTCGCGACGCTGATACTGGTGGCGATCAGCCTGTCCCTCTCCTACGTCGTCTACGAAGGAGTCAGCCGGCTCGCGCCTCCCAGGACCGAGGTCTTCACCAACCAGGTCCTGACGCTGGGCGGGTCCCCTGAGTTCCTAGAGGTGGAGGTCAACGCCTCGGTCTCCAGCACACCGCAGGCGCTCCTGGCCGACGATGCAAGCTCGCAGGCCGGCGTGCTCTACCTCAACGACGCCGGCTACGGCTCCACCCCTCGGCTCTGCCTCCCGGACGCCACGACGTTCTTCTCCGTCTACGCCTCGGCCCCCGGCCTCCTGCAGGCGACCGCCAACGGAGGGGTCTGGATCGACGGCCACCTGACGGGCTCCCTCAGCGTGGGGCCCGGGTGGCACGAGGTCATCTTCTCGGACGCATCCTCGTGCCAGGTCACGAGGCCGGGCGGTTCCACGGTCGCCTTCCCGGGCAGCGACGTGAGCACCATCCCCCTGATCGGACCGGTCCCATCCGAGGGCTTCCGCACCCTCATCCCGACCGACGGGCTCGGCCACTCGCTGGTCCTGGTCTTCGATGGAGGCTACGACCGCATTGCATAGGTCGCGGGCGGTCAGCGAGGTCGTCTCCTCGGTGTCGATGCTCGCCATAACCATAGCCGTGCTCGGGGCGGCGGGGGTGATCTCCCTCGGGTCGCTCAGAAGCGCCAACGCGGTCCTACTCACCGGGTCCCAGGATGCCGCGTCGGCCGACGGGGTCCTCCTGACCGTGGTCTCGACGCAGGCGAACTCATCGGGGTCCTATGTCTGGCTCTTCAACTACGGGTGGACTCCTGCCCACCTCACGGGCGTCTATCTCGACGGGGGCCAGATCGATGTCTCGACCACCAGCTGCTCCCAGCTGCAGCCCAGGGGGATCTGCTACCTCTGCCTCCAGCCCGGGGTCCACGGCGCGGTGACGATAGCATTTGGCCTCAGGACAGCCACTCTCACGCTATAGGTCGCTCTTCGGGAAGAGCCTCCGCGGAGGCCGGCCTGCCCGGCCTGGACCGACGCTCGAGACGATACCATTCGAGCCGCCCAGGGGAGGAGTGATGGTGGAGAACTACCTGGTCGACTACGAAGTCCGCGCCAGGGACTCCGCCACCTACAGGTCCGGCTACACCGTCTACATCTACGAGCTCGAAGGCAGAGGCCTCTATCTGGTCAAGGAGCCCTACCTGCCCCCTGACCTGAGCTCGGCCGTCGCCGGGGCCATCGGCTCCCTGAGGTCCTGGCTCGCGCCCTCTCCCGTCATCACCGTCGACCCGCTGGGCTACCTCTTCGCCGAGCTGAGGCGCGCGGGATATCTGGACCCCGACGTCAACGACGACGACCTCAAGGCGGCGACCCACTACCTCGTGAGAGACATCCTGGGGTACTCCATCGTCGACCCGCTCCTCCGCGACGGGGAGATAGAGGACGTCTCCTGCGAGGGCGCCGGGCGTCCGGTCAAAGTCTGGCACAGGAGGTTCAACTCCCACGGCTGGCTCGAGACCAACGTGGCCTTCCCTCAGCAGGAGAAGCTCGACGCCGTGGTCTCGAGGCTGGTCCACAGGTCGAACCGCTCCCTGTCGGTCTCCTCCCCCATAGTGGACTGCGTCCTGCCCGAAGGCTACAGGCTCGCCGCGACCTGGGGCAGGGAGGTCACAAGCCTGGGCAGCAGCTTCAGCATCCGCAAGCTCCGCTCGGTCCCGTACACCATATCCGAGCTGATCCGGGCGGGGACTCTTGACGCCAAGGTCGCGGCGCACCTGTGGATGCTGATGGAGCTGAAGGGGTTCGTCATGGTGGCCGGCGTGACCGCCTCCGGGAAGACGACCCTGCTCAACGCGCTCGGGACCGTGATCAACCCGAACTGGAAGGTCCTCTCCATCGAGGACACCAGGGAGATCAGCCTGCCCCAGTCGGGATGGAAGCCGCTCCACACGAAGCAGACGGCCGGGTCCACCGTCTCCCTCTTCGACCTGGTGAAGCTGAGCCTCAGGGAGAGGCCGGACTTCGTCATCCTGGGGGAGTCGAGGGGCGAGGAGGTCCAGGCGCTCTTCCAGGCCGCGGCATCGGGGTCGGGCTGCCTGACGACCTTCCACGCCCAGAACTCCGAGGGGCTGGTGGCGCGGCTGACCCAGCCTCCCCTCTCCGTCGCCGCGTCGTCGCTGGACCTGATCGACGCCGTCGTCTTCATGGTCCGCGACGCCCGGGGGGTCAGGCACGTCCAGGAGGTTGTGGAGCCGGCCGGGGAGTGGAGCGTCCTCTTCAGGCACGGAGACGGGGGCTGGGAGGGTTCCCCGGAGCAGTCGTCCAAGCTCGAGAGGCGAGCCGCAGGCTACGGCTACTCGGCCAAGAGGGTCTCCCTCGAACTTGAGAAGAGGACCAGGTTCCTGGAGAGGCTGGTTGGCAGGGGCGTCGCCGACTACCAGACGCTCTCGCAGGAGCTCCGTAGCTTCTATGGCTGCGACGTGACCTTCTGAGAACGGTAGATGCGCCTCACCTTCTCCATGGTGTCGGCCTGGCCTGCGCCCTTGTCGTCGCGGATCCTCTTGATGCGCGGGAACCTGAGGGCGAAGCCGCTGTCGTGCCTGTCGCTCCTCTGGATGCTGTCGAAGGCGACCTCGATGACCAGTTCGGGCCTGACCCTCCTGAAGTGGCCGTTGTCCTCGATGGTGAGGTCCTTGATCTTCACCATCATCTCCTCAATCTCCCGGTCAGTGAGGCCCGAGTAGGCCTTGCCGATGACCCTGAGCTCGCCGCCGTCCCTGACGGCGAAGGTGTAGTCGGAGATCATCCCGGCGCGCTTCCCGTGCCCGAGCTCGGCGCCCACGATCACGACGTCCAGGGTGTCCAGCTCCTCCTTCAGTTTGACCCAGTAGCGGCCGCGCCTTCCTGGCGTGTAGGGGCTGGACGGGTCCTTGACGACCAGGCCTTCGTAGCCCAGGTCACGCGCCCTCCTGAAGAGCCTCCGGATCTCGCCTGCCTCGGTTACCGTCTTCATCTCGGCCATCTGGAATGGCGAACCCTCGACGGTGCGGGCCAGCAGCTCCCTCCTCTCGCCGAGCGGCCTCCGGTAGAGGTCCTCGCCGTCGAGCTGGAGGATGTCGAAGCAGAAGAAGACCACGGGCGCTTCCCCCCTCGCCTTCTCGAAGTTCTCTGTCCTCCTGAGCCTGCGCTGTAGGAGCTGGAAGGCCAGCGGCCTCCCGTCCCGGAATGGGACGACCTCCCCGTCGATGATGAAATCGTGGCCGATTCGGCTGGAGCCCTCCACCAGCTCGGGGAAGCTCGCAGTCATCTCCTCTAGCCTCCTGGAGAAGGCCCTCGCCTCGCTCCCCTTCTTGTGGAGCTGGGCCCTCACTCCGTCGTACTTGTACTCGGCGAAGACCTCTCTTCCGAAGTAGGATGCGATCTCGGCCGGGGTCTCCATGGGCTCCGCCAGCATGAAGTTCGTCGGACGCATCAGCTCGAGCCTGACCTGCCCCAGCCCCCCGGAGCGCGCCTCCCGGGCCAGCAGGCCGATGTCGCCGGTGAGCAGGTGCGCTTCGCGGACCGCGCCGCGGTCGATGCCGAAGGCGCGGGCCAACGCCTCCTCCACCAGCCCGTCGACCAGCCCTATCCTCATCTCCCGGGTCAGTATCTTCACGATGTACTTCGCCTCGGTCTCGTCGGCTCGGAGGAGCAGCGCCTTGAGGTGGCCCTTCTTGATGGCGTTGGACCCCCTTCCCTTGGCGCCGGTCATGGCCTCGAAGGCCCCGGCGACGTCGGCGAGGCTCAGAACCTCCTGGAAGAGGGTCGTCTCCCTCCTCCTCGGGAGGACCTCCTCCACGGCCTTGCCGAGGTCCCCGTGCCTCAGGTACACCTGGGTGATCTCCCTGGGAGTGAGCCCGGTCACCTCCTCAATTACCTCGGTGATGGCGGAGTAGCCCGTCTGGGTCTCGTCGGCGCTCCCCTTGGGCGAGGCCCTGCCCGTGGCGAACCTCGCGGCCCGCTCAGCGTCGTCGGCGTCGAGCCCGCGGATGTACTCGGAGAGGATCTCGACCTTCTCGTTCTTCCCGGCCGTGGCCCTCACCCTTTCGAGGGCGGAGGCGAACTCGGAGAATCTGCCCATCTCGCGATCAGAGCGGCATTGCCATCGTGTAGGCCGACTCGCCGTCCTTGTAGTACCCGTGGAGGGTGCTGCTTATCTTGAAGCCCAGCTTCTGATAGAGCTCGATGGCCCCCTTGTTCGTGGTCCTGACCTCGAGGTAGCACTCCCTGCCGGAAGCCTTGCGGACTTCCTCGAGGGCGTTCTTGATCAGCGTCGAGCCAATCCCCTGGTTCCTGTGCTCCTCGAGCACGGCTATGGAGATGATGTGCCCCTTCTTGGCGAGGCCGAACTTCCTGGTCATCGAGAGACCGTACTCGATTCTGCACATTATGTAGCCGACCACCTTCCCTCCAGCCTCGGCCAGCACGAATGTGCTGGGGAAGTCCTTCAGGATCTCGTAGTAGAAGTAATCGGAATAGTGCTCGGGCAGCGTGAGCATGTTCACGTAGATCACGCTCGGGATATCTGTCTCCTTGCAGTGCCTGACCGAGTACTCCCCTTCTCTGCTCGTGGTCGATTCCTGCATGCCCGGGTGTTTCTCCCACCGCGGCGGGGGCTAATAAATTTCTGGTTCCGAGACCCAAGAGTTAAAGTGCCTCAGGCCGGTGGCTCCGGTGGGTTTGTCGGAGGGCGCAGATGTCGAGGCGATCGTTCGTTCCCTCTTCAGGGTGAAGGATGTCTTCGACAGGGGCGAGGGGTCCAGGGAGTACAGCATCGTCTACGACGAAGGCTCCAGGGCTGCCTTCAAGACGCTCTACAACAGGGTGAAGCCGCTGGGCTTCACGCCTAGGCTCTTCGGTACCAAGGACGACGCGTCGCTCACGGTGATCAAGGGGGAGGTGCTGGCCTCCCACGCGCAGAGGACGCCGGTCTTCCTGTCGCTCCTGTCGATTCTGGCTATCATCGCCACGGGCTGGCTGATAGGCGACATCTACGTGCAGGTCGAGGGAGGCAACGCCTTCCTGATCGGCGCCAGCTTCGTGGGCGCTGTGGTCGTCGTGCTGGTCGCAAAGGAGATCCTCCAGCGGATCCTGGTCAGACGGGGCGGCGGCGTCTCGACCACGCCCTACTACCTCCCCAACATGCCGTTCTTCATCGCTCTCCCGGTCCTGTACTTCCTCCCGACCTTCGGGGCGATAACATTCGTCCGCTCGCCCACGGTCGACAGGGACTCCCTGTTCGACTGCTACTTCTACCCGCCCCTACTGGGGGCCGCCGTAGCCCTGGCCGTGGCTCTGGTGGGCGCCATGACCGCCATCTCGCTGACCCATGCCCAGTACGCCTCCATATTCTCCAGCGGGAATCTGGGGACGCTCAGCACCAACCCTTCCATGCTCCAGTCGGCGGCCATATCCCTCTCGGGGTACCTGAACCTCTCGCCCAAGGTGGCTCCGGGCGGGACGAGCGTCTTCTCGCCGCTCGAGGTGGCCGCCTGGATAGGGTTTCTGCTCTCGTTCTTCAGCCTGCTGCCTGCGGCTCTCTTTGACGGGGGCAGGATGGCGACCCTGGTCCTCGGCGTCAGGGGCAGCCGCATCACCACGATGGTGACCGGGTTCCTCCTGGTGGTGGTCGACGTCCCGAACTACTGGGTCATCTTCCTGATAATCTTCCTTCTCGCCGCCATACAGCCCTCCAGCGAGACTCTCGACTCGATATCGGGGCTGTCCCGGTCGCGGAGGTTGCTGTTCCTCGTTGCCATCGCACTGGTGATTCTCTGCGCCCCGATCCCACAGACCCTGCTGACCTACCCGATCTAGGCGAGGAGCGTCTCGGACGCGCGGGTGAACACGTGGACCTTCGCACCGCGGCCCGTCGATGCGAGGATTTTCTGAATCGCGTCGGCGGAGTTCTTGGCGGTCCTGAACCTGAAGCTCCCGCTCGAATAGAGCTCCGGCAGCGTCGAGAGCAGAGTGACTGAGTAGTTCTCCTTCAACCAGTTGAGATAGGTGACCTCCTCCATCCCGTCGGCGTAGAACCCGCGCCGAAGCGCAGCTTCGTTGAGCCTCCCGCTGGTTTGCATCTGGAGCGCCTCCGAACCGATTCCCTCCCGGCACTCTCCGATGAGGAGCACCTCCCCGCCTCTCCTCACTCCCTTGATGGCCCCGAGCGAGAGCCTGAGCGCCTGGGAGAAGCTGTCGTCGTAGCCGCGCCCCCCTGCTCCCACGACGATGCCCTTGGCGGGGGCGACCTGCTGCGCCGTAAAGTGGGCCCTTGCGTCCCCCTCGCTGCCCTCGATGAGCGAGAAGGGTTCGCCTCCCTTGGTGACGACGGTCCCGAACTGAGCCCCTCCCAGTCGCTCGGCCAGTGAGACCATGGCGGCGCGGGCGGGCGTCTCCTCGAGGAACGACGGGCCGTCCCCTCCCCTGCTCAGGTAGGCTGCCTTCCTCGCCCCTCCCATGGCAACGAGGCCCAGGGAGACCCGGGCGTCGACGTAGCCGAAGAGCGGGTCAGGCTCGCCCGTCGAGAGCACGAAGCTTGTTCCACCGACCAGTTCCGGAGAGAAGGTCACATCGCCTGCCGTGGATGCGGGCGGGGGCGAAAGCTTCAGGACGCGTCCCTTGAGCTCGGGCACTCCGTCCTCCACCCCCTTGGGGGCGCGGGCATAGAGCTTCAGGGTGCCGTCCTGCGGCAGATGCGACGCGGCGGCCCTGAGCAGCTTGAGCGTGGAGGGCCTTAGGTCGCAGACCACCAGCCTCTCGAGCCCCTTGATCCTCTCGACGAGGATCTGGCCGAGCTCCTCGGCGTGCTCCTCGGGAACAGGGTCGAAGAGCTCCCCCAGGTTCTCGGCCTGCAGAGTCAAGAGCGACTCGACGTCGCCATAAGGGACCCAGATCTCCAAGAGCGGCTCCTGCCCGCTCCCTCTCCGTCCCGTTCTATCAATGTTTTCTCGGGGGCGAGGATGCGCTTCGCGATACACATTTCTACCGGCGACGGGCGTCGCAGGGCCATGAGCTGGAAGGGCCGGAAGGCGATGGTGGACGAGCTTGCGACCGTCCTGGTCAAGGTCAGGGCCATGCAGGTGGGAACGTTCACGCTGTCAAGCGGCAAGCTCAGTTCCTACTACATCGACCTCCGGACCGTTCCCTCATTTCCCGGGGCCTACCGCTACGTCGTCGACTGCTATGTTTCCCTGATAAGAAACGAGGTGGGCCTTGACAAGTTCGACGCCATCGCCGGGATCCCGACGGCGGGGCTCGCCTTCTCCTCCCCTGTCGCGCTGGAGCTGAAGAAGCCCATGATCTACGCTCGCAGCGAGGAGAAGGACTACGGGCACAGGAAGCGCATCGAGGGGACCATCAAGCCGGGGTGGACGGTCCTCGTGATGGACGACCTGGTGACGACGGGCCACTCGCTCCTCTCCGGCATCGACGCCATCAGGGAGGAAGGGGGAGAGGTGAAGCAGGTGGCCGTGCTGATCGACAGGATGGAAGGCGCCAAGGCCAACCTCAGGAGGGCGGGCGTGACCCTGCGCTCCCTGACCAACGTCACCGAGCTGGCGCGCACACTGCACGAGAAGGACGAAATCTCCGACGAGGAGATGCAGGCGATAAAGGGCCAGGTTGCCGGCCGCTAGTAGACCATAAGCTTCTTCTCTTCGAGCAGGACGTGCAGGTTGTTCACGGCCCTGTAGACCTCGCTCTCGCGCTTCGCCCCGGTGCAAACGAGCTTCCCCGACGCGAAGAGCAGTATCACCGTCTTGGGGTCGGCCATCCTGTGGATCAGGCCCGGGAACTGCTCGGGCTCGTACATCGACTTGGGGAGCTGCCTGGCCGCCTCTTCCAGGTGGACCTTCCCTCCGAGGTTTGCCGACGCGACTATGTTCTGGATCTCAATCTCTGCCTCGTTCTTGATGGGGATGCTCCCCTTCTTCAGCCGCCTCACGACCTCCTGGACGGCCTTCCTGGCCTGCTCTTCGGACTTGGCGCCTGTGCACACCATCTTCCCCGAGCTGAAGATCAGCGTCGCCGTCTTCGGGGTCTTCAGCCTGAAGACCAGACCCGGGAACTGGTCCGGATGGTACTCCACGTCGACGAAGTTCTTGGTAATCTGGTTCAGGTCCACCGTCTGGTTGATCGAAGCTGAGGCAACAACGTTCTCTATGCTGACTATGGCCTTTGTTTGAGGCATTGTTCGGCCGACGGACGCGCCGACTATATAAAGAGTATTTAAGGCGGGGGGTCCGCCTCGACCGCCTCCGCTTTCTCTTCCTCCGCGCCGCCTCCGAAGAGCTCTGCCATGAAGATTATCAGGATGATGGCGGCCACCAGGATGTAGTTGAGGGGAGGCGGGAATGCCTCGGAGATCCTCCCCATGAAGGGGAGCGACAGGACGACCAGGCCCTTCACGCACTCGGGCGTCACCGGAGGCCAGCTGAGGGGCTCGTCGGGGCGGGGGTTGGTCTCCCTGTTGTCGCCCTGGGTGATCAGCCCCTGGCTGGTGATGTTCACGACCCTGTGGACTATCACCTCGGACTCGCATCCTCCCCCGGGGATGGGAGGGGAGAAGACTATCACGTCGCCGATGTGGATGTTGCTGTACTGGACGGCCTCGACGAGCACGAGGTCGCCCACCTCGAGCGTGGGCCTCATGCTGGGTGTGGGGTACACATCGTAGATCTGCACTCCCCCGAGTCGGCTGTTCAGGAGGAATGCGACCCCTGCTACGACGAGGAGGACGACAACCGCATAGGCTGCCGCGTGGCTCACCTTCCCCTGAGGACTCAAACCCCCGACCTTGCCGGAGGTCCCCTGTTAAATCTTAAGTAAGTCGGGCGGCGGTGCTTGCTTCTCATGAAGGCCGCCCTGGTCGCTGAGATTGTCATATCGAACGCGGTCATCCTTGCGATGATCCTGGCCGTTCTTCAGGACGACTCGGGCAGGCTGGCGTACTTCCGGTCGCTGGGGTTCACGACCTCCACGGCCTACTATCCCTTCTTCTACATCACGTCAGCCGTGAACGGAGCCACGCGCATCCCTGGCCTGCTGACCCTGGACTGGGTCCAGATACTGGCCGCGGCGCTCATCCTGATCGACGCTGGGTTCGTCCTGAGGCTCCGGAGGAAGAAGGACCAGACAGGTCAGGCCCCCGCTGCCCAGGAGCAGAGAACCTAGTCGGATTGCGGGTGGAGAACGCGCCGTGCAACACTCTGTCAGAGTCCTTCTGACAGGGGTGGTCCTGCTTCTCGGTTCCATGGCCCTGGACCTGGCGGGCGCCTCTGCCCAGTCGGCGGTCGTCCTCGTGGCCTCATTCACCCTTGCGATAGCGGGCGCGCTCATCGCCATCCGGGGCCTCGTGGAGTTCATCGGCGAGCGCGTCTAGTGCAGCCAGCAGGCGGCCACGTGGCCGGGTTTCAGCTCCGCCAGCGGCGGCTCCTTCTGCCGGCAGAGGTCCATGACGTAGGGGCACCGAGGGTTGAACTTGCAGCCCGAAGGATGGGCCGTCGACTGTGCCAGCTCGCCGACTATGTTGACGCTCCTGATCTTGTCCTTCATCGAGGGGTCTATGGTCGGAGAGGCCTGGAGCATCGCCTTGGTGTAGGGATGGAACGGGAAGGAGATGACCTCATCGGCGGGCCCCAGCTCGACCACCTTCCCAAGGTACATGACGGCGATTCTGTCGGCCACGACCTTGGCGACGGCCATGTCGTGCGTGACGAACAGGAACGCCACTCCGCGCTCTCTGGACTCTCTCTCGATTATGTTCAGGATGTCGCCCTTCAGCGACGCGTCCAGCATCGAGACCGGCTCGTCGGCCACGACGACGGACGGGTTGAAGAGGAGCACTCTTGCGATTCCCACCCTCTGCCTCTGGCCGCCGGAGAGCTGGAAGACGTAGTTGTTGACCACCTCTTCGGGGAGCCCGACCCTCTTCATCACGTCGGAGACCTTCGCCGAGATCTCGCCGCTGCTCTTGACTCCGTTGGCCTGAAGCGGCAACCGGAGCGCGTCGTAGACCCTCATGTTGGGGTCAATGGATGAGAAGGGATCCTGAAAGACGATCTGGAGGTGAGTGCGCAGGGTCTTCCACTCCTTGCCCTTCGCGGCCCCGACGTCCTTCTCCTCTCCGTCGACCATGATGGTCACAGTGCCGCTGGTCGGTCGCACGAGCCCTATCACGGCGCGGCCCAGGGTGGTCTTGCCCGAGCCGCTCTCCCCCACGAGCCCCAGTATCTCGCCCTTCGCCAGGTCGAGGTCGACGCCGTCCACGGCCTTGACGACGGTCATCTTCTCGAGAAGCCTCTTCTTGACGAAGTAGACCTGAAGAGCCTCGATTCTCAGGACCGTCTGCCCCCGGGCGCCGCCCTCCCCGGCGGGCCCTCGGGGCTCAGTAGAGCCAGCAGGCAACCTGTTCCCCTCCATCGGCCTTCCTCAACCCGGGTCTCTCGGTCCTGCAGATGTCCTTCACAAACGGGCACCTAGAGCTGAAGCTGCACATCTCGAGCTGGTTGGCGAGGTCCGGCATGAAGCCCGGTATCCCCCTGATCTGCTTGGTCTGGAGCGTGGGGGTCGAGGCCAGCAGTCCCTGGGTGTAGGGGTGCTTCGGCTTTCCAAAGAGCGACTCCGAGGGGCCTTCCTCGACCATCCTCCCGGCGTACATTATGTAGAGCCTGTCCACGGCCTCGGATAGAAGCGCGAGGTCGTGCGTGATCAGGAGTATCGAGACGCCCATCTCCTTCCTGAGCCGCTTCAGGAGGTTCATTATGTTGGCCTGCGTTATGACGTCGAGCGCCGTCGTCGGCTCATCGGCGACGAGCAACTCCGGGTTCAGGGCCAGCGCCATGGCAATGAACGCCCTCTGCTTCTGGCCTCCCGAGAGCTCGTGGGGGTACCTGGAAGCGATGCTCTGGTCGAGGTCGACCATCTCCAGGAGCTTCCTAACGGCAACGTCGTTGTCCTCGCGGCCGTGCATCCTGAGAACCTCCTGGATCTGTGCCCCCACGGTGAAGACCGGGGTGAACCCGTTCATGGAGCCCTGGAAGACCATGGCCATCTTCGACCATCTGTACTTCTCCCTGTAATCCTTCTCGGGGAGCGCCAGGATGTCGGTCCCCTCAAACCTGACCTCTCCGCCGGCGATCCTCCCCGGTCTGTAGATGAGGCGCATAATGCCCAGGGCCAGGGTGGTCTTGCCCGAGCCGCTCTCCCCTGCGAGGCCGACTATCTCGCCCTTGTCGAGGTGGAAGTCGACGTCCTCGGCGGCCTTGACGTCTCCCCTCGGGGAGGCGAAGTAGATCTTGAGGCCCCTTACCTCCAGCAGCGGAGTCACTTGGCGCTCACCCTGGGCGCCACTATCCTGTCGAGGGCGAAGCCCACCAAAACGAACGGCACAGAAGCCACCACTATCATGATGCCCGGGAAGAGCACCCACCACCACCATCCGTGCACCGAGGCGTCGAAGGTGAGCGCGTCGTTGAGGATCCCTCCCCAGGTGATGACGTTGCCCGGCTGGATGCCGAGGAAGGCCAGCGTCTGGCCGAGGATGATCCCGCCAGAGACGCCCAGGGCGGTGTAAGCGATGGTGACCGGGGTCAGCCTGGGCAGGATGTGGGTGAGGAACGACCGCGCCGAGGAGATGCCCATGGCCCTGTCCGCTTCTATGTACGTCTGCGACCTGATTGAGAGCGTCACGGACCTGGCGATTATGGCGTAGAACGGCCAGGACAGAGCCGCGATTATCAGCGCCTCCGTCAGGAGGGTGAGGCTGATTGAGTAGGAGAGAGCGATGAGGAAGGGCAGGGCAGGCAGCGCCAGGATCACCAGGGTCCCCCACTGCATCAGGCGGTCCCTCCAGCCTCCGAAGAACCCGGCCAATCCTCCCCAGAGGACGCCCGCCATCACGGCCCCCAGCGAGCTAATGATGCCGATCTCCAGCGCCCAGGGCAGGCCTGCGAGCACCCCTAGGTCGATGGGCCTGCCCACGGTGTCGGTCCCCATGTAGCCGTAGGAGTCGCCGACGAGCGACACCTTGGAGGCGGACGAGATTGCCTGTGGCGCTCCCGCGATCAGCTGCACCGTGATGCCGTAGGTGCCCTGCTCCACCGAGTTGTTCAGGAGGTGGGGCCCTCCTTTGTCGAACAGCGCCTCCAGCTGCTGACGGGAGGTGACCGAGTTCATGTAGACGCCGGTCTGGGACTGGATGTACGGGATGATGCTCTGCTGTATTGAGGGCGTGGTCAGATCGTAGTTCGCAGTCGAGACCGGGGAGGACTTGATGATGTCGATGGTCGTGCCGTCCGGCTTGGTCCAGGCGATGGAGATCTCGTAGGCCGTCCCATTGAAGACGGGCACCACCTCGAAGTCGCTGGGCGTGACGGCGTGGCTCCAGACGAACGATGAAGCCGCCGTGTACGTGTAGATCCCCCCCGACACGGACGTGGTCCAGCCCGTGAGCGGCAGGTCCACCGTGCTCGGGGCGTCGACGCCGAAGTAGTTCACCCAGAAGGGGGGCGCCGAGACCGGATTGCCCTGCCAGGCCGCGGGGTTCTCCCACTTGTAGGCCTCGGACTGCGGGAGTGCGACCACCACGTAGGCCGATATCGCCAGCAGGATGATCAGGAGCCCCAGCCCGATGACCCCCGACCGGGATTTCATCAGCTCCCGCAGGTAGCTCCTGCCCGAGCTCTTGGAGGCCATCTCTAGTCGCCTGTCTTTATCCTCGGGTCAAGAAGCCCGTAGGCCATCTCCCCTGCGTACAGACCCAGGAACAGTATGACGGTGAGGATGAACGTCGAGCCCACGATGACAGGGAGGTCGTTCTCGGTTATCGCCGTGTAGGTCAGCAACCCGAGTCCGGGCCACCTGAAGACCACTTCCGTCGTTATTGCCCCCCCGAAGGACCCCGCCACCGCCAGGATGGACTGGGTGGCGATGCTCGGGGACGCCGTCCTCAGGACGTGCTTGAAGAGGACCCTGTTCTCGCTCATTCCCCTCGCCCTGGCCGTGGTCACGAAGTCCTCCCCCATGGTCGAGACCGCAAGGCTCCTGATGACGTAGGCGAAGCCTCCCACGTTGACAAGGAAGAACGATAGCAGCGGCAGGGTCATGTGGTAGAGGAGGTCCCCGAACCTCTCAATGATGCCCGGAGGGGGCGGAACCGCGGATATCCCGCCCGACGGGAGGATGTTCAGGGTGTAGGCGAAGTAGGCGATAAGCACGAACCCTATCCACCAGGTCGGCACGCTCGAGGTGATCACGGCTATCATCGGAATGGACCTGTCCAGCTTCCCGCCTGCCGACCTCGCGGAGAGCAGGCCGACGATGGCGCCGGCGGCGACCACCAGAAGGGTCCCCGTCGTGAACAGCAGGATCGTGTTGGGCAGATAGGCGACGATGAGCGCGATCACCTGCTTCGAGCCGTTGGGGGCCTGGAGGAAGAACGCCGACCCGAAGTTGAACCGGAAGAGGTTGCCCATCTGCAGGGCGAACTTGACCGGGAACGGCTGGTTGAACCCGAAGGCGCTAAGGTAGGCGGCCTTGAAGGTTGCCACCGCTGCCTGGATCTGGCCAAGGGTCAGGTTCGAGTGGCCCTTCACAAGGTTGCGCTGGAACTCGCTGGCCGCCTCGTTCGCAGAGGCCTCGATGACCTTCTGCATTGTGGGGTAGATTCCAACATACAGAATCGACACTGCGCCGAACAGCGCCAGGACGTACGAGACGGTCTTGCCCACGATGAAACGGGCGTACCCCATCTCTCGCCGAAACTCTTAGTCTCCTTTTTAAGAGTTAATCGTTCTGGAGGCGAATCGGAGAATCGTTAAATATGTACGAGGCTCCTTTATTTGCGTGAGAATGTCCCTCATTTTGAGGAATCAGAAGGTTCTCGCAGCTCTCTTAATTCTCTCTGTACTGGCGCTCTCTTCGTTCGTGGCCACACCCTATGCGAAGGGGCAGACGATCACCATACCGTCGACCCCCTCTCTTAACACGATTACGCTGACCGACTACAACGGCGCCGACCAGTCTGGAATCTCCGACCTGGTCGCAGGGAAGATACAGGCCTACGACTTCGCGGTGACGCCAACGGAGGCATCGACCGTGCCGTCGAACTTCAACCAGTACAAGACACCAGCCTCCTGGTACGGGCTGGAGATCAACCCCACCAACACGGCTGGCGGGTTCAACCCGTTCCAGTTCCAGCAGGTGAGGTTCGCACTCAACTACCTCGTGGGCAGAAGCTACTTCGTCGGGACGCTGCTTGGGGGCAACGCCATCCCCACCTACTCGGTCTTCGGCGGTGAGCCGGACCAGCTCGTGACCTCGTCGGCGACGGCGCCCTTTGCCAACATCACCGACTCGATAACCATCGCAAACGCCACCATCTACAAGGCCCTGATCGCGAACGGCGCGACGTTCAAGTCCACGGCCACCCCACAGTGGTCCTACAAGGGGCAACCGATAGTCGTCAGCATATTCGACAGGACGGACGACCCGGTGAGGCACGCCTATGACGGGTACCTCGCCAGCCAGCTCCAGAAGGTAGGCTTCCAGGTGACCCTGATCCCGGGCACTCTGGCCAAGGCCGAGACAGCGGTCTACGGCACGGACCCCGTGAACGCTACCTGGGACATCTACCCGGCGAGCTACGGGTTCACCTACGGCTACTATGACGAAGGCTTCGCGGAGCTCTACGCTCCCATCGCAGGGGCGATCCCTGCGAGCAGCACCGAGGGACCTGCCTTCGGGGCGTTCAACGATACGGCCCGGGAACAGGCGAGCACGGTGACTCTGCTCAACACTGCCGACCAGTACGCGCTGGACTTCTTCAACACCAACTTCACGAGCATCCAGCAGAGGAACGCCGACCTCGACTCGCTGGTCGCGGCCGGGGTCAAGGCGGCCGTCGTGATAGGCCTCGCGCAGTCTCTCGAGCCCTACGTGACATCCCCGAGCCTCCAGGGCGTGACTACGAACTTCGTCAACGACCCGCTGCTCAACGCGCTCTCGTTCCTCACCATGAACACGGCCACGGGAACAACCGACATCGGCGTGAGGCACATCGCCGAGTCGTCGCTCAACCCTGTGGGCGGCTTCACGGACACCTACAGCGTCACCTGGTCGGAGGCCACCCAGTTCCCGTACGTCATGGCCCAGCCCTCCACGGGCTACCTCTATCCGATAGGCTGGAACTTCAAGGTCAAGGCCGACAGCCCGACGGCCAGCGTGCCCGTGCCGACTAGCGCCGTCGTGATGAACGCAACCCTTGACAAGTTCGTCAACGTCCCCGCAGGCACGATGGCCAAGACGGACGTGGTCGTGAACTTCGCCGGGATGCTCAAGGAGTCCTGGCAGGACGGGCAGCCTCTGAACATGGCTGACCTGATCTACCAGTACATGCTGGCGGGCGAGGTGACTCAGAACTCGAACAGCCCGGTCTACGACCCGTACTCCTCGGCCGTCTTCGGGTTCGGATGGAGCACCGTCTTGGGCTTCAGCCTAGTGAACTCGACCTCGATCGAGCTCTACACGACGTTCTACTACCCTGACTCCTACTACGCAGGCGTCAGCGTCGGCGGGTCGCTGCTGTCGTTCACCACCACCACGGGCGCCCAGGGAATGCTGCCCTGGCAGGTCTACGCAGGCATGGCGAAGCTGGTATCCTCGGGGAAGGACGCATGGTCCACATCGGCGGCCAGCTCGGATAACCTCCCCTGGCTGTCTCTGGTCAGCCCGAGCGACGTCTCCAACCTGCAGGCGGCGCTGAGCTCCTACGCATCAAGCTCGTACGTCCCGCCGGAGTTCGCCTCGCTGCAGACGCTGACCGGAGTCAGCCTGGTCACGCCCGCATCGGCCGCCGCTGGCTACAACGCAGCCGTCTCCTTCATAGGCAAGTACGGCACGGGAATCATCGGAAACGGCCCGTACATACTGACCCAGTATTCGGCCTCGACTTCTCCGGCGTTCCTCGTCCTCACCAAGAACGCGGCCTTCACCTGGGGCAACCTGATGGCCCCGCAGCTCGGGGCGGCCCCGGTGCTCCTCTCACAGCAGGCCCAGATACCTCCGGTCGTCAATCCGGGGCAGTCGATCACCGTGACCGCGCTCCAGACGCTCGAGGGCTCCACGACAACGTCAGCCGCACCGGGAGCGACCGTCACGCTGCAGCTGATAGCTAACGGGGCAATCGCCTACCAGGCCAACGCCACGGCCAACTCAGCAGGCCAGGTCACCTTTAAGGTCCCATCCACGCTAGCGGTGGGGACCTACACGCTCTCGCTCTACACTGCGAGCTCGGGTTCGACACTGTACAATCCGCTGACCGAGACCATACAGCTGGCCGCAGCGACCACGACCACGACCACGTCCACCAGTCCAAGCACAACCACCTCGACGAGCTCGACCTCGACCAGCAGCTCCACATCCATCCCGCTGACCGCCCTGGGCGGTGTCGCCATCGCGACGGTGGTGATAGTGGCCGCTCTTGGCGCAGGAATGATGCGCAGGCGCAACCATTCCGCTCAGCCGTCGGTACGGCAGATACCGAGCTAGAAAGTCTGGCACGCGGGAACGGGCTGATCCCTGTTCCCTCCCGCCTTCCCTAGCACCCGGCTGGTCCGTTGGGCAGCTGCGTCCCTAAAATACAGGGCTTCCATTATCCGGTGAGGTCCTTGAGATGAGCACACGAGGTTCGCCCCATCCGGTCGCAGAGAGACCGTTCGGAATCCTGGTCCGGAAGGCCGGCGGGGAGGCCGAGGCGCTCGAGCTCCTGGGGGACGCATCATCCCAGATGGGCATCGTTCTCCAGCCGGGACTCCAGGGATTCCGACCTGACCAGGTCCTGGCGGGGCTGGCCCTCATGAAGCTGGGAATGAGTCCCGAGTCTGTGGGAGCCCTCCTGACTTGGCAGGAGTTCGAGGGCTTCTGCGCCGACGTCCTCGGAGCCCACGGCTACGGCGTCAAGGCCAACATCGTCATGACCAAGCCGCGCAGGCAGATAGACATCTTCGCCGAAGGCCCGACCCTCGCGCTCTCGGTCGACTGCAAGCACTGGGGCAGGCCCTTCTCCGCCGCGACCCTCGAGCGGGTCGCGTCCAGCCAGATCGAAAGGACGACTCTCTACAAGAAGAGGAGGTCGGTGCGGCTACCTGTTCTGCCCGTGATCCTCACTCTTCTGGACCCCCCGCTGAGGGAGGTGATGGGGGTGCCGGTCGTGCCCGTCTTCGCGCTCCGGGACTTCCTCGTCTCGGTCAACCGCTTCGACGAAGGCCTTGCCATCATCTGAGAGGCGGTCGCGCTCGGATGGTCCTGCCGGCACCTCCCCGAATAATCCTTTATACTTCAAGAGTCCCGCGCGTCTCTGGGGGCAGTGATGAATCAGAGTTACGAGAATTCCGCTGTGACGAGAAGGCATTTGTCTGAGCCTCCTAATGGTAAACTTCCCGGCTAGTCGGCGGCTGCTTCTTCTTCATGCGCCATCGCTAAGGGTAATAAGGCGAGAGCCTCCGAAACGGGACCGATGAGGGTCCACCCCAACAAGCGCGCAATCAGGGTCTTCGGGGTAGCGGAGAGCTTCCGAAAGGGCGACGCTGTCTCGGCGCTGGCCGGCGTCGTGATGAGGTCGGACCTGGTCATAGACGGAGCTTGCTTCGGAGGGGCGACGGTGGGGGGCGACGACGCGACCTCGTCCCTGGTCGGGATGTACAGGTTCCTTGGGAGGGATGACGTGAACGTCCTGATGCTCTCGGGCTGCATAATCAGCCACTACAACATAGTGGATGTCGATGCGGTCGCCAGCAGGACACAGCGGCCAGTGATCTGCCTGACCTACAGGGAGTCGGCCGGCGTGGAGAGCGCCATCAGGCTTCACTTCAGGGAAGCTGAAGAGAAGGTCCGACTGTACAGGATGCTGGGGGCGCGCGTGAGGATGGTGCTGGGGACGGGCCAGGCGGTCTACGCCAGGCTGGCCTCGATCTCGGAGCAGGACGCGAAGCGAGTGGTCGAGTCCTTCACCCTGCAGGGAGGGCTGCCGGAGCCTGTGAGGGTGGCCAAGCTGCTAGCCCACGCCAGGCGCGCCTCCGGTCAGCCTGCGACCCGGATGTCGGCGACGAGCTCGAGATAGTGGGGCCCTATCTCCCTGACCTTTCTGCTGGTGAAGTATGCTCCATCCCCGAGCATCCCGTGGAGTTCCACATCCAGGGTCCGCCTCGCCTCCTCGAGGTCCGCGCCCGAGACGTGCCTGTAGTAGTGTATCCAGCCTCCTCCCTTGAGCAGCGATTTCGCTGTCCCGAGGAAGCGGTCTGACTGCGAGGGGTGGGGCATCAGTATCCGGTCGAACCTCTCACCGAGGCTGCCTGCGAGACCCAGGGCGTCCTCGTTCAGCATGTGCACCCGGCGCTCCACCTTGTTGAGCCTGTTGTTCTCCAGGTGGAGCCTGAACGCTGTCTCGTTCAGCTCGTTGCTGTAGACCTCCACCCTCTTCCTCCTGGCGATGGTGATGGAGTAGGGCCCGACCCCGGCGAACATGTTCAGCACCATCTCGCCGTCCTCGACGAGGTCTGCTATCCTCGCCCTCTCGGTGGAGAGGCGGGGTGAGAAGTAGCACTTTTCCACGTCGACCCTGAACCTGAGGCCGTTCTCCCTGTGCAGAGTCAGCGTCCTCTCCTCGCCGGCCAGGTGCCTGAGGCGCCTGAGCCTGAAGTCGCCCTCGAGCCCTCCCTCCTGGTCGTATACGGCCTTCACGTTCTTCATGGAGCCCAGGATGGCGCTGCCGACTGCCCCGCCGGCCCCCTTGGCCTCATCTCCCAGCTTGACTATCGCAATGTCCCCTATGACGTCTATCCCGGTCTCGACGGCGCGTATCTGGCCGGGCGGGAGGACGCCGCCCAGCCTCTCTCTGAGGAGTTTGACCAACCCTGGTCCACTTCGCTACTCTTCCGATGGCTCGGACGTGGGCGCCCTGGAGACGTAGTAGTACTGCCCCCTCTGCTTCTGCTCCCTGTCGACCTTGCTGTCGGGCTTGTTGACCCGCGGCCTGCCGCTGTTGATGTCCCGCCGGTAGGTCAGCCCGACCTCGCGGAGGAATATGTTCATCCCGTCCTCCTTCCCCATCGGCGCCGTCGCCTCTCCAAGCACGCCCGGCTGCCCGGTGAAGACCAGCATCCTGTCTGAGACGAGGTCGAGCAGCTGGATGTCGTGGTCGATCACCATGGCGCTCTTGCCGACCGCCTTGACGAGCCTGCTGATCGCCTTCGCGATGACGAACCGGTCCTCCACGTCCACGAACGCCGACGGCTCATCGAGCGCGTAGAGATCGGCCTCCTGGGCGAATGTCGTGACTATAGCGACCTTCTGGAGCTCGCCGCCGCTGAGCTCCGGCATGTTCCTGGCGAGCAGCTTCTCGATCCTAAGCGGGACGGCGAGGTTGGCCTGGAGGTTGGGCTCGTCGAAGCCCTTCCCGACCTTCTCGGTGAAGAACTCCTGCACGGTGCCCTGGAAGTCAGCCCTGAGGTACTGGGGCTTGTAGGATATCTTCGCCCCCAGGTTGATGCTGCCGCTGTCCGGCTTCTCCTCGCCGGCCAACATGCGAAGGAAGGTCGTCTTCCCCAGGGCGTTGGCCCCTATTATCCCCAGGACCACACCTCTGGTCAGCTGTCCGCCAACGGCGCCGAGCTTGAAGCCCGGGAAGGTCTTCGTCATGTCCGAGTAGCTCGCTATCACCTCCTCCGACTGCTGGCTCTCCATGGCGGTTGCCGCCTCGAAGGTCACGGCCCTCTCCCTGAACCGGATGTTCTCCTGCGGGAGCATCCCTTCCAGGAGGGAGTTGATGCCCGTCCGGGACGGGTAGAGGGCCGACACGACCCCGTAGACCCCGGGCTCCCCGTAGATTATCTGCACGTAGTCGCTGGCGTAGTCCAGGAAGGTGATGTCGTGCTCCACCAGGACCACGTACTTGCCCCTGGCCGCTATGGACCTGATCAGCCTCGAGACAGCGAGCCTCTGGTAGACGTCGTTGAACGACGAGGGCTCGTCGAAGAGGTAGATGTCAGCGTCCTTCATGGCCGCCACGGCGACGGCGACCCTCTGGAGTTCTCCCCCCGAGAGGTCCGGGATGTTCTTCCCCAGCGCCTCTCCGAGGCCGAGCTCCCCGACGGTCGCCTCCATGGAGTGCGTCTCGTCCACCTTCTCCAGCAGGGACCTGACGTCCTTCTTCCAGACCTCCGGGAGCTTGTAGACCGCCTGCGGCTTGAGCGAGACCCTGATCTCTCCCTGCTCGATCCTCTTGAAGTGCTCCTTCATCTCCCTCCCGCTCAGGTATGAGAGGAACCTGTCCCAGGACGGCTCCCTCTCGTAGTCGCCCAGGTTCGGGACGAGCTGGCCGGAGAGGATCTGCAGCGCAGTGGACTTGCCGACCCCGTTCCTGCCCACCAGGCCGACCACCTGGCCCTTCCGGGGCGTGGGGAGACGGTAGAGCCGGAAGGAGTTGATTCCGTACTGGTGAATCTTGTCCTGCTTCAGCTCCTCCCCGAGGTTGAGGATGGTGATGGCATCGAAGGGGCAGACCTTCACGCAGATCCCGCAGCCGATGCAGAGAGGCTCCGAGATCACGGCGAGCTTCTCCTCTCCCATGACGATGCACTGCTCGCCGTTTATGTTCACGGGGCAGTCCCTGATGCACTCTAGGCCACATTTGTCGGAGAGGCAAAGGTCGCTGTCAAGTACGGCTACTCTGTGAACCAAGGCTGTCCACCCCGCGTCAGTCGTCTCTTAGCTTTTTGGCGATGGGGCAGAAGGAGCAGATCTCCGGGTCCCCCGCGAGGGAGAGGCTCTCGTAGCTGTACTTTTTCCTGGCCTCGCCCCAGACGACCTCCTCGCTGCTCTCCCCGTTCAGGTGCATCGATTCATGCTCTTCGATGATGGGCCTGAGCCTGCAGGTCGAACAGTAGTCCTTCAGGAAAGCCACCCGGCAATGGGTGGAGTTGTAGAGCATCAGCCCGGCGGTCCCCCCGGTCAGCCATGCCATGGCCACGAAGCCCAGCGGCCCCACGGACCGCGAGAGGAGCAGACCTATGGTCGCCGTCGCGGCGAGCAGGGACGCACCCAGGACCTTCCCCTCGTTCCCGCTCGGGTAGGAGAAACCAATGGCCCTCTTCGGCAGGGACGAGAAGAAGAGGGGCGGGAAGGCGAGCTTGACCATGCCCGACAGGATGATGAACTTGACCTCAGGCATGCCGGTCGAGGCGGTCGGGGGTCCCCAGTACCTGGCGCTCTTGGCCAACCCTAGGCATCAACTCCCATTAGCTCTCTACTTGTCTGACCATTCATCCGTCATTCTATATATCCTTGCTAGGGAGTTTCTTGTACATGGCGCCTATCCTGGACTCGATTCTTGCCCCGAAGGACCTGACCTGTCTCCCGACGGTCGGGGTAAGGTCGAGCGAGATGGGAGATATGGAGATGGCCTTCTCGTTGTGGACGGCGTAGACGTCCGAGTCCTGCTTGTAGGTGGAGAGCCTTGAACCCCAGACCCAGTAGTAGGGGCGGCCACGCGGGTCCTTCCTCTGGAGGACGTAGTCCCTGTACTTCCTCACCTCGATGGAGGTCAGCTTCACTCGGGTCCCGACCTCGGTCTTCCAGGGGAAGTTCACGTTGAGCAGGCTCACTCCCGGGGGGAGTCCGTTGAGCAGAAGCTCGTCGGTTATCTCTGCGGCCACCTTTGCCGGCAGGTCAAAGCGCGTGTTCTTCTGCCCGTGGCTGAACTGCTTGGTGCCGGGGACCTCCATCGAGAAGGCCACCGACGGGATGCCTAGCAGCGCCGCCTCCATCGCCGCGGCCACGGTCCCGGATGCCAGTATGTCCTGAATAGTGAGGTTCTCCCCTATGTTGATGCCCGAGACCACCATGTCGGGCCTCCGAGGGAGGATTCTGTTGACCCCCACCATGACGGAGTCGGCCGGGCTGCCCGAGACCGCGAAGCAAGGCCTGCCGTGGACAAGCACCCTCTCGACCCGAAGCGGCCTGTGGAACGTGAGGCTCATCCCTGCGGCGCTCTGTTGGCCCTCGGGTGCGATGACCGTGGCCTTGGCGAGCCTGGCGACCTCGTCGGTGAGGGCGACTATGCCGGGGCTGAACACCCCGTCGTCGTTGGTCACCATTATCAGGATGTCTTTCTTCTTCAGTCTCCCGCCCCCCTGATCCTGCGCGTCACGCCCAGGATAGCTTCCTCGGGGTTCTGGCAGCCGTAGTGCTTCCGCAATGTTCTCCTCGCCTGTTCTGGTCTGTCATCACCGAAGATAAGATAAGCTATCTGTTTCTCCTCGGGGCTCAGGTCCAGGCCATCTATGAGCCTGGCCATCCTGGATTCGCTTTCCGTCACCTGCTCTATCGTCCGCTTCATCCTCTCCGACAGCTCCCTGGCCCTCCTGCGCAGCACGATGATGTCCTGCGCGAGGCCGTCAAGTTCGGCGTAGGCGTCATCGGCCTTGGGTTCGCCATCGCGGGCTTCCTCTCCGAGAGTCGCTATTATCATGTCTCCCTGGGAGTAGTCGGCGACCCTCCTCGTCCCGATGTAGTAGAGCTTCCTCGGCCGGAGGTACCTCCCGGAGTGCAGGCTCCTCGTCTCGAGTATCCCTGACTCGGAGAGCTTCCCAAGGTGCTTGAGGACCCCCTGAACCGAGATGCCTGTGTCCTCGGCGAGCTCTCCCAGCGTCCTGGGTCTGGACGAGATGAGGCTCGCTATGGTGAGCCTCACCCGGGAGTTCGCGATTTCCTCGATGGCTGCCAAGCTGTCCAGTGGCCCGAAGGAAAGACTTAAAAAGGTTTAACAAAGGGGGAATTAACCAGTGGTTAATTTGTCAGAGGAGCGAAGACGATACCTGCGTGACATGCTCGACGAGCTCGACCGCTACTTCGACGAGTTCGAGCGGAGCATGGAAGAAGCCGTCCGATCTAGCGTCAACATGGGCCAGAAGGCGTTCTCCAAGCCCGTGGTCACGGGGATGGCCATGGGCTTCGGGCCCGAGGGGAAGCCCCGGATACAGTTCTTCGGCGACAACCCGGTGGGCCCCGACGGTTACAGAGCGCCCATCTACGAACAGGTCGTGGACGAGAAGGAAGGTAACCTGCGCCTCCTGGTGGAGCTCCCGGGCGTGGAGAAGGAGGATCTCCAGATTTCCGCCCTGGAGGAGAGGGTCACCCTCGAGGCGGCGAAGGGGGAGAGGTTGTACCGATCGGAGATTCCCCTGCAGCGCGAGATCGATCCCGACTCGGGAGAAGCCACCTACAAGAACGGCCTTTTGGAAGTGGTCTTCAAATTGAGGGACAAGACTAATAAGGGATATAGGAGGGTCAAAGTTGTCTGAAAGTGATAGAGGCGTGAGCCAACAACAGGTCCAACTGAAGGTGCTGGAGGCCTACACCCGGGATGTGGGGCGTGGCGTTGCTAGAATCGACTATGACGCCATGGACGCTCTTGACGCGTCGACGGGCGACGTCATAGAGATCCGTGGGAAGAGAAGGACCGTTGCCAAGTGCCTGCCGCTCTATCCGTCCGACGAAGGCCGTGGGATAGTCCGCATCGACGGCCTGATCAGGAACAACGCTGGCGTCGCCATAGGCGACATGGTCACGGTGAAGAAGGTCAAGGCCCCTCCGGCCGAGAAGGTCGTCGTGGCGCCTCTGGAGGCGGTCCCACCCATCGACGAACGGTACCTGGCCGATGCTCTCGAGAGCGTCCCGGTCACCAAGGGCGACAACGTCATGATTCCCTACTTCGGTGGCAGGCTCACCTTCCAGGTGGTCGGCCTGAGCCCCGCCGCAGAGGCTGCGCTGATCACTCAGAGGACCGTCTTCGTGATTTCCGAGAAGGGAGAGGCCCTGAGGGGTGTCCCCCAGGTGACCTACGAGGACATAGGCGGCCTCAAGGACGAGATTCAGAAGGTCAGGGAGATGATCGAGCTACCCCTGCGCCACCCGGAGATCTTCGAGAAGCTGGGCGTCGAGGCTCCAAAGGGGGTGCTCCTGTACGGCCCTCCGGGCACGGGCAAGACACTGCTGGCCAAGGCCGTGGCCACGGAGAGCAACGCGCACTTCATTCCCATCTCGGGCCCCGAGATCATGAGCAAGTTCTACGGGGAGTCGGAGGCCAGGCTAAGGGAGATATTCAAGGAGGCCAAGGAGAAGGCCCCGACCATCATCTTCATCGACGAGATAGACTCCATAGCGCCGAAGAGAGAGGAGGTTACCGGCGAGGTCGAGCGAAGGGTCGTCAGCCAGCTGCTCTCGCTCATGGACGGGCTGGAGGCCAGGGGGAAGGTCATCGTCATAGCGGCCACGAACCGCCCCAACGCCATCGACCCGGCCCTGAGGCGCCCCGGGCGGTTCGACAGGGAGATTGAGATCAAGGTCCCCGACAAGAAGGGCCGGTACGAGATACTTCAGATTCACACGCGCCACATGCCGCTGACCCAGGACGTGGACCTGGAGCGGCTGGCGGCCGTCACCCACGGCTTCGTCGGGGCCGACGCCGAGTACCTGTGCAAGGAGGCGGCGATGAAGACGCTCAGGCGGTTGCTGCCGGTCCTCAAGCTGGGCGAGGAGAGGCTCAGCCCGGAGGTGCTGGACAAGCTGATCGTCACCATGAACGACTTCGAGGACGCGCTGAAGGACGTCATGCCCTCGGCCATGCGCGAGGTCTACCTGGAGACGCCGGACGTGAAGTGGTCCGAGATAGGTGGTCTGGAGGAGGTCAAGAAGGAGCTCCAGGAGGCGGTCGAATGGCCTCTCAAGTTCCAGGACCTCTACAAGGTCATCGGCTACAACATGCCCAAGGGCGTCCTGCTCCACGGCCCGTCCGGGACGGGCAAGACCATGCTCGCAAAGGCGGTGGCGACCGAGAGCGAGGCGAACTTCATCAGCATCCGCGGGCCCGAGCTGCTCAGCAAGTGGGTCGGCGAGTCGGAGCGCGGAGTCAGGGAGGTCTTCCGTCGGGCGCGCCAGGCGGCCCCGTGCGTCATCTTCTTCGACGAGATCGATGCCCTAGCCCCGACCAGGGGCATGGGCGGCGACAGCATGGTCACCGAGCGTGTGGTCAGCCAGCTGCTCACCGAGCTGGACGGCATCCAGGCCCTCAACGGCGTCGTGGTCCTGGCGGCGACCAACAGGATCGACATGGTCGACCCGGCTCTCGTCAGGCCGGGCAGATTCGACAAGATCGTGTCCATCCCTCTCCCCAACAAGGAAGCCAGGCTCCAGATACTCACCATCGCTCTCGAGGGCAAACAGAAGGACAGAGACGTCGACGTCGACACCCTGGTCGAGATGACCGAGGGCTTCAGCGGGGCCGACGTCACCTCACTGGTCAACACCGCCGTGTCCATCGTCCTCCAGGAGTACGTGGCCAAGTACCCGAAGATCGACGACGCCAAGGCCCACATCAAGGAGGCCATCGTCACCATGGATCACTTCAAGGCGGCGGCGAAGAAGGTCCGCTCCTCGAAGGAGTCCAAGCCCATGGAGAAGGTCACGGTGCCCTACTACCGCTAGCGGGCACCCGGAACCTCTTTAATCGCCCGAGGGTGGACCTGGAACTCACTTGTCGGAGCAGGTCAGGATAATCGGCAGAGGCACTTGGCTGGACCGCGTGGCCAGCGAGGTCGTCGAGAGGGACAGTTCCCTCGGGAGGGACCTCTCGCTCATCAGGGTCGAGAGCGGCCTGGGGGCCTCTGGTCTTCCGCACATAGGCAGCGTCGGCGATGCCATCCGGTCCTACGGGGTCAAGATGGCCCTTGAGGGGCTCGGCTACAGATCGGAGCTAATCGCGTTCTCGGACGACCTCGACGGCTTCAGGAAGGTCCCGGCCGGATTCCCCGACTGGCTCAACGACTACATCGCCCACCCCGTGACCCGTGTCCCGGACCCGTTCAACTGCCACGGGTCCTTCGGCGAGCACGTCGGCTCGCTCCTCAAGGCCTCCCTCGACTCCCTGGGAATCGAGTACACGTTCATGAGCGGCGCGGACACCTATAGGAAGGGCCTGCTGAACGACCAGATCAGGGTGATCCTGCAGAACGCCGAGGTCGTCGGGGACAAGATCAAGGAGCTGACGGGCCAGGAGAAGTACCAGTCGGTCTTCCCCTACACGCCGATCTGCAAGAACTGCGGCCGGCTCTACACCACCAAGGTGACCAGCTACGATGCCGTGAAGGACGTCGTCCATTACAGGTGCGAGAGCGCCCAGATCCGCGACAAGATGGTCAAGGGCTGCGGCTACGAGGGCGACCGTTCCATCTCCGACGGCGAGGGCAAGCTGGCCTGGAAGAGCGAGTTCGCGGCCCGGTGGGCGGCGCTCGACATCAGGTTCGAGGCCTA
>Ga0326727_10003104_pt1 | contig 54187 bp, 37 predicted proteins | sample MB2enrmetagenome_FD_207643 | JGI IMG/M metagenome (GOLD analysis project Ga0326727, IMG submission 207643) | Lab enriched peat soil microbial communities from McLean, Ithaca, NY, United States - MB29MY | ecosystem: Environmental > Terrestrial > Soil > Wetlands > Peat | place: USA: New York...
CTTCGAGCGCGCCAGGTACGCGCTGGAAGATTCCGGCCATGGCAGTTACCGCGGCCGGAACCCGGCGCAGCGGCTGACGCTGGAGTTCGACGGCCGCGAGGCCCGGCTGAGCCATCCGGACGGCAGCGTGAGCTTCCATTTGACCGGATACGGTTACGGCGAGCGGATGCAGCCACCGGCACAGGCCAGGCTGACCGGCGCGGGCAACCGCGTGGAGTACCAGCGGGGAGATCTGACCGAGTGGTACGTGAACGGCTCGCAAGGGCTGGAGCAGGGCTTCACTTTGGCTAAGCGCCCTGCGTCGGACGGCACGGGCGAGCCTCTGGTGATTGCTCTCGGCGTGAGCGGCGGCCTCGCGCCAGTCGAGAAGGCGGGCGATGGCGCGGTGCTGTTCGGCGCCGCGTTGCGCTACGCGGGCTTGAAGGCCGTGGACGCGCGCGGCCGCGTGCTGCCATCGCAAATGCGTGCGCGGGACGGCGAGATCCGGCTGATCGTAGCGGACCGCGACGCGCAGTATCCGCTGGTGGTGGACCCGACTTGGAGCCAGCAGCAGGAGCTGAAGGCTTCCGATGGGGTGAGCTACGACTACTTCGGCGAGTCCGTGTCGGTGGACGGTAACACGGCGGTGATCGGCGAGAATACCGCGTCCGGAGCCGCTTACGTATTTGTGCGCGAAGCCGGGGCGTGGACCCAGCAGCAGAAGCTGACGGCTGCGAACGGCGTGGCGAACGATTGTTTCGGTCACTCGGTTGCGGTGAGCGGGAACACGGCGGTGATCGGGGCCTGCTCAGGGAACGGCCAGAAGGGCGCGGCGTACGTATTCGTGCGCAACGGCGTAGTCTGGAGCCAGCAACAGGAGCTGACAGCCTCGGACGGCGCGATGCAGGACTATTTCGGCAGCTCGGTGTCGGTGAGCGGGGACACCGCGGCGGTCGGGGCTTGGGGCAGGAACGGAAACCAGGGAGCCGTGTACATATTTGTGCGCAGCGGCACGGCGTGGAGCCTGCAGCAGGAATTGACGGCTTCCGACGGCGTAGCGTACGACCGGTTCGGCTTCTCCGTATCGGTGAGCGGGGACACGGCGGCGATCGGGGCTCAGGGCAGGGGCGGCCTGCAGGGAGCCGGATACGTGTTTGTGCGCAGCAGCGGAGCCTGGAGCCAGCAGGGGGAACTGGTTGCCTCCGATGGCGCGCCCGGCGACTTCATGGGCCAGTCCGCTTCCGTAAGCGGGGACACGGCGGTGATCGGGGCGCCCCAGAAGAATGGCTCTCAGGGAGCCGCTTATGTGTTTGTGCGCAGCGGCGGAGCCTGGAGCCAGCAACAGAAGCTGGCGGCTTCCGATGGCGCGGCCAACGACAATTTCGGCATCTCCGTGTCGGTGGGTGGGGACACGGCGGTGGTCGGGGCTTATGGCCACAATTTCAACCAGGGAGCCGCGTACGTGTTTGGGCGGAGCGGCGCAGCCTGGAGCCAGCAGCAGGAACTGACGGCTTCCGATGGCCAGTGGTTGGGCTTCTCGGTGGCGTTGAGCGGGCGCACGGCGGTGATCGGGGCTACCGGCAACAATACCTTCCAGGGCGCCGCCTACGCGTTCGTGACGCCGCGGCTTGGCACCAGTTCGCTGCTGGTGGGCAGCGGAGCGGGCGCTTCCTCGGTGGCGCTCTCTTACGATGGCGCCTGGACGGCCACCTCCAACTCATCCTTTCTGCACGTTTCTCCCGAGAGCGCGAGCGGCGCCGGGAGCGGGGTGGTGGTGTTCACTTATGACGCGTTCACAGGTTGGGGAACGCGCGCCGGCACGCTCACGATCGCGGGGCTGACCGTCACCGTGACCCAGGCGGGAGCGAATTATCTCGGGCCGGGGCCGGTCGTCACGCTGGTGTCCACGGGGCTGAACGATCCCATGGGGTTGGCGGTGGACGGCTCCGGCAACGTCTACATCGCGGATTACCAGAACAACCTCGTCAAGGAATGGAGCGCCTCGACGCAAGCGGTGAGCACGCTGGTGTCCTCCGGGCTGTACCTGCCCCACGGGACGGCGGTGGATGGCTCCGGCAACGTTTACATTGCGGACGCCGGCAGGGAGATCCAGGAGTGGAACGCCGCGACCGAGCAGGTGTCCCCGCTGGTGTCGCAGGAGTATGCTCCCCTGGCAATAGCCGTGGACGGATTCGGCAACGTCTACTTCGCGGATAACACCGGCTACGCGATCCGCGAGCGGAACGCGGCGACCGAGCAGGTATCCACGCTGGTCTCGTCGGGGCTTTTCGTCCCGTTGGGAGTGGCCGTGGACGTCTCCGGCAACGTCTACATCGCGGATTACGGCAACGACGCGGTCCGGGAGTGGAGCGCCGCGACGCAACTGGCGATGCCGCTCACCTCGGCAGCGTTCCTTCCTTTGGGCGTGGCCGTGGACGGCTCGGGCAACGTTTACATCGCGGACGCCGACGGCTACGCGATCCGGGAGTGGAGCGCCGCCACACAGCAGGTCGCCACGCTGGTGGCCTCGGGGCTGAATTATCCCCAGGGAGTGGCGGTGGATGGCTCCGGCAACGTGTACATCTCGGATTCGTACAACAACGCCATCAAGGAAATCCCCAACGCCTTCGTCGGTCCGCCCATGGTGACCGAGCCCGCCTCGGCGGGGTCCGACGCGCTGCTACAGGTGCTTCCCGCCACCACCAATCTGACGGGGATTTTCGCGCCCACGAGCGATCAGGGCTGGCTCACGATCGGAGGCGTCGCCAACGGAGTCGTCAGTTTCTCGTTCACGGCGAACTCCTCCGAGGCCGCCCGCACGGCGCACATCTCTCTGCTGGGGCATCAGATCCCGGTGACCCAGAGCGGGGTGATGGGCCCGGTCACCTTGAACCTGGGCGTGGGACTGGGGCTGCTGGGCCAGTCGACGCAGCCGCCCATCCAGGTGGGGTCCATCGCACCGGCGTTTCCGACCGCGGTTCAGGTGGACGTAAGCTTCGACCCGACGAAGCTGTCGTTCACTTCGGCGAGCGCGGGGGCGGCGTTGACGAGCGCCGGCAAGTCGCTTTTCACGAATCAGGTGGCCGGCGGCGATGTGCGGCTGCTGGGCGCGGGCGTGAACCAGACGCCCATCCCCGGCGGGCCGGTGGCCGTGGTGACCTTCACGTTCAACCCGGCGTTCACCGGCGGCAGCACCACCGTGACGCTGGGTAACTGCGCTGCCTCCGACAGCGAGGGCGGCCTGTTACCGACGGCCTGCACCGCCCTGACGATCGCCGGGTTCACCTGCGATTTGATCGGGAACGGGAACATAAATGTCGCCGATGTGCAGATCATCATCAACGAGGCGCTGGGCGTGATCCCAGCGGTTCACGATCTGAATCACGACGGGGTAGTCGATGTGGCCGATGTGCAGAAGGAGATTAACGCAGCCCTTGGGTTGGGTTGCAAGTACTGAGGAGGAATATGCGGTATCGAGGTGTGATGGCTCTCCTGGCGTTCGCCGTGGCGGGGCGGACGGAGGACGGGGGGCTTCGCCAGGCCTTCGAGCGCGCCAGGTACGCACTGCAGGATTCCGGCCACGGGAGTTATCGCGGCGCAAACCCGGCGCAGCGGTTGACGCTGGAGTTCGATGGGCGCGAAGCGCGGCTGAGCCATCCGGACGGGAGCGTCAGCTTGCATTTGAGCGGTTACGGTTACGGCGAGCGGCTGCGGGCGCCTGCGCCCGCTGCGCTGACCGGCGCGGGCAACCGGGTGGAGTACCGGCGGGGCGATCTCACCGAATGGTACGTGAACGGATCGCAGGGCCTGGAGCAGGGATTCACTCTGGCCCGGCGCCCGGACACGGGCGGCGAGGGCCAGCCACTAGTGATCGCGCTGGGCGTGAGCGGCGGGCTGCGTCCGGCTCAAGAGGCTGATCGCGCGGTGCTGTTCGGCGCCGCGTTGCGTTACGCGGGCTTGAAGGCGGTGGATGCGCGCTGGCGCGCCATGCCATCGCGCCTCGAGGCGCGGGACGGCGAGATCCGGTTGATCGTGGAGGATCGCGACGCGCAGTATCCGCTGGTGGTGGACCCGACCTGGACGCAGCAGGAGGAGCTGACGGCGTCGGACGGCGTGGCGAACGACCTATTCGGCTACTCCGTATCGCTGAGCGGCGACACGGCGCTGATCGGCGCCTATCAGAAAAGCGGAAGCCGGGGAGCCGCGTATCTATTTGGGCGTAGCGGGGGAGTCTGGAGCTGGGAGGCCGAGTTTATGGCTTCCGATGGCGTGGCGGGCGACCAGTTCGGCTACTTCGTATCGGTGAGCGGGGAAACGGCGGTAATCGGGGCTCCTGGCACAAGCGGCGGACAGGGCGCTGCGTACGTGTTTGTGCGTAGTGCCGGGGCCTGGGGTCTGCAGCAGGAGCTGACTGCCTCCGATGGCGCGGCGGGCGACGGTTTCGGCAGCTCCGTATCGGTGGCTGGGGACACGGCGGTAATCGGGGCTTATGGCAGGAACAGCGGGCAAGGCGCCGCGTACGTGTTTGTGCGGAGCGGCACGTCGTGGAGCCAGCAGCAGGAGTTGGCTGCCTCCGATGGCGCGGCTGGCGACCGTTTGGGTTGCTCGGCGTCGTTGAGCGGGTACACCGCGGCGATCGGGGCTTGCGGCAAGACGGCCAACCAGGGAGCCGTGTACGTGTTCGTCGCCAGCGGCGGAGTCTGGAGCCAGCAACAGAAGCTGACTGCTTCCGACGGCGCGACGGACTACTATTTCGGCAACTCGGTGTCGGTGAGCGGGGACACGGCTGTCGCCGGCGCCCTGAACACGAGCAACGGCACGGGAGCCGCATATGTGTTCGTCCGCAGCGGCGGTGTATGGAGCCAGCAACAGGAACTGACCCCTCCCGCGGGCTCTTCGTCCTACGACTTCGGCAACTCGGTATCGGTGAGCGGGGACACGGCCATCATCGGGGATTGGGGCGGGAACGGCTATCGTGGGGTGGCGTATGTATTCGGGCGAAGCGGGGGAGTCTGGAGTCAGCAGCAGCGGTTGACCGCTTCCGATGGCGCGATCGACGAGCTCGGTTATTCCGTGTCGATGAGCGGGGACACGGTGCTGATCGGGGCCGCTAACGGGAACAGCGGACGGGGCGCGGCATACGTGTTCGCGTTCCCCCGGCTGGGCACAAGTTCCCTCCTGGTGGGCAGCGCCGCCGGCGCGTCCTCGGTGGTGCTGTCTTACGATGGCCTCTGGACGGCCACTTCCAACTCTTCCTTTCTGCACATTGCTTCCGGGAGCGCCAGCGGCGGGGCGAGCGGGGTGGTCGCCTTCACCTATGACGCCTTCGCGGGCACGGGATGGCGCACGGGCACACTGACCATCGCCGGGCTCACGCTGACCGTGACTCAGGCGGGAGCGAACTATATCGGGCCGGGGCCGCTGGTGACGCTGGTATCGTCGGGCCTGAACCAGCCCATGGGCGTAGCCGTGGACGGCGCCGGCAACGTCTACATCGCGGATTACTTCAACAACGCAGTCAAGGAATGGACCGCCGCTACGCAGCAGATTTCTACGCTGGTCGCCCATGGGGCGCCGGGATACCTGAGCCTGCCGAGAGGCCTGGCGGTGGACGGCGCCGGCAACGTCTACATCTTGAACTACGACAATTACACCGTCACGGAATGGAGCGCCGCGACACAGCAGGTAACCACGCTGGGGTTCGGAGGGCTGTATGAACCCTCCGGAGCGGCGGTGGACCTCTTCGGGAACGTTTACGTAACGGATGACGGCCACAACAAGATCGAGGAGTGGACTTTCGCGACCCAGCAGGTGAGCACGCTGGTGTCCTCGGGCCTGAGTTTTCCCGAGGGCGTGGCGGTGGACGCCTCCGGCAACGTCTACATCGCGGACTACTCCAACGGCGCAATCAAGGAGTGGAGCCCGGTGACCCAGCAGGTGGCCACTCTGGTCTCCTCGGGGCTGTCCAATCCCGTCGGGGTTGCCGTCGATGGCTCCGGCAACGTCTACATCGCGGACACGTACGTCCAGGCCATCGATGAGTGGAACGCCGCGACCGGGCAGATGAGTCTGCTGGCGTCCTCAGGGCTGAATCTTCCCTATAGCGTGGCTGTGGACGTCGCTGGCAACGTCTACATCGCGGATACCTTCAACAACGCCATCAAGGAAATCCCCAACGCCTTCGTGGGTCCGGCCAGCTTTATCGAGCCTCCCTTGGCCGGGTCGGACTCGCTGCTTCCGGTGATTCCCGCCACCACCAATCTCACCGGCGTTTTTGCGCCCACCAGCGACCAGAGCTGGCTCACCATCGGACCGGTCGCCAACGGGATCGTCGGTTTCTCGTTCACCGCGAACCCGGCCGCGGCTGCCCGCACGGCGCACATCAACGTGCTGGGCCACCAGATCCCGGTGACCCAGAGCGCGGCGGGCGCAGCCACTTTGTCCATGGGTATCGGAATGGGGTTGGGGGTCGCCGGAGCGCCGGACCCGGCCGCGCTTCAAACCGACGTGAGCTTCGATACTACCAAGCTGACGTTCGCGTCGGCGAGTGCGGGGGCGGCGTTGACGAGCGCCAACAAGACCCTTTCCGCAGGTGTCCTGCCCAATGGCGATGTGCGGCTCCAGACCGTGGGGGTGGACCAGACGCCTATCTCCGGCGGGGCTGTCGCCAAGGTCACCTTCATTTTCAATCCGGCGTTCACTAGCGGCAGCGCCTCCATGACGCTGAAGAACTGCGGGGCCTCGGACACCCAGGGGGATGGGTTCACCACGACTTGCGCCACCCTGGCGATCAGTGGGTTCACCTGCGATCTGAACGGGGATGAAAGCGTCAGTGTCGCCGATGTGCAGATCATTATCAACGAAGCTCTGGGCGTGATCCCGGCGGTACACGATTTGAATCACGACGGCTTGGTCAATGTGGTGGATGTGCAGAAAGAAATCAACGCCGCGCTGGGACTGGGCTGCACGTACTAAGATCGAGGAGATACATGACTTATCGGCACCTGGTGGTTCTGCTGGCGTTCGCCCTGGCGGGGTCGGCGGCGGAATCGAGCGGCGGTGCCCCTGCGGGACTTCGCCAGGCCTTCGAGCGCGCGGCGTATGCGCTGGAGGATTCCGGGAATGGGACTTACCGTGGCGAGAACCCGGCGCAGCGGCTGACGCTGGAGTTCGACGGCCGCGAAGCCCGGCTGAGCCATCCGAATGGCAGCGTCAGCTTCCATTTGAGCGGTTACGGCTATGGCGAGCGGCAGCGGGCGCCGGCGCCCGCTGCGCTGACCGGCGCGAGCAACCGCGTGGAGTACCAGCGCGGCGATCTCACCGAATGGTACGTGAACACTTCGCAGGGGCTGGAGCAAGGCTTCACGCTGGCCCGGCGCCCTGGCCTGGACGGCGACGGCGAGCCGTTGGTGATCACCATCGGCGTGAGCGGCGGGCTGCGTCCGGCTCAAGGGGCCGATGGCGCGGTGCTGTTCGGCGCGGTGTTGCGCTATGCCGGCTTGAAGGCCGTCGACGCGCGCGGGCGTGCCATCCCGTCGCGCCTCCAGGCGCGCGGCGGCGAGATCCGGTTGAACGTGGAGGACCGCGACGCGCAGTATCCGCTGGTGGTGGACCCGGCCTGGACCCAGCAGCAGGAGCTGACGGCGCCGGATGGCGCACCGTACGACTACTTCGGCAGCTCCGTGTCGGTGAGCGGAGACACGGCGGTGATCGGGGCCCCGTACAAGAGTGGCAACCAGGGCGCCGCGTATGTGTTTGTGCGCAGCCGCGGAGTCTGGAGCCAGCAAGCGGATCTGACCGCCTCCGATGGCGCACCGTACGATTACTTCGGCTACTGCGTATCGCTGAGCGGGGACACGGCGGTGATCGGGGCTTTCGGCAGGAACTTCGGCATTGGCTCCGCGTACGTGTACGTGCGCGCCAGCGGAATCTGGAGCCTGCAGCAGGAGCTGAACGCTTCCGATGGCGCGGGGAACGACCACCTCGGCGTTTCCGTCTCGGTGAACGGGGACACGGCGGTTGTCGGGGCTCCGAACAAGAGTGGGCAGCAGGGCGCTGCTTACGTGTTCGCGCGTAGCGGTGGCGTCTGGAGCCAGCAGCAGGAGTTGACGGCTTCCGATGGCGCCGCAAACGCGGGTTTCGGCACTTCCGCCTCGGTGAGCGGAGACACGGCCGTGATCGGGGATTGGAACAAGAATAACAATCAGGGAGCCGCGTACGTATTTGTGCGCGCCAGTGGAGTCTGGACCCAGCAGCAGGAGTTGACAGCTTCCGATGGCGCGGAAGACTGGTTCGGTTTCTCAGTGTCCGTAAGCGGCGACACCGCCGTGATCGGAGCTACGGGCGCGAACGACGGTCGGGGGGCCGCGTACGCATTTGTGCGCAGCGGGGGCGTCTGGAGCCAGCAGCAGGAGCTGACCGCTTCCGACGGCGCGGCTGATGACGGTCTGGGCAACTCCGTGTCAGTGAGCGGAGACACGGCGCTTCTTGCGGCCGCTTGGAAGAGTACCGAGCAGGGAGCCGTGTACGTATTTGTGCGCGGCGGCGGCGTCTGGAGCCAGCAGCAGGAGATGACGGCTTCCGATGCCGTGGCGTACGACTACTTCGGCTTCTCCGTATCGCTGAACGGGGACACGGCGGCAATCGGGGCGATTTACGGGAATGGCTTGCTGGGCGCCGCCTACGCCTTCGTAGTTCCCCGGCTGGGCACGAGTTCCCTCCTGGTGGGCAGCGCCGCTGGCACATCCTCGGTGGTGCTGTCTTACGATGGCGTCTGGACGGCCACTTCCAACTCCTCCTTTCTGCACATTGCTTCCGGCAGCGCCAGCGGCAGCGCGAGCGGGGTGGTGGTGTTCACCTATGACGCCTTCGCGGGGACGGGATGGCGCACAGGCACGCTGACCATCGCCGGGCTCACGCTCACTGTGACTCAGGCGGGAGCGAACTATATCGGGCCGGGGCCGCTGGTGACGCTGGTATCGTCGGGGCTTGAGTCGCCGTTTGGGGTAGCGGTGGATGGCTCCGGCAACGTCTACTTCTCGGACGCCGGCCACAACGCGATCAAGCAGTGGAGCCCGGCGACGCAGCAGGTCGCCACGCTGGTGTCCTCGGGGCTGAAGGGGCCGGAGGGAGTTGCCGTGGACAGTTCCGGCAACCTCTACATCGCCGATTCCGGCGACGACGCGCTTAAGGAGTGGAACCCCGCAACCGAACAGTTGAGCGCGCTGGCGTGGTCGACGGTGCCGGGGATGTCGAACCCGCCCGAAGGCGTGGCGGTGGACGGCGCCGGCAACGTCTACATCGCGGATTCCCTCGACAGTCTGGTCAGGGAGTGGAGCGCCGCGACACAAGAGACGAACACGCTGGTGTCGTCGGGGCTGGGTCATCCCCTGGGTGTGGCCGTGGACGGCTCGGGCAACGTCTACATCGCGGACTCGCAGAAGAACGCCATCATGGAATGGAACGCCGCGACCGGGCAGTTGAGCACACTGGTGCCGTCCGGAGTGCAAAGCCCGACCGGCGTAGCGGTGGATGGTCTCGGCAACGTCTACATCGCGGATTCCGGCTGGGATGCCATCCAGGAGGTCCCCAACGCCTTCGTGGGTCCGGCCAGTTTCGTCGAGCCTCCCTTGGCCGGGTCGGACTCGCTGCTTCCGGTGATTCCCACCACCACCAATCTTACCGGCGTTTTCGCGCCCACCAGCGACCAGAGTTGGCTCACCATCGGACCGGTCGCCAACGGGATCGTAGGTTTCTCGTTCACGGCGAACCCGGCCGCGGCTGCCCGCACGGCGCACATCAACGTGCTGGGCCACCAGATCCCGGTGACCCAGAGCGCGGCGGGAGCAGCCACCTTGTCCATGGGTATCGGAATGGGGTTGGGGGTCGCCGGAGCGCCGGACCCAGCCGCGCTTCAAACCGACGTGAGCTTCGATACTACCAAGCTGACGTTTGCGTCGGCGAGCGCGGGGCCGGCGTTGACGAGCGCCAACAAGACCCTTTCCGCAGTTGTCCTGCCCAATGGCGATGTGCGGCTCCAGACCGTGGGGGCGGACCAGACGCCTATCTCCGGCGGGGCTGTGGCCAAGGTCACCTTCATCTTCAATCCGGCGTTCACCAGCGGCAGCGCCACCATGACGCTGAAGAACTGCGGGGCCTCGGACACCCAGGGGGATGGGTTCACCACGACTTGCGTCACCCTGGCGATCAGTGGGTTCACCTGTGACCTGAACGGGGATGGAAGCGTCAGTGTCGCCGATGTCCAGCTAATCATCAACGAAGCGCTGGGCGTGATCCCGGCGGTGCACGATTTGAATCACGACGGCGTGGTCAATGTGGTGGATGTGCAGAAAGAAATCAACGCCGCGCTGGGGCTGGGATGCACTTACTGAGATCGAGGAGAAACATGACTTATCGGCACCTGGTGGTTCTGCTGGCGTTTGCCCTGGTGGGGTCGGCGGAGGATGCGGGGCTTCGCCAGGCCTTCGAGCGCTCGAGGTACGCGCTGGAGGAATCCGGCCACGGGACTTACCGGGGCGAGAACCCGGCGCAGCGGCTGACGCTGGAGTTCGACGGCCGCGAAGCGAGGCTGAGCCATCCGGACGGGAGCGTCAGCTTCCATTTGACCGGGTACGGCTTTGGCGAGCTGCTGCGGGCGCCGGCGGGCGCTACGCCGGCGGGCACGGGCAACCGCGTGGAGTACCAGCGGGGCGATCTCACCGAATGGTACCTGAACGGGTCGCAGGGGCTGGAGCAGGGCTTCACGCTGGCCCGGCGCCCGGGCACGGACGGCGATGGCCAGCCGTTGGTGATCGAGCTGGGCGTAAGCGGCGGGCTGCGTCCGGCGCAGGAGGCCGATGGCGCAGTGCTGTTCGGCGCGGTGTTGCGTTACGCGGGCTTGCGAGCCGTGGATGCGCGCGGCCGCGTGCTGCCGTCGCGGATGGAAGTGCGGGACGGCGAGGTGCGGCTGATCGTCGAAGACCGCGACGCCGAGTATCCACTGGTGGTGGACCCGACCTGGACCCAGCAGCAGGAGTTGACGGCGTCGGATGGCGAGGCGGGCGACGAATTCGGCTACTTCGTATCGGTGGACGGGGACACGGCGGTGATCGGGGCCTGGGGCGATAATGGCCAGCAGGGGGCCGCGCACGTGTTCGTGCGGAGCGGCGGAGCGTGGACCCAGCAGGGGCCGAAGCTGACGGCTTCCGATGGCTTCGGGCAGAACCTCTTCGGCTACTCCGTGTCGGTCAGCGGGGACACCGCGCTGATCGGGGCCTATTACACGGGCTCCAGGCAGGGCGCCGCCTACGTGTTTGTGCGTAGCGGCGGGGTGTGGACCCAGCAGCAGAAGCTGACGGCGTCCGATGGCGCGGTGCTCGACTGTTTCGGCTGGTCCGTGTCGCTGAGCGGGGACACGGCGGTGATCGGGGCGCAGTCCAGGAACTCCAGCCAGGGAGCCGCCTACGTGTTCGTGCGCAGCGCCGGAGTATGGACCCAGCAGCAGGAGCTTACGGCCTCCGATGGCGGGTCGTTCAACTACTTTGGAATCTCCGCGTCGGTGAGCGGGGACACGGCGGTGATCGGGGCCACCGGCAAGGGGTCTCTTCAGGGCGCGGCGTACGTGTTTGTGCGCAGTGCCGGAGTATGGACCCAGCAGCAGGAGCTGACGGCTACCGATGGCGCGGGAGGCGACGATTTCGGAAGCTCACTGTCGGTGAGCGGCGACACGGCGGTGATCGGGGCCTACGGCAAGAACAGCCAGAAAGGCGCGGCGTACGTGTTTGTGCGCAGCGGGGCAGCCTGGAGCCAGCAGCAGAAGCTGACCGCTTCCGACGGCGCGGCAGGCGACTGGTTCGGCTGGTCGGTGTCGGTGAGCGCAGACACGGCGATGATCGGGGCCTACGGCAAGAACAGCTTCCAGGGCGCGGCGTACGCGTTTGCCCGCAACGGCGGAGTCTGGAGCCAGCAACAGGAGATGACGCCTTCCGATCTTCCCGGGGTGACCTCCATCGGCGCCGCCCTGTCGGTGAGCGGGGACACGGCGGTTGTTGGGGGCAATGGCGCATACGCGTTCGTTCGTCCCAGGCTGGGCGCCAACTCGCTTCTGGTGGGCAGCGCGGGCGGCACTTCGTCGGTCGTGCTGTCTTACGACGGCGCATGGACGGCCACATCCAACTCTTCCTTTCTGCACATTGCTTCCGGCAGCGCCAGCGGAACCGCCAGCGGCCTGGTGGTGTTCACCTATGACGCGTTCACCGGCGCGGGCTCGCGCACGGGCACGCTGACCATCGCGGGTCTCACGGTCACCGTGACCCAGGCGGGGACGAACTATGTTGCGGCGGGGGCTGTGATTACGGTGGTGTCGTCGTTGCCGATGTTTCCTTGGGGAGTAGCGGTAGACGGCTCCGGCAACCTCTACTTCGCGGATGGCAACCACAACGCCATCAAGGAGTGGAGCGCCGCAACGCAGCAGGTCGCCACGCTGGTGTCCTCGGGGCTGAGCAGCCCTTGGGGAGCGGCGGTAGACGGCTCCGGCAACGTCTACATCGCGGATGTGAGCGCGATCAGGGAGTGGAGCGCCGCGACGCAGCAGGTGACCACGCTGGTGTCGTCGGGCCTGGGTTTTGCCGATGAAGTTGCGGTGGACAGCTTCGGCAACGTCTACATCTCGGATTCCGGCAAGAACGCCATCGAGGAGTGGAGCGCGGCAACGAAGCAGGTGACCACACTGGTGTCGTCCGGTCTGAGCGATCCCTGGGGAGTGGCTGTAGACGCGTCCGGGAACGTTTACATAGCGGATATGGGCAACCTCGCGATCAGGGAGTGGAGCGCCGCCACGCAGCAGGTGACCACGCTGGTGTCGTCGGGGCTTCCGCATCCAAACGAAGTAGCGGTAGACGGCTCCGGGAACGTCTATATCTCGGATGGCGACAACGGCACGATTAAGGAGTGGAGCCCCGCGACGCAGCAGGTGACCACGCTGGTTCCGTCGGGGCAAGTGCTGCCCTTTGGAATGGCCGTGGACGGCTCCGGCAACGTTTACATCGCGGATGCCGGCAGCGACTCGATCAAGGAGGCGCCATACGCCTTCGTCGGCCCGGCCAGCCTGAGCGAGTCCGCCCTGGCCGGGTCCGACTCGCTGCTGCCAGTGCTTCCCTCGACCACGAACCTTACAGGCATCTTCGCGCCCGCGAGCGACCAGAGTTGGCTCACTATCGGAACGGTCGCCAATGGAGTCGTCAGTTTCGGGTTCACGGCGAACACGTCAACCACTCCCCGCACGGCGCATATCACAGTCCTGGGCCAGCAGATCGCGGTTACCCAAAACGGGACCTTGGGCGGCCCGGTCTCCTTGGCCATGGGTACCGGGTATGCAGCCGCGGGCCAGGCGGTGCAAGTGCCCATCAGCCTGGCGTCCACCGGGGCGCCCACCGTTGCCGCGTTTCAGGCCGACCTCAGCTTCGACCAGACGAAACTGACCTTCACGTCGGCGAGCGCCGGGGCCCAGTTGGCGAGCGCCAGCAAGACGCTGGTCACCAACACGCTGGGGAACGGCAACGTCCGCCTTCTGGCCGAGGGCTTGAACCAGACGCCAATCTCCAACGGCGTAGTGGCCAACGTGACGTTCACGTTGAGTCCGCAGTTCACCTGGGGGGCCAGCACGACCGTGACGCTGCTGAATTGCGCGTCCTCGGACGCCCTGGCCAACGCGCTCTCGACGTCTTGCACCGCTGGAACCGTCACAGTGTTCACCTGCGACCTGAACGGGGATGGGTTGGTGAACGTCGCCGATGTGCAGATCATTATCAACGAAGCGCTGGGCGTGATCCCGGCGGTACACGATTTGAATCACGACGGCGTGGTCAATGTGGTGGATGTGCAGAAGGAAATCAACGCCGCGCTGGGGCTGGGTTGTCCGTATTAAGATCGAGGAGATACATGACTTATCGGCACGGAGTGGTTCTGCTGGCGTTCGCCCTGGTGGGGTCGGCGGCGGAATCGAGCGGCGGCGCCCGCGCGGGACTTCGCCAGGCCTTCGAGCACGCCAGGTATGCGCTGCAGGATTCCGGCCACGGGACTTACCGCGGCGAGAACCCGGCGCAGCGGTTGACGCTGCAATTCGACGGCCGCGAAGCCCGGCTGAGTCATCCCGACGGCAGCGTCAGCTTCCATTTGACCGGATACGGCTACGGAGAGCGGCTCGGGGATCCGGCGCAGGCCAGGCTGACCGGTGCAGGCAACCGCGTGGAGTACCGGCGGGGCGATCTCACCGAGTGGTACGTGAACGGGTCGCAGGGTTTGGAGCAGGGCTTCACGCTGGCCCGGCGCCCCGGAATGGGCGGCGACGGCCAGCCGCTGGTGATCGCCATTGGCGTGAGCGGCGGGCTGCGTCCGGCTCAAGAGGCCGATGGCGCGGTGCTGTTCGGCGCCGCGTTGCGTTACGCGGGCTTGAAGGCGGTGGATGCGCGCGGCCGCGCCATGCCATCGCGCCTACAGGCGCGGGACGGCGAGATCCGGCTGATCGTGGAGGATCGCGACGCGCAGTATCCGCTGGTGGTGGACCCTACCTGGACCGAACAGCAGGCGCTCACGGCTTCCGATGGCGCGGCGTACGACATGCTCGGCATGTCCGTGTCGATTGACGGGAACACCGCGGTGGCCGGGGCCGAGGGCAAGAATAACAATCAGGGCGCCGCTTATGTATTTGTGCGCAGCGGCGGAGTCTGGAGCCAGCAGGCGGAGCTGACCGCGCCGGATGCCGTATCCGGGGACTATTTCGGCTTCAACGTGTCGGTGAGCGGCGACACGGCCGTAATCGGAGCCAACGGTAAGAATACCCAGAAGGGAGCCGCGTACATTTTTGTGCGCAGCGCCGGCGTCTGGAGCCTGCAGCAGGAACTGACGGCTGCGGATGGATCGGCCGGCGACGGTTTCGGCTGGCCCGTGTCGGTGAGCGGGGACACGGCGCTGATCGGGGCCCCTGGCAAGAACGGCTGGCAGGGAGCCGCGTACGTGTATGTACGGAGCGGCACGGCGTGGACCCTGCAGCAGGAACTGACCGCTTCCGACGGCGCCGCCAACGACCAGTTCGGCTCCTCGGCGTCGTTGAGCGGCGACACCGCGGTGATCGGAACCGATGGCAGGTACACCTACCAGGGAGCCGCGTACGTATTCGTGCGCAGCGGCACGGCATGGAGCCAGCAGCAGGAACTGACCGCCTCGGATGGCGTGGCGTACGACTACTTCGGCAACTCCGTGTCGGTGAGCGGGAACACGGCGGTGATCGGCGCCCAGAGCAGGAACAGCGCGCGGGGAGCGGCCTACGTGTTCGTGCGCAACGGCACGGCGTGGAGCCAGCAGCAGGAGCTGACCGCTTCCGACAGCGCGGCTTCCAATTTCTTCGGCGGATCGGTGTCGGTGTATGGGTACACGGCCGTGATCGGCGCTTTCAGCGCGCCCGCCAACAAGGCTGCCGCGTACGTGTTTGTGAACGGCGGCACGGCGTGGAGCCAGCAGCAGGAACTGGCCTCCAGCGTGAGTGGAGACGGGTTCGGCAGATCCGTGTCAATTAGCGGGGACACGCTGGTGGTCGGGGCGGTGGCCGGGGCCGGCGGGCATGGCGCCGCGTACCCGTTCGTGCTCCCCAGGCTGGGCACGAATTCGCTGCTGGTGGGCAGCGCGGCGGGCACTTCTTCGGTGGTGCTGTCTTACAACGGCGCATGGACGGCGGTTTCCAACTCCTCCTTTCTGCACGTTGCTTCCGGCAGCGCCAGCGGCACCGCGAGCGGCGTGGTGGTGTTCACCTATGACGCCTTCACGGGCACGGGATCGCGCAGCGGTACGCTGACCATCGCGGGTCTCACCTTGACGGTTACCCAGGCGGGTACGAACTATGTGGGGCCGGGGCCGGTCCTCACGCTGGTTTCGACGGGGCTCGACGAGCCCTTCGGGGTCACGGTGGACGGCTCGGGCAACGTCTACATCGCCGATACGTACCACAGCGACATCAAAGAGTGGAACGCCGCAACGCAACTCGTGTCCACGCTGGTTCCGTCGAACGCGGGGTTGAATTACCCCAGTGGGGTGGCCGTGGATGTCTCGGGGAATGTCTACATCGCGGATACCAACAACGGCGCGCTCAAAGTATGGAGCCCCGCCACGCAGCAGGTGACCACGCTGGTCTCGGGGATGAACCTCCCGTATGGCGCGGCGCTGGACGTCTTCGGCAACGTCTACATCACGGATTTAGGCCATTACGCGATCCAGGAGTGGAGCGCGGCGAGGCAGCAGGCGAGCACGCTCATCTCGGGACTGGCCGGTCCCCTTGCCACAACCGTGGATGTGGCCGGCAACGTCTACATCGCCGATTCCTATGCCTACGCCATCAAGGAGTGGAGCCCCGCCACGGGGCTGGTGAACACGCTGGTGTCCGGAATTTCGGGTTGGCCCACGGACGTAGCCGTGGACGGATCGGGCAGCGTGTACATCGCCGATGCCAACGCGAGCAGCGTTACGAGGTGGAGCGCCGCTACCCAGCAGGTGACCGCGGTCGCGTCCGCGGGGCTGTCCTCGTGCTGGGGCGTGGCCGTCGACGGCGCCGGCAACCTCTACATCGCCGATTCCGCCGACAGCGCCATTAAGGGGATCCCCAACGCCTTCGTCGGCCCGGCCAGCCTGACCGAGCCTGCCTCGGCCGGGTCCGACTCGCTGCTTCCGGTGCTTCCCGCCACCGCGAATCTCACTGGGATCTTCGCGCCCGTGAGCGACCAGACCTGGCTCACCATCGGACCGGTCGCGAGCGGAGCCGTCGGTTTCTCGTTCACGGCGAATACCACCAGCAATCCGCGCACGGCGCACATCGCTCTGCTGGGCCACCAGATCGCGGTGACGCAGAGCGGGGTGACGAACGGCACGGTCTCTTTGGCGATGGGGATTGGGAACGGACCGCCGGGCCAGACGGCGCAGGCGCCTATCCTGCTGGGGTTCATCGGGACGGATGCTCCCACCGCGGTTCAGGCCGACCTGAGCTTCGATACTACCAAGCTGACCTTCGCGTCGGCGAGCGCGGGGGCGGCGTTGACGAGCGCCGGCAAGAGCCTTTCCGCGAATACCCTGGCCAATGGGAATGTGCGGCTTTTGGGGGCGGGATTGAACCAGACGGCCATCCCCAACGGGGTGGTGGCCAACGTAACGTTCACGTTGAATCCGCAGTTCACCTGGGGCAGCACCACGGTGACGCTGGCCAATTGCGCGGCCTCGGACAGCGTGGGGAACCTGTTGTCCATCTCCTGCACGGCCGGAACGATCGTGGCGTTCACCTGCGACTTGAACGGGGACGGGAACGTGAATGTCGCCGATGTGCAGGTTATTATCAACGAAGCGCTGGGCGTGATCCCGGCGGTTCACGACCTGAATCACGACGGCGTGGTCAACGTGGGGGATGTGCAGAAAGTAATCAACGCCGCCCTCGGGCTGGGTTGCCCGTATTAAGATTGGAGAGACATATGAATTATCGAAACGTAGTGCTTCTGCTGGCGTTCGCCCTGGTGGGATCGGCGGCGGAATTGAGCATCGGGTCCGCGGTGCTGACGGCAGACAAGCCGGCCGTTTTGAATGTGACGCTGGCTTCGGGGGGAGCGGCCCTGGCGGGAGTCCAATTCGAGATTGTGTACGACGCCACAGCTCTGGAGGTGACGGTGCAGGCAGGCCCGGCCGCCACGGAAGCGGGCAAGACCTTGCAGTCCGCGCCGCTACAGGCCGGGAGACGGCGGGTCATCATCGTCGGGTTCAACCAGAACAGCATCCCGGACGGCGTGGTGGCGACGATCCAGGTGTCCCTCAAGAACAAAACGGCGGCCGTTGCCGACAGCGCGGTTCGAATCCAGGGCCTGGTGGGGACCACTGGCCAGGGGCAGACGGTAGCCATCGCCGGGCAGGACGGCGGGGTGACGGCGGGACCGGCCAGCCGCGCGAAGTGAAGCGATGGACGGCGCGCCGGCCCGCGGCCCGTCTCGCCGCCCGCCCGCTCAGGCCAGGCCCACCTTCAGCATGGTGTAGGAGTGCGGCGCGAACTGCTGGGTGAACTGCTTGCCCCGCGCCGCCGCCGTGCGCTCCACTGGAGCAACCTTGACGGAGCCGAAATCGTTCTCGGCTTTGATGTCGGGGCCGTTGACTTCGGTGACGCTCACGGGGCCTGAGAACTCCTTGTCCTCGGCTTCGATCTCGGCGGCGATGGCCCGGTCGCGATGGCGGTTGACCACGTTCAGCACCAGCATGCCCTTGTCGTAGGCCGCCGAAACGTCCAGATACGGCACCTCGCCGAAGCGGCGGCTGGAGTACTTGGGGCTGTCCACGAAGAGTTCCAGCGCCGTGCCCTTGCAGTGGTTGGCGAACAGCCGCAGGGGGTGATAGATGGTTTGCAGGAACAGGCCTTCGTCGCTGGTGAAGATGGGCGCGATCACGTTGACCAATTGCGCCAGGTTCGAGATCTTCACGATGTGGGAATGGTTGACGAAGGAGTTCAGGAAGGTCGCCACCACCAGCGCGTCCTCCAGGTTGTAGCGCTCTTCCAGCGCGCGGCGCCCGCGTTCGGCCGCCCCGTTGCGCGCGCGATACCACACGTTCCACTCGTCCCAGGCGATATAGATGCGGCGGCTCGACGGCAGCCCGGAGAGCGCCGCGCGGATGATGCCCTCGGCGGTCCCGATGCGGTCGTCGAGTTCCAGGGAACTGGCCATGAACTCCCCGAAATCGTTCTGCGGGTTGCCCACGTAGAGGTGCAGGGACAGGTAGTCGGCGTGGTTTTTCAGGAAATCCAGAACGGTGCGGTTCCAGCCCGTCCAATCCGAATCGGGGCCGAAGTTGGATGAGCCGGCGGCGATCAGCTTGATGTTGGGATCGGTCCACTTCATCAGCTTGGCGGCTTCCAGGGCGAACTTGCCGTAGTCCTCGGCGCTGCGGTGGCCCATTTGCCACGGACCGTCCATTTCGTTGCCCAAGCCCCAGTAAGTGACCTTCCAGGGCTGGGTGCGGCCGTTGCGCCGGCGCAGCCGCGTCATGGAGGTGTCTTCGGAGGAGTTGCAGTACTCCACCCACTGCTGCGCTTCTTCCCAGGTGCCGGTGCCCAGGTTGGCGCAGATGTACGGTTCGGTGCCCAGCATTTCGGCGTACTTCAGGAATTCGTGGGTGCCGAAGCGGTTGTTTTCGACGCGGCCCCAGGCCATCTCCAGGCGCGGCGTGCGCTGCTCGCGCGGCCCGATGCCGTCCTTCCAATGGTAGTTGGACGAGAAGTTGCCGCCCGGCCAGCGCAGCAGGCCGACGTTCAGGCCTTTGACGGCCTCGAAGACGTCCTTGCGATAGCCGTCGGCGTCGGAGAGCTTCGAGCCCTCCTGGAACACGCCGCCATCCACGCAGCGGCCCAGGTGCTCCACGAAATTGCCGTAGAGCTTGGGATCGATTTCCGAGATGGTGCGCTCGGTGTCGATCTTGATGCGGGCGCGGCCGGGCGCCTGCTGGGCCCGCGCGAGAAGTGGAGCGGCGATAACAGCCTTGGCGAAATCACGTCGGGTGAGCATGGGTTGCGACTCCTTGAACAATGGTACGCGAATTACCCCAGCGCGATGGTCAACCTCGTGACCGAGGCCGGCGGAAAACGGTGGACCAGCTTTCCGTCCTTCAGCGCCACCGTCACGGGCCGCGGCTCGACCGCGCGCGGATCCTCGAAGCTGTTGTGGGAGTGCGCGTCGGCTGCCGCCAGTTCCATCGCGGTTATGCCGCGCGCAGCCCCGCCGCGAATCGAGATCTCCGCCTCGCGCGGAGTATCGAGCGACGGGTTGGTCACCGTCAACGTGAGCTGGTTGCCGGCGACCGATGCCGAGCCGTTCAGGCCGCGCATGGCCACATCCTTGCCGTTGCGGGTGTAGTGCGTCTCGGGCGCTTCCACCACCGTGCGCACCGAGAGCCCGCCCTGGTGCGCCGCGTAGAGGTCGAAGACGTGGTACGTGGGCGTGACGCAGAACTTGTCCTCGTGCGCCAGAAACAGCGATTGCAGGCAGTTCACCAGTTGCGCAATGGCGGCCATGGCCACCTTGTCGGCGTGCCGGTTGAAGGTATTGAGCGTCATGCCGGCCAGCACCGCGTCGCGCATGGTGTTCTGCTGGCCTATGAGCGCTTCGCTGAAGGGCTCGGTGCCGCTCGCGTACCAGGCGCCCCACTCGTCCACCACCAGCTTGGTGCGATGCCCGGGATCGCTCTCGGCCATCACCGCCCAATGGGCCGCGATCAGCGATTCCATTTCGTCGCCCTGGCGCAGGATGTCGTAATACTGCTGGGCGTCGAAGCGGAGGGCGTCGCCCTTGGCGCGCACCCAGTCCTCGATAACCCCGCCCGAGGCGTTCCACGAGTAGTGGTGCATGGCCCATCCCCACAGGCGTCCCAGGGTGCCCAGGCGGGCGCACTTGGCGAAGAAGCGGCGCGTCCAATCCACGTTGGCGCCGTTGGGGCCGCTGCCCACCAGCGACAGCGGCACGCCATAGGCCGGAAGCCAGGCGGAGTAGCGGTTGAACTCGGTGGCGTAGTCTTCGGGATCGAAGTTGCCCCCGCAGCCCCACGATTCGTTGCCTACGCCCCAGTAGCGCACGCCCAGTGGCGCCGGCTCGCCATCGGCCGCGCGCAGACCGGCCAGCGTGGTGGATTTCGCGGGCGAATTGCAGTACTCCACCCACCGCCAGAACTCCTGCGCCGGAAGGCTGCGCAGGTTGGCGGCGAAGTACGGCTGAGCGCCGGTGAGCCTGCAGAAGCGCGCGAATTCCACCGTGCCGAACTGGTTGGGCTCGAACTTCTGCGGGCCATCCGCGGCGGCGCCCTTGGGCCAGCCTTCGGAGGCGTCCACCCAGAAGTTGGTCCGCTTGGGCCGCTGGTCGCGCGGGCCGGTGCCGTCGCGCCAGTCGTACTGGTCGGCGAAGCAGCCGCCGGGCCAGCGGATCACGCCCGGCTTCACCCGCTTCAGCGCATCCACGAGCTGTTTGCGGAGGCCGTTGACATTGGGGACGGGCGACCGCTCGCCCACCCAGATGCCGTCGTAGACCACGCCGCCCAGGTGTTCCACGAAGTGTCCGTAGATTTCCGGGGCGACGATCCCCACGGGCTCTCCCAGCAGGATGTCGATATGCGCTTCGGGCGATTGCGCGGAGGCCCGCCAGAGGGTTCCCGCCGCCGCCGCGGCGCGCAGGAAGTCCCGACGATTGGTGAGGTGCATGGAGCGTTGCATAGCCGGTTCGCCCCATATGGTAACAGGGGTACCAGCCGAACTCACGCAACTGCAACAACCGCCCCGCCGGCGCCGCCTTACGCGGGGGGGGGTAATTCCCTGCGACTTGCTATACTTAGCAGGAACGGCCGTTTGGGGCCGGTGTTTCGCATGCAAGTTACAGTCATCGGAACCGGATATGTCGGCACGGTCACCGGGGCGTGCCTGTCCTACCTCGGACATCGCGTCACGTGCGTCGACACGGACGAGAAAAAGATCGCCAAGCTGTCGCGTGGCGAGTCGCCCATCTATGAGCCTCACCTGGAAGAGATGCTGGCGCTCGCCGCCGGCCGGGGCGGCATCCGGTTCACTACGGATCTGGCCGAGGCGGCATCGGCCAGCGACGCGATCTTCATCGCCGTGGGCACCCCGCCGCTTTCCACCGGCGAGGCCGACCTCTCCTACCTGGAGGCGGCCGCGCGCAGCATCGGCGGCGCATTGGACGGCGCCCGTTTCCGCGTAGTGGTGAACAAGTCCACGGTGCCGGTGGGCAGCGGGAACCTGGTGGAAGCGCTGGTTCGCGAGGGCATCGGCGAGGCCCGGCGGGACGGCGGGCACGACATCCGGTTCGGGGTGGCCAGCAATCCCGAGTTTCTGCGCGAGGGCAGCGCGGTGGCCGATTCGCTCTACCCCGACCGCATCGTGGTGGGCGCGGGAGATGCCGAAACCCTCAACCTGATGCGCCGCCTCTACGCCCCGCTGGTGTCGCAGACTTTCGATCCGCCGCCGGGCGTGCCGCGGCCGCCCTCGGTTACAAGCGCGCGCCTCGTGACCACCTCGCTTACCAGCGCGGAGATGATCAAGTACGCCGCCAACGCGTTCCTCGCCATGAAGATCGGTTTCGCCAACGAGATCGCCAACATCTGCGAGCGGGTGGGCGCCGAGGCCACCGAGGTGATGACCGGAATCGGACTGGACTCGCGCATCGGCGCCAAGTTCCTCAACCCCGGCGTGGGATGGGGCGGAAGCTGTTTCGGCAAGGACGTGCACGCCCTGCTGCACACCGCGCGGGAATACGGCTATGAAGGCCGGCTGCTGCAGGCCTCGCTGGACGTCAACGCGGCGCAGCGCGGCGCGGTGATTCAGAAACTCCAGGAGAAGCTCTTCATCCTCAAGGGCCGCACCATCGGGTTGCTGGGCCTGGCGTTCAAGCCCGACACCGACGATCTGCGCGATGCGCCCAGCCTGACCATCGCCGAGCGCCTGTTGCAGATGGGCGCGCGGGTGAAGGTCTACGACCCCATCGCCATGCCGGCCTGCCGCCAGCAGTGGCCCGATCTGAAGATCCGCTACTGCGAGAGCGTGCAGGATCTGGCGGCCGGATGCGACGCCCTGGTGCTGGTGACGGAATGGGACGAATTCCGCAACCTCGACCTGGCGGCGCTGGCGCCCCTGACCGCCGCGCGTATTCTGGTGGACGGCCGCAACGCCATCCAGCCGGACGCCGCCACCCGCGCCGGCTTCGATTACACCGGCATCGGCCGCTCCGCGCGTCCGCGCGGGGCGTAGCGCCAGGTCTTCGCCCGCACTACACTAGTTGAACGCCCCGAGCATGTAAGCGATCAGGAGAACGACTAATATGGTGCCAAGCCCAATCCCCGCTCCCCCACCGTAACCCCAACGGCTGTGGCCGTAGTATCCGCCGCCAAGCCCCAAAACCAACAGTAGAACGATAATTAGTAACAACATTGTGAGTCTCCTTTTCCGTTGAACGTTAACCGGCTCCGGCCGGTCTACTTCCCGAGGGCCTTTTCAATCTCTCCAACCCCTCGTTGGATCTTCCCGGCGAGGTTCTCCGATTTGCCTTCAGCCTCCAAGCCGGGATCGTTGACGAGCTGGCCGGCAACCCTCTTGAAGGTGCCTGCCCCCTTATGCAGGTTGCCTGCGAACCGATTCTTGCTGCTCCGTTTCATCTTTTCTCTCCCTTTGAGCCGTTCCGGCTCATGTGCGATCGGAGACCTTACTCCGACGAAGTGGCCTTCTGGTTCCTGATTTGCAGCTCGTTGACGACCTGCCGGACGTTGGGAACCGAAGACGCGAGCGATGCGGCCTGCGCCCGTCTGGATTGAGAGCCGACGTCGCCCGTCAGCGTGACGACGCGATTCTTGACGCCGAACTTTACGCTCTCGTGAAACTTGTTCCGGATGAGAGCGGCATCCAGGTTCGCCGCGATGCCTCTGTCCAGATCCGAATTCATGGCGCGAGCGGCGCTTTCGGAGCCCGTCGGAACCAGTTCGATCTGGTCCGACACCACTTCTCCGGCGGCGAAGGATCTTGCAATCGACTCCGCCTGGGTCTTGGCGTCGTAAGTTGCGACGTGTCCGCCCAGGGTCACTACGCCACCCACGCGATCCTGACTTATGGAAACATCCTTGAGGCCGGCCCGATCCAGCGACTTGCGAATGTTGGTGGCAACGTGGCGCGATTGCATGTATGTTTGCGAACACCCGCCGAGCATTGCGGCGGCCAGCAGCGCCAGCGATGCGGAGTATACCTTGAGAGTCTTCAAGTTCGACATCCTTTTCTGTACCAGGCATGGAATAGGCAGATTAGTGGCCAATGCGGCAATGCTGGGAACATGAGCTGCAATATCCCAGAGCCGTAAGCAGGTGCAATTCCTGCATTCATCCGGCAAGAAGCCGTGCAGGTTGGAGTACCCATCGCGGCCGGCAGCGGCGCGCACCGGCGCACGGAGTAACCCCGGTTGGGGTTGTGCCGCGCACCGGAAACGGCGAGAATGGTGCGTCATGACCGCCATTTGGGACCGCGTGCAGGAAGGGCTCGGGATGATCGTCACACTGCAGCTTCCAGCGATGTTCTTCGTTGACCGGGCGCAGCTCAAGAGCCGCCTGGTGGGACTCCTCGGTTACGGCAAGAAGGTTCGTGCGATCTGGAGCGGGCCGGCAGTCGACCGTACCTTCTGGATGATATGCTTCCCGTGGACCATCCTCGGAGCGGTAGCAGACTTCGTGTGGCCCTCCGTCACCCGCCCCCGGCACGCGCCCTGGCCGTGGTGGGTGAAGGCCGGCTTCGGCCTGTTTGTAGTGCTGGTGCTGTTGTTTGGGGTCCTCGCCGCCAAGCGGCTGGGACGGTGGCGCCGCTGGGCGGGGAGCTTTCAGGTTTCGCGAGGCGCCCTGTTCGACAGCGTGAGGAAGATGTGCAGGAAGGCCGGCATCTTCGTGTTCTTCGAACCGCGGGTCTACGTTCTTCCGGACCTGTCCCAGGCGCAACGATTCACTTTGTTCGGGACCGCCGTCCTGGTGCCGCGCCAATTGCTGGATTCCATGAGCCGGCGCGAGATGGATGCGCTGGTGGCGCGGCAGTTGTGCCGGCAGTCGAAACATTACTACTATCCGGCGTTTTGGACGCTGCTGGCTTGCGATGCAGCCGCGGCGGGCCTGGCGGAGTGGCTGAAGCCAGGCTTGGCGGCGGGCTGGGTGGCCTTGCTGCTGTTGCTGGCCGCCCAGTTCGCCGTGCTGGCGCGCTATCTGCCGCGGGCGCTGGCGCGGGCCGATTTCCGCGCCGTCGAGCTGACCGGCGATCCCGAGGCGTTCCTGTCCTCGATGGCCGGCCTTGCCCGGTTCAGCGGCACTCCCGCGGACGAAGCGGCGATCCGGGAGATCGCGCGGCGCAGCGGCGTTTCCGCGGAGCGAATTCCGGTCCTGCTCGCCGAACGCGCTGTTCCCGCCGAAGAACGCTACCCCACCACCGGGTCCTACATGGTTACCGGTTTGCAGTAGCGCTCCCTCAGGGGCGGCACTCGACCACCGGCGCCGCGGGCCGGTTACCGCTGGTGCGGCTGCGACAGGCTCCAGGAGCGCCAGGCAACCGGATCGTCCTGAAGGTTCTGCCCCGTGATCTCCCGCAGCGCCAGCACGACTTCCTGTCTGGTGGGTTTGTCCAGGTCCCGATCCTCCAGGAAGCCGATCAGCTCGGGCACGGCATCGTGGCGGAGTTCGCGTGGGAGCATCCCGGAATCGGCCAGGTTGCACGCCGCACTGTCGCGCAGGTTGAAGACCGGATCGTTGTGCAGAATCTCGAGAAGCACGGGGATGGTGTCTTCGCTTCCCAGCAGCCCCAGCCCGTTGATGGCGGCCGCGCGCGTGGTCGAGGACGGGTCGCGCGCGTAGTAAGCCAGCGTTTGGAACACCCGGCGTGGCTCGATGCCGCGATTGCCCAGAATCCCCAGCGTGGAGAGCCGGAAGTACCGGCGGTCCTCGGTGGTGGCTGCGTCGCGGATCAGTTCGTCCACCGCCTCCGGGGTTTTGGAAATGTTGTCCCTGACCAGCCAGATCTCGAGGGTGGCGGCGCGAACGCGCAGATCGCTCGAGAAGTACGCGGTGCTGGTCAGAGAATCCAGCCGGGGCGTGGAATGTATCTGGCCCTTCCAGCTATCCAGCCGCCTGGCAATTTCCTCGCGCGCGCCGCGGTAGTTGTTGACGGCCTTTTCCAGAAGCAGCGTCGCCTGTTCCTGCGGCTCCATGGCGTTCAACTGCGCCAGGTCGTGCTCGGAAAGCGCGCCGGAGGACGCCACCACGGGAGAGCCGGACAGTTGCAGGAGCACGCCCCTCACCAGCACGATGCCCGCGGCAAACACCACCGTCAACGAAGCAAACACCACCAGGATTACCGCGACCTTGAGAACCCGCATGCTGGGATTGTACAACCTCCGCGGGCCGGATGGAACGGCTGGTCACCGCTGGTCACCGCTCCAGTTCGGCCTCGAGCTCCGCCCAGCGCGCGTATAACTCTTCGACGCGACGCTGCGCCTCCCGTAGCTTCCCGTAAGCCTCGGTGAGGAGGCGCGGGTCCGACGCGGCTTGCTGCATCTCCCGCTGCCGGACGCCGGCTTCGCGTTCGGCTTCCAGGATACTGGCTTCCATCCCGTCCCACTCGCGCTGGCGCAGATACGAGAGCTTCTTGCGCGGCCCATCGGCGGCCGGGGCCGGCGCCCGCATCTCTTTCGCCGCGGGCTCTTCCGCCGCGGGCGAGCCGCGCCAGGCTTCCCACTGCGAGTAGTCGGCGAAGACTCCGCCCTCGCCGCCATCGAGGCCCACCACCACGGTCGAGACGCGGTCCAGCAGGTAGCGGTCGTGGCTCACCAGCACCATGGCGCCCGGGAAATCGAGCAGGCTTTCCTCCAACACTTCCAGCGTGGGGATGTCCAGGTCGTTGGTGGGCTCGTCGAGCAGCAGCACGTCGGCGGTTTCGAGCATCAGCTTTGCGATCATGACGCGCGCCCGCTCGCCGCCGCTCAGCCTGGCGACGGGCATCTCCAACTGCTCTTCGCGGAACAGGAAGCGCCTGGCCCAGCCCATGACGTGGATGGGCCGCCCGCGATACGTCACCGAATCGCCGTCGGGGCACAGCGTGCGGCGCAGGCTGATGCCGGGGTCGAGGTGCGCGCCGCGGTCCTGCGCGAAGAGCACCGTGCGCAGCGCCTCGGCGCGCCGCAGGCTGCCTTCGTCCGGATCGAGCGCGCCGCCCAGAATCTTGAGCAGCGTGGTTTTTCCGCTCCCGTTGGCGCCCACCAGGCCGATGCGCACGCCCGGCGAGAGGGTCAGACTCAGGTTGCGGAACAGCCTCCGCCCGCCCAGGGTCTTGCCCACTCCCTCGGCCTCGATCAGCCGCCTGGTCTTGCGGCCGGAGGCGGTGAAATCGATCTGCGCGGTAGAGGTGCGGCCGCGCGCGGTGGCCGCGGAAAGCTCGCCGATCAGGCGTCCAGCGGCGTCGATGCGCGCCTTGGACTTGGTGGTGCGCGCCTTGGGCCCGCGCCGCAGCCACTCCACCTCGCGCCGCACCTTGGCGGCCAGCGAGGCTTCCAGCTTCTGCTGCGCCTCGAAGAACTCCTCGCGCCGGCACAGGAATTCGCTGTAGTTGCCGTTGACCTGGAAGGCGCACTGCGGATAGGCGCGGTTGATTTCCGCCATGCGGGTGGCGACATTTTCGAGGAAGTAGCGGTCGTGGGTCACCACCAGGCAGGCGTTGGCGGAGGCGAGCGCGCGCTCGAGCCAGAGGATGCCGTCCAGGTCCAGGTGGTTGGTGGGCTCGTCCAGCAGCAGCACCTCGGGAGACGCGGCCAGCGCGGCGGCGATGGCGAGGCGTTTGGTCCACCCGCCGGAGAGCGATGCCGCCGGAGCGTTGGCGTCCTCGAACCCGGTGCGGCTGAGCATCATGCTGGCGCGCGTGGCCTTCTCGCGCTCGTCCAGGGGCAGGGGATCGAGCGCGGAACGAAGCACCGAGGCGGGGGTGTCGCCGGCCGCGAATACCGAATGCTGCGGGACATAAGCCAGCCGGACATCGCGGCGCAGCGCCCGCTCCCCGGCGTCGGGCGTGTCTCTTCCGGCCAGGATTTCGAGCAAGGTGGTTTTGCCGCTGCCGTTGGGGCCGATCAGGCCGGTGCGGTCGCCGTCCGAGAGAGCCAGCGACAGATCTTCGAACAGCACGCGCGCGCCAAAGGACTTGCGGACACCGGTGCAACTCAGCAGGACGGCCATGACCCTCCAGGATGGCACACGGAGCCGCGCCCGGCTGCGGCGCGCTAGTTTCTTCAAAACCGCCACAGCGTGGCGGTTTTTGCATGTAACTCATTTAGAATCAGCACGGAACCGCCACGCGCGTGGCGGTTTTGAATTCTCGGGGTCGAATTGCCGTTGCCCTAGTCCGCGGGAATGCGCTCGGGCCGGGGGCCGAAATCCCAACCCAGATTGTCCAGCACGGCGCGCACGCGATGCCAGTAGGTCCTGGCGGTGGAAAGCGCCAGCATCAGCAGCACCAGCGCCACCGCCGACACGGCGGTCTGCGGCACCGTCAGGTTGCCCTTCAGGAACCACAGCCCGTGGCCGTAAACCAGTTCAATATGCACCCAGTACACCAGCAGCGAGGTGATGCCGAACTGGCGCACCCAGCTCCAGCCGTCCCGGGCTCCATGGCGGGTCCAGACGAAAGCGGCCGCCACCAGCAGCAGGGTGACTCCCAGCTTGGTGAGCGTCTGCGCCGGGCTGTTCAGCCAGAAGTCCGATTTGGCGTAGAGCGAGTACGGCAAGCCCGCGAAGTACTGGCCCGCCAGCACCAGCCCGCCGCCGGCCATGGCCGTCGACGCCATCAGGCGGTGCGCGCCTTCCTCCCTGGCCATGCGGATCAGGCTTCCCATGGCCATGCCGAAGGCCAGGTATCCACCCCACGGGAAAAAGCTGAAAGATCCGTAGCCCGGCGCGATATAGTTGCGCACGATCCAGGGCACGCCCTGCCAGCCGATTCCCGAAACCAGCGGCGAGGCGAAGACCACCGCCAGGCCCGCGGCGGCGCAGATCCACGCCCGGTCGCGCGTGCGCGCCAAGGCCGTCGCCGCCATCAGCGCCATCGAGAAGCCCATGCAGTTGAGGATGTCCACGCGGAACAGGTCCTGCCAGGCGGCCGGCAATCCGAAAACAAACAACTGCAGGCGGAAGGCGAATGCCAGCAGGAACAGGTAGCGGGCGCGGCCGAGCGCGGTCAGGAACCGCTCGCGCGCGGGGAGTTGCTTGCGTTCGGTGCTGTCCATCAGGAACGCCAGCGTGACGCCCGTCAGGAAGAGGAAGATCGCCGGCGGCATCCCGCCCAGGAACTGCGAAAACGTGTACGCGCCGCCCGCCCGCAACTCCGGCTTCAGGAACGAATCGAAGGCATGCCCCTGCAGCATGACGATGGCGCCCACCCCGCGAACCCAGTCGAGATAGTGCAGCCGGTTTGAGCTGGCTCTGGTGTGCTCCATGGCTAGGGGGAGTGGCGCTTTCCGATGGTCGCGTCCTTGTGGGCGTCCTTGGGGATCTTCAGTTTCAAGTCGGCTTCCGTGACCCGCGTCTGCAGATCGATATGGGTGAATACCGCCAGGTTGTAGTTCTTGCCCGGCTCGTAAAATTTCTGCTGCACCGCGATACCGTTCGAATCGGCGATCCAGAGCTCGATCTTGCGGAAGTGCTGCAGCATCTCCTTGTCCCTGGGCGTGAGCTCGATGCGCTGGGCCGTCTCGCCGGCCGCGGTTTCCGGTCCGAGGTAGCGCGCCGAATAGGCCGATTGCAACTCCTGCGAACTGCTGCCGAAACCCAGGAGCAGCAGTTGTTCCACCATGGGTTTGCTTTGTTTGCCGATGACCACGGTCTGGGTGCTGTTGGTCTTGGGATAGTAGATTTCGGCCCTGGTTCCGTCGATGGTCACCTGCTTGGCGTCGGGCGGTTCAAAATCGAAGCGGATCTTCATTTCGCGCGGGCGCGGGCGCAGCACCATGATCTTGCCGCATTCCGTGCTGCTCTCGTCGATCACCGCGGTGTAAGCGGTCTTCTGCACGTTGGCGGTCATCCACTTGAAGGCCAGGGATGTCCGGTCCATACGGCCGAACACCGCCTGCAGGGGATCTTCCGCGCCGGATGCGCGGGACGAAGTTCCGCAGGTTGCCGCGAGTGCGCCGGCCAGCACCAGAACCGGCCGCAAATACCGCATCGAATGCCGCTCCTTCTTCCAATGACGCTTGGCCCCCCGTGGAAGGATACACATTCCCCGAAACCGGATCTGTCCGATCAAGGCCGCGTGAACACCGTATATCCGAGGGGTTCGTCCTCCGAATCCAGAACCCGCTCCACTCGGGTGACCGTCAGACGGCGGTCGCCCAGGCTTTGCAGCGATGGAGTGACGGCCGCGGGGATCTGGCTCTCGGAGACTCCCGCCACCAGCCCGGCGGGTACCCAGTATTTGGAACCTCCGCTTTCCTTCCGTAACAGGAAGATATTGCTGGCTTTCGGAATGCGCGGCTGGTCGCGGAAAAAATCGCGGGGAGTGCAGAAGACGAACGCCAGGATGATGCCGACCATCACGTCGTACTGCCAGCTAGCGCGCGGGTAGTCCCACAGAACAAACCGCTTAAACATGTGCCACAGCTATTTTAGCAGGTTGTCCCGAGGCCTTCAGCCGTGCACCGCATGCGTATCTCTGCTATAACCGGAGAACCCGGTCCCGCATATCGGGAGGACCGGGCGGAGGTGTGCCCATGGGGCTCAACGAACGACGCAAGATCAAGGAATTGCAGGACGTGACTTTTCCCGGGCGCGTGCGTGAGATTGAAGAGATCTGCGGCGCCCCCATTCCTTACGAGGTGGATTGGGACAGCCTGGCCGACGACGCCCAGGGGCTCAACTTCATCGACAACATTTCCTGCCACCGGCTCAACATGGCGCTGCGGTGCATCTGCGTGGACGACATGGGGAAGGCCGCCGTGCGCGACGGGCTGAAGCTGGTCCGGCTCAAGAACGTCAAGGACAAGGCGGACATGAAGATCGCCTTCGCGGGCGGGGTCCTGGAAATGCACTGCGCCTACGCGCTGGGCGCCGAGGGCATGTTCAACGACAACGCGATCCGCGAAATTCTCGAAAAGAACCTGTAACTATCCGTTAGACACCCCCGGCGCTTCCGGTTACCCTCGACTTATATGCCCACATCGCGCCCGCCGGCCGGGCGGACTCCCGCCCCGCTCGGCTTCTCGATGCCCGCCGAATGGGAGACCCACGCGGCCACCTGGCTGGCCTGGCCGCACCATCCCACCGACTGGCCCGGCAAGCTCCACGCCATCCGCTGGGTCTACGCCGAGATCGTGCGCAAAATCGCCCCCGGCGAAAAAGTGCGCCTGCTGGTGCGGTCGCCGGCAGAGGTCGCCATCGCCGCGCGGCACCTGATGCGTTCCGGCGCGGATATGACCGCGGTAGAGTTCGTTCTTCACCCCACCAATCGCGGCTGGACCCGCGATAGCGGCCCGCTCTTCGTGCGCCGGTGCGTGGGCCGCAAGCTCGAGACCGCCATCGTGCAATTCCACTTCAACGCCTGGGCCAAGTATGCGGACTGGCAACTGGACCGCCGCGTGCCCGAAGCCGCGGCGGCGTACCTGGCCAAGCGCCTTTTCGACGCGCAGGCTGGAGGCCGCGCCCTGATCCTGGAAGGCGGCGGCATCGAGGTCAACGGCCGCGGGACGCTGCTCACGACCGAGGAGTGCTACCTCGATCCCCGGATTCAGGTGCGCAATCCGGGCCTCGGCCGCGCGGAGTTCGAGGCCGCCCTGCGCCAGTATCTCGGCGTCGCCAATGTGTGCTGGCTCTCCCGCGGCCCCGCCGGCGACGACACCCATGGGCACATCGACGACATCTGCCGCTTCGTCGACGCCCGCACCGTGGTGCTGATCCGCGAGGACAACCCGGCGGACGTCAACTACCATCCCCTGGCCGAGAACTGGGAACGCATCCGGGACGTGCGCCTGGAAGACGGCTCCAGGCCGGAGGTGGTGGCGCTGCCCATGCCCGCGCCGCTCTATTTCCGCGACGGCCGCCTGCCGGCCAGTTACGCCAATTTCTATATCTCCAACGCCGCCGTGATCGTTCCCACCTTCAACGATCCCAACGACCGCGTGGCGCTGGGCATTCTGGGCGAACTGTTTCGCGACCGTCCGGTGGTGGGAATTCACTGCGTGGATATGATCCTGGGATTCGGCTCGCTGCACTGCCTGTCGCAGCAGCAGCCGGCGGAGTAACTCCCGCCGCGACAGGCATCGTGCCTCCGGTACTTACGGCAGCACCGCCATGGGCGCGCGCCACACCGCGAACTTTTGCGCCGCCGGTTGCAGCACGCTGACCTGGCAGGTGTAGCGTCCCGGTTGCAGCTTCGCCAGCGGCACGCTGAACCGCAGCGGCACGGCCTTCGACCTGGCGTTCAGCCCGTCGAACACCTTCAACGGTTCGGTTTCGAACGCCTTCACGCCGCCCAGGAAGAAGCCCACCGTGGCCACCAGCGTCTGCGTCTTCTCGGCGCCGGGCTCGTAGGCTTCCAGGTACACGTACATTTCCTGATCCTGGCGGAACACGCGCGTCACGCTCGCGACCAGCTTGCGCCCGTCCTCCACCAGCGGGTTGGCGGCGATCAGCTTCTTGTTCTTCTCCGCGCTCGCCACCTCCGCCGACACCTGCTCGCGCTGGTAACTCAGCACCACCGAACTGATGGGCAGTTGCTTGGTTTGCGCAGTCAGATCCGGAACGGTGAATTTAGTCTCGAACGTTCCCATCTTGCCGGTTTCGTTGTCGCGCGCCAGGAACTTCAGGGTGTAAGCGCCCGGTTGCAGGGTGAATCCGGTGTCGTACTCCAGGTTCTTCTTCGTAAGTTGGCCGGCGCTTTCGCCCTTCAGCTTCACGGTGATCTCGTCGCGCACCGTGCCGGCCAGCATGTTGCGGGCGTCGCGGATCTCGCCGATGAAATCCAGGCGCGTGCTTTCCGCGCCGCCGCGCCGCGCCAGCTCGATATCGGTGCCCGGGATCTTCACCGACACCGGCACGAAGTAGCGGTCCTTGGCCTGCCGGAAGTAGTCGATCTCGAGCGCCAGCGTCAGGTCGGTCACGGGATCTTCCAGCATCAGCGCTTCCTGCAACTGGCGCTCGCGGTCCTGCGAGGTGAACTGCTTGAACTCCTTGGACGCGAAATAGCCGCTGCGGTAGTCCAGCCTGGCCGTCAGGTTACTTTTAACCTGCACCTTGATTCTGCGGTAACGCCCATCCAGCGCGGTGTTGGCGCTGTAGTAGCCGAGAATGTAGTAACTGGAGATATCTTTCTGCGCCTGCACGATTCCGGCCGACAGGTCGTTGTTGTCCAGGAGCGCCTTGCCGCCGGTGTCCGCCGCCAGCGTGTACAGGCTGTCCTGCTGGCTCTGGTAGCTGGATTGCGCGCTGCGCATGGAGCTTCCGGAGTACATGGCCTGGCCGCCCTGCGAGGCTTGTGTCGCGTCGCCCAGCGGCGCCTGGGCCGCCAGGCCGCGCGCATCCACCGGGTAAAACGCCACGTTGCCGCGGATGGCGGCGTTGACGGTGGCGCGCAGTTGCGCCTGGTTGTCGATGCCGGTCAGCGTCATGCCGCTCGCGAAGTATACCAGGGCTTTCTTTTCGGGCAGCGCGCCGAGCATTTTCACCGCCGATTCCAGCGCCGCCAGTTTGCGGTCGGAGTTGAAAATGTTGAACTCGGTATCGTCCTGGGTGTAGGCCGCGCCGGTGTCGCCCTCGGAATCGCTGCCAGTCGAGCCGTTGGACATGCCCACGTCTCCGATGGGAATGGCTTGGATTGCCTTCGCGAGTAGGTCGCGGTCGCCGGTGAAGTCCTGAAGCACCGTGAGGCCGGTCGCGTAAGTCATCACCGCGACCACGTCGGATTGGGCGATCTGCGTGTTCAGGAACTGCAATGCGGCGGATTGCGCGCGCAGTTGTTCGGCCACGGCCATGCCCGCCTGGTCGAAGAACAGCACCAGCAGACGGCGGTCCTTGTACTTGATTTCGCCCGCTTTGGCGGGTGCGATGGAAGCCGCTACGGCCGGTTTCACCGCCGGGGCCGCCGCCGTTTCGGTTTCGCGCCGCGCCAGGGCCGGCGCCGGCTGAGCCAGCGGCGTATCGTCCATTTGCTGGTACTCGAAGATCTTGATCTGTTGCGGCTTGCCGTCCTCGGTGACGGTGAAATCGGAGGCCTTCAGCCCGGCGGCCGGCGCGCCGCTCTTGCTCTTGGCGGCCACGTTGACCACGACAAGCTGGGTGGTGGCCTGGAACTGCACCACGCTTTTGGGCGCGGCCGCCGGCGCGGCCGGCTGTGCCGCCAGCGTCAACTGCGCCGCCAGAATCGTTCCTATGATGGCTTTCATAATCCTGCTCCCGCCCTAAAACCGGAACCGCAAACTCATGGTGATCTTCCGCATCTGCGCGGCGCTGGCCGCCAGGCCGTAAGTGCTCGACCCCAGCACCGTGCCCCAACCCGTGATGGTCGCGCGATTGAGCATGTTCTGGGCCTGCACCTGCAGATCGACGCTGCGCCGCTCGCCGAACCGGAACACGCGGCTCGCCGATCCGTCCAGCGAGAAGACCGCCGGCCCCGGAATGGTGTTCCGCCCGGCGTCGCCCCATTCGCCGGCCGCCGGCTCGGTGAAAGCCGCCGTGTTGAACGTCTGGCCCGCGGCTTCGATCGCCAGGCCGGTGGCCTCCGCGCGCAGCGTGGCCGCGGCCGCCGTCCCGCTCACCTGCGAGTTGCTTCCGCCCACGGTCGCCGTGGACGGGTTTCCCGAGTGGGCGTTCAGCGTGGCGCTCAGGGTCCAGTCCTTGAGCAGCGCGCCTTTCCAGCCGCTCAGCAGCGTGCCGCCGGATATCCCCATGCCGCTCGAGTACTGCAGGTTCACGCTCAGGTTGTGCCGGCTGTCGAAGCCCGACAGGGCGCGCTCGGCGGAGAGATCCAGCCAGTTCTGGGCCAGCGGCGTGTTGCCCTGGCCGCGGCCGCCGGTGCCGGCGTCGTCGATGGATTTCGAAAACTGGTAGGACGCCCGCCACATGAAGCCGCTATGGAACCGCCGGTTCAACTGGAACTGCGCCGCATGATAGATGGAGTCGCCGCCCGAGGTTTCGTAAGTGTAGCCGTGCGGGTAGAGCGACACCGCGGCTCCCGGGGCCACCGAATTCGGCACGAACTGCTGATCGAGGCGCGTGCCCTTGGTGCCCAGATAGCCGATGGTGGCGAACATGGACAAGGGCAGGTCGTGCTGCACCGTCAGGTTCCAGGTCTGCGCGTAACCCACGCGGTAATCCGGATCCACGGCGTAGGTGCTGGTGTTGGCCGGCGCCGTGGCATTCGCAAACCCGTCCTGCAAAGTAAGCGGATTGGTTGCCGAACTGGTGACGCTCAGCGTCTCGGCGAAGGGCGGCTGCTGCGCCATGTTACCGGCGATGATGTTATATACCGAAGTGTTGTAATACAGGCCGTAACCCGCCCGCACCACCAGCGATCCCTTGCTCAGCGGCCGCCACGCAATGCCCACGCGCGGCGCGAAGTTGTTCCGGTCGGGATGGATCAGGGCATCCGGCCACCCGGCCTGTCCGGGCTCAACCGCGCTTATCGCCGAGTAACCGGGCGCGATCGCCAGGTTGACCAGCCGGTCATACAGCTCGGTCATCGGCGTGGCGTACTCCCAGCGCACGCCCGCGACCACGCTGAAGCGTTTGGCTATCCGCCAGTCGTCGTTCACGTACCAGTCGGACATGGAGCCGCGGAAGTACTTGTCCGCGTTTCCGTAGCGGATGGAGCTTGCGGTGGGCATCCCCAGCAGGAAATCGGCCAGGTCGTAACCGGTGCCGTTCTGCGCCACGCCGTCGACCAGCAGGCTGGTCGCCTGCCCGTCGAAACTGTAACTGCCGCGGCCGTTGGAATCGGAGAGTTGGTTGGACTGCTGCCGCCGGTAATCGCCGCCGAAGCTCAGGTTGTGCGTGCCGCGGACCCAGCTCAGGCTGTCGCCCACCGCGCTGGTCTGGTTGCGGTTCAGCGAGTAGTTGCCGTCGCTGAGGCCGCCGTAATTGGTGAAGCTCAGGTTGGGAGGGCCCCAGTTCCACGGGCTCTGGGAAGTTCCCGCGATGCCCAGTTGCGCCGCCACGTTGGTTTTATCCGCGAAGTAAGGGTCGGACAGTTGCCGCATGCGGCTGAAGTTATATTGCAGGCTGCCGGTCACCTTGGCGGTAAAGCTGTGCGACCACGCCAGGTTGGCGCTTACCCCGCTGCCTTGGCCGGTGTCGTCGAAGAGAAACAGGTTGGGACTTATGCTGGAACTGTTCTGGTATCCGGCGCCGAAGTTCAGCCGGTCTTTCGTGCCGATCCTGATATTGGCGAGCCGCGCATTGAAGTTCTGCGACTTATTCAGCCCGCTGAGCCCGACCTGGTAATTGCGCGAGGCAAACGGCAGGTTGGGGGCGGGGAAGTAACTCAACAGGCTGACCGCCGTGGCACTGATGCGGCTGAGCGGAATGCGGTTATTGACGAAGGGCGCGCCGCTCGACGGGTCGTAAATCGCGACCGCCGCGCCCTCGATGGTGGCCTGGGAAAAATCGCCGGTGCGCTCCAGCGCCGTCGGCATGTTGACCGGGTTGGAAGTGTTGCCGGTGCGGTTGCGCTGAAATTCGTAATTGACGCTGAGCATGATGTGCTTTTCGGCGCTCACCAGCTTGGGGATCCGGAGCGGGCCGCCGAACATCACGCCGCCGCGTCCCATGGCGTAGGCCGGTTTGGCCACCTCGGCGCCCGTGACCGAGTAAGAGCGCGCGTCCCAGACCGAGTTGTCGAGGCTGAAGTTCGCGCCCAGCATGTACATGTTGCGGGGATCTTTGCGGTTGTTGCCGAACGCCCGCGCATTGGCCATGTTCATCCAGGGCGGCGCGCCGGGCGGAGGTCCGCCGGCCATGCCACCCGGAGGCCCGCCACCACCCGGAGGTCCGCCACCTGGTCCACCGCCACCCGGAGGTCCACCGCCCGCACCGCCGCGCCCGCCCGCCATACCGGCGTTCGCCGCACCTCCCGCAGCATCTCCGCCGGGTCCCGTTCCCGGTCCACCTGGGATGCCCACTCCCATCGCCATGCCCGGACCGCCCGGCCCACCCGGCGGCCCCCAGTCGTTGCTGGCGCCCATTCCGGCCGCCGTGCTCATGCTGCCCTGCACGATGAAGGAATTGGCGGAGCTTTGCGTCAGGTCGGCAATCTCTTCGGTTTTCAACTGGGCGGCGCCGGTCGTAGCGCTGGTTATGGATGCCGCATCCGTCGACTGGCTCACGTCCATCCGCTGGTACGCCGGCCGCGCGGCCGGAGCGTTTTCCGCGCCGCCGCCCAGGCCGGCCAGCAGCGCGCTCTCCGACAGGAACTTCATCTCCCATTGCGGGGACGGCGCTCCCGGCGTCACGGCCACTTCCCGGGTGAGGGTCTCGAACCCCAGCATGCGGACCTCGATCACCCACACGCCATCCGCCAGGCCAACGAACCGGAACACGCCGCCTTCGCCGGTGGTGGTGGAGAGTCGCGTGTCGCCCATCGTCGCCGTGACCGTGGCGCCCGGCAACGCCAGGCCGCCGGCCTGTATGGTTCCGCGATACTCGGCGGCCAAGAGCGTGGCGGTGGCCAGCCAGGCGGCGGCCATCCATCCGATTAGTTTGCGGCTTCGTATTGCGGACATATGGTTTTCGGCTTTGCAAGTGTGAGGGTGCGGTTCGGGAGTGGTTAGTTTCCCGCCGGCATTCATTTTTAACGTTCTTAACTTAGTCTTTACGCAGGCGCCGCGGCGTGTTAAGCCTGGGAAAGGTAATGTAAAGGAAGGCGCATGCGCGCTCCGTCAAACCACGGCCGGCGGTGGTTCTCCTGGCTGGCTTTGTGCCTGATGTTCGCGCTGTGCGGCACGCTGGGCTTCCTGCAATACCGCTGGATCGGCGAGGTCAGCGTGGCCGCGCGCGAGCGCCTGCATGGAAGCCTGCAGGCCAGCCTGATGCGCCTCAGCCAGGATTTCGACGACGAGATCCGCTCCACCTCGTTTGCCCTCATGCCGCAAGGCGCGGCCGCCGGCGCCGGCGCCGGCTCCCTGGAGCGCCAGTTGGAATCCCGGTTCCGCCAGTGGAAGGCGAGCGCGCGCCACCCCGGCCTGCTGCGCGCCGTGGTACTCGACGTACCGGGCCAGCCGTACGGCGACGATGTGAAGTACCTGGACATGCGAACCGGCCTGCTGCCGCCCGGCCCGGGGCTGGCCAGTCTTCCAGCGCCTCTCCCGTGGGGCATGCTTCCGCGCAACGGCTTCTCGGCGATCATGCCGGTTTTCGGCGGCGGGGACGAGCGGCGCGACAGCCTCCGGGACGCCGCCTGGATCGGCTTCGAACTCGACCCCCGGAGCGTGCGCGAGGTCCTCATCCCCGAGTTGTTGCGGCGCCACCTGGGAGCCGCGGGCGAGTCGGATTACCAGGTCACGGTGATGACCGCGCCGGCGCCGGTGGCAGATCTCTCGGAATTGGCGCGGCCGCCCCTGAAAGCCGGGGCCGGTCCGGACTACCAGGTCCCGGCGGCGCCCCAGTTGCCGGCGTCGGCGGTCATCTACGAATCCGACCCCGGCCAATCGGCGAACATCGCCCAAGCCGCCGACGCTTCTGTGTCCCTGTTCGAAGCGGGATTGTATCCCTCCCGCATGGGCCCGCCGCCGCCCGGTTTCCGCGGCGGTGGCCCGCCGCCCGGCCGGGGCGCCTGGAAGATGAGCGTGCGGCACCGCGCCGGCTCGCTCGAAGCGGTGGTCTCGCGCACCCGGCGCGCCAATCTCGCCGTCACCGCCGCGGTGCTGCTGCTCATGATGGCCACCGTCGCGGCGCTGATCCGCTACACCCGCCGCGCCCAGCGTCTGGCCGAATTGCAGATGGGTTTCGTGGCCGGCGTCTCCCACGAGCTGCGCACGCCGCTCACCGTGATCCACACCGCGGCTTTCAATCTGCAAGGCAAGCTGGCCTCGCAGCCGCAGCAGGTGGAACGCTACGGCGCGCTCATTCAGAAGGAAAGCGGCCGTCTCACCGCCCTGGTGGAACAGATTCTCCGCTTCGCTGGAATCGAAGCCGGCCAGGCCATGGAAGCGGCCGGGCCGGTGTCCGTCGAAGAGCTGGTGGACGCCGCTATCGAAAACAGCCGGGACCTCACCGCCGGCTCCGGCTGCACGGTGGAGAAGCGCGTCGCCGCCGGGCTGCCCATGCTGCGCGGCGATCGGGCGGCGCTGTCCCACGTGCTCTCCAACCTGATCGGCAATGCCGCCAAGTACGGCGTGCGCGATGGCTCTTCGGAGCGTTGGATCGGCGTGTCGGCCGCGGCGGCCGGGCCGGACGCCATCGAGATCCGCGTGGCCGACCGCGGACCGGGCATCCCCAGCGACGAGCGGGATCGCATCTTCGACCCGTTCTTTCGCGGCGCTCGCGCCCGCGACGCCCAGATTCGCGGCACCGGCCTGGGGCTGAGCATCTCGAAGAAGATCGTGGAAGCGCACGGCGGTACTATTTCAGTGAGCAGCCAGCCCATGCAAGGGAGCCAATTCACGGTGCGCCTTCCCGCCGGCGCCGCCCCGGAGGCGCGGGGATGACGGCGCGCATTCTGCTGGTGGAGGACGATCCCGGCCTGGCGCTCACGCTCAGCGACCTGCTCTCCGGGGAAGGCTACCAGGTGGAGACCGCGGCCGACGGACCCACCGGCCTGGCCAGGGCCGGCGCCGAACCGTTCGATCTGCTGCTGCTCGACATCATGCTGCCCGGCAAGAACGGTTTCGACGTCTGCCGCGACCTGCGCCAGCGCGGCAAGGACATCGCCATCCTCATGCTCACCGCCCGCACGCAGCTCACCGACCGCGTGGTGGGGCTCAAGCTGGGGGCCGACGACTACCTCACCAAGCCTTTCGAGCCGCCCGAGCTGCTGGCCCGCATCGAAGCCCTGCTGCGGCGCACCAGGAAGGCCCCGCGAACTCCCGTCCTCCGCTGCCAGGTGGGCGACATAGACGCGGATTTCGAGCACGGCGTGGTTCTCAAGGCCGGCGTTCCCGTCCCCCTGGCCGGGAAGGAGCTGGAGCTGCTGCGCTTCCTGGTGGACCACCGCGGCAAAGTGGTGACGCGCGAGGAACTGCTGGAAGGCGTGTGGGAGTACCAGCCCGGCGTCTCATCGCGAACCATCGACGTGCACGTGGCCTGGCTGCGCCACAAGCTGGAGGACAATCCACGGGATCCCCGCCACATCCGCACGGTGCGCGGCGTGGGCTACCGCTTCGTGGCGTGAACTTGAATGTCGACCGTCTCCGGCGTCAGCGGAGTGCGCGGCGCCGCAAGAGGACGATCCCCAGGGTTGCGGAAGCGCCCAAAAGCATGGTGCCGGGTTCCGGAGCGGGGTCCACGGTGCTGCCGCTGGGGAAGTCCACCGATATCACCTCGCCGGGGGTCAGACCCGAAAAGCTGATCGTCACCAATTGGTCCAGAGTGTAGTACGGACCGGTGCCTGAAAGGAAGATTGGGCTCGCCGCACTCCCGGTGACATAGAGGGACTGGGGGTAGCCGGAAGAATATGGAATTGGCCAGGCGCCTGACAGCGTTTCGGTAGCGCTGCCGCCGGTCTCCAAGATGCTGCTGACCGCCGTATACGAATCCAGCACGGCCGAGGTAGAGGGATCGTTCGACCCGAAGTACGCTCCGGACCAGATCGAGATGTCGTAGCCGCCGAGGGGAGCCGTAAACTGCTCTTCCGCCTGCATGGACACGGTTTCGCTGTCGGAGTCGGCGGTGAAGGTCGCCAGACCTGTGAAGCTGAAGCCATCGTTACTGGGTAGACCGCTGAGGTCTGAGCCGACGGCGGGGGCGAGAGTGTTGCCACTGATCCACTCCAGTGTTGTGACGTTGAAGATCGCCCCCTGCGGGGGCGTGCTGCCTCCGCCGCCAACCGACGCCGCAAAAGCGGCGCTTGCGCAAACGCCGAGAAGCAAGAACGTAACTTTGAGAGCCATGGACGTCCTCCGGTTCACTGGTCGAAGCCGACCGGGATTCAAGTATCCCGGATCTGAAATAGTATACCCCAAAACCGGCATTCCGGATCAGTTTCCGAACGGCGGAGGTGCGCGAAAAAGAAGTGACCTCCGAGGCAGTTCGCTTGCGGAACAGCTTCAATCCGAGCGTACCTGGGCGCGCGTTTGTGGCGACAGGTTGACAACTTGCCCCACATAGCGCCGCGGGCTCCTGTGTCGCATACCCAAATGGCGGATTTTTAGCCCGGCCAGGCGCCCACGCGGGCATGCCGCAGCGGCGGCGGCGACTTCTGTAAATTGGCGGAATCGCCGGGCCGGTGCGCGGCATCCCAGAAAGGTATGAGGAAACTTCTACTCTCGGGAGCTTTCATGGCAGCTTCGCTGTTCGGCGCATCCGGCGTTCTCGACTTCAGCTTGAATTCCATCGACGGCCAACCGGCCCCTTTGTCCCAGTACCGGGGCAAGGTACTGCTCATCGTCAACGTGGCCAGCCAGTGCGGCTACACCCCGCAATACGCCGGCCTGGAAGCCATTTACGAGAAGTACAAGAGCCAGGGTTTGGTGGTTCTGGGTTTTCCGGCCAACAACTTCAGGGCGCAGGAACCCGGCACCAACGAAGAGATCAAGGCTTTCTGCACCCGCAAGTACAACGTCACATTCCCCATGTATTCCAAGATCTCGGTGGCCGGAGAGGACCAGGCGCCGCTGTACCAGTTCCTCACCGACGCCGAAGCCAACCCCTCGACCGGCGGGCCCATCAAGTGGAACTTCACCAAGTTCCTGGTGGGCAAGGACGGCAGGGTGATCCAGCGCTTTGAACCGGCCGTCAAGCCCGATTCGCCCGAGGTAATCTCGGCTATCGAAGCGGCGCTGAAGTAGTCTGGGGAGCGGGCAGACCCCCAAAACCGCCACGCGCGTGGCGGTTTGTCTATTTGGAACTTATTGATTACAGACCACTTATCGGAACAGAAACCGCCTCGCGTGGCGCTTTTTTATTTGTGACACACTAATTCTGTGGCCCCGCTGACGTTCCTTGAGGCGCGCGAAACCGTGGTCAACGCCGTGCGCGCGGCCCCCAAGCCCGCCATCGAAGAGGTCGATCTGCTCTCCGCGGCGGGCCGCGTGCTGGCCGAAACCGTGGCTGCGGATCGCGACTTCCCGGCATTCGCCCGCTCCGCCCGCGATGGCTTCGCGGTGCGGGCGGCCGATCTCCCAGGCGAGTTGGAGGTGGTGGGCGAGGTTCGCGCCGGCCAGCGCTTCGCCGGAGAAATCGGTCCGGGGCAGGCTGTCGAGATCATGACCGGCGCGCCCTTGCCCTCCGGCGCCGACGCCGTGGTGATGGTGGAGCACACCGTCCGGAACGGCGGCCGCGTGCGCATCCCCGAACCCGCGCCGGCCGGACAGAACTTCAACCCACGCGGTTCGGAGGCGGTTGCGGGCGAAGGGCTCTTGGACGGCGGGAAGCGCCTGGATTTCACCGATATCGCCCTGCTGGCGGCGGTGGGACGCGCGCGCGTGCGGGTGTACCGCCGGCCGCGCGTGGCCATCGTCCCCACCGGCGACGAGGTGGTCGAAGTTGGCGATACGCCGCTCGATTCCCAGGTGCGCAACTCCAACGCCTGCTCGCTGGCCGCGCAGGTGGCGCGGGCCGGCGGGCAGGCGCACATCCTGCCCATCGCGCGCGACCGCGTGGAACATACCCGCGAGATCGTGGAGCGCGGGCTGGGCTCGGATCTGGTGCTGCTTTCGGGCGGCGTCTCGGCCGGCAAGTACGACGTGGTGGAGCGGGTGTTGCAACAGATGGGCGCGGCGTTTTGTTTCGACCGCGTGCTGATTCAACCCGGCCAGCCGCTGGTGTTCGGAAGCGTGGCCGGGACGTTTTTTTTCGGCCTGCCGGGGAATCCGTCGTCCACCATGGTGACCTTCGAGGTGCTGGCGCGCGCCGCTCTGGAACTGCTTGGCGGGCAGCGGGAAGTTTCGCTGCACATGCCTTTGGCCCGCCTGACGCGGGAATTCCGCCACCGCGCCGGCCTCACGCGATTTCTGCCGGCGCGGTTGAGCGGCGATGGCGCGGAGGTGACGCCGGTTGCGTGGCGCGGTTCCGGCGACATTCCCGCGATGGTGCGCGCCAACGCGTTCCTGGTGGCCGATCCCAACCGCCCGGAGTACGCGGCGGGCGAACTGATTCGGGTTCTGATGAAATGAAAACACTCTCGCACTACGACGCTTCCGGCAGTCCGCGCATGGTGGATGTTTCCGCCAAGCCCGCCACCCGCCGCACGGCGCGCGCCCATGCCTTCGTGCGCATCCGGCCGGCGGCGCTGAAAAAGCTGCCCGCGAACCCCAAGGGCAATCCGCTGGAAATTGCGCGCATCGCCGGCATTTCGGCCGCCAAGCGCGCTTCCGAACTCATCCCGCTGTGCCATCCGCTGGCCCTCACCCACGCCGATGTGGAAGCGACGGTCGAGAAGCGGGGTGTGCGGATCGTCTCCAGCGCCGCCACCACCGCGCCCACCGGCGTCGAGATGGAAGCTCTCGCCGCCGCCGCCGTGGCCTCGCTCACGGTCTACGACATGCTCAAGGCGCTGGACAAATCGATCGAGATCCAGGATCTCTACCTGCTGGAGAAAACCGGCGGCAAAAGCGGGGGCTACCGCCGCAAGGAAGGGTGACCATGGCCGACGCCGCCGTTTTGACCATCAGCGATTCCGTGGCCGCGGGCACGCGCGCCGACCGTTCCGGACCGGCCGTGCGTGAACGGTTGGAACAACTGGGCTGGCAAGTCCCGGTTCTGGAGGTGGTGCCCGACGACGCCGCGCGGATCGGCGCCCGCTTGGCGGCCCTGGCCGACGGCGGGACGCTGGCCGCCGTTTTCACCACCGGCGGCACGGGCCTGGCCGCGCGCGACGTTACCCCGGAAGCCACGCGGGCCGTGCTGGACCGCGAAATCCCCGGATTCGGAGAGCTTATGCGATCCGAGGGACGGCGGTCGACGCCGCTGGCGGCGTTGTCGCGGGCGGTCTCGGGAACGCGCGGGCGGGTGCTGATCGTCAACCTGCCGGGATCGTCCAAGGGCGCGGTGGAATCGCTGGACGCCATCGCCGAATTGGTTCCTCACGTGCTCGATCTGTTGCGGGGGAAGACTGCGCATGAGGCACGGTAGGGGCATCGGATGCGAACACTGACCTGTCTGGCGTTAGTTGGCGGCCTGCTGGCGGCCCAGCAGTCGAAAACCGGGCGGCCGGAGCGGGACGAGGTGGGACACATCGAGGAAACCATTCCGAAATTCACCGCGCCGGTCACCAACATCCTGGTCCCCGCCAAGGTGTTTGGCGCGGACGGGAATTTCCTGACGGGGGTTCGCACCAATCGATTCCACCTCTTCGACAACGGCAAGGAACAGCGGGTTCACGTGGACGAATCGATCATTCCCATCTCCATGGTGATCGCCATACAATGCAACAGCGAGGTGGACGGGATCCTGCCCAAGGTGAACCGGATCGGCAGCATGATCGGCCCCCTGGTGCTGGGCGCGCAGGGCGAAGCCGCGGTGATCGCGTTCGATTCGCGCATCCGCACCATGCAGGATTTCACCTCCGACCCGGACCGGATCGCCGAGGCCGTCAAGCGGATCCACTCCGGCAGTATCTCCAGCCGCCTGGTGGATGCCGTGGACGCGGCGGAACACATGCTGCGCTCGCGCCCGGCGGACCGCCAGAAGATCATCTTGCTCATCGGCGAGACGCGCGACGAAGGCAGCGTCAATCGCGGCCTCGAGACCCTGGACTACGTGCAGGCCAACAACGTGACGGTGTATGTCGTCACCATGTCGCGCGTGCTGGGGAAACTGACGGCGCCGCCGCCCGATCCGCCGGTCGATCCCCGCCCGCCCGCCGTGTATCCCATGCCGGCTGGTGTGCCGGCCACCCCCACCACCGTGATGCAGACGTACGGGACCCAGGGGGCAAGCGTGAATTTCGTTCCGCTGCTGACGGAGATTTTCAGAAACTTCAAAGCCCTTCTGAGTCTCCCGGCGGCGGATTTGTTCACCAGGGGAACGGGCGGCTCGAAGTTCGATTTTTACCGCGGCAAGGGATTGGAGGAGGCCATCCAGCAGATGGGCGCGGAACTGCACCTCCAGTACATGCTGAGCTACAGTCCCAACAACCAGGCGGAGCGCGGCTGGCACGACATCCGGGTCGAGGTTTCGGGCGGCGATGCGCGCGTCAGAACGCGGCCCGGGTACTGGATGCCCGCCGAGGCGCGGTGACGGGGCTGTGTGGGGCGGGATGGCATCCCGCGGCGGGTTGTCAACCCGCCTGGGCGGCATTGACAGACGTCCGCGAGAGGCGGGTTACCAACCCGCCGCAGGTTGACAACCTGCCCCACAAAGGCGCGCGGAGCGGGCGCCCGGCTGGTGTTATCGTGGGAAGTGGCTCTATGCGAAGATTCGCCTTTTCGATCATGATCAGCGGGCTGCTGGCCGCCCAACCGCAGCAGCCGGCGCAGAAGCAAGCGGAAGCGCCGCAACCCACCGCGCGGCCGGACATCGATTTTTACCAGAGGGTCACCAACATCCTGGCGCCCACCAAGGTGTTCGACCGCGACGGGATGCTGGTCAACGGAATCCGCGGCGATCAGTTCCACCTCTTCGACAACGGCAAGGAACAGAACATCCGCGTGGAGGAGAGCTTCATTCCCATGTCGATGGTGGTGGCCATCCAGTGCAACGGCGAGGTGGACCAGATCCTGCCCAAGGTGAACAAGATCGGCAACATGATCGCTCCCCTGATGCTGGGAACCGAGGGCGAAGCCGCGGTGCTGGCCTTCGACCACCGTGTCCGCACCTTCCAGGATTTCACTTCCGATCCTGACAAGATCAGCGAGGCGGTGAAGAAGATCCACGCGGGGAGCATGTCGGCAACCCTGGTGGACGCCGTGGACCAGGCCGAGCACATGCTGCGGAACCGTTCCAAGGACCGCCAGAAAATCATTCTGCTGATCAGCGAGACGCGCGACCAGGGCAGCATGAACCGCGGGCGCGAAACCCTCCACAACCTGCAGGTGGATAACATCACGGTCTACCAGGTGACCATGTCGCGGGTGTTGGGGAAACTGACGGGATCGACGGATGCGCCGCGTCCCAACAACCTACCGCCGGCGATGAACCCCATGCCGTCCAACGTGCCGGCCACTCCCACCACCGTGATGCAGACCTACGGCACGGAGGGATCGCGGGCCGAGTTCCTGCCGCTCCTGATCGAGATTTTCACCGACGTGAAAGGCGTTTTCAAAGCGCCCGCCGCGGAGGTTTTCGTGCGGGGAACCGGCGGTGCGCAGTTCGGGTTCTATCGCAACCACGGGCTGGAGGATGCCATCCAGCGCATGGGCGAGGAACTGCACAGCCAGTACATGCTGAGCTACAACCCTAACAACAAGGTTGAAGGCGGCTGGCACACCATCACCGTGGAAGTGAGCGGCCACGGCAAGGTGGAAGCCAAAACCCGCCCCGGCTACTGGATCGCGGCGGACTTCCGGTAAAGCGGGCGGAGGGGCGCCACACGCGCGCCGGTGGGGCGGTCTGCGCCTATTCGCGGCCTGGAAAAAGCAGCTTGGCGAGGACTTCGCTTTTGCCGACGTTGGATTCCACGTACTCCGCGCCCGGGGCTGTCAGGGTGTAGTCCGAGTTGTCGGCCGCTTCCACGAAGCCCTTGGAGCGCAGGTACCACATGGTGAAGGCCAGGTACTCGCGCGGGAAGGCCATGCGGTGTTCCAGATCGAGCAGCGAGACGGCGGGATGCTCGGGGTCGAGGCGCCGCTGGTTGTAGAGCAGGGACAGCACTCCCAGGCGCCGGTTGCCCTCGGCCTCCACGCCGGTGACAAAGTCCTTCAGCTCGAAAATCGGCATCGGTTCGGCGGTCTTCTTCTCGCGGCGCGAATCGTAGTCGGCGCGGCGGTCCGCGTCGGACAGCACTTCGTAGGCCTTCTTGAGAAGCAGGAACTTGTTGACATCGCCGGTCTCCGGGTTGTCCGGATGAAAGCGCGCCGCCATGATCCGGTAGACGCGGTAGATGGTTTCGGCTTCGGCCTTGGGACCGATCTGAAGAACGTCGTAATAGTTGGGCTCTTCCGCTTCGGGTTCGACTCCGGGGCTGGCGCCGGTCTCCGTCACCGGACTGCGCACCAGCCGGATACTGTGGTTGGCGCCGTTCCGAGAAGCGTGCCGCACAAAGTACTTTTCGGTGCGGGAGCCGTCGCGGGATTCGATCAGGATAATGCTTCCCGGCCGGATCGTATCCAAACGCTGGAGGGCCATTTCGTTTCCGTGGTGAGCCGCTCCCCGGCCGTCCGAGTGGGGGTCGGCTTCGGGCGCATCCATGGGTGAAAGGGAATCCTCGGGGTCCGTCGTGTCGCGGGTTTCGAGCGCCATGCGTGTCAGCATTCCTGTGTTTTTCCAGTAACTTGCGGTTTATCAACCGCAATTACAGCGATCATAATCCGCCCTCGCCGCGTCCAGCAATGCCTGGTAATACCAGGACCGGTAGGGTCCGCTATGCGGGACTGGACGATCGGACACAGGGTTATCGCCAAGGAGTTGCCGGTGGTTAGCGGCCAGTTGTTACGGGCCGGGCGCTCAGCTCCAGTAGTTCCGGTCCAGGCTGCGGTACTGCACCGCTTCGGCGATGTGCTTGGCGGAAACGGCCGCGGCCCCGTCCAGATCGGCGATGGTGCGCGAGACCTTGAGGATGCGGTCGTGGGCGCGGGCCGAGAGGCTGAGGCGGCGGACGGCCATTTCCAGGGTGCGCTCGCCGGCGGCGTCCAGGGCGCAGTGCCTGCGGATGAGGCGGGCGGGCATGCGCGAGTTGTAAAATCCGCGCGCCTGCTGGCTGGTGCGCGCCCGCTCCACGCGGGCGCGGATGTCGCCCGACGATTCCGCCGCCGAGTTGTCGCGCAGATCCTTGAAGGGAACCGCGGGCACTTCCACGTGGATGTCGATGCGGTCCAGCAGCGGGCCCGAGATCTTGCCCAGGTAGCGCTGGATGATGGCCGGCGTGCAGCGGCACTCGCGCGTGGAATCGCCGAAAAAGCCGCAGGGACACGGGTTCATGGCGGCCACCAGCATGAAGGTGGACGGGAAGCAGACCGTCATGGCGCTGCGCGCGATGGTGACCGTGCCGTCCTCGATGGGCTGGCGGAGCATCTCCAGCACGTCGCGCGGGAACTCCGGGAATTCGTCCAGGAACAGCACCCCGTGGTGGGCCAGGCTGACTTCGCCGGGGCGGGGCATGCCGGCGCCTCCGCCCAGCAGGCCGGCGTCGGAGATGGTGTGGTGCGGCGCGCGGAAGGGGCGCTCGTGAAGCAGCCCGCCGCCGCTCTTCAGCAGGCCGGCGATGCTGTGGATTTTGGTGGTCTCGATGGCTTCCTCGAACCCGAGGGGCGGCAGCACGCCCGCCAGCCGCTTGGCCAGCATGGTCTTGCCGCTTCCGGGCGGGCCGATCATCAGCACGTTGTGGACGCCCGCCGCGGCCACTTCCAGGGCGCGCTTGGCCATGGTCTGGCCGCGCACCTCGCGGAAATCCGGCGCGGACGCCGACTCGGCCGCCGGCCCCTGGGCTTGCGGAACCGCCGCCGTGAACTCTTCGGGCCGCTGCAGCAGCGCCACGACCTCGGCCAGGTGGCGCATCCCGTACACGTTGACGCCTTCCACCACCGCGGCCTCGGCGGCGTTCTCGGCCGGCAGCACCAGGTTGGGGATTCCCTCGGCGCGCGCGCAAACGGCGATCGACAGCGCGCCGCGGATGGGGCGGATGGCGCCGTCGAGCGAGAGTTCGCCGGCCAGAATGTGCCGGTCCAGGCTGCGCACCACGCCCATGGCGCCCAGAATGCCCAGGGCTACCGGCAGGTCGAACCCCGCGCCTTCCTTGCGGACGTTGGCGGGCGCCAGGTTGATGGTCAGGGTCTTGTTGGGGTATCCGAAGCCGGAATTGCACAGCGCGCTTTTGATGCGCTCGCGGCTTTCGCGCACGGCCACGTCGGGCATTCCGACCATGCGCGAATCGCGCGGCGAACCGGAGGCGTACATATCCACTTCGACATCGATGCGCTGGGCGTCGATGCCGTAGACGGCGGCGCTTTGCGTTTTGAAGAGAGCCATGCCGGGTAGGGGTCTAATGTAAGGAGTGCGGCGGGCGGGGTGGGCCTCTCACCAAAAACCCGGGCCGGACGCCGCTTCCCTGTGGGCGGCGCTCACCCTACTTCGGCTTCTCCGGGAATTTGAATCCTATGTACGTCCCGGAACTAATGCCCATCAACCCCAGGAGCGAGGCATTGAGGTCCGGCATGGCAAGGTCGCGATAGGCCGCTCGAATAAAGACCAACATCAGCACGACAGTCCACACCAGAATCTGGAACCGGTGAAAGCTGACACCGTCTCCGTCGCTCAGAATATCTTCCCACCAGTGGGTCGAAACCGAGGCCGCTGGAGGCTCAGGCAGTTTCGACAGACCGGCTTCCGCCTCCGCCAGGCTGGTCCGCTTCTGTTGAAGCTCCTGGTCCAGCGGCGAGCCCGCCGTTGGGTTGGCCGCTGCGATCTCCGATATTCGGGCTTTTAGCGCATCTCGTTGTATCTCGACGGACGTTCGTCGATTGGCGGCGCTTTGGGCCTTATTGTTGTCAACGAAGATCGCAGACAGTCCGGTGGCGCCACTTATGCCGATCAGGGCCAATACGGACGCCGGTACGGTGTTGTACTCGCCGGTAATCAGCCAGATGTACAGGTAAGTGGCGATGACGAGATAAAACCAGCAGGCCATCTGAAAGCGCCCCAAGCTGAAGCGGCTTGTCTCGGCGCCATCTCGAAGAAGAGGAGTAGTTGCCCCGAGGATGACCAGGCCTACAAGCAGCAAAAGCAGCGAAATGACAACGTATCTGGTGTACCTGGGGTACACATTCAGCGTGATGAAAACGTCCGAGTCGAACGCCTGCTTGCTGCTCTTGGGGCCGATGCTGATGGATATGCGATGGTCCGCCGCCCGGCGTGCTTCGGATAGAACCTGCACCCACCCGACGCGGTCGTCGGGATCGAGATTCAATTGAAAATTGAGGTAGCCCTGCGAGAGCGAAATCCCCAAGGGTTCCGAGTCCGGCAGAATCCTCCCGGCAAGGAAAAGGCGAAGATCGTTGGGGTTGTTTTTGCCGGCTGTCACCCATTCGCGAAGCCCCGTCAATGCGACTGTTACAGGGTGGTTCAGCTCCGTCCAGGGCTGCGTGCCCATGTGGCCGTTGAATTGGACAACCACGGGCTCCGGCGGCGGTGGCGCGTCTGCCAAACCCACCAGAGACGCTGCCAGGGCCAGGCCCAGGAGTTTAGGAGCAATGGAGTTCCGTAACATGTGCCTCCTTAACGACTCGGGACGGCGTGGAATGTGGGTACAACATCTGAACCAGGCGTTTTGTCCTGCCACCCGGGCCAGGATCGATTGTACATCCAAGCGGATGCTTCGACTAAGACGTTCTATCCCGCACAGTGACTTCCAGCACACATCACCCTCGCGGCGCCGCCGCGTGAGGTGGTTCTCGGCGGGAGAATTGAGCTGCGCGTTTTTCTAGGCCAGGCTGCGCACGATGGCCACGCCATTCGACGTCCCGATGCGCGAGGCCCCGGCTTCGATCATGGCCAGCGCGGTGGCGAGATCGCGCACGCCGCCGGCGGCTTTCACCCGGGTTCCCGGTCCGGCGGCCTCCCGCATCAGCCGCACATCCTCCACCGTCGCCCCGGCCGGCCCGAACCCGGTGGATGTCTTCACGAAATCGGCGCCTTCATCGGCGGCCATGCGGCAGACCGCGATCTTTTCGTCGCGGGTCAGATAGCAGGTTTCGAGGATCACCTTGCTGATGACGCCCCTGGGTTGGCACACGCTCACCATGCTCGAGATCTCGCGCCGCACCACATCGGCGCGGCCGGCCTGCAATGCGCGAATGTTGATGACCGTGTCGATTTCGGTCGCGCCCTTGTCCACGGCGTCGCGGGTTTCGAACAGTTTCGTCTCGACGGTGTTCTGGCCCAGCGGGAATCCGATGGCCGCGCCCACGCCGACGCGCGTTCCGGCCAGCAGCCGGGCGCAGTTTTCCACCTCGGCCGGGTTGATGGCCACCATCGCGAAACCGTAGTGGACGGCCTCTTCGCAAATCCGGCGCATCTCCTCGGGACCACCGAAGGACTTCAGAAACGTGTGGTCGATGATCCCGGCCAACTCATGCATGTTCATGGACGCTCTGCCTTCCGAATCTCAATACCGCAGCAGCACCTTGAGGCTTTGTCCAGTGGCCACCGCCGCCAGGGCTTCGCCGATCTTCTCCACGGGGAATTCGTGGGTGATGAAATCGGCCGCCCGCAGTTGGCCGCCGCGAATCCAGTCGCAGAGCGGTTCCATGGCGGCGCGCTCGCGGCGCCGGGTGGGCCACTGGTGAACGTACAGATTGAAATTGTACGGCCCAAGGTGCTTGTGAACGGCGATGGCCGGTTCGGCGATGACGCCATAGACGCAGATCGACCCGCCCATCCCGATCAGGCTCAGACCGGCGTTCACGATTCGCTCGCTACCCACGGCGTCGATCACCGCGTCGAGCGGCTTCGCGCGGCGCCGCGCCAACTCCGCCAACTCGGGGCTGTCCGGCGCGAACGCCTGGTCGGCTCCCATGGCGAGCGCGCGGGCGCGCTTCGATTCCACGGGGTCCACCACGCCGATGTAGTTCAAGCCCAGCAGCCGGCCCAGTTTGACGAAGCTCGCGCCCACCGGCCCGGCCCCGAAAATGACCACGTCGTCGCCCGCCTGCAGGTGGAAATCGCCGAAGCCGCCGTAGACTTCGCGCCAGGTGCACAACAGCACGGCGGCTTCGAGCGGAATATCGGACGCCACCGCGCGCTGGATTTCGTAGACCTCAAACCAGCCGTGCGCGGCATCGGCCACGCCGTCCGCCACCATGGCGTCGTGATCGTTCACCAGCGTGAAGTCCGAGAAACCGCCCCAACCGCTCGAGTAGCCCGCCTGGCCAAAGTCGAAGACCAACCCGCCGATGGCCCGCTGGCCGATCTCAAAGTTGCGCACCCTGGCGCCCACCGCCTCCACAATGCCGGCCGATTCGTGCCCCAGCACCAGCGGGTACCGGTCCACGCCGGGGAAATGCCCGGCCACCAGCTTGCTGTCGGTGGAGTTGCACAGGCTGGCGGCTTCGGTCCGCACCAGCGCCTGGTACGGACCGGGATCGGGCTTGTCCAACTCCACCAACCGCACTTCGCCCGGCTGGGTAACGGCTACGGCTCTCATGCGTTCAACCTCGCCAGTTCCTCGTACACATCCACCAGCGAACGGTAGGCGTGTTCGAAAACCGGCATAAGCTGCCGATACACTTCCCGATTCTCCGCGTCCGGCGTGGCCGTGCGATCCACCCGCACGAAGCGGTGAATGACGTCGAAATCGCGGAACACCCCCGCCGCCACGCCGCCAATCACGGCCGCTCCCATGGAAGTGGCCTCTTCCAGGAAGTTGAGCGATTGCACCGGGCAATCGTACACGTCGGCCATGATCTGCCGCCACACCTGGCTGCGCGCCCCGCCGCCGATGACGGTCATGGCGTCGATCGGCAAGTGGCCGCGAAAGATGTTGACGATGATGCCCAGGTTCATAGCGATGCCTTCCAGCACCGCGCGCAGCATGTCTTCGCGCCGTGTGGCCAGGTTCAAACCGAGGAACGCGCCGCGGGCGTTGGGATTCCACCAGGGCGTCCGCTCGCCCAGCATGTAGGGCAGGAACAGGATGCCGCGCGCGCCCGCGGGCACGGCGGCCACGGCCTCGTCAATCAACTGGTAGGGGCTCACGCCGGTACGCGCGGCAGCCTCCGCTTCCGGCTGGCACAGCGTGTTCTTGAGCCAGTTGTGGCTGGCGCCGGCGGTTTGCATGGTGCCGCTGGGATGCAGGAACCCGGGTACGCAGTGCGCCCAGTTCATGGTGCGCATCTGCGGATCGACGATGGGCTCCTTGACCGTCAGCGCCACCCACGAAGACGAGCCCAGGTAGTTGTAAGCCGAGCCCGGCCGAATGCAGCCCACGCCCACGCCCGCGCAGCTTCCGTCGCCGCCTCCCACGGCCACCGGCGTGCCCTCTTTCAGCCCGGTCTGGGCGGCGGCCTGCCGCGTGACCGCGCCCAGTATGGCCGTCGATTCCATGGGCTCGGGGAACTTTTCGCCATCCAGGCCGGCCAGTTCGAGAATCTTCTCCGACCAGCGGAACGTGTTCAGGTCGAACGCGTTGGTGCCCGAGGCGTCGGAGTAATCGGTGGCCATGCGCCCGGTCAGACGGCAGTTGATGTAGTCCTTGGCACAGAGCGTCTTATAGGTGCGGGCGTAGATGGCGGGCTCGTGATCGCGAATCCACATCAGCTTTTCGAGCGGGTAGGAGGCGCTGGCGCGATGGCCCACGATGCGGTAGAAGTCCGCCAGGGAAATCTTCGATAGGATCTGCCCGGTCTCGGCGATGGCCCGCTGATCGCAGTAGAGTATCGAGGGGCGAAGCGCAATGCCTTCGCGGTCCACCGGCGTGCAACCCATCATCTGGCCGCTCAAGGCCACCACGGCTACCTCGGAGGCTTCGGCCCGGGCCGCGTCCAGCAATTGCCGGGTCGAAAGGCAGATGGCCCGCCACCAGTCTTCCGGGTCCTGTTCGGCCCAGTTGCCGTTGAAGTAGTGCGTATCGTATGGAACCGTGCGGCTGGCCACCAGCTCTCCCTCGCAGGTGTACAGCGTGGCCTTGTTGCCGCTGGTTCCCAGGTCGTGCGCCAGTATGTAGCTTGCCATGTGTCCTCAGCGATAACCAAACAGGTTGGCGCCGGTCCAACCCACCAGGCCCATGATGGCGCCGCCCAGCGCGCCACCCACGATGGCGGCGGCCAGGCGCGGTACGGACTCCGCGGCCATGCGCAGCTTGCGGCCCTTGGCCATCTCGCACAGCCCGCAAACCCACAGGCCGGCGCCGATGGCGGTGCCCATGTCCACCCACGGCGAGGCGCCGCGGTACCCCTGGTAAATCAAGCCGAATTGTTTCGACCCGCCTTCGGGATGGGGAATGCCCTCGGGATGGATGCCGAAGCCGGGCAGCTTGTGGTTCATCACCCAAAAGGTGCCCACGATGATGCCCGCGGCCATCATGCCGCCAATGGCGCCGAAATCTTCCACCAGCCGGCCCCAGCAGACGATGACCACGAAGGTCACGCAGAAAGCGCCGAACACGGTGGTCACCACGCTGACGGGCGACATGCCCAGCCAGTCGATGTAATGCGCGGCCCACTCAAACACGGGCGTCCTCTTTCCGATCGGCGGAAGGCCTGGCCGTCTGGAAGGCCGGGAGATGCCTCTTCACGCGCGCCGCGGCGATGCCGGCCAGCGCGCCGCCAATCAGGCAGCACAGAATCACCGGCACGGCGTGGCGGAACTGGGAGTTGAACCGGACCATGCCCCACGCGATGCCGGCCGCGGAAACCGC
>Ga0326727_10003105_pt1 | contig 54177 bp, 69 predicted proteins | sample MB2enrmetagenome_FD_207643 | JGI IMG/M metagenome (GOLD analysis project Ga0326727, IMG submission 207643) | Lab enriched peat soil microbial communities from McLean, Ithaca, NY, United States - MB29MY | ecosystem: Environmental > Terrestrial > Soil > Wetlands > Peat | place: USA: New York...
ACCATCGTCCCGCCGACCACGGTAGCCCCCACCAAGACCCCGACACAGCCCGGGTTTGGTGCACTGGTTGCCCTCATTGGTCTCGGTGCGGTCGCGCTCCTTGTCGTGCGCAGGCACTGAACTAAAATCTAAATTTTTCTTTTTTTTACGTCAGATTCATAACCCCGTGTTTCATGCCAGGGAGAAGGTCATCCACTACCGTAGGCTTTAACCGGCTGTATCACCGCGATTCCGAGAAAAATCTGTACAGCATTCACTATTCCCCGTAACCGATCAAGGGGAGTTTCCGTCATCCCGTGGAGGTATTCACGGGCGTGCGGTGATACAAGGGGTCTGATCCCTGAAGAGAGCCGGAGGTTTTTTTATTTTACTGGCGCTGGATCCGGGACGCTTTTTTATGATGAACCGTCCTATCATCCTGTACCAAAGGTACTGTCTCTCACTTACGGGGGATATCCCGATGGCGTGGCGAGTCTCCATGAAACTTACCGTAAAAATCCTTGATATTGCAACACGACGGGGTGTTTTGCTCAACCGTCTCGATGCACGGAGTATTGGCGTGCTGGATGGCGACCGGGTACAGATTATCAACCCGAAAAACGGTGTGGCCGTCACCGCAGTTGTGGCAACGACCACCACCCTTGAAGGGCAGGGAGCCGCCGGTGTTTACCGGATTACCAACCAGCGGCTGAACCTTGTTGAGGGTGAGCAGGCCGAGATACAGGTGGCCGACCGGCCGGCATCGCTCGATTTTATCAAGAAGAAGATGGACGGGGGCCGTCTCTCGAAAGACGAGACCCTGACGATCATCAAGGATGTGGTCAACGATGACATCTCTGCAGCAGAGCTCACCGCGTTTATCACCGCATCGTATATCAATCCCCTTGACATGGACGAGGTGGAGCATCTCACCCGTGCCATGGTCGAGACCGGTGAACAGTTAAAATTCGCGTCACGCCCCATTGTGGACAAGCATTCCATCGGGGGCGTCCCGGGCAACAAGATCTCCCTCTTAGTGGTTCCCATCATTGCCGCAAGCGGCCTCAAAATCCCCAAGACCAGTTCCCGAGCCATCACCGGGGCCGGGGGGACTGCCGATCTCATGGAAGTTCTCGCACATGTAGAGTTCTCCGCACGCGAAGTGCAGGAAATGACTGAAAAGGTGGGGGGCACAATTGTCTGGGGCGGGGCTACCAATATCGCCCCGGCGGACGACCGTATCATCCTTCAGGAATACCCGTTCAAGATCGATGCCCGTGGCCAGATGCTTGCAAGTGTTATGGCCAAGAAGTTTGCCGTCGGTGCGAATAGTGTGGTCATCGACATCCCGGTGGGCAACCACACCAAGGTAGCAACCGTGCAGGACGGCAGGAAACTTGCCCGCGAGTTCATCGAACTCGGCGAGCGTCTGGGTATGAAAGTCGAATGCGCCCTGACCTATGGGGACATCCCGGTCGGGCACAGTATCGGCCCGAATCTCGAGGTCAAGGAGGCACTCCGCGTGCTTGAGGGTGCTACCGAGCCCAACTCATTTATCCAGAAAAGCGTCTCGATTGCCGGGATCCTCCTGGAGATGTCCGGAAAAGCCGCCCGGGGAACCGGAGTTCTCATGGCGCAGGACATCCTCACCAAAGGAAAAGCCCTCGAGAAATTCCGGCAGATTATCGAGATCCAGGGGGGTGACCCGAAGGTCAGATCAGAGGATATAGCGCCCGGCGAACACCAGTTCGTGGTCAATTCCCCGGCGTCAGGCTATGTCATCGAGATGAACAACGAGTCGCTGATCACGCTTGCACGTATCGCCGGGGCACCCCATGACCGGGGAGCGGGTATCCTGCTCCATGCAAAGAAAGGAAAACTTATCAAGGTGGGCGAACCGCTCTTTACCCTCTATGCAGACCGGGAGTGGCGTCTCCAGAAGGCCCTTGAAGAAGGGCGGCATCTCGTACCGGTGATAGTGGAAGGAATGCTCCTTGACCGGGTGCCCGCCCTTTCGGAACTCTGAATTAAAAAAATATCAGAACCGATGGGATAAAATACGAGCAGAGGGGGATATTCTACTATGTATAGATATCGTATTCGTTTCCTTTTTGCGCTGCTGTGCATTGTCGTGTTCTGCAGTGCAGTACAGGCGACGAACCTGCTGATCACGGTGCAGGACAGTGTCGACAACACCTCCGTTCCTCATGCCACAGTGTACCTGGATGGGGCCAATGTCGGTCTGACCAATAATGGCGGCCAGTTCCTGCTTCAGTCCGGTCAGGGAGATCTCAACCTCCTTATCACCATGAATGGCTATGATGACTGGGCGGGTACCGTCAGCGGAAACACCACATCGCTTTCTGTTACCCTGAACCGGCGAACCCTTTTCCTGAATGTCTCTCTTTTTGACTCAAACTCGCTCGAACCGGTATCCGGGGCAACGCTGTTTTTAACCTCTGCCAATTCTTCCCAGACCGAAACTTCGGATGCATCAGGTGCCGCAGCATTCGGGGTAACCTCATTTACCCTTTATTCCCTCAATATAACGGCACAGAATTACCAGCCCCGCAGTGAAACGATTGAAGTCGACGCAAATGATCAGAATGTCCAGTACTGGATGTTATCCCAAAACCAGTACTCCTTTGTCGTCAAAGATCAAAACAGCCAGGCAGCGGTGGGCGGTGCCAGCATCAGCGTCAATTCGGTGCTGCTGGGGACAACCGATTTACGCGGGGTTCTGATTGCCTCCATCAGCCGGAACACCCCCTTAACCGTTGAGGTGAAAAAGACCGGTTACCAGACGGTCATCCAGTCGCTCACGGTCAGTACGAACGAAGCAGTTGATACTATCAGTCTGACCCCCGTACCGGTCAGTGGTTTTGTTTTCGTGTACGATCAACAGAACCAACCCATCAGTGGTGCTGACATCTCTCTCAACGGCACCGTGGTGGCAAACACCACCTCATACGGTCGTGCCACACTCCAGAACCTTGTTCCCGGGATCTACTCAATCGTGGTGGCAAAGACCGGGTATACACCGGTGAGCCAGCAGATCGACATCGTTAATGATTCCAGTGAATTCCCGGTGGTGTTGTCACTTGCTACGGCAACCCAGACCCTCTTTGTCCAGGATTCCGACCAGAAAAACATTGCCGGTGCCACCGTTCTTCTTAACGGGGCTGTGGCGGGAACCACCGACTCGCATGGCCAGCTGGATACGCAGCTCATCTATGATACTCCCTACAACATCACGGTGACCCAGGATGGGTACCTTCCCCAGTCTGTCCAGCAGAAGATTCCACTGGGGAATACCACGACTCCTCTTACCATCACGCTTGAAAAGAATATGGATTGGGGAGTTGTGACTCTTATCGGGATTGGTATTCTTGTCGTGCTCTTCCTGTATGCCATTATCCGGCTGGCCGGGCGCAGGGAACGTCACCATGCAATAAAGCGAAATGAAATTTAATCCACTATACTTTTTTAACTATTACTGCACTAGGCACGAACTGATCGAGTTCACATTCAAACCATGAAAACCGATAAAAAATGTAAGGTGTGGTAACGATCTCCTCATTAAATTCCAACAATTATCAGAGAAAATCCTGTCTTTTGGGAAAAATAGTGACATTGTCGATACAAAGATCGAATGCATTAGATCCTTGAAATTACCCGGGCCGCACAGCATCTTGACCCCCGGATCGCGATCAAGCGGACCCAGCGGGAATCGAACCCGCGTCCTTGGGTTCGAAGCCCAAGAGGATGTCCTCTACCCCATGGATCCTTCCCAACCTATCTCTATCAAAAGATATTAAGTATTCTCTACCGATAAATTAGTGAATGATACTGTCTGCGCAGGAAATTACCCGCCGGCTTCACAGTGTGAGCGCAGAGGAAAAACTGGGAATCACTCCGTATGCAGCGGAATGCCAGCAGCCAGCCTCCTATGATCTTCGTGCCGCAGATGATACTTGTCTGGTCAGGGGTACGTGCACTCTCGTACCAAGCATGGAATGGGTTGAGCTGCCCCCCGATATTGCCGGGACACTCCGCTGCAGGTCATCGTTTGGCCGGCGGGGGGTACTTATGGGTGCAGGTTTTGTCGACCCGGGATTCCGGGGTCAGCTGACCCTCTGCCTGACGAACATGGGACCTGGTGATATCGCGCTTAGCCGGTCCGAACGTATTGTCCAGATGATCCTGCACGAGGTAAAGAACGGGAGCAAACGGTATGACGGGCGGTACCAGGACAGTATCGGGGCAGTGGAGGCAAAAAAGGCATGATACGAACAGAACGCAAGTATATCGAGATCCTGCGCATCCTCAAGGAACACCGCGATCCGGTCGGGGCGAAGCGCCTCTCGGAGCTGATGGCAGAAAGGGGTTTTGTCTTAAGCGATCGGGCCGTGCAGTATTACCTCAGTTACCTTGATTCAATGGGATTTACCGAGAAGATCGGGAACCAGGGCAGAATCCTGACACCAGCCGGTTTTCTTGAGACCGATAACGCCCTTGTCGATGACCGGATCGGGTTCATCATCTCCAAACTTGAACGGCTTGCGTACCGGAGCACCTTTGACCCGGCGACGGGGACGGGGGATGTGGCGTATAATCTTTCGATCGTCCCCACGGAAACCTTGGATAAGGCCCTCGGGGCATTTGACGAAGTCATACATGCCGGGTGCGGGTTCTTTAACTCCTACCGGATCCTTGATAACGACCCCCGGGTGCCTCAGGATTGTGTCGGGGTTATCACCCTGTGCAGCATCACCATGGATGGTGTTTTCCAGAGAAATGGTATTCCGGTGAAGATGGCATACGGGGGAAGGCTTGAGATCGAGGAGAACGTACCCCGCCGATTCCGCGACCTGATCGGGTACCGGGGAACCACCATCGATCCACTCGAACTCTTCATCTCATCAGGCCTGACCTCGATTAATGCCTATGCCCGTACAAGGACCGGGATTGCGCTGGCAAACGTCCGCGAAGTCCCCAGCTCTGCCAGAAGCGAAGTCGAGGGAACAATCCGGCGGATGAATGACTGTGGTTTTGTCTATCCGGTCTCCATGGGCAATAAAGTATTTAACCTGCCTGACAATCCCTACCGGCTCTCAATTGTCGCTTACAGCGGCCTCAACTATATAGGCAACTGCGTTGAACAGGGCATCGTAATCCGTACGGAGATCGGGGCCGGGAACATACCCTTCTCAAAAGTGGCGGATGTTAATCGCTGACCTAGGAAATCTCATCATCCTGCGCTGTTGATTTTCCGGTCTTCTTCTTTGCAGGTGCAGGCCGGTTTTCAGGATCTTCGGCAGGCTCCTCCTCTCGCGTATCGGGTTTGCCTTTTTTTGTTTTGATATCCGTGTGGAGCAGTGCCTCGTCATTTACCCGTAACGGTTTTTTTAGTGAAACAGATTTCCCCAGAAAAATATCGTCACGTGCCGGCTGGAGACGATCTATACCACCGATTTTTGTCTCTTCCGGGGGAGCAGCCACAGAGAAGCTATCCATTTCTACGGCGAGATCGAGTTCCTCCTGGTGAACGGGATCTGCCTGTTTGCCGGGCTCCGGGTATGTCCCCCCTTCCTCTTTTTCCCTCTCTTTTTTCCGTATCCTGATAATCGTTCTCTCCCCTGTTACAGGTGCCGCAGGCTCCTCAAGAGAAACCGGCCCGCGAACCGGCGTCTTTGCAGTAACTCTCCGGATAATGGTTTTTGTCTCCGGTTTCGCGGGGATCTGCGCCCGCACCGGAATTACCGGGGTTTCCCGGTCCTCAAGGCTCCCGGATTTAATCATCGTCCGCTGTCTCTGCAGTTCCCGCTCAATTTTCTGGTAATCCGTATCCCTGATCTTTGCCGGGGTATGCTGGAGGGGGAGACTTCTTTCATATCCTGATTCGAGTGATCTCTTTATAGGTAGGGGAGCGTCTGGTTTTGGGGGTGATACTGCAGGTGTCTCTTTCAGCGCGTGCCGATAAACCGGTGTCCCCTTAAGTGCCTGATCCGCGGCTTTTGCCGGCGATGCTCTCTGTGGCACGGCAGGCGCACGGAGCGATCCCTGGTGCTCTGTAGTGGGGGGCGGCGCCCGCACTCCCGTTGCAATTCCCGTTTCTTCAAGAATTCGTGGCCGTACTGCCTGTTGCCGTGAACCTGCCGGAAAAACTGATGACGGTGCCCGGACCGGTTTTAACGACGCATCCGGATTCCGGGTATTCTCCTCTGCATGGATCTGATCCGGGGCCCTTTTTTTTGGTCTCTCCCCCGGGAGACTGATCATATCATCCCTGAGTTCTGAATCATTCCATGCAGCTGCGATCTCCGCTACCGCGCCGGGTTTTCGTAGGCCTGCACCCGGCGGAAGGTTGAGGGATGCCGGCACGCCCCGGGAGACCCCGGATCGGTATTGCTCACGGATCTCCCTGATTTCAGTGATCCGGGGGATGTTTTCAAGGCCACTTAACACGACGATGATTGCCACATATTCCGAGTTGGTGACCGGGTAATCCCCGGATCTCATCTCCATGCCAGCGATGCTGCGGTCAATCCATTTCCGGACCGTCATGATTCCTTTCATGGAAATCTCATGGGACGGGCCGGCAACGAGGATCAATGCCTTTGCGGCGCTGGTCATGTCGCAGGGGATGGATATTTCCTGGTATATGGCCTGCTTGGCAAGCTCGATGATCCGCTCTGCACTTTTTCTCTGTTCCAAGGTGGCACTGGCAGGGCGCAGCCGGGAGAGAAATGCCAGCGGACCTTGGGACAGGTGCTCCACGGCATACCCGATCGCTATGAACCCCATCCCCTTTATGGTATTGAGCACTTCACTCGAGTCCATCACGACTTCGGCGAGATCGATACCCCCGTCAGCCCGGAACTCCCCGGCCCGCAGAATAATACTGATCCTTCGGATTATGCTCTGGTTCAGGAGTTTATACGTGATGTCCTGTGCGGACAGTATTGGCTGGTTCTTACTGAATCCAAACAGCCCATGCCCTCCGGCTTGCTCAGCTACCAGGGCGTCGCGCCGGGTGGCGATCTTTTTTAACCAGGTCTCATTATCAAACACGATGATCCCATCGAGCAGGGGGGCGATGTTATCGATATCGTCTGCCGCTTTTGCCGACCGCTTTTCCCCTTCGGACAGGGTGGGCAGCGTGACCAGACCGAAGATTGGCTCGGTGACTGACGCCCTGAGAGCAGAAATGAGATGTGGCGCTACATCCGTCATCATGCCGCCAAGTCCGCAGCAGATAAGGATCGCGTCGGTTTCACCTCCCTCCATGTTCTGGATGCGGGCAATAATCTCCCCGATTTCTATCGTTGCATGCCGGGGAGCATTGGATTCCCGCCGGGAAAAATCGGGTTCAACTGCCATAAAACCGATTTTCGCCTGCTCGGGCAGCGCCTGCAGCTGCGCTAACGCGTCGCCGTCAATATCGACAGCAAGCGCCTGGACGCACGTCACTTTACTGCTTCTCCGGTCATTGGCGTAGAGGGCATTGGCAATCCGGCAGCCGGCACCTCCAAGGCCAATCGCAAGTATCCGCATGGAGATCTCCAGTCAGGGAACCCGTTCAGGTACCCGCATATATCAGGGTAAATATTCTCCTCTGAAGTTCAATATCTTATAGGACATACCCATCTAAAAATATGCACCGCCCACTCCCCCTGAGGTACAACCGTTAGAATCATATACGGCTCACCCGGCCAAGTGGCCGGTAAACCCAAAATTATGGTTTGAATGACGATTTCATCCTGCGTTTTTCCCGGATTATGTACATATTTCCGGATCCAGCTCCTCAAACATCGAATATCGGGCGCGAATCCATGCCGCTTATCCAACGGGCACAGCGTTAAATGATAATTTATTTAAATGCGCGGACGGTAATACTCCATGAGGTGAACAAGCCTTGACATATGGAATTGAATTTGTACCAGGAAATGTCAATGTAAAGCAAGTTGTCAACTTCTGCAAACTTGCTGAGTCAAAAGATATTGACTTCGCGTGGATCACGAACCACTATAACAACCGCCACTGTTATGCCGTCCTTGCCGCTGTAGCGCAGGCAACCAGTACCATCAAGATGGGTCCGGGTATCATGAACTCGTTTACCGACACCCCGGCCGCCATGGCCTCGTTCTTCTGCACATTAAATGAGATTTCCGACGGGCGTGCAACGCTCGGCATCGGACCCGGGGACCTCTCGACGCTCCCGAAGATCGCCATCCAGGGCGAGAAGCCGGTCGCCCGCCTTGAAGAGGCAGTCATACAGATCCGTAAGCTCTGTGCCGGTGATCAGGTGAATAAATCCGGATTAAAGTTCTTTGATTACGATGGTGCAAAGCTGACCGGTGTTACCCTCCCCGGCAAGAAGGGTGTTCCCATCTACATCGGTGCACAGGGCCCCAAGGTTCTTGAACTCGCCGGAAAGGTTGGTGACGGTGCATTAATCAACGCATCCAACCCGAAAGATTTCCACATCGCTATCCCGATCATCAAGAAGGCCTGCGATGCAGCGGGTAAGAAAACCTTTGATGTCGGTGCGTATACCGCCATGTCGATTGACCGCAGCGAGAAGAAGGCACGCAATGCAGCAAAGATCGTCGCCGCATTCATTGCCGCAGGGTCACCGCCAGAGCTGCTCACCCGCCACGGTCTTGACCTCAACAATGTCGCCAAGATCAAGGCAGCACTCGGTAAGTTCGACTTCAAAACCGTCGGAGAACTCGTCGGGGACAAGGAGATCGATGCGTTCACCATTGCAGGTACTCCTGAAATGGTCAAGGCGAAGTGCGACGACCTCACCAAGGCCGGTGTCACCCAGATCATCTTTGGCTCACCCCTCGGTCCCGACATGACCACCTCTATCCGCCTCCTCGGCAAGTACGTCGTATAAGCAGATCGGGAATCTGTCACGAATACAGCCGAAAAGGGGCCCTTACCGGGGCCTTGGCTGATAGAAAACTTTTTTCTTTTGATGGAAATAACACCCGTTCCGAACATCCGGCTTTTATGAACCCCTCCCCGGTGAAACAATGTGCAAACGACTATCTGATCCCGGGCGGTACTCTATTCATGAGAAGTCATGTTTACCGTAACTGACGTCCCCACCGGGAAGGGAACATTACAATACCGGGAAGAGCACCTGACCGGTCTCCGGTGCCGGATCAGTCCGGAACGGCTCAAGCGGCATATCGATCAGTCACTTTCCCTTCCGGGGGAATCAACCGGCTGTCCGTTCTGCCGCGAAAATATCTTTTCCATCACGCCGACGTTTGCTGACGGGAACCGTATCATAAGGGGTGAGAGTGTCACGTTTCCCAATATGTTTCCGTTTGCAGAGTGGCACACGGTCACGGTGATAACCCGCTCTCATGGTGTGCCCGCCTTCACCCGGCAGCAGATCGCGGATGCACTCATGGCGCAGACCGAATCGCTTCTCCGGTTCGACGGGTATCCCAGCATCAACTGGAATTATTTACCTTCTGCCGGGGCAAGCATCGTCCACCCCCATCTTCAGGGGATCTCCGACCGGCGTCCGACATGGATGACCGAGCGGTACCTGTCCGCTGGTAAAGAGTACCACGCAAAGACCGGCAACCGGTACTGGGATGTCGTGCGGGAGCAGGAACGATCATCCGACCGGTACCTCTTTGGCGAGGAGATCCTCTGGTCTGCCCATGCCGTTCCGGTGGGAGAGCGCGAGGTACGGGGTATCCTGCCGGTGGCCCGGCTGGATGAACTGGAAAGCTGTATCGATTCTCTGGCCGGAGGGATCGTCGAAGTGCTTTCGCTCTACCGGAAACTGGGCACGCATGCATTCAACATGACAATCTTTTTTGGCAGGGAAAACACAGAGGACTTCTCTGCATTCTGTTCGCTGATCTCCCGGATCAATCCGAACCCCTTGTCCACCAGCGACTCGGCATTCATGGAGCGTCTCCACAACGAACCCATCATCCTGACCCTTCCCGAGGATCTCGGCCGGTACTACCGGAATGAAGGCCGGTGACCCCGTCAAGGATTATGAATCGTAGTAAAAAAAGAAGAAAAAAGTGAAAAAAAATTCACTCGAATTTTGCAACGAGTTTGGTCTTGCGGACGAGCGTTCCATCCTTCTTGTGGGGCTGGCGCAGGATGCCATCGCCTGCTTTCTCGAGCTCGCGGGCCTGATCGCAGAGCATTGCTGCGACCCTCATCATCTCATGAGCGCTTGCAACGATTGGGATGTATTTCTCCCATTCCTTGGTCATGAAGCAGCCCTTGACGTTCTGGCCTGCAACAGCCATGGCGATCTCGTGGGCTGCGCGTGCCTTTGCCAGTGCGAAGGGGTTGGTGAACTCGCCGTCGACCGCCTTGTCGGTGGTCATGATAATCTTCGGGAGCTCGATTTCAGTGCCCTTCTTACCGGCCTTGACCTGGTCGATAACCTTATCGAGAGCGACCTGGAGTTTGCGGAATGCACCGGTGATTGCCAGAACTTTGACGAGATTACCGTTGTAGTCGGCCATCTCGATAGGGTCGAGGAATTCGCGGCGTGCACCGATCATGGAGTCTGCCTTCATGATGATATAGCCGAACTTGGTGTCAGCCTTGACGCCTTCCCATTCCTTCTTCGTGGTTACATCATCAGTGATGATGATAGTCGGGATACCTGCTGCAGCGAGCTGTTCGCGGGCGCCGGTCGGGCCGGGGAGAACACCGTTGGGGGAAACGACAATACAGAAGTCCGGTTTGTATGCCTTCAGGTTGGAAACGACACGGTCAACATCTGCCGGCTCGAGTTTTGTACCGCTGGTCGCCATGAACGTCTGCATATCTTCACGGTCTGCCCTCTCATCGAGAAGCAGTTCTGCCATCACACCACTTGCAATATTGCCTAACTTGGCAACTCCTACTTTAACAACCATTGAAATTTCACCTCTATTTTGTTTTATAGAACGATATTATGACCCGGTATTCTTATAAAGATTTTGAAATCATTTTTTACACCGGATTTTTTACACCGGATATTTGGTCTTTTGTTTTCAGGCTGCAGTATTTGTGTTCCCTCAGATATCCGGTGCGCGCCTAAATACTGATGAGAGAGAGGTTCCTTGTCTTCCGGCTGTTACCTCTCACCAATTGTGTGACTTGCCCATTTTAGCTTGACAATCTGGCCCATTAACGGAAGCGATGAGCCGGCGCATGCCTACAAAAACATTCCCTCGTGGATTTGTCCATCGCCAGCAATGTTAACGAAAAGTGTTTAAGTCACTGTGATGGAATGGATAGTATGAAAGATGGTCTTCTCACCGATAGGCAGAGGGAAGTGCTCCGGTACCGGAAACAGGGAATGACCCAGCAGCAGATTGCAGACATCATCAGCACATCAAAAGCCAATGTCTGTACCATTGAAAAATCTGCAATGGAAAATATACGGCGGGCAAAAGAGACGCTCGAATTTTTGTATACTCTTGATGCCACGCATCTCTGCACCATTCCCTCAGGGACGGACCTGTTCGAAGTCCCGGGCATGATCTTTGCCGAGGCTGAAAAAGCCAAGATCAAGGTGAAGTACGATACGATCTCCCTCATCAACCGGCTTCGGGAAGCCCGTCCGCAGTCATACAAGGCCCGGTGTATCTGTGAGGATGTGCAGATCTATATCACGGATGAAGGAGAGATCTATTTCGGATAATCGAATACCGTACCTGGTTATACTCCTCTTATTTTTGTACAGCCGGTAGTCTGAGGATTGGCGTGATTCCCGGGACACTGGCATAAATATATATGCCTTTTTAATCAATATTTAAGGAAGCCGATATGGGAGTATCCCTGCTGTACACACCCATAATTTGTCTACAGCACCGGCGGAATTATGCCTGAAACGACACCGGGCATGACGCTGCCGCCGGGATTCCCCCGATTGGTGATCTCCACATCAGTGTGGAGGATCCCGAGAAGGAGTTGTGATTCGTCACAACGGGCTGACAGAGTTGGATCTGACCGTGACGTACAGGTGGACGTTTTCATAACGAGCCTGTTCTCTTGGTAAAAACAGGGGATACGTCAATGTCAGGGTCTTCTTTCGCGAGAAAAAAACACCGGAAATTCACCGGGTAGCAGGATGTCTTCAGCAACGCTGCTTGGTTTCCGGGGCAACCGGTACACAGGAAGGACGCATAATATCCTCGAAGTGCGGGGATTGTTTGGGTCCTGTTCCATGGTGCCGGATCGCGTGTTGGCTTACCAGACAGGCAAGTGATATCACTTCAGTCTCGGATTCATCTAGAAGAGTTCGTGTCCAGTAAAAAACCAGAAACACGAATGTAAAGGATTGATTGACACATGCCAAAGATAAACAGACCACGCCGAGGCTCACTGGCATTCAGCCCACGAAAACGTGCACAGAGCCCCATACCCAAATACAAGTCCTGGCCAGAGCGTACCGGCGCACCCGCGCTGCTGGGCTTTGCCGGCTACAAAGTGGGGATGACGCATGTCCTCATGGTCGATGACCACAAGGACAGCCCGACCGAAGGCAAGGAGATCATGGTCCCGGTGACGATCATCGAGATCCCGACCATGAAAGTTGCCGCCATCCGGGCATACTCGGAAGATACCTACGGCAAACATGCGTTTACGGAGATCTGGGCAGAACCGATGGACAGCCAGCTCTCCCGCAGGGTGACCGTGCCCAAGAACTACGACAGTGCGGCAGCAAAGAAGAAATTTGCCGACGCTCTTGCCGCAGGACTGGTGGCCGAGATCTACGCGGTAGCGTACACGCAGCCGGCAACCATAAGCGGTGTGCCAAAGAAGGTACCCGATCTCATGGAGATCAAGATCGCCGGAGGGGATTGTGCGAAACAGTACGAGTTTGCCCTCGGGATACTCGGAAAAGAGATCCGACTCACCAATGTGATTGAAGCCGGTGCATATGCCGATATCACGGCAATCACCATTGGTAAAGGCACGCAGGGACCGGCCAAGCGCTGGGGTGTATCTCTCCGAAAGAGGAAACACTCTGTCGGCGGGAAAGAGCGTCATGTTGGTACCCTTGGACCCTGGAACCCCCATCATGTGCGGTGGCAGGTCCCGCAGAGCGGCCAGATGGGCTTCCAGCAGCGTACCGAGTTCAACAAGCGCATCTTAAAGATCGGCGAGAACGGTGCCGAAATCACACCCGCAGGCGGCTTCCTCAATTACGGTGTGCTCCGGAATGCATACGTTGTTATCAAGGGCTCCATTCCGGGCCCGGCAAAGCGACTTATCCGTATCCGCCCGGCAATCCGCCAGGGTGAACACGTTGTACGGGCGCCCGCGATCCGGTTTGTGAGCGTCCAGAGCAAGCAGGGGTGATCAGAGATGAAAGCGCAGGTTAAGACAATTGAAGGCGGAGTGGCAAAGGATATCGAACTCCCGGCCATGTTTTCCGAAGAGTACCGCCCAGATCTGATCAAGAAGGCAGTGATGGCACTCCAGAGCACCCGGCGCCAACCGCACGGTTCCTACCCGTTTGCCGGTATCTGCTCATCTGCGGTCGGCTGGGGAAGCGGCCGGGGCGCATCGCATGTACCCCGTCTCAAGAACGGTTCCCGTGCAGCGAAGGTCCCGCAGGCAAAAGGCGGGCGTGAGGCACACCCGCCGGTCACCGCAAAGGTGCTGATTAAAGAGATCAACCAGAAAGAGAAACAGAAAGCCTTCCGGTCTGCGGTTGCCGCAAGCATCCGTGCCGATCTCATCAGCAGCAGGGGACACACCTTTGATGGAGCGGTTCCGCTGATCTTCGAGGATAAGTTTGAGACCCTCGGACGCACGCAGGACGTGATCTCCGCACTGACCAATATTGGTGTGTACAGCGATGTCGAACGTGCGAAAGACAGCCGCAAGGTCCGTGCAGGTAAGGGCAAGCTTCGTGGCCGCAGGTATAAGCAGAGAAAGAGCCTGCTCATCGTTACCTCGGGCCCCGAGTTCCGCGCGGCACGCAACCTTGCCGGTGTGGATGTCGTGACCGTTGACCAGCTCAACGTCGAGCACCTCGCCCCGGGCATGCAGGCAGGACGCCTGACCGTCTGGACCGAAAGTGCCGTCACACGACTGGAGGGAAGGTAAATGTCTACCTTAAAACACCCGTTTGTCACGGAAAAAGCCATGGTGCTTCTGGAGAACGAGAACAAACTCCAGTTCCTTGTTGACAACAGGGCCACCAAGCAGGACATCAAGCGCGCCATTGAGAAAGCGTTTGACCAGAAGGTAAAGCGTGTTTACACGCTTATGACCATGCACGGCGAAAAGAAAGCCGTTGTGAGTTTTGAGAACGATAAAGCCGCCGAGGAAATCCTGAGCCGGCTTGGCATTATGTAAGGTGGGGAACATGGGACATCGAATTACAACACAGAACCGGGGCAGGGGAGGCCCGACCTATCGCGCCCCATCCCACCGGTACAAGGCTGAACTGAAGCATGTCGGGGACGGCACGACAAAGATCACCGGCTCGATCATCGATATTGAGCATGATCCGGCGAGAAACGCCCCGATTGCCCTTGTGCAGCTCGAAGATAAATCAAAGGTCTACATGCTGGTAACCGAGGGTATCGGTATCGGCGAGATCATATCCTGGGGGACGGATGTCGAGGTCAAGAACGGGAACACGCTCCCGCTCCAGAGCATCCCGACCGGGTCCTACATCTGCAACATCGAGTCACGCCCGAACGATGGCGGCAAATTTGTCCGCTCAAGCGGCGTTCAGGCCGTTGTTGTCGACAAGATTGAAGACCGTGTCGGCGTCAGGATGCCAAGTGGAAAGACGAAATGGTTCAACGCACGCTGCAGAGCGACCATTGGCATTGTTGCCGGTGGCGGGCGTGTTGAGAAGCCGTTTGTAAAAGCCGGTAACAAGTACCACAAGATGGCGAACACCGCGTCGAACTGGCCACGTGTCCGTGGTGTCGCAATGAACGTTATTGACCACCCGTTCGGTGGCGGTGGCCATCAGCACACGGGACGGCCAAAGACGATTGCGCGCGGAACATCTCCGGGAAGGACGGTTGGATCTGTGGCTGCACGCAGGACAGGTAAGAGCAGGAAGTGAAGGGTATGGCAGCACCAAAAAAGACACAGAAGAGAATGCCCAGAAGGCGTGAGGAATTCACCTACCGCGGGTATAAAATCGAGGAGCTCAAGGCGATGGGATTAAGCGAACTCATCCCCCTAATGCCAGCCCGTGCACGGCGCAAATTCAACCGCGGCCTCAACCGCGGCGAAGAGACGTTGCTTGCAAAGATCCGGGGCGGAGACGAGAAAGTCAGGACCCATGTGCGTGACATGATTGTCATGCCCGAGATGATTGGAAAGAGTATCGAGATCTACAACGGTAAGGAATTCATGAAAGTTGAGTTCCAGCCTGAGTCCGTCTTCCACTACCTTGGAGAATTTGCACTCACCAGAAAGAAGGTCTCCCACGGATCCGCCGGTATCGGTGCAACGAGGGGCAGCAAGTACGTACCGCTGAAGTGATGGAAATGGCACGCATTGCATATTCAAAGAAGATTGAAGGCGACAACATCGCCAGAGGCAAAGCAAACGAGCTTTCCGTCTCTCCCAAGCACTCGATCGAGATCGCGGATTTCATCCGGCACCAGCGCGTCAACGATGCGCTCGACTACCTTGCCGATGTCGTCGCGCTCAAGAAAGCCATCCCGTTCCGGCACTTCAACCGGAACGTCGCCCACAAGCGCGGCCTTCCCGGCAACTGGGATGCGGGGCGGTACCCTGTCAAGGCCTCCAAGGCCTACATGCGGATCCTTGAATCGATCAAGAAGAATGCGGAATACACGGGGCTTGACACCGAGAACCTGGAGATCATCCATGTCTCGGCCAACCGCGGCCGCGCCCAGAAAGCCTATTTCCCGCGGGCAATGGGCCGTGCATCCCCCAAGGTCCGCGAGACCGTGAATATCGAAATCGTGGTTCGGGAAGTGGCATAACATGGCCGTTGAAAGAAAATTCATTTCAGAAGGGGTCCGCAAGGCCCGTGTCGAAAAATACCTGACCAAGGAGCTCAAGCGGGCCGGGTTCGGCGGCATGGACATCGCACGCACCCCCCTCGGGACGCAGGTCACCATCTTTGCGGAGAAGCCGGGGATCGTGATCGGTAAAGGCGGCAAGCTCGTCCACCAGCTGACCCAGGACCTTGCCCAGAACTACGGTGTCGAATCGCCACAGATCGAGGTACAGCAGGTCCAGAACCCCAGCTTCAACGCCCAGATCATGGCAGAGAGGCTGGCAAACGCTCTTGAGCGCGGCTGGTATTTCCGTAAGGCAGGTTCAAGCATCATGCGCCGGGTCATGGACTCCGGTGCACTCGGATGCGAGGTCGTGATCGCCGGTAAGTTAACCGGTGCACGTGCACGAACCCAGAAGTTCACCGAGGGCTACATCAAGCATTGCGGTGAACCGAGCAACACCATCGTAGAGAAAGGCTATGCGATTGCCATCAAGAAACTCGGTGTTATCGGTGTGCAGGTCAAGATCGTGCCCGCGGACGCAAAGATGCCCGACCACTTCGCCGTCATCGAACAGGTAAAAAAGCACCCGGCAGCACCGAAGGTCACAGTCACCGCCATCGGTGACATTGATGCCGAGGAGCCGGCCCTTCCTGATGATAATATCGATGAAGAGGTGCGGTAAATGGCAATCTTGCGGGCGCACGATGTCGGGCAGCTCACTGATGTCGAACTCCAGGAACAGATGGACAAACTCCGGATGGAGCTCGTCCAGCACTACGGAAAGGTCAGTGCCGGTGGCGCTACCGAGAACCCCGGGCACATCCGGGAACTCCGGCGTACCATTGCCCGTCTGATGACCGAGAAGAACCGCAGGAGCCGCGTATGATCTCCTGCCAGAACGTGACGAGGCACGAACTGATCGGTCTTGACGTTCTGGTAGCCGGGGCCGCAAACCCGTTCCACCGGGGAGTAAGCGGACGCATCATCGATGAGACAAGGAATCTAGTTGCCATACAGACGCAGGCCGGAATTAAGAAAGTCCCAAAACTTGGGAGCACTTTCCGGCTCTCTCTGCCTGACAACACCCTTGTTGAGATTAATGGGTCCGCATTGATACTGGCTCCAGAAAAGAGGCTCAGGCGAGCATAAAAGAAAGAGGATACCATAATGGCACAAAACATTGGATTGAACGTCCAGCCCCCCAAACAGGAGTGCAAGGACGTTAATTGTCCGTTTCACGGCACTTTACCGGTACGCGGCCAGGTGATCACCGGTAAAGTCGTGAGTGACAGGATGATGGGAACGGTCGTAGTTGCCCGGGATTACCTGCACTACGTCCGGAAGTTCAACCGGTACGAGAAGCGCATCTCCAAACTTCACGCTCACAACCCGCCCTGCATTCAGGCAAAGGCGGGGGATCTCGTGAAGATTGCTGAGTGCAGACCGTTGTCGAAGAGCACGACATATGTCGTTGTCGAGGTGCAGCAGCCATGAAGGCAAAGCAGTCCAAGATCCCACGGGCTCTTGCGACGGGAACGAGGCTTGCATGTGCCGATAATACCGGTGCCAGGACAGTTCAGATTATTTCTGTCTTCGGCTACCATGGTGTAAGGCGCCGCCAGCCCAAACTGGGCCTGGGGGATATCTGCACGGCCAGTGTCCAGAAGGGCACCCCGGACATGCGTAAAAAGCTCGTCCGGGCGGTTGTCATCCGCCAGAAAAAGGAAATGCGCCGCCCCAATGGCATCCGCATCTCCTTTGACGACAACGCTGTTGTTGTCGTGGATGAGAAGAACGAGCCAAAAGGAACCGAAATCAAGGGACCGGTCGCCCGTGAAGTGGCAGAGCGGTACCCGAAGCTCGGCTCCATGGCAACGATCATTGTGTGAGGTGACTAATCATGGTAAGAATTGAAAGTTCACAACCGCGCAAGCAGAGAAAGGCGCGGTATAACGCACCTTCCCACATGAAGTCAAAGTTCCTCAACGCACCGCTCTCGGCAGCACTCAAGAAGGAATATGCAAAAAAGACGATCCGCGTTATCAAAGGCGACACGGTCAAGGTCACCCGTGGCGACCATGTTGGCGAGGAGGGACTCGTTGATGGTATCGACACCCGTAACGTGAAGATCATTGTCCACGGCGTCTCGTCCACCAAGGTTGATGGCACTGAAGTCCCGCGCCCCATCGACGCATCCAAGGTGGAGATCACCAAGCTCAAGCTCGATGACAAACGCCGCGTCGAAAAACTCGGGGAGAAGGAATAATGTCAGATCATCTGAAAAGGCTCAACGCGCCTGACTCATGGCACATCACCAAGAAGACCACGAAATTTGTCGCAAAGACGGCGCCCGGCCCGCACAATGCAAATGCAATGCCGGTAGCCGTCTGGCTCCGGGACCAGCAGGGTCTTGCCCGCACCATGAAGGAGGTCAAGCAGATCCTCAAGCAGAAGGATGTCGTGATCAACGGGAGGTCCTGCCGCGATCCCAAGATGGGCATCGGCATCTTCGATGTCATTGCTCTTCCCAGAATCGGTAAGTACTACCGGGTGCTCCGGGATCTCAAAGGCCGGCACAAGACTGTGGAGATTGATGCAGAATCGGCCCAGAAAAGGCTCTGCAAGATCGAGAACAAGACGACAGTTACCGGTGGCAAGGTCCAGTTAAATCTCCGGTACGGCGCCAACATTGTCGCAGATAACTCCTACAAGTCAAACGACTCCGTGGTTATCTCCCTCAAACCCGAGGACCGGTTCAGGATCCTTGAGCACTATCCGTTCGCTGCCGGCAACATGGCAACGATCATCGGCGGCCGGCACTCCGGCAAGGTGGCACGGATTGTCGAGATTATCAAGACTCCTGGCAGTGTCCCCAACAAGGTCATCCTTGAAGATGAGAAGACCAGGGAGCGGTTCGACACCGTCGTGCCCTATGTCTACATGATCGGAAAAGAGACCGTTTCAAAAGCGAGCTGGGGGCTTGAACAGTGACCGCAATGCGAGATATCCACATCGATAAGGTCGTCGTCCATATGGGCGTTGGCGAGAGTGGTGAAAAACTCGTCAAGGCCGAGAATATCATGAAGACGATCACCCGGCAGACGCCCATCCGCAGCGTTGCCAAGATGACGCAGCCGGCGTTCTCCATAAGGAAAGGCGCCCCGATCGGGTGCAAGGTCACGCTCCGGGGAAAACCGGCACAGGACTTTATCAACACTGCCTTAACCATCGTGAACAAGACGATCTTTGAGAGCCAGTTTGACAAGAGCGGGAACTTCTCGTTTGGTATCGAAGAGCACACGGACTTCCCCGGAATGTCCTACGATCCGCAGATCGGGATTTTTGGGATGGATGTTAACGTCGTGCTCGAACGGAACGGCATCAGGATTACCCGCCGGAGAATGCGACAGAAGAAGCTTCCCGAAAAACAGCGCGTGAAAAAAGAGGATGCAATTGCGTTCCTCAAGAAAGAATACTCGGTGGAGGTGCGCTAAATGGGTGGCGAAAGGAAGAAGATCTACGGTCGCGGTGCAAACGAGTGCAAGATGTGCGGGCGCAAGCAGGGGCTTGTCCGCCGGTACCACATCATGTTCTGCCGGCAGTGTTTCCGTGAATGGGCACAGAAAATGGGCTTCAAGAAGATGAACTGAGGAGTGACTGCATTATGACACGATTAAATACTATTGCAGACGGGATGAGTGCGTTAAAGAACGCAGGTGACACCGGCAAGTCCGAGGTTATCATTGAACCCGCAAGCAAGCTCCTCGGTGCAATGCTGGGCATCATGCAGGACGCCGGCTACATTGCCGGTTTCGAGTTTATTGAGGATGGCCGCGGCGGCCAGCTCAAGGTGCATCTCACCGGCAGGATCAATAAATGCGGCGCTATCTGCCCTCGTTTTTCGGTCCAGCTGGATGAGATGGAATACTGGGAGAAGCAGTACCTGCCCGGCAAGAACTTCGGGCTCATGATCCTTTCCACCTCGCACGGCGTCATGTCGCATGTGCAGGCACGCAAGGAAGGCATCGGCGGCGAACTGCTCGGGTATGTCTACTAGAGGGTGCGAATTATGGCAAGCGTAAGAAAAGTCAGTATTCCCGCAGGGGTCAAGGTAACTCTTGAGGGAACGCAACTCTCCGTGACAGGGCCCAAGGGCCAGCTGGTGCGCAGCGTCCGGTTCCCCCAGGTGACGGTAACGAGCGACGGCAAGGAGATCGTCATCGCAACCGAATCCAACCGCAAGGAGATCACCGCGATGGTCGGGACGTTTGAGGCACATGCAAAGAACATGTGCCGGGGTGTCACCGAAGGATTCGAATACCGGATGAAGGTCGTCTACAGCCACTTCCCGATCCAGCTTAAACTGCAGGGAAAGCGGCTTGAGATTGCCAATTTCCTGGGTGAGAAGAAAGCCCGGTATGCCGACATTGCAGACGGTGTCACTGCAAAGGTGGCAAACGACGAGGTCGTTCTGACCGGCATCGACCGCGAACTGGTCGGGAATACTGCGGCAAATATCGAGCATGCGACCCATATCCGTTACCGGGACCCCCGGGTCTTCCAGGATGGCATATACATGGTACAGAGGGGCTGAAAGCAACAATGACAACTGAAACCAAGCGACTGATCCGTGTGCGCACAGAGAAGGGTGCCGTCTTCAAGCGCGACGGGTTTGGCAAGAAGAGACAGCTCTCCGATTCATGGAGAAAGCCCCGCGGACAGCACAACAAACAGCGGGAGCAGAAGAAGGCGAAGGGCAACCTCCCCAAGCCCGGCTTCGGCAGCCCCGTTGCGGTGCGCGGCATGCACCCCAGCGGATTCTTTGAAGTGCTGGTGTTCACGGAAAAAGATCTCGAAAATGTTGACGCGAAGACCCAGGCGATCCGGATATCAGCCGGCGTCGGGGCACGCAAGCGTAAAGGCCTCCAGGAGAAGGCCGCCGCGTCAGGCTTCAAGATCCTTAACGCCCGTGTAATCAAAGAACGCGTTGAAGAAGAGAAGCCGGCCGAACCGGCAAAAGATGCGGCAAAGACAAAAAAGGACACAAAGGAGGCAAAAAAGGAGGCGCCGGCGAAGAAGAGTGCTTCCAAGGCAGAAAGTGCCAAGAAGAAAGGCACTGAAGAGAAAAAGCCGGTAAAGACCGCCACCTCAAAGTCCAAGCCAGCAGCAAAGGAAACTGAAAAGAAGGAAGAGAAAGCCGCAAAGCCCAAGACAAAGGAAGCGGTAAAGGCACCTGCCAGGAAATCTGCTCCGGCAAAGACCGAAAAGAAGCCGGCCGCAGCCACCAAGAAATCCCCGGCAGAGAAGGCCACACCAAAGAAGAAATCCTCATCCGGGGTGAAGAAGAATGAGTGATGTCGCCAGCCAGAGACGCGTTGCAGCATCGATCCTGAAATGCGGTGTCAACCGCGTCTGGTTCGATCCCGAGCGCCTCTCTGACATCGAGAACGCTATCTCCCGCGAGGACCTGCGCGGGCTCATCACCGATGGTGCGATCAAGGCGCACCAGAAGAAAGGCGTGAGCCGCGGCCGGGCACGCGTGCGCACTGCGCAGCGGGCGTATGGTCACCGCAAGGGTGTCGGGAAACGGAAAGGCGCCCTTGGCGCACGGACACCCAGCAAGCGGGCATGGATCCAGAAGATCCGTGCAATCAGGAAGGCGCTTGTCGCACTCCGCGAGGCCGGTACCATTGACCGGCACCTCTACCGGGTTATCTACCGCAAGGCAGCCGGCGGGCAGTTCCGGAGTGTCGCACACATGAAAGCACAGATGGAGATCATTGCCGGGAGGCTGAAGTAACATGGCGACCGGACCACGGTATTTAGTCGCTTTCCGAAGGCGGAGAGAAGGCAGGACCGATTATTACCAGAGAACCAAGCTCGTTGTCGCCGATGCACCCCGCATGGTCGTGCGCAGGTCCAACCGGCACATCATCGTCCAGCTGGTTATTGCCGAGATGGACGGGGACAAAACGCTCGTATCGGCCAACTCTGCCGAGCTCGAAAAATACGGGTACACCGGGGCAACATCAAATACGCCCGCAGCGTACCTGACCGGCCTGCTCTTTGCTGCAAAGGCAAAGAAGGCAGGGCAGGACCGTGCGATTCTCGATATCGGCCTTGCCCGGGCAACCCCGGGAGCACGGGTCTTTGCTGCACTCAAGGGCGCAGTCGATGCGGGACTCGAGATCCCGTACGGCGAGAGTATCATCCCCTCCGAGGAACGGCTCAAGGGGGAGCACATCGCCGCCTACAACAAGAAGGCCGGCGATATCGTCAAGAATGTCGAGCAGGTGGCAGCCGCCATAAAGAAGGAGCTGGTGTAAATGGCATATGAAAGGGCAGAATGGCGCCCGGTCACCGGTCTTGGCAAGCTTGTTGCATCAGGGGAGATCAAGAGTATCGATCAGGTCCTTGAGAGCGGCAGACCGATTAAGGAACCCGAGATCGTGGATACGTTCCTCCCGGACCTCGAAGATGAGGTCCTCGACATCGCCATGATGCAGAGAATGACTGACTCGGGCCGCCGTGTCCAGTTCCGTGCCGTCGTCATTGTCGGCAACCGGAACGGGTACATCGGCTTTGGCCAGGGAAAGGATGTCCAGGTCGGTGACGCTATCAAGAAGGCGATCACGAAAGCGAAGATGAACCTGGTCAAGGTGCGCCGCGGGTGCGGCAGCTGGGAATGCGGGTGCGATGTTACGCATTCCATCCCGATGCAGGTTGAGGGAGCGGCCGGCAGTGTCCGGGTCACCCTCAAGCCCGCACCGCAGGGTATCGGCCTTGTCACCGGTGATATCAGCAAGAAAGTGCTCGAACTCGCCGGGATCAAGGATGCGTGGACCTTTGCGCGCGGACAGACCCGCACGACGATCAACTTTGCAAAGGCGACATTCAACGCATTAAAAGAGACCAACATGATCCGCACCGGGGGGTCGGAGTAAATGTACGCAGTCGTGCAGGTCCGCGGCGTGGTCAATACACGCAAGGATATTAAAGACACGTTAAAGATGCTCCGTCTGCACCACATCAACCACTGCGTGCTCGTGGCAGACACTCCCGAGAATCTCGGGATGATCCGCAAGGTCAAGGATTACGTTGCCTACGGCGAAGTTGATGCAGTGACGCTTGAGACCCTCCTCAAGACCCGTGGACGTATCGTCGGTGATGATCCTCTCACTGACGATTACATCAAGTCAAACTCGACCTACAGCAACATCATCGAGTTTTCGCAGGCACTGGCAAAAGGAGAGTCCAGGCTCCGCGACATCCCGGGCCTCAAGCCGGTCCTCCGGCTCCACCCGCCGCGAAAAGGTTACAAGACCACCAAGCGTACATTCATACAGGGTGGAGCGCTTGGCTATTATGGGCAGGAGATCAATACTCTCCTCTATAAGATGAGGTGAAGAGATGCCAACCAACAAACGTTCAAAATACCGCGGATCGCGGACGTGCGGCGGAGGTACCCACAAGAACCGCCGGGGTGCAGGTAACCGTGGCGGAAGGGGACGCGCAGGCATCAACGCCCACCACTTTGTCAAGTGGTATATGGAAATGGGAGGCCCGGTCTTCGGTAAGAACGGGTTCTTCCATAACCCTGCAGTCACCGTTTCCTCCATGGATGTCGGGATTATCGATCAGATCGTACCCTCGCTCCTTGCCCAGGGAATCGCGAAACAGGAAGGAGACGCAGTTGTCCTGAACGCCGCCGATATCGGCATCGAGAAGGTGCTGGGCAGCGGCAAAGTCACAAAGAAACTCAACATCTCCGCAGCAGCGTTCTCGGAACAGGCAAAGGCAAAGATCGAGAAGACTGGTGGAAAGGCGCAGGTCGTCTGACCCACCTGATTTTTTGGTGAAATAATGGGAGACCTGCTGGATCGAATGGAACCCATTCTTGCTGCGATGCCCGCAGTCAAGAGCCCGGAGGGGCATGTCCACTTCAAGAACAAACTGATGTGGACACTGGGAATTTTAATTCTGTATTTTGCGCTTACGAATATTCAGATATTCGGGCTTGCCCCCTCGTCACAGGATTTGTTTACTGCATGGCGGGCCCTGCTCGCCGGTGCCAATGGATCTATCGTCTATCTCGGTATCGGGCCGATCGTCACGGCGTCCATCGTCCTCCAGCTCCTGAAAGGTGCCGATATCCTCCATATTGATACGAGCGAGACCCGCGGACAGGTCATGTACATGGGTCTCCAGAAGATCCTTATTCTCGTCATGATCGTGGTCGAGGCTGCACCTAACCTCATCGGCGGGTTCATGCAGCCCGATCCCACCATTGCGGCGCAGTTCTTCGGTGGAAACCTCTTTGCGGTCTCGTTCCTCATCTTCATCCAGATCTGTATCGGTGGTATCCTGATCTTCTTTATGGATGAAGTGGTTACCAAGTGGGGTATCGGCTCCGGTGTCGGACTCTTCATCATCGCCGGTATTTCCCAGGCGCTCGTGAACGGGTTCATCAACTGGACCGCGGTCAGCGACCCCTACCCGGTCGGGTTCTTCCCGCGCCTGTTCGCGGTCGTGCTTGACGGTGCAAATTTCATCCAGTACTTCGGAACGAATCTTTTGGCTTTTGCGACCACCATCATTATCTTCCTGATCATCGTCTACGTGGAATCCACCCGCATCGAGATCCCCCTTGCCCATGCCCAGGTGAGGGGGGCACGGGCACGTTTCCCGGTCAAGCTGATCTACGCCAGTGTCCTGCCGATGATTCTCGTAAGGGTGCTCCAGGCCAACATCCAGATGGTGGGGATGTTCCTCTCCAACGTGGGCATCACCATCCTGGGTAAATTCAACGGCCAGACTCCCCAGTCCGGCCTGATGTACTTCCTTGCGCCTATCAGCGGCCCGACCGACTGGATGTGGTGGGCGACCGATCTCGGGCATGCGCCCTGGGAAGTCCTCCTCCGGATGAGTATTGATATCACGTTCATGGTTGTCGGCGGGGCCATCTTCGCACTCTTCTGGATCAAGACCGCAGGTCTGGATTCAAAGGATGTGGCGCGGCAGATCCAGATGTCCGGGATGTCGATCCCGGGGTACCGGAGAAATCCCCAGGTGCTGGAGAAATACCTGGACCGGTACATCCCCCGTGTCACGATCATCGGCGGGGTGTTTATCGGTATCCTCAGTGTGGTCGCGAACCTCTTTGGTGTCATCGGGGCTGTAAGCGGTACGGGGTTGTTACTGACCGTGAGTATCACGTACAGGCTGTACGAAGAGATAGCGAGCCAGCAGATCATGGAGATGTATCCGTTCATGCGGACGTTCTTTGGCAAAGAATGATTGATGAAGGGAACGGGAATGGCAGGAAAAAAGGTCATTATCACGGGTGTGCCGGGTGTCGGTAAGACCACGGTTATCAACGAGGCGTTAGCGAAACTCAAAAGCGAAGGTGTGGAATACCAGCCCATCAATTTTGGTTCCTTCATGTTTGAAGTGGCTAAAAGCGAGGGGCTCGTGGAAAACCGCGACCAGATGCGGACGCTCGGCCGGGCCGATCAGAAGCGGCTCCAGCAGCGTGCGGCTCAGGCGATTGCAAAGATCCCCGGCAACGTCATGATCGACACGCATGCATCGGTGAAAACCCCCACAGGCTATTTACCGGGACTTCCCGAATGGGTGCTCCGCGAGATCATGCCCGATATTATCATTCTCGTTGAAACAGATAATGACCAGATCCTCATACGGCGCCTGACCGATGAGACGAGAAGCCGGGACAAGGAAGGTGCGCGTGCAATTGCCGAGCACCAGCAGTTCAACCGGTCTATCGCCGCCGCATATGCCATGGTGACCGGCTGCACGATCCGGATGATCACCAACGCTGATCACCTGCTGGATCTTGCAGCCGGGGAGATGGCGGACGTCCTCAGATAATCCTATTTTAAGGTGACTACATGGACTTTGGGAAATTCTGGGAAAAGTACGGATTATACGTCGCGCTGCTCTTCATGTTTGTCATGATGTGGACCTACACGGTTCCCTGGCTGCGCACCGATGTCGGGCGGGGCATCGATGGGGTATTTGCTCCTTTCGTTACTGAGTTCGGGATCCCCTTCTTCATCCTGATCGTGATCCTTTCCGCCCTGACCGGGCTGTACTCATCCATCATTCAGAAGTACACGATCGATTACGAGCGGATGATGGAAGTCCAGGACCGGATGAAGGAGTTCCAGAAAGAGTACCGTGAAGCTATGCTCTCCCAAGATGAAAAGCGGATCAAGAAACTGGATGTCAAAAAGGACCGCATGATGAAGGAGCAGCTCGAACTCTCCCAGCAGCAGTTCAAGCCCATGGGATATATCCTCGTCCTCACGGTCCCCATCTTCTTCTGGCTCCTCTACCGCTTAAGCGAGATCCACAACACGATCACCTTCCCGTATTTCGGGACCATGAACCTGATGGCCCCCCTCATCTGGGTCATTCCTGCCTGGATGGTCTGGTACATGATCTGTTCGATCACGGTAAGCCAGGTAATAAGAAAGGCCCTCAATATCGGGGGAATCTGATGCGGATCACCGTGAGCGGGCTTCCCGGCAGCGGAACGACCTCGCTCTCACGGTATCTTGCAGAGCACCACGGGTTTACGATGATCTCGGCCGGCGAGGTATTCCGGGAATGTGCGAAAGAGCACCATATGGAACTTGCCGAATTTGGCCGGCTTGCCGAGAAGGACCCGGCCTTTGACAAGATGATCGATGCCCGCCAGAAAGAGATCGCAGAGAAAAAAGACAATATCATTGTCGAAGGCAGGCTCTCGGGCTGGATGGTGGAAAAAGCAGATCTCAAGGTCTGGCTCTTTGCTCCTATCGCCTGCCGGCTCGACCGGATTGTTTTCCGCGACCAGATTGCCGATATTGAGACGGCAAAGATGATCACCCTCGAACGCGAGCACTGCGAAGCGGTGCGGTACCGCCAGTATTACGGGATCGATATCAGCGATCTCTCCATCTACCATCTTATCCTCAACTCGGAGCACTGGGGGATCGGGGATCTCGGGGTAATTGTCGATACCGCTGTCGGGCAGTTGCAGGCCGTTCACGGGAAGTCAGCATAACTGGTTTCGTAATGACAGCGATCGCCCGGTACCTGCAGAAAAAATTGTTCCCTTCTCGTTTATCGTATTTTTACCCGGGAGGCTGTGCGCGATGAGCGCAGATGATATCAGTATTGCACTCGTCCGTTCATGGGATACGGAGGAGATCGTTGCTTTGTACCGGGCCGGCGGCTGGTGGAAGGACGAGTACGATCCTGCCGAGATCCCCCGCCTTATCCGCGGCAGTTTTGCCTTCGTGGTCGCGGCCGATACAAAAAGAGGCCGTGCCGTCGGGATGGGGCGCGCGATCTCGGACGGGATATCGGATGCGTATATCCAGGATCTCTTCGTATATCCCGAGTACCGGCGGCGGGAACTGGGGACTGCGATGGTTTCCCTTCTCGTTAACCGTTGCCGGGGAGCAGGGATCTCCTGGATCGCCCTTGTTGCCGAACCTGACTCGGAGCAGTTCTATCACTCCCTGGGATTTGTCCGGATGGAGGGACACATCCCCCTGATTTACCGGGGTGATGCCTGATGCTTGAGCAGGTGGATTTCAGGCCGGTTACGCTTGCCGACCGGGCTTTTTTCGAGCACCACTACACGTTGTATCCCCAGACCCACAGCGACAATACGTTCACCAATATGGTCTGCTGGAACCAGATTGCCCAGTACCGTTATGCGCACGTAAACGGGAACGTCATCCTCGCGAGTACCATCGCCGGGGTGACCCGGTTCCGGCCCCCCATCGGCCCCCGCGACCCCGCGCTCATGAAAGACCTGATCCGCTTTGCGATGGAGATAGGTGACGATACCCCCATCGTCCTTATCGATCCGCAGACGGTGCAGTGGATGAAGGAGATCGATCCCGCCCTCACCCTCATCCCGGACCGGAACCACTTCGAGTACGTGTACCGTGCCTCCGACCTTGCAGAGCTTCCGGGAAAGAATTACCTCAAGATCCGCAGCCAGATCAACAAATTCCGGAAGAACTGCGGGCACACGGTCGAGCCGATCACAGCCGGCAACAGGCAGGAAGTGATGGAATTCCTGGTGAAGTGGTGCGAGTGGAAGGGGTGCGAAAACGATTTCGTGCTCGCCCACGAGAAAGAGGCGGTCTTTTTTGCAATCGAGCATTTCACCGAACTCCCCCTGCGGGGCCTTCTGATCCGGGTTAATTCGCAGGTCGCTGCAATCTCCCTCTTCGAGCGCCTCAACGAGGATACGGCGCTTGTCCATTTCGAGAAGGGGCTGCCGGACTGCGAAGGGATCTACAAGGCGATTAATGCCGAGACAGCCGCTCTTCTGGCAGGCGAAGTGACGTATATCAACCGGGAGAGCGATCTCGGCGTCGCCGGGCTCCGTGAAGCAAAAATGCGGTACCACCCGCACCATATGGTCGAGGTCTGGTCGCTTAAAAGGTGAGCCGGGCGCCCATAATCACCTTCGTTTTTCCGGCTCTGGGAAGGCCTTTGGTTTTTTATAATACTACGCAATTGACGGTGAATTATGTCAGGAAGATGATTATTATCTGGCTGACCTTTGATTATACAAAAAACAAAAGGGTTGGCCGGAACGCTCCACATTTCACATTTAACCCAGGTTCGAATAAAACCGGTTAAATCCAACAGTAAATTATTTCTCCCCCTTTTCATATCTATAGTTCATGCCCATTACGTCAACCGAACTCGGATTGTTATTCATAGGAGCATCATTAGGTCTTTGCGGTGGATTTACCGCTTCCTTAGTGGCTAACAAATTAGAACACTGGAGACAGGTTGGTGACAACCCAAAATCCAGACAGGCCATAATTGTTGACTTTGGGCTTGAACTGGTTGTTTTTTTGATCGGGATATTTATTTTACTTATGGCAGGACGTTTGCTGATGTCATCATAATTGTACAAATTGCAAAGCACATGTTGACGGATGGGATAGTACCGGTCCCCCCAGAACCGTCCCCGCGCTTTTGCGATGATGCCCGTATTACCTTTTCGGGGTATCGCTCCACGGGGACGCATCGGGTGTGCGGGGGCCGGAGGCTGTAGTTGCCAAAACCCCAACGAGCGTTAAAATATTTTTCTGATGGCCTCTCCTGAGCCTTTGTCTCTCAATCCAACCTTCCGAATCGATCCTGCCGGTTGGGGATACCGGATCATGCGTACCGGGCGGGTTGCGGGAAGCACCTGCACATGCGTGCGTCCGGGAAGAACCGTTTTTCAGGAGGCGAGGATGCTGTGCTGCCGCTTTTTTTATCATAGCGGATAAAAAACGAAAAATGTATCTCCGGTTCAGACGGGAAGTGGCAGGCCCAGCGTCCCCATAATCCCGGAGAAGATGATCTTTACCGCGATGGCTGCGACCAGCATACCCAGCACTTTTCCCATGATATCCGTGACAACGGTACCAAGAATCCTCTGGATACCCGCTGAAAAATACAGGATTACCCAGGTTGCTGCAAGGCAGAGGGTGATCGCGACAAACGGGATGAGGATGCCGTAGTCCTTTGACAGGAGCATCACGGTCGTGATCGCCCCGGGACCGCAGAGGAGTGGAGTCCCTATCACCACACCGGCTGCTGTCGGGGAGTGATCTTTGGACTTGCAGAGATCGATGCCCAGTGCCATCTCCATGCCCAGCAGGAACAGCAGGATCCCGCCGGCGATCTGGAAGGTAGAGAGCGTCAGGCCGAGGATCTCAAAAATGGCGGTATTGAAGATGAGGAATATGTACATCAGCACGCCGGCGACCGCGACCGCAATGAATGCCTGCTTGTGGATCTCCCGGGATGACTGCCCTTTTGTCATGCCCGCAAAGATCGGCACCGATAAGATCGGATCGAGGATTACAAAGAGCGCCGCAAACGCATAGGTTATGCCTGAAACAAGGTCTGCCATACCTGTACTTCAGATCATGTGCGGTTCTGACGGATAAATTCACAGGATTTTTATCGGGGTACGGGCAGGGGGAAATCCTCAGACAAGGAAATAGAGGACAAGGATGGCGAACGTAGAAAATGCTCCTATAGCAGATACCACCCGCATCCGCGTCTCCCTGATGAGGATCCATGAGGCGATACAGAAGAATAGGTAGGGGATAAGGGTCGTGATCACGGAGATGCTTGCCAGCTGGTCAAAGTGATTGGAGAAGAGCAGGAGCCCGGCGGCAATACCGCACCCGGCGACCAGTGCAGAGACCGGTGTGCCCCGGCGACCCAGATCCCGGAGCCGGGGGATGCCAGACCGCGCTGACAGGTTCTGGAGAATCCTCGAAGTCCCGACAATATACGCATTGATCGCCGAGAGCATGGCAACGATGCCGATACAGGCAACCACCGGCCCGGCGTCTGCCAGTACCAGTGCGGCAGCGGATGCAACCGGCGCAGGAGATGCTGCGAGCACGGTAACGCCCACGCTCCCGATCAGCGCGATGTTGAGAAGAAGATAGACCGAGACGACGATTGCCATGACGCAGAGCAGGGATTTCCTGATCATCCGGGGATCGGTGGTCTCTCCGACAGGGATGGCGCTGATCTCAAAACCGGTAAACGGCCAGTATACGATAATAACGGTCGCAAACAGGCCGGCTGCGGTCAGCGGGGTAGCAGGAACGAGGTTCTCCGGCCTGACAAACGGGAGAAGGAGGAGTGCAATCAGGACCAGCGGGACGATCTTGATAAGGGTAAGGATGGTTTCGGTCTTTCCGGCAAGGGCGATACCGATGATGTTGATACCGCAGAACCCGGCGATTACCCCGATCTCGATGACAAGAACCTGGGCGAGCCCGAAGTAGCCGATGTACTGCCCGATCCCGGCGGCAATGGTTGAGATCCCGAAGATGGATGAAATGAGGTACAGGATGATCAGCGGCACTGCCGCCTTCCTGCCAAAGACGGACTCAAAAAGGGAATAAAAACTTCCCGAGTCCGTAAACCGGGCAGATACCGAAGCAAGGGAGTACAGGACACAGGACGCGGAGACGGCGACGATCAGCCATGCGCAGAGCGACCAGACCCCGGTAAGCCGTGCGGCGATGCCCGGGACGACAAAGATGCCGGAACCGATCGTCCCCCCGACCCCGAGACTCACCAGCTCAAAAAGCCCAAGGGATCGACGGTAGGGGGAGGTTTCTGCCATGGTGCGGGTCCTTGTCCGGGCTGCAGTACCGGGGGTGTGTCCGTGATTACCGGTTTATGCAGGGGATGGGGTAAATCAGTATCGCCCTCCGTGTTGGTTGCTTCATTCATAATATATAATATCCGGTAACGGCTATCATCCGTTAGAGCGGACGTGTGCCGGGTACAACAATCAGCCCGGACCGCCCGGTTCGGAGAGTACCCATGCCAGCAAGAAAGAAAGTTTCCGGATCGTCCGGAACTAAGGGGGGGAAGCGGGTTGTGCGCCCGGCAGCGTCCCCGGTACCATTGAAAAGAGCAGCCGCGCAGAAAACCGTGGGGATAAAAAAAGGGAAGGCCGAATCCTCCGTGAAAGGAAAGACCGGCGGGAAAAAGACCGTGAAAAAATCCCCGGTAAAGAAGATCCCTGCCTACAAACTGAAGCGGTACAAGTGCCGGCTCTGCGGGTATATCTACTCGCCGCTCCGCGGGGAACCTCACCACGGTATCCCGGCGGGAACAGCCTTTGAGGACCTCCCCGAAGACTACGTCTGCCCGGTCTGCGGGTACCAGGGGAAGGGCAAGATCGGCAAATGGGGTTTTGACGAGTGGGTGCCCACCCGGTACATCTGTGTGATCTGCGGGTACGTATATGACGAGAAACGCGGTGAACCCCACAATGGCATAAAGCCTGGTACAAAGTTCGAGGATCTTCCTGATGATTATAAATGTCCTGTCTGCAATCAGGACCCGAAGATCAGAGTCCAGTTCGGGAAGGTGTTAAAACAGGGATTCGATGCACTCGATGTCTGACGAGGACGGTGGAAAGAACCTTACAATCTCCTTTCTTCCTTTTTTTCAAATTCCGGGTATCCTTGGGGTTGATCCCGGATTAAATGGCGTTTTTTCAAACCTTATGTATCCATGCCAAATCCGCACAACCGGCGCAAATAATTTCATCTGCTGATGGACGGGCGTGTCGGATGCACAAGCGTCAGGGTCCGGTGATAGAGCAGGGGCGCGGAGGCGCTTCCCCGGTTTCCCGGTGCTGACAAAACGTGGTCTGTATATCGGACGGCTATCTGTAAAGGGTTAAGGCTTTTTTCCATGGCCATGATGAATCGTCTCCCATGTATTTCGATGAGGAGGCATCGTTCCCTTTCCAGTACTTCCGAAAATAGATCCCCTTCAGGGCAGTGAAGTATTTGGTCTGAAAAATAATTGCACATCGATGGGTAAGATGGTAAAATTAAAAGATGCTGTTGATCCACCGCTTAATCGGTAGGTGATAAGTGATGGTTGATGCGCACAGAAAACTGATTGATTAAATAGTCGTATATCACATTTTCAAACAATGGCAATATGGGGTGCATCGCATGAAGAGTGCGGGTCTTACCTCTACATCCTCTTCAAAACGATGTTTCCGGATGATGTTGAGGTAGATAGCCAGTGGATGTGCTACCTGACATCGCTCGTCATCTTTGACGTCCTCTCGACAACCCTGCTCCTGTGGGGTGGGGCCGGGGCAGGTCCGGCATCCGAATCGAACCCCTTCATGGCATATATCGTCAGTCAGCCATTCCTCCATCTGGGAGTCAAACTGATGTTTGCGCTCTTCACCATCATTGTCGCAAATATTATGGAACGCAATTATAAGGGTCTCGGTACCCGGATCGTACAGGCTGCCTGTATCCCTTACATGCTTTCGTTCACAGTCAACCTCTTCTGGATTATGTACTCGGTCAAACTGCTTTTTGTCAAGCATTGGACCGGGATATGAAATATTACAAATTGGGGTTCTGACAGGATCACGGGACTTCGGGACTTTTAAGATAGGGCGATAAGTGGTGGGATTTTTAAAAAGGATTTTCCTGCACGTAGGTTCTGGCGGTTTAACCCAAAGCAAACCGGATATGCTTGGGTTGGCGATAAAGACGTTTTAATCTCATTAAAAATTTTAATCAGATAACTATATACTATCAATAGGAGGAGCATCGATCTAACAAAAACAAAAGAAAATTTCCCCCACGGTGAGTTTAATTATGAAAAAGCAACTATTGCCTGTCATTATTTTAACCACCTTCTTATCGTTGATTTTTTGTATTGGATGTATAAGCACTCCACAATGTATAAGCCCCCCTCAAAGAACAAGTCCCCCCCAAAGTCAGTATGATAAAAACATGGAGACGATCAAGGGAATTGTCGAAGAATACAATAAAACTCATTCCTACAATGTAACCGGCAAGTTTGAGTGCGCTCAGATGTCAGAAGATGTCTGGGATATGGTAGAGACTCAGGGAATTAATGCTAAAATTGTACTGGGTGATTTACAAAAAAATGTTTCGACGATAGAAGATATAAACCACGCGTGGGTCATTGCCGAGGTTACCCCAGATCGTTGGGTTGCCATGGAAACCACTGCCGGATATCTTTCATGCCCTGATCCAAATTACTGTGCAGTTAATAACCCCCGGTATTTCATGGGATGGGATTTTGCCAGCCCAAAAGAAATGCACGATTTTTTAAAAACAGGTAAATCTCCTGATTATATGCAAGGGAAGCTATAATCTATTATACCCCACTTGTGGTGCTGATACTCAGTGTATTGACCATGCGGGTTCCGGTGCGTCAGCGTTTGATAGGCAACTTCTTGACTCTTTGGAGAAATGTAATTTTTTTAGAAAATCTTCTTTTTTAACTATGCCACGAGGAGCAAAAAAAATTAGATGAGTTTAAAGATTGGGTGGCTTTCTGCTTTGCACTCGATCCCGAGCTGGCGGGTGGCCTCAAGGACGGTGATGTCCGTGTAGGCCTGTGCGGTGATCATTGCTTCGACGTTCTCAATCGGCCCGTACATAATCAGGTCGGCACCGAGGGTGCTTGCAATCATGTTGCAGCCGATATCGGGTGCTGACCACGCTGCCTGCTTGATGCCCTCAATACCGCCGAGGTAGTGGTGGGACATCTGTTCGAGCAGGAGATCCTTGCCCTTGTAGCCTTCCGCAAGGACAGAGGGGGTCTTGCTGGTGCCTTTCCAGCGTTTGAGCCAGGTCCAGGAGACCGTCATGTTGTGGTATGCACCACCGGTCGGGTACCCGTGGATGGCTTTGCAGGCAAGGATCTCACGGTATGAGCCACCGGAGCCAAGGCCGAGCGGGGTTGCCGCTGTGTCGAGGATCGGGCGGGTGATCCCGCACTCCTCTGCGATCTGGAGCATGCCCTTGGTCTGTCCTGCGACACCGCCTTCGTTGAGCACCTTCTCACGGCCGACAACTGACGGGTCTGCCGGGTTGAATGCAAGGACAATTGCCGCATCCACGTCACTGTTCTTGAGTGCCTCGATACTCTCAGGCAGGATCGAACCGTTGATCGAGTTGTAGATCGCACGGCTGGCAATCCCGACATCAGTCACGTACTTGCATGCGTGAGCCAGTGCCTTGGGGACCGATGAGTCCATCAGGAATGCAGTCTTGTTGTCGATACTGTCGAACCAGCTGATGTAGCTCTCGAATGCCTCGCCGTATTCCGCAATGATCTGGATGAAATGCGGAATTCCGGTTAAATCGGAGAGTACCTGACAGCGGTTCCAGAGCGCTTCTGCCTTTGCCTTGTCGATTTTACCTGTCTTGTCGTCAAGGACAACTTCGTGCTTGTTGTAGAAGATTGAAGCACCCAATACGGTCGGGTATTCACCGGGTTGTCCACCAATCTTGGTGCCGTTGAAGTCCCAGACACTCTGTTCTTTCTCAAACTTGAACATGTTTTTTACACCTCCATTACACCAATGCCATCAATTTCTGGAGCATAAACAGCAGCATGACAAATACGATTAAGCCTGCGACGAGGCCGTACAGTATGCCGATATCGCGTCCGATTTTTCTCCCAACACGCTGTGCCACTTCAGCATCCGCGAACTCGATTTTCTTCTCGATCTTGTCGAGTCTCTTCTCGATTTCGAGGAACTGGGGGTTCGCCCCTGCTGCTGCGACTTCAGCGCCGCCGGCAGCTTCCTTGACTTCGACGACGATGGGGTCGGCGGCAAAGGCGCCGGGGTCTTTGGCCTTGAGTTCATTGATCTTGGCCTTGATGGCGTTCAGGTCCTCGCTTTCCATGATATTGACGACGGTGATCTGCTCCTGGAAGCGCTTGATCGCCGCATCATTGAGGTTCTCAATGAAGGGGATAGCACCTTCAGCGCCGACAATCCTGCCGTCCTTGACGCCGCCCTTGTGGAGCGCTACCATAGTCTGGCCGGAGAGGTGGCCCTTGACTTCGGTACCACAGAGGAGCATGAACCTGATGTTTGGGTTGGCGATGTAGTTGGCGATGACCTTCTCAAGACCGAGGTTTTCGGTCTTACAGGAACCGCACATCGCTGCGCCTGCCGCACAGAGACCTTCCTCATCGAGGTGGGAACCCATGGTGATAACAGCGACGCAGCTGTTTGCATCTCCTGAATGGAAGTCGCCCTTGACGAGCGGCCATCCACTTGCCGGTGATTTCTTGTCTGCCATATCAGCCCACCTTTACCAGCTGGAATGCAATGACTCCTGCAAGGAGTAGTCCGATGGCAAGCCCGTACCAGAAGGCATTGACACTGCCACCGATCGTGAGGGTTTTCTCACGGCCCGGGAAGGATGCAACATAGTTTCCTTCTCCTGAGAGCATGTTGACCAGATCGTCTGCCGATGCCTCGAGTGCTGATACCTTGTCAGCGACGGGCGAGAGCGACTCGCCTGCAGTTGTGACGATGCCGACATTCGGGTCGACAACCAGTCCGAATTCCGGAAGAACAATGACGTATGCCATGGTTAGTGTCCCTCCACGTCAGGAATTGGTTTTGCGTCAAGCCATGCGGCTGCATCGCGCTTCGAGAGCTTGATGTACTCGCAGTAGGTGTACAGCCAGCCGATCAGTGCAATAATGAGAGAGACGAGGGCTGCTCCGGCGCTGATGAGGGCAAACGACATGATGGCTGCCACGATCATGCTTAAAAATCCGCATTCTGCAGTGAGCATGAGCATCCGGTCCTGTTTCCAGCCGGGTCCCAGGCACGCGTTGAACGGGTGCTGGATTGCGATTGCCCCGAGCAGGAAGGCGACGGCCGTCAGGGCGCCGCCGATGAACGAGACCTGGTAACTGGGCATGGCAAGCGCACCGGCCAGCGTGACTGTTCCGCTGGTGAGGCCGGTGAACATGAAGCTGCCGGTCATCAGGATGGCAAAGCCCATCAGGGTGAGTGCCCCGACAACGGCGAGTTCAGTGAGCGACTGGATCATCACCGGGATCTTCATGTTGAGGACATCGTTTGCGAGATACCCGAGGATGAGCCCGATGACGGCTGCAAGGACGAGCGCTACGATGGGTGCTGCAATGCCGGACTTGGTCGCAAGAAGCATCGCAATGACACCGGAACCGAATGCGATCATACCTGCTGAAGGTACGCCGGTACCGATACCGTAACTGCACAGCACCTTGATGGTGTGGCTCCCCCAGATGAGGGCTGAAATTACGGCGAGGCCGCCGAAGAACGAGAACATCGCGGTGCCGGTGGCCACATTGAGATAGGAGAGGTACAGGCACACGATGGTGCAGATGAGTCCTGCAACCATGATCTTCGTATGCGGGATGCCTCCCTCGATTACTTCAACTTTAACGGTCATTTCAACACCTCACATCATGACGATCAGGATCGCCACAAGTCCGCAGAGCGCCGATGCGACCGCGGAAGCAACGATGGCCCGTGGCCAGCGCTTGAACTTGGGATCGTGCGGGCCTTCGATTGTCCCGGTGATGTTGTAGGCAGTCAGCACCGCGTTTACGAGGAACAGGCCGATGGCAAACGTTCCTGCGACGGAGATTGCGATCGGGAGTACCTGGGTGGCGGATGCATTCATGAGACCCGGGAGCTTTGCCTGGTAGAGGCCGAGAAGCTCGATATAGATGAGCGTCCCGCCGGCTCCTCCGAGTATACCGCCGACAACACCGCCCACAAACGAGACGAACGGAAGGCCGTGGCCTTCGGTACCCTGCGATTTGAATTCAGGCTGGGTGTCCCCGGTGATCGGGTCTTTTGCTACCTTGCCTGAGGCTGCGGGGATACCCATGCCAAAGACGTAGACGAAGTTCACCATCATACAGGTGATGGCCATCATCATTCCGCCGCCGACGCCGCCCGTGATGACGGCAATAACGAGCCCCTGGTCTGCTGCCCAGGCGCCGCCGAAGAGTCCGGCAAGTCCTGCACCTGCTGCAAGCATCGCGACACCGGTGGCGATACCGGGTGCCTGGCCCATCGCTGCGGGTGCGCCGCCGACCGGCACGAAGTGGACACCGAACCCGATCAGGACACCGCCGATGACAACGCCGATCAGGGCCATGAGGCCGAGACCCGGAGAGACCACGTAGGCAATCCCAAGAAGGATGATGAGCATAATCACGCCGACCACCATTGCGGTGGTATTTATTGCCGAGCCTGCTGCCGGCTTTGCTGCGATTGCGGTCATGGTGTGGCCTCCTTAACGGGTGCCGTGTAGGGTCCGTAGTTCCTGCGTGCCCAGACTTCGATGTACCTGTCGACGATAGTGAAGATCAGGATGATCAGGATACCGACGATGATCGCTCCCCAGCCGGCACCGATCGGCTCGAAGACGATGGTGCGCCAGAGTTCAAGGAATACGATCAGGCCGAAACAGAGTCCCGATGCGGGTCCGCCGAACTTTGCGGTGAAGAACCCGTTATCGATCGAGTTGCGTTCCCCGGCTTCAGCATACCGGACGATGTTACCTGATGCCGAGATCGGGACACCGGCGCCGAACTTCTGGTTCTGGTACTGGCGTTCCTTGCCGTAGAACGGGTTTCCTGTTGCCGATCCTGCTGCCCCGAGGGTGATTCCCCAGATGAACCCGAGCAGCGGCAGCGGGAACGGGTGTCCCAGCGCGACGTTGATCAGGTAACAGATGGTGACAGTACTGAAAACTGCTACAAAAGCATGAGCCATGGCAACCGTCGTCATGGACTTCAAGATGTCCACGTAGACCGGCTGGCCGAACTTGGAAAGACTTGCGGTTCTGCCCAGGTATGCGGTTGTCGCATAGACTCCCTGAACAAAGACTGCAAGTAAAGAGCCCAGGATAATCGCGAGGACTGCGTTTATCTGCATGGACAAAAAGGCCCATGCCAGTCCTGCGCCCAGAGCACACCAGAGACCGTATGCCGGGGGTTCGCCGGCGACCGCCTTATTGAAGATGCGGTGCACGAAACCCATCTGCGGAGCGAGCTGAACCTGTGAGTTCGGGTCTCCCTGCGACCCGATGTTGGATTCAGTATCTTCCGCGGAACCGGCCACGGTGGCAAGAGCTCCTGCCAATGCAGTAATTCCAATGCCAAATACAATTTGTTCCATTTAGCCTCCTCCCTGCGTGCGAATGCACGAGAGTATTCAAAATGCAATGCCACGCACAACGAGTTAAAACTCTTTGTGGTTAGTGTAAAATTAGTGAGATCTTGATTAAAAGGTTTCGAAACTATATTCGGGAAATCGGGGTATTTACGGCCCGAATTATAAATCCGGGGATTATAACCGGTTATTTGGACATGTGGATTTACTTTAACGAAAGACAGGTTGTGTTCGGCGCAAGCCGCCTTTATCTTACCGACGGGGCCGGGCGGACGCTTCCGGAAATCCCGGCATTTTTTCCAGAGGTTACTGCGTTCCCGCGGATCGGGCCGGTGAACCGGCATCCAGGGGCATCGTTACGACCCGGTGCTTTTCCCGCAACAGCCGGTGGGAGGAGGGTCCCCCTCCTCCCCGGCCGTCTGCGTGGCACTCACGGGTGCCGGTTGTTTCCGGAGTCTTCCATGTGGTCGAGGACCCGGTCCCACATCACAAGGAGACCGGGGATGATCACGTAGGCGACGAGGCCCGTGCCGAGGAATGCCCCGGTGATGATGAGCTCGTTGTCCATGATCTCCTCTCCCTTAGTTGAGTACTGCGACGGTGTCAGCCCATGTCTCGACCCTGCTGCGAATCGCCTCATCGGAATACGATGCAAGCCGTACCTGGTCGCGGGAGAAGTCCACGAAGTAGATCTCCCCGTTTTGGTCGTGGCACTTGAGGGTCGCGGTGTACTTCTCGCTGTCCGAGTCCCGTGCTGCGGTTCCCCCGAGCGCCGTGGCAACGGTCGCATCCGCGAGGATGTGGTTTGCCACGGCCGTGAAGGCCGCGATGGTGCCGGCCCGGATCGTGATCAGGCCGACGGTGTTTGCGTCGGAGTCCTGGTAGATGATCCGTGCGGTGTATGCTTCCCGGCTGCGTTCAACCGGTGCGTGGTTCACTCCCTTTGCGTTGTAGGTAACGCACTGGAAGGGGTTCGATGCGATGACGCCCTGGACAAGATTGTCAAAGGCAGTCACATCTGCGAGCGGTTCCGCAAGGCTGCGGACCGCGCTCTTGGTGGTAGTGCTTGTGGTAAAGTCTGCCATTTTTGTTTCCTCCTTTTCTCTCTTTTTTCTGGTGTCTCGGGGCGCCCTTTGACATACCACTATAGGCGTTTGGGGGATATAGTCCTGAAAAAGGAAATGGATCCGGGGCCACATCGTGACGGATTTTTGATTCCGGTAGGTTGGAGACGCGCCGGCAGAGATCTGAGGCCAGATCACGGGATATCGGCTACATCCGGGCCGGGGTTTTTTCCGGCACCAGCCAGATCAGCGCAAAAATTTCTGGACCATTCCGGATTTTGCCGGAACTTTTTCCGGTTTTTTAAATTTCGACCGGAAAAAATTTGGGAATTTCAACTTTTGCGCCAAAAATTTTTGAGCCGGCCAACTTTCGACCGGAATTTTTTTGGCATTTTCAACTTTCGAGCTGGAAAAAATTCCCGGAAACTCAGATCCCGAAAGATCCCGTCGCGGCAGGTTTACGACGGGGACGTGAGTTAGTTACCGAACTAACACCCCTTTTTCCAACTTTCGCGCCAACTTTTTTTTTATTTTTCAACTTTCAACCGGAAAATTTTCCGGTTTTTCAAATTTCGAACCGAAATTTTTTCCGCCCGGGAACTTTCAATCCAAAAAAATTTGGGTTGCCGGAATTTCAGCGCGAGCGTGCCGGGCGCGATCGGTCGTGCAGGAATGTATGCCGGTTTACGCTCTCCGTCGGTGGATCGTGGAGCGTATGGGTGTTTTTCCGGGTTTTGATATGATCGGTCGGATCTTTTTGGTACTCATGAATGTCCGGGCCGGAAAAACGGGGAGGTTATGGGGGGGAACCCGGGTCTCCGGCCGGGTTCTGCGATTACTGGATGTAAAAACGTACCGGGACTGATCGGGAATTCCTGGCGGGCAAAGGGTGATAAATCCCATTTTCCATAAATTTATAATATTATAATTCCATAAATCGTGGTATGGAAGCGCAGTACACGTCAATCTCGGTTTCATTCGACTCAAAACAGGAGCTGGATGAGATCAAAAAGGAGATCGGTGCGAAAACCTACGATAAGGCGGTCCAGTATCTCTTAAAAACCCGGAAGAAGGGTATTCCTTCGACAGCAGGGTGCGATCCGGATCTTCCGGCGTTTACCCGGGACACCGGGGGCGATTCCCATCGCATATCTTATTGATACCTGGACCTGGATCGAGTACTGGAAAGGCAGCAATAAGAAAGCGATTAAGATCATCAACGAGAGCCCGGAACCCTTCTATACCTCAAGCATCTCCATTGCCGAGATCGCCCAGATCTACCAGCAGCGGGATAAAAGCCTGATATCAGTAAGGACTGACGACGTTGCACAGCGGGCAACGATCGTTCCGGTAACCTTCGCTATTGCCCGCCTTGCAGGGCAGTTACGCAACACCGAAATTGAAGGCGGGATCGCAGATGCCATCATCCTTGCAACTGCCCGGTTCACGTCGTCAAAGATTGTTACCGGGGATCAGCACTTCAAGAATGTAAAAAACGTCCTGTACCTGGGTGAGTGAACCCCTCTTTTGTCGTGATGGTTCCAAGGTTACCTGACGGGGGCTCTGACTTCCGGGTGGTCCGGGGAAGTTAATCAAGGTACGAGAATCTCTCCGCATCAGGGCCCCTCCGGGGCACGGCGGGGCAAGGGAATATGTGAAAACTTTTACCACCGATCCGCCGCGGGGGCGTCCCTTCGGGGCGGCGGCGGTCCTCCACCTCTGGGAAAAAGTACCGGGCTGATCTCTGAAATCCGGGAATAATATTCCCGGGAAAATGAAGGGGATAGTTTACTGCCCCATCTCTTTTGCCAGATCCCAGTCGTACGAGATACCGCCGATATCCGCCCGGTAATACCTCCACCCGATAACCGGGGAGGAAACCCAGATCATGCATCGGTGCGGCGAGGTCGTTACCAGGGCCCGGGCCTGGTCTACCCTGCCGGGGAAGCGTTCCCGGAGGGTGTGGGCGTCCGGCACCTGTTTCCGGGAATAGATGACGGAGATCATCAGCGTTGTGCGGCCTTTGGTCGCGATGATGGCGCCGGGAAGATCCGCATTGCCCGTGAGCCGGTGGGGTGTGTAGCCGTGGTCCTGTAAGATGCGCAGGGCTTCGTAGACGTACGGCGAGCAGTGCGAGTGTTTCTTTACGGGTTTTGTCGCTCCACCTCCTGCGTTCCCGCACATTGTGATGGTTGTTTCACCTGTGGCCGGGCCGCTCGCGATGGGCGCGGTTCCGTAGGGGTTAATCCGGTTGCTGTACGAAGCACCGGATGCCATCGCACCCGGCGCAATCACGTCCTGTTCGGTTGTTTCTGAATTCTGCATGGTTTTCACTTCCTTTCAAATTCCTGATATTCTCGAATGCGATACGGGACGAGCACGTCCGCTCGTCCAAAATGTCAAAAACGCCGGCCCGGAGGGGAAGACAGCCCCGGCCCCTGCCGAAAGCCATCACCCCGTTATGCGAAGTGCTCTGCGACCCTCTTTCGCATAACTATCACTGTCCAGCAACGACCGGACCGGCGGTCAACGACGTATAAGAGAAGAGGCGGGCGATACCATACCGGCCCGGGCACCCGCAACATGCATCCCAAAACCGGTGATCAGATGAATCGGTGCTTTCACGCTCTCAAAGAGCCCGAAGAGCCCGCACGTAAACGTCATGGAAATGTAGCAGAACTTCGCGATGCGGCGGGCGACCTTCTTCTCGTACCCGAGCTTCCGAAGCTTCCTCGTTGTCCGTGTGCAGAAATCCTGGATCATTGTGATTAATTTCAGAATGATATGTCGTGTTATATACTCTGCGGTGGATTCGAATATTTTGGTAGTTATTGGGGGAATCGGGGGCTGGAATGGGCCCGGATGGGTATAACTGTGAGGTTAGCTGAATGGGGGAGCGCAGGAGGGGGGTTATTCACGACCCAATCGATTTTGTTATAGGTTCAAATCCGGATGCTCGCATTGTGTGGTGGGGTTATAGGTATCTGCAATTTTGCAACCCATCATTTTTGATATCATTTTCCAAGAGTAGGTTAAAGACTTGGAAGTTTACCTTCCGATCAAGATTTAGCCAGTACTTGTGAGATGAGCTCCGTTCGGATAATAAATTTGCATCGTTCCATCATCTTGGAAGAATGGACCACCAGGATAATTAGCGGACCAATCAAGATTTAACCAGTCTTGAGTGAGACCAGACGAAGTGGTAAATACGTGATAATTTATTGTCTTACAATTATACCTCGAACAGATGTAATTTGCATCCGATTGTATACCAGATGAACCGATTAAAACCTCAGCGTATGCGTGACAAGGGCTCCCGCCGGGCGCACATGCAGTAACCACTCTGGCGGTACCGCCAATCGATTCTATAACGGCAGCATTGAGAACTGCATAGTCGGCGCAATTTCCTTTTAAGCCATTGGTAATTGAGTCACTCGCGGATGTCCAATAATCAAAATTGGGAGGGTCGCTGACATATGTCCATTGGTTGTATATCGATTGCCAGATGTCAGCTACCTGGTTGAGATTATACGTACCACTGCTGGAATGCTGGACTTGCTGATTTGCAAAATTCTTCACCGTGGGGTTCAAATAATCAATTGCTTTGGAGATAGCCACCGCCCGAGTATTATATACAGAAATAGTGGGTGTTGTTCCTACTGGTTGAATGTATTGTTGTGTGGGAATAAACGTCGGGGTAACAGTGGGAACGACAGGTGTAAACGTGGAAGTTACAGGAGATGTTACTACTGTCTTTTGTGGAGAAAGTGCTGGTATATTTGAAGATATTTTTGGCTGATATACCCCATTCACAATATAATACATACCGAAGATGACTATGAGTACGAGGGTAATTAGTTCAATTTTTTTCATCCCGCACCTACGCGATTAAGTGTTACCATCTTGATTAAGTGTATCCTGTATTCAATTTTATATAAATTGATACTTATTTATCCACATGGAAAAACGCCGTAGAAATATCGGCCACATATCCATTTATCCAGCCGCTCCCTCACATGCTTATTGAGCGTGAACGGCTGAGCTCCCCCCGGCATTCTTCTTCATGTAATGCAACGTGCCTTTTGAGAATCCGCGTTTCTTCCATTCAGCGTAAGGGATGCGCAATATCTTCTTTCGGACATCAACCGCATCCTGACGGCTGATTGAATAATCATGACTGATCAGATCAAGGGATTTCTGTTTGCCTACGAGGAAATGCGCCAACTCCCGCGCCTTAAGAAAGAGTTTCGCGTCGTCAACGTGCATTTCGATGCCGTGACCGTTCAGGAGAAGGAAGGTCATATCGAACCATCTCCGTTCCCTTCAGAGCGATTATAAACATAATCAGCAGCCATCGTTCTTATTTCTACGAGAATATCTGCAATTTTAGAGGTTTCTTCGGATTTCGTTTTCCTTAAGTCAACCTCCAAATCAAAAAGTGTTTTTTTCTGAGATTCAATTGAATCGGCGGTAAAGCGGCCCAAATAGCGGTCTTTCGCCTTCATCAATTGCTTGAGAGATTTTGTCTCCTTGATTAATTGTGTAACAACAGTAGGATCTTGCAAGAGACCTAAAATGTCCAAGCTACGTTGATAGATATTAGCATCAAAGTTTTCATTCTCCCCGAATCGTGAAAGTAATTCGTTTAGCTTTTTTACAAATAATTCAATATTGGCAGGTTTGACTTCTTTCCCCTTTACATCATACAAATGATAAAAAAGAATCCATAGAGCCTTTTCAACAATTACCTTATCATAACTTAATGCTAGGACAACCGAGTTGAGTTGTTTGGGAGATAATCGATATCTTCCACGATGTCTTTCAATTTCATTTAACGTTGTAAGTATAGTGGCTTCATCACCTGAGGATAACCTCGGTAAAATCTCATCGATAAAAATTCGATAATCATAGATATTTTTTAAAGCATAGTATGTCGCATTTTTATCCGTGTCACTGACGTCATAATTTGAAAACTGTTCAAACTTGATTTTGATAATGCTATTGGCTCGAAGCAAATACTTAATATGCCGGTCTATCGTAGGTTTTGTCAGACCACGTTCACTGGGATGCTGCTCGTTTAATGACAATATCGCATTAACAAGTTCATTTCGCCGTATCTTTCCTGAAGTTTGTATCATTTTTACAATTTCAGTATCAATATCCATAATATTTACCTTCAATTAGTATCATCTTTATTATTAAAATGATATCAAACTTACTCCATTGTTTATATCATTGTAAATATCACCCATTCGATTCTAGGGTATTATGAGGTTTAGCACATGCACAAATCCTCTCGCATTGTCATAACGCTCTCCCAGCACATAAAAACGAAACTGGAAGGGAAGGCAGAGAAGAACGGATGCTCTACGAACGCTTCAAAAATCATCATTCTCAATTTAAACTCTCAGTTTGTTCTTTGGGATGTTTTCTATAGAGTTTTGCGTGTTATACCCCCTAAAATTAAACAGAGTTCGCCATTATTGATAATGTAGATTAGGGGAACCTTATGCCTCAGAGCAAATACATACCTAATTTCGTTTTGGGTCTTCTAGTTACGTTTACTTTTGGTCTGATTATAGTTAGTGTGGTATTTCATAAGAATATTGAAGCCCTTTTTGTAGAAGCATTCGTAATTTTGGGGCTTTTACAATTGTTTATTGAGCACATTAAGAAAGTTATAAAGGAGATTTTGTCATAAATTTATGATCACTACCTCAAATCAACCGTTGATCGACCCCTCAATATCGGGAGGGGGTAGGGGATCACCCCCCCCTTGAAAAAGAAGGCACTATCAGAACTTTGTGTGAGCACTCGTTCATGGCGCGATTTCTCAATCAGGACCACGTGTTTTAATTAAGATTCAATAATATTCTTCTTTACATGGCTGAAGACAGGAAAAAAACCGAAACATCCCCTGATCAACATCGCACCCCGTCGGTACTACAAAAAATCGTGAACTATGTCATAACCATCATTGCATTTCTTCTTGTTTTGAGGATTTTTGCGTGGGGATTAGTGCAGCCATTGGTCTCACCTTCGTCGTATAGTCCGACTGCCTTCCTGTTCTCCATAATTGTACTGGTGTTCATCATCGTTGTTGCAATACTTTTGAGAAATGCAATCCTCCACAACGAATGGTGCTTCCTCTACAAATCAAAAAAAGATCAGGTCCAGCCAGAAGTTGTTGCTGGAGAAATGTCCCCGGATGATATTTCCACCATCAAAAAGATCGCTCCCCCAATCTTCATGGGAATTTTATTAATCATCGCGGGAGTTGCATTGGCCGGTTCAGATTATGCTCTTGGGATAGCGTTGATTGCGGTCGGTTGTATCGCGGGAATTATCGGCGTTGGTATCGGGATTGTACGTGCCATGGGATCCCGGTAATACCACAATGGTGCACCCCCTTCCCCCTCCTCCCTCCACACCACCCGTCACCCCCACCCCCCGGGGCCTGCGATGCCGGCCGGTATCCTTACCGCTAAATACCGCTTGTGTCCTATCTCTTCCCATGGCAAACCTCTCGCACTTCATGATCCCGGCCGATGACGTGGACCGGGCGCGGCGGTTCTACTCCACCCTCCTCGGCTGGAAGATCGAACCGATGCAATCGTCCCTCGATTCCATGGGAATAGCGGCGATGCAGTACCACGACATCACGACCGGGCCGCCTGCGGCGGGCACGTTGAACACCGGCGGGCTGTACAAGCGGCGCATGACCGAACCGATCCTGGATTTCATGCAGGTCGACGATATCGACGCGGTGCTCGCCATGGTGGCGGGCCTCGGCGGGACGATCCTGATACCCAAGACCGCCATCCCCGGCGTGGGGCACAACGCGATGATCCTCGACACCGAAGGAAACCTCTTCGGCCTCCTGATGCCGGAGAAGAAGTGAGCCGGGCGGTCTCCTGGATCCTACCGGTGCGTTCTCCGCTTTCCGGTCGCGAAAATCCCCGCATAAAAGCCCCGGATTGCCCTCACAAGAAGAAAGCGTATATCCCGGCATAAAGAGAACAACAGTATGTGGCATCAACCACAAACAACGAAAAGGAAGTGATAACGATGTCAAAGAAGATGAACAAGGCAGCAGCAGCCGCGAAGAAGGCATCGGCAAACGCGAAGGCCGCTGCCAGTGACAAGAACACCAGCGCGAAGAGCGCTTAAAACCCCCTCTCATTCTCTCTTTTTTCTCTCCAGAGAAGATCTTAGTTTTTGAACAATTTTCACAGCACAGTGGAACGGAGGGGATCGTGCCTGTCCCCCCGGGCCACCCCTTCGCATTGCGATAATGCTGTAACCTTATGAGGAACTATCGCGACCGGGGGATGCCCACGCGGCGGGGGCGTCAGCCCCCAGGAGCGTGTGTAAAAAAAGCCGGTATGCCCGGATCCGGTTACCGTTCGGCTTTCACCGCATCGCATTCATCCGCATCAGCGCCATCACGCCGGGCTTTGGAGGCTTCGCGGGCTTCTGCACTGGCGGCATCCCGAAACTCCCCATTTCCATCGGCGGGGCATCGAACATCTCCCTGTTGAGCCGGTCGCCGATCTCGTCGAAGATCCGGGTATAGGCGACACAGTGCGGGTCGACCCCCCCGATCCTCCCCGGCGTCGGCGCCATCGCGTTGTAGGGACACCCGCCCCGGCAGTATTTGATGTGTTTGCACTTCTCGCAGGCCGTATCCACGTAGTCCTTAAACGCGAGCATCAGTTTTCCCGCCGGGGACGCCATCAGGGTCTCCGGCGACGGGTGGTCCGCCACGTTCCCCATCACGTACTCCTGCATCCCCACGAACCGGTAGCAGGGGTAGATGCTCCCGTCCGGCCCTACCGCAAACGTGCTCCCCATGCAGTCCACGTACGTGCAGACGCTCCCCCGCCGGGTGAACACGCACCGGCAGAGGTCGGTGATGTTCATCACCTCGATCCCGTCCATGTGGTCGAGTGCCTGGTCGAGGAGGTACACTAAAAGGTCGCCGTATTCCGCCGGTTCCAGCGCCCACTCCTTCGGGTTCTCCGAGCGCAGCGACGGCAGCGCCGGGTGGAGCTTCAGGGTAAAGCCCTTCTCGAGGAAGAACCGGAAGATCTCCTCTCTTTTCTTCACCGATTTGTTCGTGAACGTGCAGATAAACCGCACGTCGAGCCCGTGGGCTTTCGCGATCTCATAGCCCCGCATGCACTTCTGGTAGTAGCCGTCCCCCCGCTGCGAATCGGTGATCGCCTCCGGGCCGTCGATGCTCGACCCGATGGGCACGTGGTATGCCGCGAGGACATCCGCGATCTCCGGCGTCATGCGCCAGAGGTTCGTCTGCATCGCAAACTCCGGGTGCATCCGGGCAAGCCCTTCGGCAAGCATCGGCAGCACCGTACGGTAAAAGTCCGCCCCCGCAAGCAGCGGCTCCCCGCCGTGGAACGTGAAGGTCACCCGGTCCTTTTCCCACCCTTTGAGCCATTCCACGATCTCCTGTACCGTTGCCGTCGTCATCACGGGAGATCCCTCCTCCGAACTCCAGCAGTACTTGCACTTCGAGGGGCAGCCCAGCGTCGGGATGATCATCACGTGGAACGGGTTTTTCATTACGATTTTTTCCTTTCGTCAGAGTATAAGGGTTTTCATACACTTTTCGCACACCTGCACAGGATCGGCGGGAATACCTGGTAAAAAGGGGTGGGGGCGATGCCCCGTTCGTGCATCTCCCGGCTGCCTTGGAAACACCGGCCCGTCCGGCATCTGCCCTTCTGCTGTGGTAGATTACCGGGGGTTATTTCGAACCGGGTGCACCGACGATAATTTTGAGCGTTGCGATGATTTCAGGAAGCATCTCTGCCGGGAAACCCATCACCATCTCATCGTCGCCGATCCCGGAGAATCTCCGTGAACCGTCACAGCCCAGCGAGAAGTTCGGTCTCCCGGTAAGGTAGACCTGCGCTGTCGCATCCGAACAGACCGACTGGATGCCGGAGAACTCTGCATAAATTCTCCCGCCGAGCCGGAAGAGTGAACTCTGGGCGAGCTTGAGCATGTTTCTCGGCGTCGTCACGATCAGGATGACCTGCGGCGTGAACGGCGTCTTTTCAAGCGGGGCATAGAGCGTCGCATACGTCTCGCCCGGGCTGAGGTGCGTGACCTTCTCGATGGTCCGTTTGCAGGCAGCCGCACTGTCAAACTTTCCCAGTTTGAAGTAAAATTCGCCGGTCTTCAAGGTCGGTGTTATCTCCCGCAACCCCAGCGACCATGCGCCCCCGTTGCATTCGTGCTTTTCGGCGGGAGCGTAGAATATCTTCCCCTCGGTCCGGGCCAGGTTCACCATCGAACAGTGCCGGATGGTCTTGTCCAGTTCCTCCATCCCGGCCGGGATGTCCTCTTTCGATGGGGCGAATCTGAGGGCTACCGGCGATCCTTTCAGGCCCAGCAGTGTTTTTAAGGTTTCTGCGGCCTCACCATAATTTACGGGTATTTTCATCGGTTCGTTGCTCATAATCGTTGCCTCGTACTCCTTGTCCGGGAATAATTACCCCTATGAGCGAGAACACGAAAAAGATGATGGAGCGGTTCGGAAAAGGCCAGGTAAAAATCTGGCGATGTCTTACCGGGAACACGACGGGCACCGGCCTTCTGCTGCCGGCCATCCCGATCCCGTTCTCCCGATCTTCCCCGGGGCAACACCGGAGGGCGAAGCCTGAAAAATGTGTCTTTCAGGTAAATGGTAACCTATTTTTTGTATGTTTTTCTCCGGACAACCGGTTTTTCCGGTGGTCTGCTGTGAAGAATCACAAAAAAGAAAAAAAATTTGGTTGGGGACGATCGTGCTTACCTTGCGGGGATGATCAGTGAGCGCTCGCCGGCGGGCATGAACTCGCGGATTGCACCCTTTGCAAACTCGCGGCGGACTTCTGAGAAGTCGAACTTGAGCGACGGGTCTGCGAACGTGATCTTCATCAGCGGGGAAAGGGTCCATGCATCGCCGCGTGCAATATGGGCGGCGCCTGCAATGGCGGCGTATTCTCCCTGGTGTCCGACGTTCATTGCATAGTTCGGGTAGTTCGGTCCACGGAGCTCGCCAACCAGTCCCTCGTCGGGGCGGATCGACATGGAGTTTGCGGAACCGCACTGGTCCTGCAGGTCGTAGCCGAAGAAGCCGAGACGTGACCAGCCTTCCTTGTGCATGAGCATGGACAGGTACCAGCCGTTCAGGCCTGCGTTGGAGTTGGCGGTTGCCAGTGAAACGGAGATACCTGATGCTGCGGCGAGGACGGACGCACGCTGGGAACCACCGAAGTGGCTCTCGAGTGCAGTCGGGTACTCCTCGTACTGCTCCATACCGTAGAGGTTGACCTCGGTTGCAATGTCGTTGACGACGTCCTGGGTCGCCTTTACCTTGCCGAGAGCACCGTGTTTCTTCTTGACGTAGTCCACACCGTAGCTGGTGTAGTCGTCGAGAATGTTGTCGGTGTATGCAGCGGTTGCATACTGGGTGAACCCGACACCACCGGACATGTAGCTGCCGAGCCAGATCTGGTCGAAGAGCATTGCACCTGCAGCGACGACTTCAAGGTTTGCCCTGACGGGGTCGTTGGGGTACTTGCGGTCTGACTGGATCATGTCGCAGAAGTGTCCGAACTTGATGCCACCTGGCTCGTTCGGGCCACGTGCACGGCGGGCGGGCAGGATGTCTGCCATCTGGATAACACCGGCGTGCTTTGCGGCGAATGCGAGGTCAGCGACTGCTGCTTCGCCTGCACACATCTTGTATGCGCCGATGAAGGACATACCGATCTGCATTGCAGACCACCGGGAGGTGGTTCCGCCATCGCAGGTCCTGCTGACGGTTGTGGGGATGTGCACTGCCTGCCACATCGACTTGCCGACCGCGGCTTTCAGCTGTGCGGCCATCTTGGCCGGGAAGAGCTTGTCGAGGTTTAAGACGAACTGGGGTTCGAGGTCATCTGCCATCTCGTCGTCGCCCGTGAAGACCTTGACGTAACAGTCGTCCACGAGTCCCGGGTGGGTCTCGACCATGTGTTCCTGAACGACGGCTGCGCCGGGCATTGCGTGGTTCAGCACGTGGAGGTACTCGTTGATGGTTTCGGGTGTAACTTCCTTGCCCAGACGCTTCTGGAGGGTGCCGTGGGCGAGGTCGAGGCCGACGATGATCGTCCTGCGGATATCGTCCCACATCTGCTGCATCGCAGCGTTGTTGACGAAGTGCAGGTCATCGCCTTCGACGAATACGCCCGTGGTGCTGACTTCGTAGGGTGTCAGCTGGCGCTGGCCGAGCGGGATACCGCCGCAGTGGCAGCGCTTGGGGTCGTACATGGAGATGCCGCGTTCCATCTCGGCCTTCTTGCCGGCCTTCATGAACTCGACTTTACGTGCGGACTGCTCGAGACCCTTGCGCTCGAAAACGGTGGACATTGCCTCCGGGTCTGCACCGAACTTCTCCTTCATTGCCTTCAGGAAGAGCTTCTGGGTCCTTTCGATTTTTGCCTTTGCCATGATTACGCCTCCTTGGGCATGAAGCCGTATTTTACCCTCAGCGTGTGGATACGCTGGATGTATTCAACGTATTCTGCGTCGTCGCGGAACCCGGTCCCTGCTACGGAGTGGAACATGGTGGTGTGCGCCTTGAGCCACTTATCGTCCGCTGCCTTGCCGATCTTGACTTCGGCATCAAGGGGAACGCCGACCTGGTCCTTGACGTACTTGATCATGCCCGACTTCTTGTCGATGACAAAGCGCTGGAGCATATCGAACATCATCCCGTTCTCGTCGAGACGGAGGGAGTGCCCGTGCACGGTACAGCCGCGGATGCCGGTGAGTGCTGCATCGAAGAGCTCGGTGTTGATGAGTTCCTTTGCATACTTCTCGAGATCTCTCTCACGGCATTCGATGATCTGACGGCCTGACAGCGTACCCGGGTCAATGCCGCGGAAGCGGTATGCCTCGAGGTAGCTTCTCTGGTAGGGCTGGCAGGGGGCATTGTACATCGAGTCGGTGAACTGGATGTAGCGGATGCGGTCGCCGGCCTTTGCGCCGTCAGTCGGGGTCACGAGCTTGCGGATCGGGCATGCTGGTTCCTGCTGCTCGGCAAGTGGCGGGTGTGCACTCTTGTACGCGGAGCCGGGTGCACGGTGTCCCATGACGAGGACGACGTCCTTGTCCGTTACATCGCGAAGCTTTTCCAGCTTGTGGTTCGGGTCCATCTGCTTGCGCCTGTTCTCGGCGATATGCGTCTGGCCGGGACCAAACTGGGGTTTGTATGCCATTGTTTTATCACTCCAATGTTACTTTTTTTTCACGATTCTCATCACTGACGAAATGACTTCCGCCATCTTCTCGCGCGTAGGGGTCTGGCCCCGGGTTACGCCGCTCACGATCGCCATCACCGTGCCTTTCGTACGGATCTGGTCGGCCGGGGGCATTACCACGGCAGTCTTCACGCCCACCTTTGCGAGATCCTCATAATCAATCGGGGACTGGGAAACGACAATCGCCTTCACGTCACAGGCCTCGAGAATAAACCGGACCTTGTGCACCACATGGGATCGGACATTCCCATGGTGAAGTATGGCGAGCTTGTGTTTCTCAATCTGCGCAACCTCCTTGTCAGTAAGCCCGAAGTAGGCGCCGATAACACCGCCGGCAATATTGGGGGCGTCCGGGGGGACGCCGCTGCCGGCGTTCAGTACAAGGGTACTGATGCTGTATTCGACGCCCTGCTGTCGCAACCCCGAGGTGATATCGCACACCGGCTTGGTGACGTGGCGGCGTCCCGGGGACATTCCGACCACGATCACGTCCGGGTACCGGCATTCGGAGATGGTGCCCCGCTGGGCAATACCGCCTCCTTTACCCATGCCCAACGCCTCGCGGCAGTCAACAACCTGGGTTACTCGTCCTATCGGCATTATTTATTTCCCTGGATGATTATGGGTCTGGACTTGCTGTTTGGATCAGCCAGTCCGAGGATCGATTTGTCCGCGTTCGGGCCATACTTGCAGTAATCGACAAGCGATGGCTCGGTCTTCATGTACCTGCCTTCCTGGATATAGAAAGAAAAGTTGGTAAAGACCGGTTCGATCGCGGCCTTCAGTGCGGGGATCACATCACGGCTCTCGAGTTCGAGCACGACCGTGCCTACATGAACCTGCAGGTCCACTTCCTGGTCGCCGACATGGATTGTCTTCCTCATCACGTGAGGATTGGCGAGTCCTTTGGCGGGTCCGTAGGTAATGGAAACAGGAAGGCGGGGTCCGTTAAGAACCATCCGTCGTACTCCTGCAACACTGACAATTTTGTTCAGCAGGCGCTCGGTAGTCTCGGGGTTAAGCAGTCGTGCGGTGACAATCCTGCACTGGGGGAACGTGGCTTCGGTCATTTGTATCCTTTCAGGGGGGTTTATATACCCTTTGCAACTGCCTGGATCGGCTTCTTGAATGCGTCGAGCTGACCGAACGTGTCCTGGTAGATCTTCGAGGTCTGTTCGGGGCCGAACATCTGGGTACCTGCATCAAGGCAGCATGCTGCAACGATACAGGGCATACCGACACCGGCTGCGTGACGGGTAACGACGTGGTTACCGTTGAATCCGCCGGGGCCGCCGCCACCGTAGATCGAGTGGCTGAAGAACGAGAACCCGACTGCGACACCCATGGTACGACCGAAGTCGGAGCCTGGGAGGCCGGTCTCGTGCTCGAGCAGGTCGTTGAAGTAGAGCAGGGTTGCGGAGACTGCCTGTGCGAACCGTCCGGCACCACAGTTGACCATGGTGGCCGCGAGGGTGCCTGCGGATGCGTAGGCATTCCAGAGCATCGGGTCCTTGGTGTCGTAGAAGATGTAGCCGCTCTTGCCCTTCTTGCCTGCCTTGATGACCTTGTCCTCAATGGCACGCTCGACGAGGCTCTGCACGACAGTACCGATGGTACCGCTCTTGCCGTTTGCCTTGACGAGGTCGTAGACAATGTTGTTTGCGTTGAGTCCCTGGTATGCGTAGAGCAGGAGCTGGGCACGCTCGAACGGGCCGATTGCTGCGCCCATCTCGAATTCGCCGGCCTGCTCAAAGGTGGAACAGAGTGCTGCACCCTGCATGGCATTCCGGTGGGTCATCATTGCCGCATGGTTTGCCGGGATGTTCCTGAGTGCATAGCCGAGGCCTTCGTTGTTCTGCGGGATGGACATGATAGTGACGATGTTGCCGCCGTCCATGCTCATCGTCTGCGGGTAGGTACCCCAGACAGCACTCTTGACGTAGGCACCGTCAAACATACCGACCTTGTACTGGTCAACCAGTGCGTAGGTTGTGGCTGCTGCAACCGCTGTTGATGCTGCATCATAGGTTGCTGCTGCTTCCAGACGGGCACTCGGGACTTCGACGAGGATCATCTTCCCGCCGCCGACCTTGGTGATCTTGGTGTTGTCACCGTCAGTGACCTGGACCATCTCCTTGATCTTGGCTGAAAGTGCGTCGCAGTCCTTGACACAGCTGCAGTTCATGCTGTGGCCGAGGATCTGGTTCGATTTGCCGCCCATCTTACCGGTCTTGAGTGCTTCCTCGATACCGGCGAGGTTG
>Ga0326727_10003106_pt1 | contig 54150 bp, 45 predicted proteins | sample MB2enrmetagenome_FD_207643 | JGI IMG/M metagenome (GOLD analysis project Ga0326727, IMG submission 207643) | Lab enriched peat soil microbial communities from McLean, Ithaca, NY, United States - MB29MY | ecosystem: Environmental > Terrestrial > Soil > Wetlands > Peat | place: USA: New York...
GCATCAACCAGTTCGTGCAGCATTACAACCGCAACTGTCGGCCCTTCGTTTGGACTGCTACGGCCGACTCCATCTTCCAGAAACTCGCCAGACTATGTTCATGTATTTCCGGGACGGCACACTAGCGTACCGGCGCCATTCTTTGTACCGCACTTGCCTGCCGAGAAGTATCGACCTTAGAACCGCATCCTCAGCCCAATCTGAATCTGCCGCTCGCGGTAGAAATTCGTGGCATTCACATTGAGCGACTGGCCGAAGGCGGCGATCGGCGTTCCACTGCCGGAGAGCGTCGTGGTCCCGCAGCTCGCGTAGCCGTTGGTGTTGATGGTGAGGTAGCAAAGGGTCGGCAACGTGGCGGAAGTGCCGCCCGACTCGATCGAATAGCCCGTGGTTTCGAGCTCCGTTACGTTCTGGTGGTTGAAGAGATTGAAGCTCTCCACCAGCACTTCCAGCTGCCGCGTCTCGCCCAGGTCGAATTTCTTGCCCAGGCGCATATCGGCCTTCCACGCATTGGGATAGCGGAAAGTGTTGCGGCCCACGCCGTACACGCGGTTGTCGCCGCCGGAGCCGTTCATACCGGGACCCAGGCCCACAATGGTCGCGCCCGTGGTGGTGAATTCTTCAGGCAGCGATCCGGAGGTGCGCATGGTGTAGGGCAGGCCGCTGCGGAATTGCCCGATTCCGGAGAGCATCCAGCCGTTGCCGAAGCGGCCGGCCCTGTCGCGCAGCTTCCACGGCGTCTCAAAAATCGCCATCACCGCCGCCGAATGGCGCACATCGAGGTTGCTCGTGCCGTATTCCTGGCTGAAGTTTGCGGGATCGAGCACATCGCTTCCCGCCACCAGCGTGGTGTTGTTAGGATTCCAGTCCATGGCGTGCGCGTAGGTGTAGTGGGCGTGCAGGCTCAGCCCGCGCCGCCCTTGGCGCACGATCTTCACCATGAACGCTTCATACGTCGAGTTCGCGCGGCTCATGATTTCGGAGATTTGCTGGTAATCCGGTTTCAGCCGGCCCGCCGTGCCGGTGGACGAGGTGGGCGAGGGCCACGTTGCGTAAAACGGCACGGTAATTTGCGTGGACTTGATCGGTCCGGTGCCGGTCGGGTCCTCCACTTTGTACGTAATCGTGCCGGGATTCACCGTGGAATCGAAATTCGTGTCGATGGAGACGGGCAGCCGGCGTCCCAGGCTGAGCATGGCGCCTGCAGTCAACGCCACGCCGCCCGGCAGCGGCTGTTCGATGGCGGCCACGGCCTGGTGCACCTCGGGATTGCGGAAGTTCGACGCGAACTCAACCGCTCCCGGCTTGATCACGCTCGCAGGCTGGCCCGCAAACACGTAGGGGAACGGCGGCGAGCCACCGGAGCACGATTGGCAGTCGTCGGAAGGCCGCATGAAGAAGCTGAGATCGCCGCGCAGCGAGCCGGTTTGCGTGAGCGCAGTCTCGAGGGTCGCGTTTTCTGTGCGTCCGTAGTAGATGCCGTAGCCCGACCGCAGTACCGGCCAGCGTTTTCCGCCGCCCACGGCAACGCTCACGCGCGGACCCCAGTTGTCTCCGAGGGATGGCAACTTCTGGGTGAGTGGAAGAACGGAGTTCGCGAGCGCGGCAATGGGCGGCGGCAGTTGCTCAAGCTCCCAGCGCAAACCGGCGGAGAAGACGGCAAACTTCGCTGCCTGCCACTGCGCGGTTGCGTAGCCGGCCCAGTCGTTGGTGCTCAGGTGCCAGTTGGTGGGGCCGATGATCTGCGAGTAGTAGGAGTAGCAGGGCTGGCTACCGAATTTCGTATTCGACGTGCCGCAGTTGTGCGGATTCCGCGGGTCCAGCGCTCCGGCGAAGCCGAATTTCTCAAAAGCCAGCGCATCGGAGATGAAGCTGGCGACTGTCGAGTAGTGATAGGTTCCGGTCTGGTTGCGCAGCAGGCTGGTCGCGTCGGCGTTGTGGTCCAGCTCGAATCCCGCCTTGATGAGCACACGGTTGTGCACCCAGTCCAGCATCTCCTGCGCGTGGTAGAGCTTTTCGTCGGGATAGCTGCCCTGGCCAAAGCGCGAAGGATTGCCGATGGTGAATCCGTAGCGCGAATCGACAACGATCTGCGGCAACTGGCCCCAGAAGTTCCCGTTGAGCAGCGTTTGCTCGAAGCTCGAAGGCGTCTCCGGCCGCGCGCTCAGAATCGCGCGCCCCGCCGAGCCCTGCGTCACCGCCAGCAGGTTCGGCGTCAGATACGCCTCCCACCGCGCCAGCAGCCATTGCTGGCTGGCGTGGCTGGAGCCGAAGCTGTGGTTGCCATCGTTTTCTGACACGCGCGTCAATCCGCCGCCCGCCGCGTTCCAGTCGGCGCCAGTCCCTTCCAGCGTAAAGTGGTGCCGCTCGGCAGCCTGCCAGTCGATGCGCCCGAATCCCACCCACTGCCGGGCCGTGCGCGCCGCGGGACCCAGCAACCCCGCCAACTGCTCCAGGCCTGCCGCCGCGTAGCCGGTCGAGCTCACGCCCAGGTAGTCGTTGTAGGCCTGGTTCACGCTCTCGCCCAGTTGCGCGCTCAGCAGCGTCACGGCCGGGCTCGTGGGTTCGGGCAGATTGAAAAACTCCGTGGGATTCTTCACTGTGGCCAGGCCGGGATCGTTGCGACGGTAGCCGTCGACGGCGCCAAACCAGAACAGCTTGTCGCGGCGAATGCGGCTGCCCATGCCCAGCCCCCACACCGACTCGTGATCCGGCGGAGTGTACGGCGCCGCGGCGAAATCTGGCGCTGCCGCGGTGCCGGTGTTTTGCACCCACTGCGTGAATGGATTCCGCGCTCCCCACGTATTCTGCCGGTCGTAATAGAACCCCTGGCCGTGCAGCGCATCGCCGCCGCGCTCGGTGCGAATACTGGTGCGCCCTCCGGCAGAGCGCATGCCCTCAGCTTCCACGTTTCCCGCGGTCGCCGTCACTTCATGGATCGCGGCCTCGCTCACGCCGAATCCGCGCCCACCGGTCCACGCCTGGCTCATCGCGGTCTGCTGGTCTGCGCCCTGGCCGGCCGCATCCAGGGCCGTCGACCCCGAACCGGAGCCCGCAGCCACGCCAAACTTGAGCGACGTACTCGCGCCGTCGATCATGATCTCCGCCGATTCCTGCGATCCGCGGTACGACGCCTGTGTCACGTCGGGACCGGTGCTCGCTGCGGGCATGTCCAGCAGAAACTCCTGCCAGCGGCGTCCGCCCGCGGGCAGCGATTCGAGTTGCGTCGCGGTCACCGTGGTCGTCACAACCGCCGCGGCCGGATCGGCCTTTTGTGCGGCAGCTGCAACCGGCGAGAAAGTCGTCTGCCCCAGCAGCAGAACCGCCTTCATGCCGCTCGCAACCGCCATGTTCAGTGGCAGTGCCGGCGCCATACTGCGCGTCAGCGGGAGCGTGCGCGGCCGTGTGACCGCAAGCGCAGGTTCAACCGCAATGGCTTGCGTTTCGAGCACGGCTCGTAGTTGGGGTCGTGGTATCGCGTACGGCGCAGTCGTCATCGTACGCAGCGGCTCGGTGGCAAGCGACGCAACCATCTGCGGGCTTGATGTGTTGAGACTCGCCGAGCTGAGCGCCGCACGCGAAACTGTGGCCGGTGGCAAGGCCTGCGCCGGCCCCGATACGCGCGAGGTCGAGACGCGCGAAGCAGACTCGCCTTGCGGCGGCCCAGGCGCTACGGCTTCAGAGTTCGGCGCGGCTGGCAGCGTTGCTGCCGAACTCACTGCCCCAGGCGCTGCTAAAGCCTGCAGCGGCATTGCCGCGGCCGTGCGCGGCGGCGTCGCAATCTCACCCGACGCTGCAGCCTCAACCAAGTCCGGCGCGGCAGGCTCAAAGTGCATGGCGGCCTGCACCCGCGCCTCCATGCCTCCGGTCACCAGAATCCCCTCAAGCCGGCCGTGGCCCAACTGCGGCTCATCGGCTTCCAGCGTGTACTCGCCCGCCTCGAGCTCGGCAAACCGGAACCCGCCGTTTTTGCCCGTCACCGCGCGCAACTCGGCACCCGTGGCTCCGTTGTGCAATATAACCGAAACCCCTGCCAGCGGAGCCGAATGCAGATCGGTGAGCCGCCCGGCGAGCGAGCCCGACGGCGGCGTCTGAATCTGAACGCCTCGCAAGGGAGCGGGGTCCGCGGGCGCAGTTTGCGCACACACCACCCCGCCGGCGCCAAGCGAAAGCGCCCCAACCGCAAACCACGTCCTCCAGTTCCGCCTTGCCTCGGCCATTGCCCGCTCTGCCGCGGCAGATCAAGGAAAAAAGCAAGGGAGAAAGCAGCAAACGCTCCACCGGCCCGCTCTTGCGGCAGGTCCGGCACAGGACGCGCGAAATCACACCCCTTCGCCGTCCTCGGTGGGCCTCAAAGGAAGTTGCGACCGATTCTATGCCTCGCAAGCGCCGCTGAAAAGTAGCCAGCATCACAACCCCATGTTTTTCCCCCGCCCGGCGCTCACTAGCCCATTTGCCAACCCGCTAAACCGCTGGCTTTTCAACCGCCTCATCGCACCCCGTCCCGCAATCCGTCACACCTCGCCGCACCCCGCCCCGCCACGCCGTCCGATACACTGAGAAGACGGCGCTACGCATCTGCGCCTGCCAATGAGGCTTCGGGTCTTCGGTCCACTGATCTCTGATCTCTGACCCCTGAAACCTGAAACCTGACCCCAGTGTTCATCGACGAAGCCAAAATTCGCGTCAAGGCCGGCGACGGCGGCAACGGCTGCATGGCCTTCCGCCGCGAGAAGTTCGTGCCCCGCGGCGGGCCCTCGGGCGGCGACGGCGGCCGCGGCGGCGACGTCTTCATGGAGTCCAGCCAGCGCCACAACACGCTCGTTCATTTCCGATTTAACCCCGAGCACAAGGCGCAACGCGGCGAGCACGGCATGGGCTCCAACTGCACCGGCCAGGACGGCCGCCCCATCACCCTGCAGGTCCCCGTCGGCACCTCGCTCTACGACGCCGAAACCGGCGAGCTCGTCCACGACTTCCGCGAGCCCGACGAGCGCATCGTCATCGCCAAGGGCGGCCGCGGCGGCCGCGGCAACCAGCACTTCGCCACCAGCACCCATCAGGCTCCGCGCGAGCACGAGCTGGGCCGCGCCGGTGAGGAGCGCGCCTACCGGCTCGAACTCAAGCTCCTTGCCGACGTCGGCCTCGTCGGCTATCCCAACTCCGGCAAGTCCACGCTCATCTCCCGCATCTCCGCCGCGCGCCCCAAAATCGCCGACTATCCCTTCACCACCCTCGAGCCCAATCTCGGCGTGGTCACCGTCGGCGAGGAGCCCGACCAGCAATCCTTCGTCGTCGCCGACGTGCCCGGACTCATTGAAGGCGCGCATCTCGGCGCCGGCCTTGGCGTGCAGTTCCTGCGCCACATCGAGCGCACCCGCGTGCTCGCGCATCTGGTCGACGTGTCAGACGCCTCCGGCCGCACCGATCCCGTCGAAGACTTCCGCGTCATCTCGAACGAGCTTGCGAGCTTTACTTCGCCGGGACGCCCCGCCGGCTCCGAGGATGTTGCCGAGCACCCGCTTGCCCACAAGCCCATGATCGTCGTCGCCACCAAGCTCGACGCCGCCAACCCCGCCAAGCTCAAGAAGCTTGCCGCCTACGCCAAGCGCCGCAAGCTCGAGTTCCACGCCGTCTCGGCGGTTACGGGCGAAGGCATCGACGAGCTCAAATGGGCTCTGGCGCGCCGCGTCCGGCCTGAGAAAAGCTAGAAGACAGCTGAAAGCTGCTCACTGTCCACCGACAACTAGCACTTCGGATGCGGGTTCTTGAAGTCGAGCTCGATCGGCGTCCAATCCGACAGGCGCTTGGCGTTGATCTGGTCGTCGGTCGGGTTCATGGGGATGGACGAACGCGTGAGGGCAACCGAGATTTTGATCTTCCCCTTCATGCAGTAGGCGCCGAGCATCTTGGCGAGATCGGTGCTGGCCTTGTCCACGTAGTCAGCGGGCAGTTGACCCTCTGCGCCGGAGATGTCCACCGCTCCCATCGCCATTTGGTTCGTCACCGGGCCCTGGCCTCCCTGACCCTTTGCGGTCGAGGAGTCGAATTCGACGACGAGGTCGGCTCGGGTCTCCAATGCGTCGGGGTTGGCCGAGTACTTGATGGGCGGAATGGTGAGCCCCGCCGGGTTGGGCTTGGCCGGCGGTGCGCCAAAGGAAAGATGGTAGGGAGCGCCCTGCCACTTGGGCGGAATCTGAATCTGAGGACCCTTACTGCTGCATCCCGCCAGGAATGCCAACGACCCGATCAGTATGATGATGCCTTTTTTCACGTCATCCTCCTCGTGCTTTTTGATGACGCGACAGGATAACACTTTGGAGAGGCAGGGAACAGGGACCGGAGAACAGGGAATAGCTACCCCATTCGAGGGGAGCCAGGGTAGAGCGCCCGCGGGGGCTGAAGCCCTGGTCATTTGGGGCTGTTTTCGGCGCGGCTGAAGCCGTGCCCTGATACAAAACCTGTGGGTTGAGTTCGTGGTGTCCCACCCTTTTCACGGTGAGGCTGTGAAAAGGATGGGGCACGGAGCTGAGGGCTAAAAGCTGAAAGCTGACAGCGGACAGCTGACGTTATTCTTCTTCCTCGTCGATGGGGCGTTTGGCGTTGGCGAGGATTTTTTCCGCGACCAGTTGCGGGACGATGTCGTAGTGGTCGACTTCCATGCGGTAGCTGCCTTTGCCCTGGGTCATGGAGGTGAGCTGGGTGCCGTAGGTGAGCATTTCGGACATGGGCACCTCGGCGTTGATGACCGTGGTGCGGCCCTTGGAGTCCATGCCCTGCACGCGGCCGCGGCGTGAGTTGAGATCGCCCATGAGAGTTCCGGCAAACTCGTCGGGAGCCTCGATGGCGACCTTCATGATGGGCTCGAGGAGACAGGGCTTGGCCTGTTCCACGGCCTTGCGGAAGGCAATGCGTCCGGCGGTCTTGAAGCTGAGCTCGTTCGAATCCACGTCGTGGTAAGAGCCGTCGAAGAGGGTGACTTTGAAGTCGACAAACGGATAGCCGGCGAGGAAACCGCGCGCGGCCGACTCGACGATGCCCTTTTCGACCGCGGGGATGAAGTTGCGGGGAATGGCTCCGCCGAAGATGTCGTTGACGAACTCGAAGCCGCCGCCGCGCGGCAGTGGCTCCATGCGAATTTTGCAGTCGCCGAACTGGCCGTGGCCGCCGGACTGCTTTTTGTGCCGGCCCTGGGCTTCAGCCTTGCCGCGAATGGTTTCGCGATAGGGAACCTTGGGCGCCTTGAGCGTGACTTCAGCGTGGTAGCGCTTTTTGAGGCGGCTGACAATGGCCTCGATGTGCGGCTGGCCGGCGCCGGCAATGAGGAACTCGTTGGTTTGCGGGTCGCGGAAGAAGCGAATGAGCAGATCCTCTTCCATGAGCTTGTGGATGGCGGGAGCGAGCTTGTCCTCGTCGGCGCGGGACTTGGGCTCGATGGCGTAGGTCATGGCGGGCTCGGGCGGCACGGGCAGCGCGACCTGGAAGTCGGCGCCCTTTGCCCCAAGGGTGTCACCGGTGAGCGTATCGCGGAGCTTGGCCACGGCGCCGAGGTCGCCCGCGTGGAGCTCAGGCACTTCGACGGCCTTGCGGCCCTGCATGATGCTCAGGTGCGCGAGCCGTTCTGACGATCTGCGGGCATTGTTTTCGAGCGTGGCGTCGTTTTTGACCACGCCGCCAATGACTTTGAAGAAGGTGATTCTTCCCGCAAATGGATCGGCCATGGTTTTGAAGACCACTGCGGTAACGGGCTCGGCGTCGTCGATCTTGCGCACGGGCGCTTCGGCGTCGGGCGAGGGCGGGACACCGGTGATGGGCGCGCGCTCAGTGGGCGCGGGCGTATAGACCTTCAAGAAATCGAGAAGGTGATCGAGGGCCATGTTGGCGAGGCCGCTGGAAAAGAGCACGGGGAAGATGCGGTCTTCGCGGATGGCTTCGTGGAGCGCGGCGATGAGGTGATCCTGGGGGATGGTGCCCTTCTCGAAGTACTCCTCCATCAACTCGTCTTTGCCTTCGGCCACGAGCTCAACGAGAGCTTCGTGGCGGGCCTTGGCGTCGGCCGCGAGGGCGGCGGGAATTTCCGCGGAGGCCTTGCCGCGGCCATCGCCGCCGGCCGTATAGGTGTACGCCTCCATGGTGACGAGATCGACCACGCCGTGAAAGCCCTGGGCGTCGACGATGGGCAACTGGACAGGAACACAGTTGCGGCCCCAACGCTCGGTGAGGTCGTCGAGCAGCGCGTTCAAACCGCCTCCGCCGCCGGCCTTGGGATTGTCCATCTGATTGACGAGAACGATGCGGGGCACATTGGCTTCTTCAGCGAATTTCCAGACGCGCTCGGTGATGGGCTCGACGCCGGAAGAGGCGTTGACCACGACGATGGCGGACTCGACGGGAAAGAGCGCGGCGCGGGCTTCGTGGGTGAACATGTGGAAGCCGGGCGTGTCGACGAAGTTGATCTTGACGCCCTGCCACTCGGCATAGGCGACGGCGTTTTGCATGGTAATGCCGCGGGCCACTTCCTCTTCGTCGTAGGCGGTGGCTGCCGAGCCGTCTTCGACGCGGCCCTGGGTGGGTGTCATTTTGGCGGCATGCAGCAAAGCGGCAATGAGGGTGGTTTTGCCGCAGTGTGCATGCCCCACTACAGCTACGTTGCGGATCTCACTTCCCTGGTACGTTTTCATTAGGTTCTCCTCGATAGGTCAAACATGATTGCGGAATTTCCGCGGAACTTGCCGCGTGGAGAGGGGCGGAACAGGGATTGTGGTTCGGCGCCGGTGGGGGCGCCTGAGTGGCCGAGTTGCCGGGAACGGGCTCCCGGTCTGCCGTCTTCCTCATCCATACGGAGGTCTCAGGCGGCGCGGGGCGGACAAAAAGGGAGGGATTTCCGCCGGGCGCTTCGTCAAAAACCGGATGCTATCACACGCGGAGTATGAACGTCCTGTGACATGGGGCACAAAAACAGGGACTTGGGAATAGAAAACAGGGACGAGGGACCGGGGACCAGGGATCAGGGCGAGTGTGAGTGTGAGTGTGAATGGTCAGTGATCAGTGCACACTGTCCACTCACACTGCTCCCTACTCCCTATTGGCTACTCCCTACTCCCTGCTTTACTCCGTCCAGCGGCGCATGATGAGGGTAGCGTTGATACCGCCAAAGCCGAACGAATTCGAAAGGCCGATGTCGAACTTATGCGCGATGGCCTTGTTGGCCACGTAGTCGAGGCGGCATTCGGGGTCGGGGTTGTCGAGATTGATGGTGGGCGGAAGCTGCTGGTTGACGAGCGCCAGCACAGTGATGCCGGCTTCAAGCCCGCCTGCGCCGCCGAGCAAGTGGCCCGTCATCGATTTAGTCCCGCTGATCTTGAGGCGGTGGCTGAGCGCGTGCTCGCCGAAGACTTTCTCGATGGCCATGGACTCGTTGCCGTCGCCGGCCGGGGTGGAAGTGGCGTGGGCGTTGATGTAGCCTACCTCTTCCGGCTGGATGCCCGCGTCCTTAAGAGCGGCCCGCATGCTGCGCTGCGCACCCGCGCCTTCAGGGGCGATGCCGGTCATGTGATAGGCGTCGGCGCTCATGCCGTAGCCGATCACCTCGGCGAGAATTTTGGCTCCGCGCGCCTTGGCAAATTCAAGTTCTTCGAGAATGAGGATGCCGGCGCCCTCGCCGATGACGAAACCGTCGCGGTCCTTGTCAAAGGGGCGGCTGGCCCGGGTGGGCTCGTCGTTGCGCGTAGAAAGCGCGCGCATGGCGGCGAAACCGCCCACGGACATGGACGTAACCGCGGCTTCAGTGCCGCCGGCGATCATGACGTCGGCGTCGCCGTGCAAAATCATGCGCACGGAATCGCCGATGGAGTTGGCGCTGGTGGCGCATGCCGTGGCGGTGGCGGAGATGGGACCGCGCGCGCCGTAGCGCATGCTGATCTGGCCCGCGGCCATGTTCACGATGGCGGCGGGAATGAAGAAGGGCGACATCTTGCGCGGGCCGCCCTGCAGCAGGTTGTTGTGCTCGCGCTCGATGATTTCGAATCCGCCGATGCCAGAACCGATGAAGACGCCTACGCGGTCGGCGTTGCCGTCGTCGATGACGAGGCCCGACTGCGCCACGGCCTCCTCGACGGCGGCGAAGGCAAAGTGGATGAAGCGCCCCATCTTGCGCGCTTCCTTCTTGTCTACAAATTGCAGGGGGTCGAAGTTCTTGACTTCGGCGGCAAAGGTGACCGGGAAGCCTGTGGCGTCAAAGCCCTGGATGGGCGCCATGCCGCTTGCGCCGGCCAGGATCTGCCGCCACACCTCGGGTGCAGTATTGCCCACACCGCAAAGCAGTCCCACTCCGGTGATGACAACTCTGCGTTCCGAAAATTGGGACGCTGCCTGGGTTGCTGCCTGGCTCAATGGCTATTTGCCGCCTTTCGCGTTCTTCTCGATGTAGTCGATGGCGTCCTTCACCGTCTTGATCTTTTCGGCGTCCTCATCGGGAATCTCCAGGTCGAACGCCTCCTCGAACTGCATTACCAGTTCGACCACGTCCAGCGAGTCGGCACCGAGGTCTTCCTGAAAGCTGGCGCCGGGGGTGACTTCGGCTTCATCCACCTGCAACTGCTCGACAATGATCTGCTTAACTTTTTCTTCAACGGCCATGCGTGCTTCTCCTCGTGTGATTAGGAAATCAAGAAAACTCTTCGGGGACTGGAACCACCGCTCCGCCCCGCGAGCCTACCATACCGGCCCGCGGCAGGGAATGACAACCACCGCGCCAAGAAAACATGGCGATGGCCCCGAATCTTCAAGTCTACCGGGCAAGCCGGGGGGTGTAAAGGCGGCGGCGGTGGGGAAAAGGCTGAAAAAACAAGGACTAGGGACAAGGGACTAGCGACCAGGCGGAAAGGCGGGAATTGCACAGCCTCCGAGCGTATATTTGGCGAAGAGGAAAAAGGAAAACACGATGCCGATCTGGCTTGTCGGAGTAGTAGCGGCGGTTGCGGGAATCCTGGTGGGATATTGGCTGCGCAGCGCATCGGCCAAGGCGCAAAGCGCCGCATTTGAAGCGCTGGCCGCCGAGCGCGAGAAAAGAGTCGGTCAACTGACTGGAGAAATCGACGCACTTCGCGCTAGTCTCGTCGCTAAAACCGACGAGGCCAGCCGCTCGGCAGCGACCGTCGCCGAGTTGAATGCGAAGCTCGAAAACGAACAGAAGAACATGGCTGAGAAAGTGGCGCTGCTGGAGACAGCAAAGAAGGCCCTTGCCGATCAGTTTCAGGCTCTCGCCGGTGAAATTCTCGATAAGAAATCGCAGGCCTTTTCTGAATCGAGCCAAACGCAATTGGGCACGCTGCTCGAACCGCTCAAAACGCAGATCAAAGAGTTCCGCGAAAAGGTGGAACAGGCGCAGAGCGATTCGAAAACCGGTGTAGCCAGGCTCGAAGGCCTGATCGGGAATCTTGGCAGCCTTAACCAGCAGCTTGCCGAAGAAGCCAAGGGCTTGAGCAGTGCGCTGCGCGGCTCAGCAAAAGCACAGGGCGACTGGGGCGAGTTCATTCTGCGCGATCTGCTGGAGAAGGCCGGGCTGCGCGAGGGCGAGCAGTACAGTTTTCAGCAGAATTTTACGGGCCTCGAAAGCGAGGACGGGGCGAAGACGAAATCGGCGCGCACCGACGTCATTATCTTCCTGCCCGGCGGGCGGAATCTGGTGATCGATTCCAAAGTTTCTCTCACCGCGTACACCGATTACGCGAATGCGGTGGCCGATGCCGAGCGTAGCGCCGCGCTCAAGCTGCACCTGGCGAGCGTGCGCGGCCACGTGACGGGATTGGCCAAGGCCGGATATCAGCGGCTGCCGGGGCTGGAAACGCCGGATTTCGTGGTGATGTTCGTACCCGTCGAGCCGGCGTTTCTGCTGGCGCTGCAGAACGACGGCGAGCTGTGGGCTGACGCCTATCAGCAGGGAATTCTACTGGTGGGGCCGACGACACTGCTTTACATCATCCGCATTGTGAATGTGCTGTGGCAGCAGGAAGTGCAGGCGCGCAGCGTACGCGACGTGATGAATCGCGGCGCCGAGCTCTACGACAAGTTCGCCAATTTTGTGGCCGACCTGGAGGCGGTGGGCAAGGCCCTGCGGGCGGCGGATCAAAGTTATGGCACGGCTATGAAGAAACTGAGCGAGGGGCGCGGCAACCTTCTGCGCCAGGTGGAGATGCTGAAGCAGCTTGGCATCCGCACCAGCAAATCGCTGCCGCGCAATCTGCTGGATACGTCGGCGGGCGAGGAGTCGGAGCTGGCGCTTGTGGCAGACGCGGACGAGAGCGACGATTCCGTATCGTGAGTTGGGTGCGGGCGTGGACGCCCGCACGACAGCCGGTCTGGAGATCGGCGCTACAGATTACATTTGAGCGCGAAAGCCGGAACTATTGCGGCGGCTGGCTGGGCTTGGCAGGCGTGTCGGGACCGCCCGGGGCTGACGGCGGCGTCTGCTTCACGCGCTTCAGCGTGAGCTCCCCGCCGGGGAAGTCTCCCGAATCTGACTTCGTGGTCATCTTGATCTCATCGTCGCTCACGACCGTGCAATTGTGATGGATGGTCATGCCGTTGAAGGAGACATCGAAGGAGAAGGTGTCGCCGTCGATTTTTCCGTTGCTGATGTCCATGGCATCGCCTTGCGGACCCTGCACCGTGCCGGTCAGCGTGGCGCCGTCCTGCTTGAAGGTGAAGGTGAGCGGAAAGCTCTGGCCGTCGGGCGTCTTCATCTCCGCCGACCACGTGCCGGTAACGTCGGCAGCGCGCACGGAGGCCGTGCCGAGCGTTAGGACCAATGCAGCGCAAATCGAAAGCAGTGTTTTCATCGCGTTCCTCGCAGCCGTTTTGACGGCACAGTCATGATACAGGTTTCAGGTGTCAGTGGCCGTGGACCGTGAACCTTGAACCTTGAGCAGAGAACAATGAACAGTGAACAGCAAACAGCAAACAGAGGCGTTTTCTTGCTCTCTCGCTCCCTTGCTCCCTAGTCCCTAGTCCCTAGTCCCTGCACTTCCCCGAAGGCCTCGCGCAGCCTGCGCCACGTCGTTTCCAGGTCTTCGGGCAACACGCGGGTTTCGCTGACGCTGGTCATGAAGTTGGTGTCGCCCACCCAGCGCGGCATGGCGTGCAGATGCAGGTGCCCGGCGACGCCCGCGCCCGCGGCCTGGCCGATGTTCATTCCAAAATTCAAGCCATGGGGCTTGTACGCGCGATCGAGAGCGCGCTCGGTGCGTTGCGCCAGATCCATGAGTTCGTGCGCGGTGGCGGGGGGCAGCGCGGCCAGCCGGTCGAGATGCGCGTAAGGCATCACCATCACGTGGCCTGAGGTGTAGGGAAAGGCGTTGAGGCAGATGAAGCAGTGCTCGGCGCGCAGCACCAGCCCGCCGGCGGCTTCGGCCTGGTCGCGATCCATGCCGTGAGCGATGGCGTAGTCGATGGCGGCGATGAGGTTGCAAAAGACGCAGCCCAGGTCGCCGGGCCAGGCGTCGAGCGCCTTGGGAACGCCTGCGCGCACGGCATTTTCCGCCGTAGTGACGTAGGCATAACGCCAGGGAGTCCAGAGATGGTCCATTGCGAGGCTCGCTGTCGGTACCAGTATAGAGAAGCGAGGGGCACGGTTCGCAACGCTCAATTGACGCTGGTTTGCGGAGATTGCTACACTCAAGAGTGTAGCTTCCTGCGCGGATTCCAGCAGTGAGTTGCGGCCGCCCTCCCAGCAAGCCGTTGCCTGCCGGCGTTTCCCAGGGAAACCAGCCGAGTCTCGAGCCCAGAGCAACAGGACGGGGACGGCATTTCCTGCGGAAGACGGAACCGGAGCGCCGCGTGGCGCAAGGGCAATCGAAAACGGCCCGAGAGCGACCGGAACGCAGAATTGCGCGGGAGCCACCCAGTAGCTGGCTTCAAGCCAACGCTGGAGCACGCAGTCCCGGAGCTGTCAGTAATGGCAAACGTCCTCAATCCCGAAACCGAGAGCATAACCCTGAACACCGAATTGGAAACCTCAACCCTCGAACCTGCGACAGAGCTGGATCATCTAGCGAGTATTGACCAGCCGTCGCGTGAATCCACGTCCACCCCTGAGTCTTCCGTAGCTGTTGAAGTCACCCCTCTGGACGCCGATGCCATCACCCAACCCTCCGCTGAGGCCGTTGAACTGGAACCCGCACTGCCGGAGGTTCCGGCTGCGCCCGCAGCAGCCGTCGAGACGCCCGCAGCAGTCGTCGAGGCGCCCGCACCAGTCGTCGAGCTGCCCGCAGCAGTCGTCGAGACGCCCGCACCAGTCGTCAAGGCACCCGCACCAGTCGTCGAGACGCCCGCAGCAGTCGTCGAGACGCCCGCAGCAGTAGCGCCGGCCCCTGCCGTTGCGGCTCGTGCCGGTGCGCCCGCAACCGAGCCGGGGGAGGATTTTGCCTCGGCTGATTTCTCCTCCGCCCTGGCCGCGTTTGAGCGCGAGCAGGCCGCCGAAGCGGCTGCCATCGAGGCCTACGGCGACAAGATCGTCAGCGGCAAGGTGGTGGAACAAAGAGAAAAATTTCTGGTGGTCGATGTAGGCCTGAAGTCCGAGGGGCTTGTGCCCCTGGAGCAGGTGGTCGACCACACCGGCGCGGTGAAGTTCCAGCCGGGCGACGAGATCGACGTGGTGATCGAGCGCGAGGAGCCCGAAGGCGGCTACCTGGTGAGCTATGAGCGCGCGCAGCGCCTGCGTGTGTGGGACACCATCGAGAGGGCCGCCAGCGACAAGACGCCGATCAAGGGCATTGTGGTGAGCCGCGTGAAGGGCGGGCTCACCGTCGACATCGGGATGAAGGCATTTTTGCCCGGCTCGCAACTGGAAATCCGGCCGGTGCGCAACCTGGACGCCTATCTCGGCCAGCCGATTGAAGTGCGCGTCATCAAGCTCAACAAGAAGCGGGGCAACGTGGTGGTGAGCCGCAAGGAGATCCTGGAGGAAGAACAGAACAGCAAGCGCTCGGCCACCATGGAGCACCTGAGCGAAGGCTCCGTGCTGACCGGCACGGTAAAGAACCTGACCGACTACGGCGCGTTTGTTGACCTGGGCGGCATCGACGGCCTGCTGCATATCACCGATATGAGCTGGGGCCGGTTGACGCATCCCCGCGACCTGGTGAACGTGGCCGACGAAATCCAGGTGAAGGTGCTCAAGTTCGATAAAGAGAAGCAGCGGGTTTCACTGGGCTTCAAGCAGTTGACGCCCGACCCGTGGCTTGACGCCTCAGAGCGTTACCCGGTAGGCGCCAAGGTGCACGGCCGCGTGCTTTCGGTCACCGATTATGGCGCGTTCGTTGAGCTGGAGCAGGGCATCGAGGGCCTGGTTCACCTTTCCGAGATGACCTGGTCGAAACGCCTCAAGCACCCGTCCAAATTGGTGAAGCCGGGCGACGAAGTAGACACCGTAGTGCTGAGCGTGAATCCGGCCGACCGCCGTATTTCGCTGGGCATGAAGCAACTGCTCGAGAACCCGTGGGAGAACCTGACCGAGAAGTATCCCCAGGGAACCATCGTCGAGGGGCGCGTGCGCAACCTCACCGACTTCGGCGCGTTCGTTGAGATCGAGGACGGCATCGACGGGCTGGTTCACGTCTCCAACCTGAGCTGGACCAAGCGCGTGAAGCATCCCTCGGAAGTGGTGAAGAAGGGCGAGAAGGTGAAGGCCGTGGTGCTGGGCGTGGAGCCGCAGAACCGCCGCCTCAGCCTGGGCATCAAGCAGATGCAGCCGGATGTCTGGGAGAGCTTCTTCGCTACGCACCGTGTGGGCGACGTGGTCCACGGCAAGATTCTGCGCACCGCGCAATTCGGCGCATTTGTCGAAATCGCGGAGGGCGTGGAGGGTCTGTGCCACATCTCCGAAGCCGGCGAAGGCGGCGACCACTCCAAGCTCGAACAGGGCCTGGAGCACGACTTCAAGATCATCAAGATCAATGTGGAAGAGAAGAAGGTCGGCCTGAGCCTGCGCGCCGTGAGCGGCCAGGAAGCCAGCCGGTCCGCGGTCGAGCACTACAAGGAGAGCGTGCACAAGGCGCCAGTCTCCAGCTCGACGACCACCCTGGGCGATCTGGTGAACTGGCGCAAGGGAGAGCGGTAAAATCAGTTGTCAGTGATTAGTGGTTAGTTGCAGAACGGCCACCCGAAAGGGTGGCCGTTCTGCGTTTGGGAAGACCTGGGGCGCGCCGACACGGAGCATTGGTAGAGGGTATCGAAACATCAATCCTGGATTGCTTAAAGAAACTGTGGGACGTATAGTTGCATGACCTCTCTTGCTTCACCGGGCTAGGTAGCCAAATTCTATTCATCAGAAAGAGGCTCCGTATGAAAGCAGGACATCGCACTGTCATTGCCAAAGTCGCAATTTGCGCCTTGCTCGTGACGGCCGCATCAAAGCCGGCAAAAGCTGATTTCCTCTCCACCGGTCAGGTCGTAGGGATCGGAGTTGCCATAGGCGCCATTGGCGCGGGAATTGGGATCGGCATTTATTACGCCGTTCACCACGGTCACTCGCTCACCGGCTGCGCCGTCTCCGGCGCAAGTGGGCTTCAACTCCAGAACGAGGGCGACCAGCAATCCTACGCCCTTATCGGAGAAGTAGCCGGCATCAAGTCCGGGGATCGCGTTCGCGTCTCCGGCAAAAAGGGAAAAAGCAATGCCGGCGCTCCCCGGCAGTTCCTGGTAGAGAAGCTCGGTAAAGACTACGGGGCCTGCAAGGTACCTTAGCGCGCGAAACGGGAAGCGGGCGGGTGGCGCGGGTCTTCAGGAAGCAAACTCACCACGACAGGCTTCGTGAGCTGGTTCGGAAAGCAAAAGGCCACAAGCTACCAGCTGTTCACTGTCCGCTGCTTTCTAGTCCCTCAGCCCCTTAGTCCCTCTTCACTGTTCAATGTCGTCAAGCCCCGAACCCCCGCACCCCGCGCCGAAACCCCCTAATCCAAACGCGTTTCCCCCGCCCCGCCACTTTGCAGATCATTTCCCCTTCCCGGCGCACAATGAATTCAGGGATCAGGGATCAGGGGGCAGGGGCCAGAGATCAGAGATCAGGGCTAGTGTGAGTGTGAGTGTGAGTGTGAGTGGTCAGCGATCAGTGCACACTGTCCACTCACACTCACCCTGTTCCCTAGTCCCTATTCCCTAGTCCCTGCCTCTAACCCCTTTGCTGTCTAATCTCTGGCCGCAAGCCATTGAAAAGAGAACACTTAGCGCAAAATGCACGCGCCAAAGGTAATAACATACTTGACTAATGACCACCTCTTACGCCAAACTCGATCACGACAGGGCAGCGCAAGGGGTGGTCATTAGCGGGTCTTCTCTCGAAGACGCCGTGACAGAGCAGCATCTAGCGATTGAGGAAAGATCGGCGCGCCTCAAAGGCTATCTTGAAAAACTCAACTTTAGACAATTCCCTAAGTTCAGCGATTGCATCGACTGGAATAAGGTTGAAGAGCTTGTTGGCCCCCTCCTGCGTAAGCATCTCGGGTCGATTAAATAAAAACCACCACATAAACGTTGCCTCGTATTCGTTGGCTGAAATGCCGATTGCATCCAGCCCTACAATGGCAAAGACAATGAAGAATTCTGAGATGATGGGTTGAAATTCGATTGTTCCTTCGGGATCGTGTTCGCCGTGCTTAAAGAAGCTGGCGGTTCTCTTCACAAAGCTGCTAAATTGACCTCTATACTCCTTCTTCACGACAGGCGAGTCGAAAATCAAGGTTTGTGTTCGACCCTTTTTTCTACTAACAGAATGGATAACCTCATAGGCAGCAAAGGAGAGCGTGTGGATTGAAACTTGGTCTTTATCGTGGAACCACAGCTCAATCGCGGTGGCCAATTGCCTACGGGCGGCATCCAGTTTCGAGACAGTTTCAGAGATTGGTTGTTCTGGCATTACAATGGACCCCATGAAGCCGAAACCCACGTCTCCCGAATACAAGGCTTTCGAGAATCTGCTCGGCAAGGTTCTTACCGTTCCTAAAGCAGAAATCAATAGGCGTATCGAAGAAGACAAGCGCGAGAAGAGAATACCTAAATCCGCTTCCCGCGTCGCTGCCTTCCGATCCAAGCAAACTTAGAGCGGTATTTCTCCCACCTTGCCGGTCAGTTCTGCATAGGTCAGTCTTTTCCCTGAAACTTGCGATACTGCCAGCGCGAAGCGATCCGCGTCGGTCACGGGATTGTCTTTAGTGGCCCGGTGGTTGTAACGGAAAGCCTGCTCATCGGCGTAGGCTTCAAGATGGAAAGGTTCCACGGCCACATAGGTTCCATTTAAGCCGCGCTTGAAGAGGCTCCAGAAGTTCTCGATTCCTTGAGTGTGAACGTCTTTGCGAACGTACTCCTCAAGGTGATTCACGGTCTTGTGGATGAACGCCTTTGCTTTAAGGCCGTCATAGCCTGAATGAGAATCGGTGTAGACGGTGCCAACGGGAACGATCTGGCGAAGAATCTCCGCTTGCAGCGTGGCTCTGCTCACGTCGGGAATGACTTTGACGCGAACCTCGCGCGCATAGCGGTCAAGCATTCCCATAACAGCGGTCTTGTTATCGCCATACTCGGCAAGTTGCAGCTTGTTGCGGCGGCTGGCGTGCATATTCTTCATCTTCCCGCCGACAAAGGTTTCATCGACTTCTACGGGCTTGCCGGATGGCCCTAGTTTCTTCACGGAGCGATTCTTCATAGCCTCACGAATCCGATGGAGCATGAACCATGCCGACTTCTGAGTGACGCCAATATCGCGGGCCAGTTCATAGGAACTGATGCCGTTCTTGCAGTTCGCCAAGAGCCACATTGCAGGGAGCCACTTCTGGAGCGAAACGGGTGAATCCTCGAAGATGGTATTCAGCTTGACGGAGTATTGCCGTCCGCACTCCCGGCACTGCCAGCGCCGCTGATTCTTGAGCCAGTGCTGGCGATCCTTGGCTGCAAGGCAGGCGGGGCACTCAACGCCATTAGGCCAGCGCATGAAGGCTACGGTGTCGATACAGGTTTGCTCGTCAGAGAAGTATCTGATTGCATCTGCAAGGGTTTTGACTTCGTTTCTCATGGCAAAACCAGAATCGCATAAATTTCATCATTAGTCAAGTATATTATTACCGCGCCAAACCGCTGAAAACAAAAGAGTTCTTTGCAGAAATTGGAGAGGGGTACCCCTTTTTCCACAGGCAGAGGCCGAAAATGCACCGTTTAGAGTGCAAAAATCCCCGTTTTCCGGGCCCGCTGCACCAAATCTGGTGAAACCGGCCCGCAGGAAAACTGAAATTTTTGCATGAAATCGAAGCCCAACCCCGCAGTCTCGCAGACCCGTCCTTCGGTCCCTAAGCTTGCGGTTGTTCCGCTTCCATCTCTTTGAGCACCACGACAATGCCCAGCGCGATGAGCACGCTGATGAGCGCGAAGAGGAAGACGCTCGAGTAGCCGAAGAAGCCGATGATGGCGCCGGCGATAGGGCCGACGAGGAAGAAGGAGACGTCGGCAAAGGCGGTGTAGACGCCGAGCGCGGTGCCGCGATTGAACTCGGGAACGCGCTTGACCGCCTCCACACCGATGGCAGGAAAGACCAGCGAGAGGCCCAATCCGCCGATGGCCGCGCCGGCCATGGCCATCCAGGGCGCCACGGCCTGCCAGAGCAGAACCATGCCCACGGCTTCCGTCAATAGCGAAGCAATGGCCACCGGGAATCCGCCATAACGGCTGATGGTCTTGATGCAAAACACACGTACCACCACGAACCCGATGCCGAATGCGGTCAGGCACAGCGCCGCGCCGTTCCAGTGTCGATGATGGTAGAACAGCGTGACAAAGGTGGCGAGAACGCTGTAGCTGACGCCGCCCAGCGCCAGTCCCATGCCGTGCGGAGCCACGCGGCCCAGCACATGCGCAAAGGGAAGATGCTCGCCGGGCTCGACGGGAACAGGATCCTTGTGCCAGGCGATGGTAAAGCTGACGGCGCCAATCAGGATGGTGAGCACGCCGATGGAGGCCAGGCCCCATTGTTGGTCCAGGACTACGCCGAGCGGCGCAGCGAGCGCCATACCGCCGTAGGTGCTGATGCCGTTCATGCCGATGACACGTGCGGTATTCTCGTGGCCGGCGGCGGTGATGCCCCAGAGTGTGGATCCCGTCGAGCCCAGGCTTTCGCCCACGCCCAGCGCCAGACGGCTGGCGATGAGCACCGCAAAGCTGAGCCAGTGCACGTCGGAAAAGACGGCGGCGCCAACCAGGAGCGCGCCGCTGGCGGTACAGCAGGCCATGCCCCAGAGCACGGAGACCTTGGCGCCCATGTGGTCGGAGATGCGGCCCGCCCAGGGACGGCTGGCGAGAGTGGCGATGTACTGGATGCTGATGGCCAACCCGGCCAGCACCGCACTGTAGCCCATGCGCAGATGCACGAAGGGCGGCAGCACCGCGAGCGGCAACCCGATGGAGACGTAGCAGATGAACGTAAAGTAAACGTAACCTGCGATATGCCGCGTCTGGCTTTTGAGTTCATCCGGGGCGGGAACCGGGATGCGAGCAGTGGCGGAGGATGGCATCGCGTGGGCTGAATCTACGGATAAAAACCGTGTGATTTCAGTATATCGAAGATGCAGTTTAGCCGCGCCTGGAGCGGGATTTTGGCAGCGGGCGCACTCGGCGCGGTACAACCATGCAGGCTCTACTACCGGCCGGGCTTCATCGCCCACCGGATCCCGTTCCTGATGATCCCGTAGAGCAGGGGATTCGCGTAGTCTTCCTTGTTGTGGCCAAGCGCCATGTAGAACTCGCGCCCACCGTCGAATTCCTGGTACCACGCCAGCGGCAAATCGACGGGAAACTTGGCTGCATCGATCGTCATCGGTTCCAGCGTGGCAAGTTTTGTCCGGTCGGTTACCAAAACCGGATGGATACCCGGGTTCAGGTGGTCGAGGAAGTAGCACTCGTCGGTCCATGTAAACTGGGCGGGCACTCCTTTGACGGCGGCGAAACTTGGATCGACGACCCGAACGGCAAACGCCTGCTGGCGCGGATGAGCCGCGAATTTGCCACCCAGGACGGACCAGAAGTAAGGCCAATCGCGCTCGGATCCCGAGGCCGAGTGGATGCCAACGAATCCGCCACCGGCTTCGATGTAGCGCTTGAAGGCGTCGCGCTGGGCATCGTTGCTGAAGGCCTGGTTGTTGCTGTTGGCAAACACCAGGGCGGCGTACTGGCGCAGGTTGCCGTCCGTGAAGACGCCCGGGTTGTCTGAGGCATCAACGATGAATCCGGACTCTTGGCCCATCTTGCGGATCGCTGCCACGCTGTCGGCGATATTGTCGTGCACATAGCCCTTGCCGTCGGGCGTGTAGTTGCGGGTGTAGACAAGAATGCGGGGCTGCGGCGCGATTTGCGCCGCGAGGGACGAGAGCAGGCACGATGCCCCGGAGATGCAGATAACGAGGCCGACGATTTGCGAGAAGCGGAGAGAGAAGCGCATGCGTTCTCCTCAACAGAAACCGTTCCAAGGCTAAACTGTCAGTCCTGCTCCCGGCGAGTCGCTCCGCAACCAGAAATTCACTAGACTGGGACTATGGCGGGATTTCACATCGAGCATTTCGGATGCAGGGCGGCGCGCGCCGACGGCGAGGCCATGGCGGGAAATCTGCGCGCGTTAAGCGAGCTTGAGCCCATTGCCGCCGATGTGGTGATCGTGAACACGTGCAGCGTGACGGCGGAAGCCGATCGCGCCGCGCGCGCCTTCATCCGCCGCGCGCACCGCAAGAATCCCGCGGCGAAGATTGTGGTGACCGGCTGCTATGCGCAACGCGCACCCGAGGAGCTGGCCGCGATGCCGGGCGTGGCCGCGGTGGTGGGCAACAGCCACAAGGCGCTAGCGCCCGAAATCATCCTGGAATTGACGCGCGGCGCGGGGCGAGCGGCGAGCGAGCCACCGCGATTGGTGCCGGTGGCACAACTGCTTCGAGCGAGCGGGCCTTCCGCTCCCATCTGGGCCCCCATCTGGGCCGATGACCGCTTCGCCCACTCCTTTCTGGAGGACGTGCATTGGGGCGAGACGCAGCTGGCACCAGGCGCGCAGACACGGCCCAACCTGAAGATCGAGGAGGGTTGCGGCAACCGCTGCACGTTTTGCGTCATCCCTCAAACGCGCGGTCCGTCCAAGAGTCTGCCCCACGCAGTGGTCATGCGCCAGGTGGAGGGTTTTGTTGCCGCAGGCGGCAAGGAGCTGGTGCTCTCCGGCATCAACCTGGGGCGGTGGGGAAGGGACCTTGCAGATTCGGTGCGTGAAACGCTAGCGGGGCTGGTGCGAAAGATTTTGGAAGAGACGGAATTGCCGCGGCTGCGCCTGAGTTCGATAGAGCCGATGGATTGGGACGATGCATTGATCGCGGTGATGCGCGAATTTGGCGGCAGGCGGCTGGCGCGCCATGCGCACCTGCCGCTGCAATCGGGCTCGGATGCGGTTTTGCGGCGCATGCATCGCCGCTATCGCCCCTGGCACTATGCCGAGAAGGTTCGGGCGCTCGTGGGCGCAGCCGGGCCCGGCCTCACGCTGGGTGCCGACGTGATGGTGGGATTCCCGGGCGAGACGGACGGCGAATTCGAGGAGACTCTGGCTTTTATCCGCGCACTACCCTTCGGCTATCTGCACCTGTTTCCGTTTTCGGCGCGGCCGGGCACGCGCGCCTGGGCATTGCATCGAGCGGACCCTGTGGCCGCCGTGGCTGTGGAAGAACGCATGGCCGCGTTGCGAGCGCTTGCCGCCGAGAAAAGCGAAGCCCACCGGAGGTGGTTTGTGGGGCGGGAACTCGAAGCCATCACGCTGCACACGCCGGCGGCGCTCGCCCGAAGCGGATGCACGACTGCATTGACCGAGAACTTTCTGCCGGTCGAACTCGAGGGCCGTTTCACGGCGAACCAGTTGGTGCGGGTTCGGGTGACAGGGCTCAATGCGGGGGGTGAGATCACGGCCTCCGCGAGCGCATAAACCCTTTGTTCACGCACGCCGAGCCAATGCTATACTCAGTTTGCACTTGTGCCGTTGCGGCCCATGGGATGCCCTGTCCCGGCCCGCACGGCGCGCCATTCGGAGGAGCACCATCGCACTCGATAAACGATCGGCCAAGTCCTTTATCCGCATCAACGAGCGGATTCGCGCGCGCGAAGTCCGCGTCATCGACGAGAACGGCGAACAGCTAGGAATACTCCCTCCCTTCGAGGCTCTCCGGGTTGCCCGGGAACGCGGCCTTGACCTGGTTGAGGTGTCGCCCAACGCCGTGCCGCCTGTCTGCCGCATCCAGGATTACGGCCGCTACCTCTACGAGAAGGAAAAGAGCGAACGCGCCGCGCGCAAGCGCCAGAAGGTCATCACCATCAAGGAAGTCAAGTTCTCCGTCACGGTGGACGAGCACGACTACCAGACCAAGAAGAACCAGGCGGTCCGCTTCCTGGGCGATGGCGACAAGGTGAAGGCGAGCCTGCGCTTCCGCGGCCGCCAGATGGCGCACCGCGAGCTCGGCTACAAGATCATCAACCGGCTCATTCAGGACATTGGCGATGCCGGCGTGGTGGAGTTCATGCCGCGCATGGAAGGCACCATCCTGCACGCCATTCTTGCCCCGGCTCGCAAGGATGCGCCGAAAGCGAAGCCCACCCCCACGGCGCAGGCGTAACAGCCTGTCATGCAGGTGCGATTCTCAAAACCTATCGAACAAATACGCGGGTAGGCGGCTTTGCTCCGTGCTGTCCTATCCTTTCGCCTAATAGCCGGCGAAAGGATGGGGCACGGGAGGTTTATGGCCGGCCGCTCCGTGCTTGATAGCACGATTTTTAAAATGGTAATATTAGTCCATTCGTAGCCTCACCCATTCCGGTTCGGCCCTTGACCGGGAATGCGACGATTCCCGCGCGACGGGCGTCCTCAGGCACCTATTCGACGACGCTCCCGCCAACCTGCGCGGCAAAGTCATCGGCATCTACGGAATTCTGTTCGCGTTCAACGCGGCTGCCTGGCTGTGGGCGATCGTGGCGTTTCGCCATTATCCGCTGTTGCTGGGCACGGCACTACTCGCCTACAGCTTCGGCCTACGCCACGCGGTCGACGCCGATCATATTGCGGCCATCGACAACGTGACACGCAAGCTGATGCAGGAAGGCAAGCGCCCGGTGGCAATCGGCTTCATGTTCTCGCTGGGCCACTCCACCATCGTGGTGCTGGGCTCGGCAGCCATTGCCGCCACCGCTCTTGCCCTGCAGCACCGCATGGACGGGGCGCGCATGGTGGGCGGTGTGATCGGCACCCTGGTCTCAGCGCTTTTCCTGTTCGGCATCGCCGCGGTCAACATTGTGGTGCTGAGCTCCATTTATCGCGCCTTCGTGCGCGTGCGCAATGGCGCTCCTTATGTCGATGAGGATTTCGACATGCTGCTGGCCAGTCGCGGGTTCCTCTCGCGGCTGTTCCGGCCCATGTTCGCCATGATCCGGCGCAGTTGGCACATGTATCCGCTGGGCGTGCTCTTCGGGTTGGGCTTCGATACCGCGACCGAGATCGGGCTGCTCGGCATCTCCGCGGCTGAAGCCTCAAAGGGACTGCCGCTGTGGTCGATCATGGCCTTCCCGGCGCTGTTTGCCGCGGGCATGTCGTTGATCGACACCACCGACAACATTCTCATGCTGGGAGCTTACGGCTGGGCGTTCATAAAGCCCGTACGCAAGCTTTACTACAACATGACGATCACCTTTGTTTCGGTGGTGGTGGCGCTGGTGGTGGGCGGCATCGAGGCTCTCGGCCTGCTCGCGGGACAGTTCCACTGGAACGGCCTGTTCTGGGATGCGGTGCTGAAGCTCAACGGCAACTTCGGCGCCCTGGGCTACTTCATCATCGGGATCTTTGCGCTGAGCTGGATCCTCTCCATCGCCATCTATAAATGGCGGCGCTTCGACGAGCTCGAATTCGGCGACTGAGCGGTTCCACAATTGCCCTACTTCGGAGCAACGACGGTCAAGTGGGTTTTTCCTTAAGAAAAACCCACCCTCTGCAACATCCAGAAATGGCACAAGAATTGTGGAACCGCTCTGAGCGGGCGCGCGAACGCGGCTGGATGGAATCAGAGCTGGCCGTGGCTGCCGTCGCACATGCACGGATTGGCGGTGTGCTTGCATCCGCAAAAATAGACGGTCTTGGATTCGGTGGCCTCGTATTTCATGGGCGTGAATCCGGTTCCCTTGTGGCTTCCGTCGCAAAACGGCTGGTTGGCGCTGCGTCCGCAAGCGCACCAGAAATAGGTTTTGGCCGCTTCTACGGCGACGGGATATGGGCCTTTCTGGGCAATGACAGGATCCGGCATGATGAAGGGTCCTCGCGCGGGGATGAAAGTTCCTGAGCAGAAATATAGTCGATACGGCTTAGTTTTTGGCGCGCAAGCTTGATGCGCGGACCACGAGATGCGGAGCGACGAGCGCGCTTTTGTGAGGCACCGGCGTTTTGCTCTCTGCCATCTTCAACGCCTGCGTGGCCGCAATCTTGCCAATGATCTTGCTGTTCTGGTCCACCGAGGTCAGCGGCACACGGAGGAAATCCGAATAGGATAGATTCCCGCATCCCACGACCGCGACGTCCTCAGGAACACGCAATCCCGCATCGAAGATGGCGCGCATCGTGCCCAGCGCGACCGGATCGTTGAAGCAGAAGATGCCGTCCGGATGCGGCTTGTGCGCCAGCAATTTCACCGTGGCCGCATAGCCCGCCTTATCGCCCACATGGTCGCCGGAAGGCCCGATAGAAACAACGTGCCCGGCCAGCGGCGCCATCTGGTGCGATGCCAAAGCCTGCTTGTAACCGTCCAGACGCCCGATGGCCGTGCTGATCTCAGGTCCGCGGATGTGCGCTATGCGCCGGCAACCCTGTTCGATCAGATGCGTGGTGGCCAGCACGCCGACTGCCGTATCGTCCACGCCGACGAAGTTCGATTCGAAGCCGGGGAACTGCCGGTCCAGCAAAATGTAAGGGACCTTTCGCTCTTCGATGTGCTGGAAACTCTCCACCGTCCACTGCGAGGAGGCGATCAGCATCACGTCCACGCGCCGCGCCAGCAACTGCGCAATCTCTTCCTGCTCCAGAGCCGGGTCTTCGTCGGACGAGGAGATGAAGAGACTGTATCCCTTGCGCCGCACCTCAACCGAGATACCTTTCGCGATTTGCGCAAAGAAAGGATGAAGCAGGTCGGGCACGACGAGGCCGATGGTCCAGCTGCGGCCGGTGATGAGCGAGCGGGCGGCGAAGTTGGGCTGGTAGTTCAGCTCCTTCATCCGCTTCAGCACACGCTTGCGCGTTTGCTCGCCGATGTCGGGATGGTTGCGCAGGACTTTGGAGACGGTAACGACCGACAGACCCAAATCCTGCGCTATATCCTTCAACCGCGCAACCATGCTTCGAGCGCCTCCGCGCCGCGTTCCATTTCCAAAGGAAAAGAAGATGCCGAATAAACTCAGTGTACACAACGATCCTGGCGTGAAGAGGCGGCGCAGATGAAAGCAGCCATTGGATCTTAGGCGTCACCAGCCACGCGCAAGCGGAACTTGACAGGGGCATTGTACGACTTCTACCTTTCCAGACTGCAATTTATTTCATTACCAAATTGCGACGCTAATCCGTGTCTCCCGGAGGCAATCTCGTGCAAGTGAAGAGAATTCTGCTCGTTAGCTGCTTGCTTTCTGCTTTGGGTCTGCATGCCCAGGCGCCAGCCGCACCTGCTGCGCAAGCGCCCGCGGCTCCGCCCACGCCGGCAGCGCCTCAGGCCCCTGGAGCGCCGCGCGCTCCGCAGCCGCCGCCAGCCGTTGTGGCAGGGATTCCCGTGAACTACGACGAGGCGAAGGTGGGCGAGTACACATTGATCGACCCGCTGACGCTGAACAACGGCAAGCGCGTGAAAGATGCGAAGACGTGGTGGACGAAGCGCCGGCCGGAGATTGAGGCAATCTTTGAGACCGAGCAGTACGGGCGCGATCCGGGACGGCCCGCGGAGGAAAGCTTCGATGTGACCGACAAGGGCACGCCGGCGCTCAACGGCAAAGCGATTCGCAAGCAGGTGACGATTTCGTTTTCTCGGGATCCATCGTGGCCGAAGATCCACCTGCTGATTTACCTGCCGGCCGCGGCGCACAAGCCGGCGCCGATGTTCTTCACCATCAACTTTGGCGCGGTGCAGAGTGCGGTGGATGATCCCGGCATCACGCCGGAGGAGGTGTGGGATCCGCGGACAAATAAGAAGATGCTGCCGCCGGGCCGCGGATTTGGGCGCATCAACGCAGAACCGCTGCTCGACGCAGGATTCGGCGTTGCCACCTATTATTACGGCGACGTGGATCCGGATTTTCTCGCCGGGTTCCCTAATGGGATTCGCGCGAAATATCTGAAGCCGGGGCAGACCGAGCGCGCGCCCGACGACTGGGGCGCGATTGCCGCGTGGGCGTGGGGCATGAGCCGCGTGCAGGATTATTTCGAAACCGACACGGCGATCGACGCCAGGCGCGTGGCCATTCACGGCGTGTCGCGGCTGGGCAAGACGGTGATGTGGGCCGGGGCGCACGATCAGCGCTTTGCGTTGGTGATTGCCAGCTGCTCAGGCGAGGGCGGCGCGGCGCTGAGCCATCGCGACTACGGAGAGACCATCGCGCATCTGACGGCGCCGACGCGCTATCCGTATCAGTTTGCGGCGAACTACGCGAAGTGGGGAGGCTTTCCTGACAAGGCGCCCATGGACGCGCACATGCTGATCGCGCTGATTGCCCCGCGCCCGCTGCTGCTGCAAACCGGCAACACCGATTATTGGTCCGATCCCAAGGGCGAGTTCCTAGCTGCGGTCGCGGCAGGGCCGGTGTACAAATTGCTGGGCAAAGACCCGCTCGACACCGATGTGTGGCCCGCGGCGAACACGCCTATTCTGCACGACCTGGGCTATTACATGCATGACGGCGGCCACGGGATGGTGCCCACTGACTGGGACATTTACATCCAGTTCATGAAGATGCACTTACATCCGGAGCCGTAGCGTTCTTCCGCGGGACGCCGCGCAAGTTCGCACGGAAACAAAGGGAGGGAAGCGATGCGCAAGGTGGGAAGAGCAGCATGCGCACTTTCTGCCGTGCTCACGCTGGGATGCGCGGGCATGATCTTTGCGCAAAGCGCGCCGGATGCGCTCGAGCAGGGATTTCGCACTCCGCCGGACAGCGCCAAGCCGCGCACGTGGTGGCACTGGACCAACGGCAATGTGAGCGAAGAGGGGATCACCAAGGATCTGGAGTGGATGAAGCGCGTGGGCATCGCGGGATTCCAGCTCTCGGATGTGGCGGCGGGCAGCGGCCAGGTGGTGGACAAGAAGATCAACTTCGGCACGCCGGAGTGGTACCATGCGGTGCGCCATGCGGCCGAAGAGGCGCAGCGGCTGAATCTCGAAATGTCGATCTTCAGTTCGCCCGGCTGGAGCGAGGCCGGAGGCCCGTGGGTCAGGCCCGAACAGGCGATGAAAAAACTGGTGTGGAGCGAGACGCGCGTGGAGGGCCCGCGAACGTTCGACGCGAAACTGCCGGAGCCGCCTTCGAATGAAGGGCCGGTACGCGACTTGAGCGCCGGGGCGCGGCCGGATGCGCCGAAGTTTTATCGCGACAGTGAGGTGATTGCCTATCGCACGCCGGCCGACGCGCGCGACATGACCGCGTTGCATCCCAAAGCAACCACCAACAATGGGCCGATTGACGCGACGCCGCTTCTCGACGACAGCCTGAACACTTCCATCAATATCGCAGCGCCCAAGAACGGCGGACCGGCGTGGCTGCAGTATGAGTTCGATCAGCCGTTCACGGCGCGCGCGTTGTCGCTGGGTTGCCGCAGCAGGATTCCCTTGGGCCGCATTTTGGCCAGCGATGACGGTGTGCATTTCCGAACGATCGCGGTGATGCCCGGTCCGCAAGGTTACCACGGAGCGGCGATCCGGACATTCGCCTTTCCGGCCGAGACGGCAAAGTTCTTCCGCATCGAACTGGATGGCGCCGGGTTGTTGCCCGCGGCAGTGATTCACGGCGGGACGGCAATTCCCGCGCCGCAATACACGCTGACCGAGGCGATTTTCTATTCGGATGCCCGCGTGAATCGCTGGGAGGACAAGGGAGCTTTCGGCAGTTTGATGGATCGTTACGACGCGGTGCCCACGCCTTATGCGCCGGAATCCGCCGTCATTGACATCAAGACCGTTGTCGACCTGTCCAGCGATCTCGATCAAGACGGCACGCTGCATTGGGAGGTTCCGGATGGGAACTGGACAATTTTGCGCATGGGTTATTCACTGACGGGCGCGATGAACCGCCCGGCGACTGCGGCGGGAAGCGGCTACGAAGTGGACAAGCTGAACGCGAAGTACGTCGCGCAATACTTTCACGGGTACATGGACCCGATCCACCAGGCGCTCGGCGATCTAACCGGAACGGCGCTGCAATCCATGACGATGGACAGTTGGGAAGCGGGGATGCAGAACTGGACCGATGACATGATCAGCCAGTTCATGGAGCGGCGCGGCTACAATCCCACGAGTTGGCTTCCTGTTTTGGCTGGGCGGGTTGTGGTGGGTGGGCCGGCGGCCGACCGGTTCCTCTGGGACTTTCGGCGCACCCTGGCTGACATGTTTGCCGACAACTACTACGGAACCATGGAGAGCGAACTACGCAAGCTCAACATGGGTAGTTATGCCGAGGCCTCCGGCGTGGCGCTGGAGATTCCAGAAGACACGCTGCTCAACAAAAGATCCATCGATGTGCCGATGGGCGAGTTCTGGGTGCACGCGCTGCATCCGGAGTCGATGTATCTGGTGGATGTGCGCGGCGCGGCCTCGGCGGCGCACGTGTACGGCAAGCCGATTGTGGCGACGGAGTCGTTTACCGGCGGCGGATACGAAGCACCGTACACGCTCAAGAAGATCGCCGATTTCTGGTTTACGCAGGGCGTGAACCGCCTGGTGTTTCACACCTCGGCCGAGCAGCCGCTCGATACCAAGCCCGGCAACACGATGGTCGGTACGCACATCAATCGAAATATCACGTGGGCTGAGCAGGCCGCACCGGTGATGACATACTTTGCGCGCGTGAGCTACATGCTGCAACAGGGAAGCCCGGTCGCCGACCTCGCGTATCTGCTTCCAGAGGGCGCGCCGTCGACGATGCCGTTCTGGGGTGCGGGCCTGGTTCCTGCGCCACCCGCCGGGTACGATTACGACTATCTGAATACCGACATTCTGCTCCACCACACAACCGTCGCCGCAGACGGGCGCATCCATGTAGATGGAAGCAGCGCCATGCCGGAAGGCATGAGCTACCGTGTGCTCGTGCTGCCGCCGACGGGGGAGATGCCCCCGGATGTCTTGAGCAAACTGCACTCTCTGGTTGCCGATGGAGCGACGATCCTCGGTCCGCGGCCGACGAACTCGGCCAGTATGGAGTTCGACTCGGTCGATTACGCAGCGCTTGTGGCCGATCTCTGGGGTGACATGGATGGCGTTACCAATATCCAGCACGGATTCGGCAAGGGCATGACGTATTGGGGGCTGACGCCTGACGAGGTGCTCAACCGCCTCAACGATGCGCCGGATTTTGCCTCGAGTGGGAGCCTGGAAAGCCCGCCGGCGTGGGTGCACCGGCACACGGCAGACGCGGACATTTATTTTGTGGTGAACCAGGCGGATGCGCCGGAGCATATCGATGTACGGCTGCGCGCTACCGGAAAAGACGCTCAAATCTGGCGGCCGATGGATGGCGCGATCGACGACGTGGGAGGAAGCGCCGCGGGAGCGACTACGCGGCTGCCGGACCGCGGCGGCAACCGGCAACCGGGCATCGAGCCGGCGGCTTACGTGGACCAGCCCGGATTCACCACGGTTTCGCTGGACCTCGCCGAACGGGAGTCGCTTTTTGTGATTCTGCGCGATGCTGCGCCGGCGCAGGCTGCGGCAGCGGCGCCAAAGAGCGAAACCACGCTGGCCATAATCGGGGGGCCATGGACGGTGACATTTCCACCGAACTCGGGCGCTCCGGCCAGCGTGCAGATGCCCGATCTTGTTTCCTGGACGGCGAGTTCCGACCCCGGGGTGAAGTATTTTTCGGGGACTGCGACATATAGCAAGAGGATTCGTGCAGCCCGCTCATGGTTCCATCCGGGACAGCAGGTTTTTCTGGTTCTGGACAAGGTCCGCGATATTGCCGAGGTCAGCGTAAACGGGAAGCCGGTGGGCCTGGTGTGGGCGCCGCCGTATCGATTGAATGTGACGGCTGAATTGAAGCACGGCACGAACGAACTCGAGATCAAGGTCACGAATGAGTGGACCAACCGGATCGTGGGAGACCGGCTGGCGCCGCCGGAAAAACGTGTTTTGTCCCAGGCGGGAACCGCCCCGCGAGGGGATGGCGCGTTCTTCGGGCCCAGGGAGCCTGCGGGATCCGGGCTCATAGGCAGCGTGAAGCTGGTGGCGGAACGCGCGCGGCAGGACTAAGACCGGGCAAGCGGCAAGGTGGTTTCCAAATCGGGCAGAAAGGCTCGAAAGTAAGCATGCAATCGCTGTCATTCGTAAAGTTGGGGAGTGTGGGGAAACCCGAATTCTCGGTTGACTCCGAGAGGGGGGCTGATATAGTTGAATCACTGGTTTGCGTCGAATCACGTGAAAAGAATTCATTAAAGGTCGGTGAAAGCACTTCCTTTCATGCCTGGTAGAAGTCGATCCTCACAGGCAGTTTCACTTGCTTTCAGCTTCGGACCCCGCGGCTCATGTGCTGCGCGATTTTTGTCCTGCTGGATTAGGCTGTGGAAAAAACCTCACCCAAGTGAGGATAGCGAAGCTATGCAACAAATCGGACATCCGCCGGTTCGTACTGCGCACCATTCCATCGCGGGCCTCCTGTCCGGTGGAGCGCAGCCGCCCCGGTGGTTTGCACTGTACACGGCATCGCGGCATGAAAAACGCGTTGCCCAGCATTTGAGCCAACGAGAGATCGAGTTCTACCTTCCGCTCTACAAGTCAGAACGCAAGTGGAGCGATGGATCGCGGGTGACGCTGGACCTGCCGCTCTTCCCCGGTTACCTCTTCATCCATATTCAACGCAGTGAGCGTAGCCGTGTGCTGGGTGTGCCCGGCGCGCTTGCAGTGGTGGGGGGAACGGGCGGTGAGCCAGCCTGGTTGCCCGACGCCACGATTGATGCGCTGCGGTCGGGGCTGGAAACGCGGCCGGCGCGGCCGCATCCTCTCCTGACGGTTGGCCAGCGCGTGCGCATCCGCTCCGGCGCATTAGCAGGTTTTGAAGGCATTGTGATGCGCAACAAGAACAGCTTCCGCGTGGTTCTGACCGTGGAACACATCATGCAAAGCTACGCCGTGGAAGTGGCCCTTGAAGATCTGGAGCCGCTGACGTCCGGTGAACTGTCCTGTGCCGGCAGCCTGCAATAGCGGGACTGGCCTGGCGAGCGTAACGTAGCCTGGATTCCGCAAGAGCAGTGCTTCCCAGGTAGGGGCATCGCAGGCAAATTCGTTCATGCTTCTGCCAACTCCGCATCCAGCGCTGGCCTCGCTTCGATTGAGGCGCATGCAGAAGAACCGCACCAGCAACCCCTCCCCTGAGCCGTTTTCCACGGCTCCACTTTCCCTGGCTTCTCCTCCTGAAAATCAATCTTCCAAGGCTGCAACCGTTCGCCTGCAGCCGCGCAACTGAGATTCCCATGTCAAAAACTCAAAACCCCGGAAAAGGCGAAGCCGAAGCGCGCATTCTGTCGAGCGCAGCGGGAATGTTTGCGAACTTTGGCTATAACGGCGTAAGTACGCGCGACATTGCCAGCGGTGCGGGAGTCAACGAGGTAACGATTTACCGGCACTTTCCGCGCAAACGTGACCTGTATGTCGCCGTGCTCGATGCAGAACTGCAACAAGTGAAGCTGCGCGGCGATTTGCTGGCCCGCATCGCCGAAGCGCAGGACGCGAAGATGGCGGTGGCGCGCACCTTTGAGTTGATTGCGGCGACGCTATCGAACCGGCAGGATCTGTTGCGCCTGATGCAATACTGCTCTCTCGAAATGGGCGACGATATCGATCCACTGCTGCGCCGGCATCTGGGCGAGCTGGTGGAGGTGATTGCGCGTTACCTGGAACCCTGGGTTAGCAAGGGTGAATTGCGCTGCCCGAGCGCCAAGACGCTTGTGCTTTCGCTGATTGCCATCATTCTCAGCCACCGCTCCCTGCATCGGCTATTCGCCGGCGACGGTTCGAGCCCAGAAGCGCTCTTCAAGGCCTACGCGGAGCTTTCGGCGTCCGAATAGGCAATTCTTTTTCCTCCACGGCCGCTCATGCACATACTGCACGTAATCGACAGTTTTTCTTCTGCGACCGGCGGCCCGCCGGAGGCGGTGCGGCAACTCATCAAGGCCACGCGCGCCACCGGCACGGACGTTGAGGTGGTTTGCCTCGATCATCCGGAGGCGGAATTTCTCGGCGATCTTGGCTGCCCTGTGCATGCTCTCGATCAGTCCTTTCTGGGCAGATATGCATTTTCGCCGCGCCTGTGGCGCTGGCTGCGGGCAAACGCCGGACGCTTTGACGGCATGATCATGAACGGGGTATGGACCTTTCCGGGCTTTGCCCTTCGTGTCGCGGCACATCGCGCGCGCCGGCCGTATGGAATCTACGTTCACGGCGCGCTCGATCCCTGGTTCAACCGCAGGTACCGGCTCAAGCACCTGAAAAAGCTTTTCTACTGGCCTTTGCAATATATGGTTCTGCGCGACGCCGCGGCAGTCTTTTTCACCACCAAAACGGAGCGCGATCTGGCAAAAACGAGTTTCAGGCCCAACCATTGGAAGAGCGTGGTCGCTCCTCTGGGAATCGTGGAGGATGAACATGCCGTGCAGGATCCCGCCAGAGAAGTCGAGGCGTTCTATCGCGCGTTACCGGAGTTGCGCGGCCGGCGCTTTTTGCTGTTTCTGGCGCGCATTCACGAGAAGAAGGGCTGCGATTTGTTAATTGAGGCGTTCGCGCGGGTAGCAGACATGGCCCCTGACACGCATCTTGTCATGGCCGGTCCGGACCAGGTGGGAATACAGGCGAAGCTCGAAAGCAGAGCGAAACAGCTGTGCATCGCCGCCCGGGTGCACTGGCCCGGCATGATTGGCGGTGAGGTAAAATGGGGCGCGCTGCGGGCGTGCGATGCTTTGATCCTGCCATCGCACCAGGAAAATTTCGGGGTTTCCGTGGCCGAGGCACTTTCGGCCGGACGGCCGGTGCTTCTCGGCTACCCCGTCAACATCTGGCCAGAGATTGAAAACGACGGGGTGGGCATGGCCGATGACGACACGCTCGAAGGCACAGTGCGGCTGTTGCAGCGCTGGTTCAGTTTACCCGCGGCGGAACAAGCCGCGATGGCGGCCCGTGCGCAACCGTGTTTTGCCGCGCGCTTTTCCATGGAGCGGACAGCGGCGGCGATCAATGAAGTATTCGGTTCTGTGAAGGATGAAAATGCGTAGTGGAGAGCCGGCCTGAGGCCGACATTGCTTCAGACGGCCTGAGTGGCAATCGGGCGGCATTCCATCGCCGCGTAACCTGCTATCTTAAGTTGCTGATTGGTTAGGAGTTTCCATGTCCCTTGAACCTCAGGCGGGGGCCCAAACGGGCCAGCCAGTCGAAAACCAGACGACTATCATCTCGCAAGGCGAGCGCTCTCTTATGGATTTATGGCGTGTGCTCATGAAGCAGCGCCTCACCATTCTGGCGGTGACGCTTCTCTCGCTGGCCGTGGCAGCCTGGCAAGCGTTTCGCACGCCGCCGGTCTACGAAACGGTTTCGCGCATCGAAATCAAGCCGAATCAGGCGGCCAACGGGGAAATGGCACTGATGGGAGAGGATGATCCCGCCGCGCTGCAGACCGAGGTGCAGGTGATCCAGAGCGACACCGTACTCTTTCAGGCGGCACAGAGTATCAATCTTGTCAGCCTGGTGCGCCAGAATAACGGGAAAAATGGGGCTGGACAATCGGAGTCTTCTGCGCCCATCACGCCCCGGGAGCGCCGCAGAATGATCGAAATCATGAAGGGAGGACTGTCCATCACCATCCTCCCCGGTACGCGGATCATCGAGATTCACTATCGCGGAACCGACCCCAGGCGTGCCGCGGAGATCGTGAACGGGCTGGTCGATACCTATTCCGACCAGGGTCTCAGGGTGAGTTTTGAGCGCACGGCGCACGTCTCCGACTGGCTGGAAAAACAGCTGGACGCTTTGAAGCAGGATGCGGCGGACTCGCAGCGCCAGCTGGCCGATTATCAGAAGGCGCACAACATTGTGGGTGCGGACGAGAACTCGAATCTCACATTGCAAACACTGGAGCACATCAGCGGCGATCTGGACGACGCCGAGGCGGACCGGATCATGAAGGAATCGCGCATGCACGACTTCAATGCCATGAATCCCGACATGGAAGCCCTGATGGGCGACGATCCGACGATCGCAACGCTTTCCACGCAGCTGACCAACCTGCAGACGCAGCGCGCGCAACTGGCGACGAAGCTCGGTTCCAAGCACCCCGCGATGCAGGAGATCGAACTTGAGATCAAAAAGGTCCAGTCGCAGATTGACAAGGAAGCCGATCTGGCGCGCAAGCAGGTGCAGGACGAATACACCGCCGCGGTGCAACTGGAAAATGCGTTGCGCGACCGGCTTGCGGCGCAGGAAGATGAGGCCTACAAACTCAACGAGGATGTGGCGCAGTACACGATGCTCCGCCACGAGGCCGAACTGACCCGCAACCTCTACGACACTTTGCAGTCGAACCTCAAGGAGGCGACCATCAGCGCGGGAATGTCCGCGGCCAACATCACAGTGGTTGACCGCGCCGATGTTCCACTTTCTCCGGTGGCGCCGAAGAAGAAAACGATCCTGTTGCTGGGACTGGTTGGCGGCCTTGTGATCGGATGCGTGCTCGCCTTCGTGATTGAATCGATCGACGACAAGCTGCGCACATCGGAGGAGGTCGAGCACGCGTCGATGCTGCCAAGCCTGGCGGCGATTCCGCATATGTCTTCCGGACCGGCATGGAAAAAGGGCGAAGGCAAGGAGGAGGCGGCTCCGGGAGTCGTGGCACAGCAGCGGTTGATCACCTTGTGGGACCCGAAGTCGAGCGGCGCGGAGGCCTACCGGAGCATGCGCAGCGCTTTGTTACTCTCCTCGATTGACAACCCGCCGCGCGTCATCGTCATCACCAGTTCATTCCCGGAGGAAGGCAAGACCACCACGGCGCTGAATCTTGCGATTGTTCTTGCGCAAAGAGAAGAGCGCGTTCTGCTGGTGGACGCCGATCTGCGCAGAGGGAGCCTGTATCGCGTATTTGGGATCCCGAACCAGAGCTTCGGCCTGTCGACCGTGCTCACGCAACCAGGAACGTACCGGGACTTGCCGGCTCCACTGCCGGAATTGCCGACTCTGCACGTTCTGCCGACCGGTCCGCGGCCGCCGAACCCGGCAGAAATGCTTTCCTCCAATCGCATGGAGGGGCAGTTGCGGCAGTGGAAACAGCAGTTCGACAGGATCGTGATTGACACGGCGCCTTTGCTTGCGGTTTCGGATACGCAGGCCCTGGCCGTGCGCGCCGATGCGGTGGTGCTGGTGGTGCGCGCCGGCATGACGCGTAAACGCGCCCTGATCCAAGCGCGCGATCTGCTGTGGCGCGTGAACGCTCCCGTAGCCGGCGTCGTTGTCAACGATGTTGATCTCCGCCTGGAGAACTTCTACACGTACCGCTACGGCAAATATGCCAAGGATTATTGGTACGGTTATCGACAAAGCGTAACGTCTTCGAGCCGAGCCTACGGATATGAAGATGAGGAGAAGGGGGAATAATATGGCGAAGGCACTGGCGCGCGCGATGACGTTCTGGTTTCTCTTGTGCGCACAAACCATGGCGGGGATGGCTCAGCAATCGGGCGCTGCAGCGCCAAACCCCGTGCCGCCCCTGAGGATCGGCTCCGGAGACTTGATTGAAGTCTCCATGTTCGAGAATCCGGACCTGTCTGGCCGCTATCGCGTCGATGAGATGGGTGATATCACGATTCCCCTGATCGGCCGTGTCCACGTGGCAGGTATGACAGCGGATGAGGCGGCGGCGACGATTGAAAAGTTCTACGTTGAAGGGGAGATTCTGCTGCCCGCCAATTCTCACGCCACGGTTTTCATCGCCGAGTATGCAACGCAGGGTATCACCATCAACGGAGAAGTCAAGGCGCCTGGAGTGTATCCCGCTCTGGGAGTTCACAAGCTGAACGATCTCATCGCCGCCGCCGGCGGCATCACGCAGCTCGCAGCATCGCATGTCGTCATTACGCACAAGGACGATCCCGGAAATCCCACGACAGTGGAATACAACCCCGAGGCACTCAAGCCGATCATTCCCGACGTCCAGATATTCCCAGGTGATTCGATTCTGGTCCCGAGGGCCGGTGTTATCTATGTCGCAGGCAATGTCTCCAAACCCGGAGCCTATGTGCTGGATGGCCGGCGCACTCTGACGGTTGAGGAGGCGATGGCGCTTGCCGGCGGCGGCGGGAAAGCATCCGCATTGAAGCGCGTGCAGCTGGTACGAACCATGGATGACGGCAGGAAAGAAGCGATTACGATACCCGTGAATTTGATTTTCAAGGGCCGGGCTCCCGATGTGGCTTTGATGGACGGCGATATCTTATATGTACCCACGAGCAACGGCAGGCTCATCACCGAACAGGCCATTACCTCTGCGCTTGGCATCGGTACCAGCGTCATCGTTTACAGAACTGCTTCAGGCCAGTAACTGCACAGGAATGCGAGCAACCGCCGATCGGTCGTGTGCGGGCGGAGGCTCGTTGCAGGGATGAACAAGCCTCAAGGCCGGGGCTGCAGGCCGGAGTTTCTCCGCGAGCGCGCCGGCAGAGTTCGATATGAAGATGCCCGGAAATCGCCAGATCATTCAGGTTGTTCCGCGGCTCCAGCCCACGCGGTGCGGGGTCAGCGATCATGCCATCGCCCTTGCCTCGGAGCTGAGAACAAGATATGGGATCGATACTGCATTTGTTGTCCTGAACTCGGCTGAACGAAGCGATGTGCCGTATTCCGTCATTCACTGCTCACCGGATCGATTACTGAATGCCTGCATTTCGTTAAGCAAGAATCAAGCGGCGGCGATTCTGGTTCACTTGAGCGGCTACGGGTATTCTGCCGACGGGGCGCCCACCCTTCTTGCTGAGGCGCTGCGAAGCGTGAGAGCAGACGGACGCTTTCGTGTTGCCGTCTTCTTTCACGAACTGTTTGCGACGGGAATGCCATGGAAGTCCGCCTTCTGGTACTCGCGACGGCAAAAGAGAGCGGTGCGTAGGATTGCCGAGGCGTGCGATCTGCTTGTTACCAACACCCGCAGATATGTGGACTGGCTGAATCGGGAAATCGTGCGGCCATCCGCTTCGCCCATTCAATATATGCCGGTGTTCTCCCAGGTGGGAGAGGCGCAACAGCATATTTCCCTGGCTGATCGTGACCCGGTGATGACGGTCTTTGGTCTGGGCGGAACGAGGCAGAACGCCTATCACGAGCTGTCCGCGCTCGGAACCATGCTGCAGCAGTTCGGGATTCAGGAGATTCTGGACATCGGCCCTGAGTTTGAGGCTCCCGGCGAACTGCACGGGATTCCAGTGAGGCGCATGGGGGTTCTAGCCGCGACGGAAATCGCCAGGCAGTTCTCCCGATCGACCTTCGGTTTTCTCTCGTATCCTCACACGCGTCTGGCAAAATCCGGGGTGTTCGCCGGCTACTGCGCCCATGGCGTCATCCCCGTGATTGCACGACATTTTACGGGGCAAGTCGACGGTTTGGAGGACGGAGTTCATGTGTTGAGCCCGCGCACCGCGACAGCGGCGCAGGCATCTGCATTGGAATCATGCTCCATCGCTGCCTGGCGCTGGTACTCAGGGCACCGGTTGCACGATCACGCAGCCCTCTACGCGCGCTGGATGGATGAATCGACGGATGGGATGGAAGCGGCGCCCGAGAGCGCAGGCCGAAAAAATGAATAAGCCTCGCGTCCTGATCTCTCACCCGACGGGCAACCAGAACGTCCGGAATGCTCTCGCAAGCCTTGCTGAACGGGGAATGCTGGCGGAGTTCTGGACGACCATTGCCTGGGATGCGCAGTCTCGCTGGAACCGGCTGCTGCCGGCGGGGATGCGGACGCTGCTGGAGCGGCGCACGTATCCGGAGGCACCCAGAGAGCGCATAAAGTGCGTTCCCTCAAGGGAGATGGTTCGTTTGGGCGCCAAACCGACGTTCCTGAACGACCTTCTGACCTCCGGAGAGCGGCCCTTTTCGATCATTGGCGTCTACCGGCACTTCGACGGCAAGGTGGCGCGCTGCGTTCGCAGCCTGCGTCCCGACGTTGTGTATGCCTATGAAGGGGGTGCACGCGAGACCTTCCGCGAAGCCAAGCGGTTGGGCATCAAGACAATTTACGAGCTGACAAGCAGCTATTGGTACTGGGTGCGCAACCTGCTCACGCAGGAAGCCGAGCGCAGCCCTGAGTTCGCCGGGCTTCTTCCCAATCTCTTGGATTCCACAAGGCATCTGGAGTGGAAGGACGAAGAGCTTGCCCTGGCAGACTACATTTTTGTAGCCAGCGAACACGTGCGGCGGACTCTGGCGGGCGCAGTCGCCCAGGAAAAAATTCGCGTGGTGCCCTACGGAGCACCGGCGATCCGGCGGCGGGAGCAGACGGTGACCGATGCCGCGCGGCCGCTGCGAGTCTTGTTTGTCGGCGGGTTGGTCCAGCACAAGGGAATCGGCTACCTGCTGCATGCTGTCGATCGCCTTGGTCCAGAGGTTCACCTTACGCTTGTGGGAAGACGATTCCAGGCCAATGCTCGCGTGGATGAAGCCTGTAGCCGATGGCGCTGGTTCGAGACCCTGCCGCACCCCCGGGTGATGGAGGTCATGATGGAATCGGACGTGCTGGTGCTGCCCTCGCTCGGCGAAGGATTTGGACTAGTGGTCACCGAAGCACTGGCCTGCGGGCTCCCGGTCATCGTGACGCCGAACGTGGGCGCCAGCGATCTGGTTCACGACGGACAAGAAGGTTTTGTGGTGCCTGTCGGTTCCGCAGACCTGATTGCCGAGCGGTTGCACACGCTCCACGGCGACCGGGAACTGCTGGTTGCGATGTCGCGCAAGGCGCAGGCAAGCGCAGCACAAGCGTCGTGGGAGAGTTATCGCAGCAATTTTGCAAAGACTTTGGAGGCTATTGCCACGTGCCAGTGAGAAGGCCAATTCCGGCAAGACCGCGCAGCAAAATGCCGGTGCTGAAGAAGCTCTTCTGGGTGTATTTTCTGCTGCTGATCTTCGAAGGCGCGCTGCGCAAATGGGTGCTGCCGGAGCTTTCCGCGCCTCTGCTGCTGGTTCGCGATCCGATAGCGCTGCTGATCATCATTGAAGCGTATCGCGCGAACAAATGGCCGGAACGTTGGTCGGTCGTCATAGGAGTTCTGGCGTGCGCGCTCCTGGGTCTTTGCGTATTGCAAATGGTCCTGGGAGATAACTCGTGGATTGCCGCAGCTTATGGATTGCGTTCCTATTTGCTCCCCTTTCCCGTGGCCTTCATCATGGGGGAGAACCTGGATGCAGAGGACCTGCGCAAGTTTGGCGCGGCCACGTTGTGGATCATGCTGCCGCTGGCGGCTCTGGAGGTGGCGCAGTACCTTGCGCCGCAAGGTTCGATTCTGAACGCAGGCGCTTATAAAGGTGCCGAGCAAATTTACTACGTTGAAGAACACGTCAGAGCTTCGGGTACATTCAGCTTTGTTGCCGGACCGACTTTCTATAACGCGATTGTGGCGGCGCTTCTTTTTTATGGCCTGATGAATGAGAAGTTCGCCAAGAAGTGGCTGCTGTGGGCTGCGGTGTTCGCGCTGGTTCTCTCTGTTCCGGTGGTCGGGTCACGCACGCTGGTGGCCGAATTGGCAGGTGTTGCCGTTTGCGCGGGAATTGCCGCGATGTTCGGAGTATCGCAATTCATCAAGACGGTCAAGATTGTCATTCCGCTCTTGGCCGTCTATTTCCTGGTGTCGCTCCTGCCGGTTTTTTCTTCCGCCTCTCAAAGTCTCCGCGCGCGGTCAACCAACGCGTATACCTCCGAAGGAGGTATACGGCGCGCGATGGTGGAGCGAACATCCGGAACCATTATCGGTGCGCTGATCAAAACGGACTATTCGAGCCATCCCATTGGGATTGGCATGGGGCGTGGCGCCGCCGCGGTTTCGGCGCTCGCGACCGGCAGGGTGCAATTCGTGGCTGGCGAATACGAATTCATCCGGGAAATGGTCGAGCTGGGCCCCTTTCCGGGCATTGCCTTCTCGCTGTTTCGATTTCTGCTGGCGCTGAGCCTCACACTCTCTGCGATCAAATGCGCCCAGCGCCAGGAACCGCTTGCCCTGCTGCTGGCAACCCCGCTCTTCGCCACCTTGTGTTTCGGTACGTTAGAGCAGCCAACGGACCAGGGGTTCATGGTGATCTGCCTGGCATTCGCCATCGCGGCCATCCGGTGCAGCAGCGTAGGCGTTGAGGGAAAGACCGCGCGTGCGGCAGCTCCGCCGGGACCTGGAAGACGCATCCAGGCGCGCCCTGGATGGGGAAGCGTCGGACCGCGGTAGTTTTCGAAGGATCCGGTCTCCTTTCCGGATTATCGCCAGGCGCGTCGCCAGGCAAGAGACCTGCGCGGGATCTGAAATTGATCTCTGCGTCCTGAGGGAACGAAATCACCCCGAGAGAATGACGGAGATCATCCTTTTCTTCTGACGGTAGCTTATGCCTCGCGACAGTAAAGCCGCAGTCATGCAGGTGACTGGACCGCCCGGAGAAAGCCCGTCGGTTCACCTCGACGCTCTGCGTGGATTTGCGGCCTTCTCCGTCCTGCTCAACCACTTGCGGGATGCCCTTTTCGTGGATTATGGGGCGATCGCGCGGCACAATCCATTGACGGGTGCGGCCTATCTGGTTGCCGGCCTGGGCCACCAATCGGTCATCGTTTTCTTCGTGTTGAGCGGTTACCTGGTGGGTGGCAGCGTTTTGCGGTCTGTACGAACAGGGGGTTGGTCCTGGAGGGCTTACCTGTTGGCCCGGCTCAGCCGGCTCTACGTCGTGCTTCTGCCTGCATTGCTGCTGGGAGGGGCGCTCGACTGGCTGGGAATGCACATGGCGGGCACCGAAGCCGTCTATAGCGGCAACTCGGGGATGCATGCGCTGGTCATCAACGTTCATAGCACCTTGACATGGCCGATCCTGGCAGCGAACAGCCTGTTTTTGCAGACCATCAATCTGCCCGGAATCGGCACCTATCCGGTACCAACCTTCGGTTCCAATGGGGCACTGTGGAGCTTGAGTTACGAGTTCTGGTATTATCTGGCCTTTCCGGTTCTGGTTCTCCTGCTGGCCAGGAGCCGGTCCTGGCAGATGCGCGCCATCTCGTGCCTTGGGCTTTTGGTCTGGGGGTGGTTTGTCGGATCGAGTATCGTTCTGCTGGGCATTCCCTGGCTGATGGGAGCATTGATTGCTTTCCTGCCGGCCTTCCCGGCGCGCCGGCCGTGGACGCGTGGACTTGCCATTGTCCTGGCCCTGACGTTTTTTGGCGCGGGACTTGTGCAGGGCAAGTTGCTGAGCTCACTCCCGTCCGATCTCGTATTGGGTCTGGCAGTGACCGCGATGATATGGGTTACGCTGCATTGCGCCACGGCGCCCTTGCCGGCATTTTATGTACATACGGCCCGCCGCGCCGCGCACTCTTCCTACACCTTGTACCTGGTGCATTTGCCCATGGTGATTTTCCTCAAGGCGTCACTGCAATTGCCGCGCGCCTATCCAGGCTGGCATGTGTTTCTTGCCGGCGCTGGAGTGCTGGCGGCTATCGTCTTGTATGCTCAGTTGGTCTACGAGGCATTCGAAAAAAACACGGATCGCGTGCGGCGCTGGATTCGGCCGTATGTGATGGGCCGGCGGGCAGCCTGAAGAGCGATGGGGCGGCATCATCGCGGATTTGCAACTGACCGCATGGCAGCTCCGGGACGATACCCGGGTGACGGAAGAGTCGCCTGAAAGATCTGCAGATGAGAGTTCTGATTTTAAGCGTGAATTACTGGCCGGAAGTTACGGGCATCGGCGCGGTGACAACCTATCGTGCGGAGTATCTTGCCGGCGCGGGGCACGAAGTCGAGGTGTGCACTACATTTCCGTACTATCCGGATTGGAAGGTACCGCCGGAATACTCCGGCAAGCCCGGACTGAAAGAAAAACGCAATGGAGTTCGCATCGTTCGCAGCTACGCCTATATTCCCAACCCGGTCACGCCACTCAAACGCATCCTGTTCGAGGCGAGTTTCATCGTCGGCGTGACGCTCCGCGCGTTGCTGCACAAGCGGCCGGACGTGTTGCTCGTGGTTTCGCCGCCGCTTGGCCTGGCTGCGACGGCAATTCTGTTGAGCCGCATTTGGAGTATTCCGTACGTGTTCGATGTGGAAGACCTGCAGCCGGATTCGGCTTCAGACCTGGGCATGCTCCCCAAGTGGGCGGTGAAACTCCTCTATAAGGTCGAGAACGCGGCGTACCGCCATGCGCGATTGGTCACTACGCTCACGCCGAGCATGAGACAGAAGATCATCGCCAAGGGCATTGCAGAAGATAAAGTGCAGCTGCTTGAGCCGCGCATGGACGACTCGCTGCTCGATCTGCTGCCGGAGGAGGGGGACGCGTTCCGGCGGCGGCATGATCTGGGAGAGAAGTTCTTGGCGACGCACAGCGGGAACATGGGCGTGAAGCAGGGCCTCGATGTCATTCTCGATGCCGCCGCGCTGAACCGCGCCGACGACTCCATGCTGTTCCTGTGCGTGGGCAATGGCGCGGATTGCGAGAGAATCAAGCGCCGCGCCGCGGAGCTGGATTTGGGCAATGTGCGGTTTTTGCCGCTGCTCGACGAGAAGGATTTTCGCGGATTGATGGCGGCCAGCAATGTTTGTCTGGTGACGCAGCAGCAGTCGGTTTCCGAGGTCGCTTTTCCGTCGAAGATCGTGACCTATCTCGCGGCGGGGCGTCCTATAATTGCATCGGTCAATCCCGAGAGCGAGGTTGCCCGCATCACGCGCGAGTCGGGAGCTGGCAGGGTGGTCCAGGCGGAGAATCCGCGGGCCCTTCTGGAGGCGGTTCGCACATTGAGAAACATCGATTTGCGCAAGGCAGGCGAGAATGCACGCGCGTACGCATGCATGCGGTGGTCGTCCGAGCGCGTTCTGGGGCATCTGGAGCGCAGCCTTACGGCGGCGGCAGGGTCTCAAATGAGCTCCCTGGCCTGGAAAGGGTTTAAACCATGAGCGGCGCGAAGACAGGAAGTGCGTTCTTGATCGCGATCTTTGCCACGGTCGGTTTTCCTTGTGCGGGGATCGCGCAGATGCAGCAGACCGGAACCCAGGAAAGTACCAGCGCGACTCCGTCGCGCACCGACGCAACGACCACCTCTACGGCGGCAAACCCGGCCGGGGCAAGTAGCAATACGGCAAATCCGGCGGGAGTGAGCGGCGGAGCCTCGAGCTGGACAACAGGAAAAGGCAGCTTCGGAATCACAGCCAAGACGCCGGCGGGATCGAGCGCAGGAGCGAAAGGCGGAAGCTGGGTGGCAGGAAGCGGAAGTTTCGGGATGAAAGCTCAGCCGGGCGGAATCTGCCACGAAAGCGGCAGCGGATCGATGGGAACCCGAGGCACCGCGCACACGCAAATTCCTGCAGCCGAGGGATTCGCTCCTGCAGCACTTCCGGGGTTGCCTGTCGGGGCGCCGGCGGCTGCGGGCGCTCCCGGCAGAGCGCGATTCGGCGTCAGTCTGGCTTCACGTTCCCCGGCTGGCGGGCATCCCGGTTCCGGTGTACGCCTCGGGGCGTCGAGCGGTTCTCGTACCGGCGGCAGCAGATCCGCGGGCAGCAAGCCGGCTTCACTTGGCGCACATAGCCGCGCCGGCTCGAGCCACGGATCCGGTGCAGGTTCTTCCAGCTCGCATGCCAAGACGCAGCCACCCTCCGCATTCACGCCGTCAAGGTCCTCTGCAAGGGGCGGCATGCGGCAACCGGGTTCCGGACGCGAAACCATCCCGTAGGGTCTGTTCATCGCAGTGAGGTAGAGGCCCCTTTTGCGCGTCAATCGCGCGTTGGTTAGAGCGGGGCCGCCTGGGACGGGCGTGAAGCGTGGCGCTTCTCCCAGATTTTGGCATCCACGAGAAAACGGAACCAGAACGTTTGCAAGACCCAGAAGATGAAGCCCTCGGTTCCGTCCAGAAAGCCCAGCCGGAAGAAGTAGCGATACACAAACAGGGCAAACGGACGCACGAAGAGCGGTATGCGATTGTATTTTTGGCGAAGGTATCGCTTGCGCTGAGCGGGGTTGCCGTGGGCGTCGGGTTGAAGACGGCCGGACGTTTCTTGGCTGTCCAGTTCAGCCACCTCGCCGTCCGCCCAGCGATTGTGCCTCGCGATCCACTCCGTCAAAGGCATGCGGATGTCGTCGATCATCGTGCCTTGCAATTGGCCGCTGGTGCCGCTTGTGAGCAGGAAGTGCTGGTCGTATTGGCGGTCTTCGCAGCGCCCAACCCCAGTGCGAAACAGACGCAAATGCCAGGTTGGGCTCATGCCCCCGTGACGCAGGACGCGGCCGAGAAAGCGCAGATAGCGGGGCAGAAAGTATCCGGCGTGTTCGGGCTCTTCAGGAAGCGCCAGAATGCCCGCGACCAGCTCATCGTCCATCCATTCATCGGCATCCAGATGCAGTTGCCATGGCCTGGAGATGGGCAGGTTGTCGATCGCCCAATTGCGCTGAGCGCCATAGTGCTCAAAGGCGTGCTCGACGACGGTGGCTCCGGACCGACGCGCCAGCTCTACGGTTCCGTCCTTGCTGAAAGAGTCGACGACGAAGATTTCGTCGGAAACCCGGCGGGCGCTCAAAAGCGTGGCGCCGAGCGTATCCTCCGAGTTGAACGACAAAAGGATAACGGTTGGCCGCATAACAACGATGGTAGCGCAAGAGCACGCCGAAGCCTGATCCAACCGCAACCAGGAAAGAGCTTCTTCGATGCCGGTGCGATGAAGCGCGGAGCCCGATGAAGGTTTTATTGGTGGGGAACTACCCGTTTGACGGATCGACAAGCATGCACATCTGGTCGCATGCGCTGCTTCGCGAGCTGCGTCAGCTCGATGTCGATGTCCAGGTAATTTCTCCGCGGCCGAGGTTCGGCAAAATGAAGCCCTCCGTGCACGGCGTGGGGAAGTGGCTGGGATACATCGATCGATTCCTGATCTTCCCGCGCGCATTGCGCTCTGCGGCAGCCAAGGCCGACATCGTGCATCTATGTGATCACGGCGCCGCGATGTATGCGCCAATGATCGAGGGAAAGCCGGTGGTCGTCACGTGCCATGACATGATTGGAGTGCGCGGCTCGCGCGGTGAGCTGCCCGAGTTGCGGTCTTCGGCCTTTGGGAAAATTCTGCAGCGCTGGATTTGCCATGGGCTGAGGCATGCTACGCGAGTGGCTTGCGTTTCCCGGGCAACCTTCGACGATGCGTGCAGGATCCTGAAAACAGAACAGAATCTCTGCATCATTCTCAACGGTCTTAACTATCCATTTCAGCCTCTTGCGTCGAGTGAAGTGGACCGGCGGCTCGCGGGCCTGGGAGCCATCCGAGCGCCGTTCGTTCTTCATCTGGGTTCGAACCTGACCTACAAGAACCGCGAAGGCATGCTCCGAACATTTGCAAGAGCTTCGGCGGGAACAAACTTGCAGTTAGTGATTGCCGGTGAGGCGCTGAACCAGAATCTGGCCGCGTTGGCGCGCGAACTGGAGATCGAAAAACGCATGGTTCAGGTTGTAAAGCCGGATGCTGCCTTGATCGAGGCGCTTTACAATCGCGCGGTCTGCTTGCTGTTTCCCTCGCGCTATGAAGGATTCGGGTGGCCGCCGATCGAGGCCCAGGCATGCGGCTGTCCAGTTGTCGCCAGTGATATTCCTCCACTTGCTGAAATGCTCCAGCAATCGGCGGTTCTCAAACCGGTCGAGGACGAAGCGGGCATGGCCGATGCCATCCTTAGGCTGGCCTCCGACCAGGAATTCCGCGAGCAGCTCCGGCAGAGCGGATTTGTGAATGTTCGTACGAGGTTTCAAACCTCGCGCATGATTGGCGAGTACCTGTCGCTTTATCGGGAGGTTACCGGTAAAGATTGGAAGCTCGCGACCCCATCGCACGTGTGATCGGTTGTGACTCCGCACTAAGGGAAAGGCTGAAGCAGAGGCCTTCGGAGCCGGGGATCTTGAAGAGAATGCAGCTGACCTCTGGCTCATTATGGGCGATGTCCGCAACGCTGAGGAGCTTCTAAGTTATGAAGGTATATCTCGGAGCGGTCCGTGAAACCGATCAGGTCGAAATCCTGCAGGATCACGCCGCATTCTCCAAAAGCCACGAAATTGTATCCAGTCCGTCCGCCGCCGATCTCATTTTGATCCTTGGCGCATCTGCACGGGATCCTAAGCAATTACTCGAATATGAAGCGTACAAGGAGTTTCCCGACCGTTGTGCGATCTATACAGAAGAGGACGACTACCTGCCTCTTCTTCCCACCGTACATACCAATGCGCAAATCGGCCTGCACACGCGCATCGGCCGCGTGTTCAACTACGCGCATATTACCCGCAACGGGCGCCATCAGAATCGGTTTGTCGGCGAAACGACATCTGCCGTACCCATCGGAACGACAGCTCAAAAGCGATACCTGTTCAGTTTTCTGGGCGGATCGACATCGATACTGCGGAAGCGCCTTTTCAACCTGAAGTTCAACCGCAGCGATGTGCTGATCGAAAACACGTCGGCGTACTGGCATTGGGATAACTCGCAATCCGATCGCGATGACCGGCAGCGCCGCTATGCGGAGACGCTTGCAGCATCGCACTTTGTGCTTTGCCCGCGCGGAGCGGGCACGGGCAGCAGCCGCTTCTTCGAGGTGATGGCAGCCGGCGTCGCGCCGGTGCTCCTATCTGACGATTATGAACTGACGCCCGGACCCGCCTGGGATAAGTTTCTCATCCAGGTGCGCGAGCGGGACATCGCCAGACTGCCCGAGATCCTGGAGCCGTATCTCGAAAGCGCTGCCGAACGCGGACGGCTGGCTCGCCAGGCTTTCGACGAGTACTTTTCCATCGAGCGCGAGTTTGACCGCATCGTCGAGTTAGCTGCGCTATCGTTGCAACATGCGCCCCCACCGGAAGAGCATTTCCGCAAGCGTCAAACCGCCATGATTCGCCGCTTTGAATGGAAGCGAAAAGTCCGTGCCGGGTTGCGGGCAGCCGTGTTGAAAGTGCTGAGAACGCTTCGCCTCAAAAACCCGTACCAGATGAACCGGTAAGTGCATCCATGCGGCGGAATAAGGATCGTGCCGCAGGTACAAAGTGTCGGAAAGAGACTCTCAGGGAAAAGGTTCTGCATATGCCGGCCGTATCGATCGTCATCACAACATTCAATCGAACTGGATACCTCAAACAGGCGATTCAAACGGTCATGTCCCAAACATTCACGGATTTCGAACTTCTGGTCTGTGACGATGGCGGACGCGAAGAGACGAAGCAGCTTTGCGAGAGCTTCCATGACGAGCGCATTCTACATACAGTAAATCCTGCAAGATTGGGCATTGCCATGAACACCTATGCCGGTATCTCGCGGGCCCGCTCCGATGTGACTGCATTTCTAAATGACGACGATCGCTGGACAAGCGATTTTTTGTCCAGATGCGCGGTACCCCTTCTCGAGGATCCTGAAGTGGTTTTGACGTTCAGCGACCACTGGCTCATTGACGCCAATGGGGCGCGTCTCGTGGATGATACGGATGTGAATACACGCGCGTATGGCCGCGAAGGCCTTGCCGCGGGTCGCGTCGATCAACCAAAGAAACTGCTTGTTCGGCTTTCCATTCCACTTGCCATGGCCGCCGTGTTTCGAAAATCGAAGGTCGATTGGAATCTATACTCGAAAAGGGTGGAGGGTGCATACGACAGCTACATCGCATACTCGCTTCTGCGAGGCGGCGGGAAAGTTGTTTACGTGCCAGAGCGGCTCACTGAGTACAGAGTCCATGGCGGAGGGGCGAGTGCAGAATTTCATTCAAGTACGACCGAGGGTCTGGCGTACGTCCACGGCCTAATTCTGGAGGATCCTGCGTTCACGTCAATTGCGAAAGAAATTCGAAGCACATACCTTGGCCTTGAAAAACACCTGACGAAGCTAAGTCTTCTTAAGTTCGATATCCCATCCACAGTGAAGCATTGCGCACGGTTGGCGCGCCACGGAATTGTCTACACCGGGCGAAGAGACGAGAAGCGCAAACGGCGCCTCAAGTGAGCGTATGGTAGAAACTCAAAATCAAGCCCGCAAGCGGGGAATTTATCTGGTTGCGAACCGGCGCAGCGGTGCGCAGTGCAACAATCTGATTGCATCCATCCGCCGCTGCGGTTGTAATTTGCCCATTCGCGTGATTCCCTATGGCGGAAGCCCGATGGTTCTCGACCCGCGTTGGAATGGAGTCAAGCTCCTGTCGCTATCGGATTTCCCCGCGGATGGGGTGGCGTTTTTGGCAGGGCTCGAGGGCCGCATCCAGCAATGCAGTCCCGGCCATCTGCGGAGATTTCTCTGCTGGTTTGGGGAGTTTGACGAATTTCTCTATTCCGATAATGACATCGTTGCGTTGATGAACTGGGAGGAGTTATTCCCCTATCTTGAAAACTATGAAATTGTGCACGCCGATGAAGAGTTCACGACCGGCGGCAAGTTCAACATCGAACGGCCGGATCGCTTCGAAGAGCTGATGGGCGCAGGGACTTTGCAGGCAGCCATGACGGCGGGAAATTTTCTTTGCCGCAGGTCGCCGCGGCACCCTGCCGATTTGCTGGCGGGGATTGCTTGGATGGAAGCGCACCCGGAAGTGCCGACTTGGCACGACCAGACGCTTCTGCACGTGACGCTGGTGCTGGCGCAATGGCGTGTACTGAACCTTTGCAAGCAGCCGCATGGATGGGCCTCCTCGTGGGCAGGCGATTACAAGAATGTTCTGGATCTGATCCGCACCATTCAGGTGGAGCGACGGCCCATCAGCCACCTGCACTACTCGGGAGGGATCGCAACCGGCACGGAGCCGATTGACGAATTGCTTTTGACCAGTTTGCCGGTGAAGGAACGCAACCGCAAGTTGCTGCGGGCGCTGTTGTGGCAGGCATCGGGGCTCCGAGTCATAGAACGCCAGTTTGCCCGCATGATGCAAAAGATCAAGCGGCTCAAGAACGGCTCAAAGTGACCGGCGCCGGTCAAGGAGGAAGAGTCATTCGGTTCACGGGTCACATACAGGCGGCAAAAGCATTTTTTCTTCCCAAATTGCATCGCGTTGGGGAATTCCTGGTTTCTCAGGGAATCACGATCGCGTGCAATCTTCTCTATGGTTTGCTTTGCATCCGATTGCTCCCCATCGGAGAGTACGCAAAGTTCGTCGTGGTTTTTGCCATCCAGGGATCTCTCATGGTCCTTTTGGATGTGGGCATCTCGGGTACCTTCATCCCTCTGGTCGGTGAGCGGATTGAAGACCGGCAGCTGATCGCCGACTATTTAGCCTCGTTGAGGCAAATTGCGCATTGGCTCTTTGCCATCGCTGCTCCCCTCACCGTCGTTGCCTACCCGCTCCTGGTCCGCAACCGCCATTGGAGCTGGCAAGTCGTGGCGGCGATGGTCGTCATTGTACTCGTCTCAGCGTGGTTTGCGCGAGTCGGCGCGACCTATGGATCGGTCCTGATTCTGCGGCGCGATCGCTATCGCTGGTACCAGGCGCAAATCATTTCCAGCCTCGGCGCTTTGGCGTTATTCGGCGTCTTCTTCGCCTTTCACAGGTTTGGCGCGTTCACGGCAATCCTCATCGGCGTGGCCAAAATCATTGGGGTTGCCACTGTTTATTACTTGCGTGCGAATCAACTGCTCGGCGTGAAGGGCACGCCTTCAAAAGAGAAGCGCACGGCCATCGTTCAACTCACTCTGCCGGCCGTTCCCAGCGTTGTGTATTACGCGCTGGGCGGGCAGATCTCGGTTCTCCTCATCACCATTTTTGGCCGCACCGCCGCGGTGGCATCTGTCGGCGCACTCAGCCGGCTCGGGCAGATTTTTACGCTGCTGACGCCGATAAACGGAATTCTTGTGGAGCCCTACTTTGCACGATTGCCGAAGAAGCATCTCAAAAGCCATTACCTCATGGTAGTGGCCGGAGCGAGCGTGTGCGGCGCCGGCGCGGTGGCACTTGCACGAGTTTGGCCGGGGCTCTTCCTCTGGGTACTCGGTCCAAAATATGCGGGCTTGCGAACAGAAGTCGTGTTGGTCATCGTGGCAGGAGCCATCTCACTTGTGGGCGGCGCCATCGCCTCCATCAATGGCTCGCGCCGGTTTGTCTACTACTCTTTTGTGCTCACGGACAACATTCTCACCCTGATTGTGCAGGCCATTCTTATCTGGAAGATGGATTTGAGCACGGTGAAGGCCGTGCTCTGGTTCAATATCGCAACTATCCTGCCAACTTTTGTAATCGGTATTCTGACCGCATTCTACGGTTTTGCGCGAGGCGGACGCAGGGTAGCAGGAATTGACTATTCCCTTGAAGGAAAATGAGCCACTCGAAGCGCACTCCTCAAGGCGTGCTTCGGAGCTCACCTGCGGCGTTCGCATGCAAGGCTGCGGCTTATCAGTGGACCGACGATTACTATGACTGAAAAACTCATCAGCGTCATCATGCCCGCATTCAATGCGGAAAGATATATCGGCAAGGCGCTCGGGAGCGTCCGCTCGCAGACCTACCAGAACTGGGAGATCATTGTCACCAATGACGGAGGCACGGATTCTACCGGCCGGATGGTTTCAGAATTTGCGCAGCAGACGCCTCGCAATGTAATGCTCCTCGAACATGCACAGAGCCAGGGCCCGTCGGCGGCAAGAAATACCGCCATGAAGGCCGCCAAGGGCGAATACATTGCCTTTCTCGATGCGGACGATATCTGGATGCCGGAACATTTAAACAGGCTGTGCGCGGTGCTGGCCTCGGGTAAAGCCGATCTCGCATATTCAGAATGCTGTGTGTTCTGCGAAACCCCATCGGGAGAGATGGAGTTGCTTCCCATCGACACCATTGAAGTGAAGAATCCGCGGCAGGACCTTTTCCGGAGGAATTTCATCAATACATCGGCAGCGGCCATCACGCGGAGGCTCATGGAGAAGGTGGGCACATTCGATGCAACGCTGTGGGTCGGGGAAGAGTTGGATTACTGGATTCGCTCGGCGGCGCTGGGCTTTGAGATCGCCTCAACGGGAGAGCAAACTTATTACTACCGGAAATCGGCAGGCAGTTTGTCCGCTCTACCTGCGAGGATGGCAGAGAGCAGTGGAAGAATGTTCGAGAAGCACTTGCGATGCGGCATTTTGCCTGAAGGCGAAATTGTTGCTAGGGCGCGCGCGAGTTACTTTGCCGCAGGCAAACTGTATCGGCGCGAGAATCCCGCCGCTGCGAGCCGCATGTTCTATAAGTCATGGACGTTGAGTAAAGTCCACCTGCTGCCTCTTTTGTGCTGGTCTCTCGCTGCAGGATTGAGCTTCGTCGCGCCGCACCGTGGGAAGTAATTGATTGGTTATGCTGCGGGCGGGAAAATTCCGGCAGAGTTTCGATAAGACGCACAGGCCCTCCCGACGGACCCTGCGATGAGAAATTCACTGATTTTCTGAGGCGCGATGCTGAGAAAGTTGCTCACTAGACCGATTTGGTGGCGGGAGCGGAAGCGCCCTTACCTAATTCGTTCTCGCTTTCATCTGCTGCTGCCGCTCGGCATCGTGAAAGGGCGGGCGCGATTCGTGGCGCTCACGACCACCTCGGCGCTGAACGATGCGATGTGGGCTGCGTGGAGCTGGTACCGGTATCTTCGGTCGCACGGTTTCGAGTTGCAGTTGGCGGTGGACGGCGAGATCCCAGCCGGGGTAGAGCCGGCGGTGCAGAAATTATTCCCCGGCATTTCGCTTTATAACGTCTGGTCTGTGCTTTCCAGGCTTTGCGACGAGCAGCCCGCGTTGGGCGTATTCCTCCGGGGCCACCCTGTGGCGAAGCAAGTCGGACCCCTGGTTCCACGCCCTTCCCCTGGCGTTGCTTGTGCTGTTGAGGCCGACGTATGCCATCTGCATCGTCGGTATCTTTCTTTTGCGCCGGGTTCGGCATGCGACACACGCTCTAGTTCTGTGCGGGCTCATGTTTGCTGCTACGATGCCCATCGTTGGTATTGGCGGCTCGAAAGACTATATTGCCTCGGTTCGCGCAAATGAAAACGAAAACCTCGATGACGCCTATGCGCAAGGCCCTAAGCCTGCTGTTGCAGACCGAAGCGAAGTACTTGAGGGGGTCGATTTCTCAAAGTCGATGGCGGGGCCTGGCTATCTTGCGGATCGCACGCTCGTTGGTCTGGCGCGTAACTCGGTTAGCCCGGGACTGGCGCGGCTGGTGCATCGGGTTGCTCCTTCAAAGGAATCGTTGCAGCGGCTGAATACTGTTTGCCTCCTGCTCGCGTTTTGCTTCAATGTGGCCGTCACGTATTGTTTTGCACGAGGCGACATCTCAAGCCTCCTCCCTATTTCATTTGTGTTCCTGGCGCCGTTGAATCTCGAGCTATTTGCACCGCAGCGGTACGAATATTGTGACGTGACGATTCTGGCGCAGCTGTTGTTGATCGTAGCGGCAGGTTTAGGGAGGGTTAAGATTGGCGGTCGGATGTTATACACCGTGATACTGGCAGTGGGATTTGTACTTTCATGGCTTGCATTTCACTTCGACAAACATGTTCCCCTCATAAGCTTCTCGAAGTACGTTGTAATTCCACATTTCCATTTTGACCTTGACTTGCGAATCTTCGGATGGGCTTCCTCATCAATATGCATAGGAGTTTGAACGTGATGATGCCGCTCAGGAGGTCAACACCCAATGAGTGAGAAACAAAATGGGC
>Ga0326727_10003108_pt1 | contig 54125 bp, 40 predicted proteins | sample MB2enrmetagenome_FD_207643 | JGI IMG/M metagenome (GOLD analysis project Ga0326727, IMG submission 207643) | Lab enriched peat soil microbial communities from McLean, Ithaca, NY, United States - MB29MY | ecosystem: Environmental > Terrestrial > Soil > Wetlands > Peat | place: USA: New York...
AGTCCATCAAGGAGAAACTCTCCCGCTGTCGCCAGACTCTGGAACAGATTCAACCCGGCTGTACGCTGCCGCGCAGCAGAAAGAGACGGAAAACATTGTCCAGTTAATTCTCGGACACTACACTAGTTTGCTGTCACTATTAACTTCTTACAATCCTACGACAGGGTCGGGTCGGGGGCGCTGAATGATAATTGCCGGCTCACTTCAGCAGAAACTTCTCGCCCCCGTGCGGCGAGTACTTCATTAAAACAGTGTCCAGCGCGCCGGCCGCGGCTGGAGGAGGCACGGTACCCCGGAAAAGAATATCCCTCGCATCCACCTTGCGACCGTAAAGGCGCTCGTTGGCCTCGTTGTCCTGCTTCACGACCTGCCCTTCGAGTGAGAGCCCCGCGAAGAGGCCGCGCGAGCGCGAGTAGGTCAAGATCTCCGCTTGCATTTGCACGTCGGTGGCGCCTTCCGCCGTTCGGCCTACCGGGCCGCCTGCCACGGAAGCGTCCGCGCCCAGTTCCGCTTTGCTTTGCAGCAGCTTTTGCGCCCCTTTGGCGTTCATTACTACCAGGACAAAGTCCGTCGCCTGCCCGCCCAGTTGAAATCCGAAATTCGCACCCCCTACGGTAAACATCGAAGGCGCGGCCCAAGGGCCGGTCCCGCCCCGGCGACAGACCAGCGCTCCTCGGCCAAAGCTGCCACCGAATCCGACCGCCACCTTTTTTTCGGAGGGAATCACGCCCACGCAAACCGCCTTATTGAGCAGGCCCCTGGGAATCCCCTTCTCCGGCGTGCCCATGACTTCGCTGATCACCTCGGCGGCCTTTTCAAGCCGTTCGGTCTCCCGGCCTTTTTCCGCAGCCAGCGCAGCCCCACTCAGACTTACACACAGAAACGCAGCAACCAAGTTTCGCATATTCAGCCTCCGTGGTGGTGGCAAGCAGAATGCACAACGACAACACCCGCCTGCCCACCTTTCTGACCATTGGCGTAGAACAGTTTAAGCTCACACCATTGCTGTCTAATTAGACGGCCATGGGCGAGCAGAGGTTGCCGGCAGGGAGCCGACATGGTTAAGGCCGGCAGCTCATGAAACCTCATGCTGGAGCGGGCTCTTTGGGCTTGTTTCGCGAAGCCGCCTTGCGCTGAGGCCTTTTGGGGGAGCGCCTCGCAGCACGGACCTTGCGCGCCTTCTTCTCCGGAGCCGCTTCCACCGGAGCGGGCTGTTCGCTCGGTGGTGGCCCGGCCGGGGGCGCCTCGAGCGCCGGTGTTTCATCCGGACTCTCTATGGCTTCCCAGAGGACGTCGGTTTCCGGCGGTACGGTTTCAGCATCGGCAACAATCGCGAGTTCGGGAACCGCTTCGGGCGCCACGGGTGCGGGGACGGCCTCCGCCGAGGTGGGGAAGATTCTCCAGATTCCTTTGCGGTCCCGGTGCAGCCGCAACCAACCTTCGCGCTGCGCCTGGTGTAGAAGGTCGAGCAGCCCGCGAAAACCAGCCTGCCGCTCATCAAAACGTCCATCCGCACCGCGCATGGCTTGGCGGACCTGGCGCAAGTAAATGGGGCGGGAAGGCCCCTTCTCGGTGAGTGATGAAAGGGCTTTCTTCAGCAGAGCCAACGTCTCCTCAGCGTTCAGGCCCGATACAGGAGCGCTTTCCGGTAATGGAGGTGGAGCCAATTCGGGTGGCGCGGCCGCCTCGGCGACCGTCTCGCTGGCGGGTTCCACGGTCTCTGGCGGGAGTTCTTTCGAGCCTTCCGCCTCCACCATTTCCACCAGATAGCCCCGGTCCGTCTTGCGCGCCTGAACGAGGTTTACTTTCTCGAGTTTCCGAATGAATTCCAAGAACGAACCCGCGCCATAGTCCCGCTCCGTGAAAGTGGCATCCAACTGGAGCAGAGTGCTCTTGAGCAGGCCAAGTTGGGGGGCCACTTCCCGCTCCGCGAGGATCTTGAGTGCGCGCCGGATATTCGGAAGGGCGCTGGAGAGCGGTTTGATCTCAATCGAGCCCCGCCCTGTGCTTCGTGCCGCCCGCGCCGCGCGTGAACCGTCTCCGCCCGTCGAGGCCTCCAGCAAATTCTCGTAGGCAATGAATTCGTGACAATTGCGCTGCAAGATTCCGCTGGTAAATTGGCGGCCGCCCACCACGAAAACCCGCTTGTCGTACGCCTTGAGCTTCTCCACCAGCGCGATGAAGTCGCTATCGCCCCCCACAATCGCGAAAGCGTTGATGTGGTCGCGGGTAAAAGCCATCTCCAGCGCGTCCAGGGCCAGGTTGATGTCCGCTCCGTTCTTGTCGCCGCGGGGGGTAACGTTCCGTTGCACCATTTGTACCGCGTGCTGCGTCATCTGGCGGCCATAATCGCCGGCGCGGGACCAGTCACCATAAGCGGTCTTGCTGACCACTTCCCCGCGCTCTTTGAGTGCCTCGAGCACGACGGAGACGTCGAAATCCTTTCCCAGTGTGTCTTTGACGCCAATTTGAATGTTGTCAAAGTCAACAAAAACAGCCAGCTTCAGTCTCTCTTCGGCCATGTTTCCTTCTTTCTTTCAGCGGGCATGGCGGCTGTGAGGGTAGAGTATTCAGCGTTTCCACCGGATCAGCCGCTCCCTTCTGCTATGATACTCCATGGTTAGCTAACGTCAAGCCGGACGCGGGCGGCGGTGTCACTTGCGAGACATGGACGTTCCAAGCCGTCGTCATTCCCGCGAAAGCGGGAATCCACTCCGCAAACCCTCGGAAATGCACTGTCCAAGGGCTGGATTCCCGCTTTCGCGGGAATGACTGCCGGTTCGTGAGGGATGCAATTCCAAATGACACCACCAGCCGGACCAGCGTCATCTTGCGCTCTAGCTTGGCGGGTAAAGGAGTTTCATATGCCGGAACCAATTCGGATTGGGATTGTGGGAGCGCGTTTTGCCGCCCATTTCCATTGCGAAGGATACCAGCGCGTTTATGGGACGCCCGTGCAAGTTGTGGGGGTAACTTCACCCACCGCAGAATCGCGGGAGGCGTTGGCGCGCCAGCAGGGGATCAAGGCCTTCGCCTCATTCGAGGAACTATGTGAGGCCGCCGACGTCGTTGATCTCTGTACCCCCGGCTCGACCCATGAACCGCTTGCCGTCCAAGCTCTCCGCCGGGGCAAACACGTAGTGATCGAAAAACCGTTTACAGGATATTACGGTCCGGGCACGCCTGATTTCCGGGGAGACGCCTTCAGCAAGGAGGTCATGTTGCGGGAGGCGATGGCCAGTTGCGACCGCATTCTGGCGGCTGCCCGGGATGCGGGAAGACGCATCTGCTATGCGGAGAATTGGGTGTATGCCCCCGCCATCCAGAAGGAGCGTGAGATCCTGTTGAAGAGTGGCGGCCAGATTCTGTGGGTCATCGGCGATGAATCACACAGCGGCTCACATTCACCCTATTACGGTATCTGGAGGTTTTCCGGGGGTGGGGCGCTGGTAGGCAAGGGATGCCACCCTTTGACGGCAGCCCTTTACCTCAAGCGCGCCGAGGGCGAAGCGCGCGGCCGCAAGCCCATTCGTCCTGCGACAGTTTCCGCTCGCACGCACGCCATAACACGCCTCGAAACCTTTCGCGACGCAGGCTTCCTCCGCACAAATTATGAGGATATTGAAGACTATGGCCAGATGCACGTCACCTTTGAGGACGGCACCGTAGCCGATATCTTCTCTTCGGACCTTGTGCTGGGTGGGGTTCACAACTGGCTGGAGGTATTTGCCAACAATCACCGCACGCGTTGCAATCTGAATCCGGTGAATGCCCTCGAGACTTACAGCCCCAAGGAGGAGCTTCTCAGGGATGTTTACGTGGTGGAAAAGACGGGAACCAAACAAGGGTGGAGCCATCCCGCTGCGGATGAGGATTGGCAGCATGGGTACCTGCACGAGTTTCAGGATTTCGTGCAATGCCTTGCCCACGGCCGAGAGCCTCTCTCCGGTGGAGACTTGGCGCGCGACACTATCGGTGTTCTTTACACTGCCTACGTGTCTGCCGAGCGGGGTGGAAGGGAAGTCGAGATTCCCCCGGAGAAGACGCCCTGAGCAAGTGCCGTGCTAGGCAGGTTTTGCGGGTTTCGTGGGTCTGGAAACACTGTCCCACTTGACACTTTTTGTCCAGAGCGCGTCATAGCGCGTCTTCCTCTCCTAGGATTCGTTGCACGAAGAGCCGCAAGTCCTTTTTTTTCAATTCCGGGAGTCTGCGCAGAGCGGGGCGGTCCCGGCATGAAACGTGCTACAGGACATTGTGACGCGTGATGTCCTTCAACGCGCCACTGTTTTCCTTTGATCTGCTGGAGGGAAGGTAAAAATTTCATGCCCCGCCATGAGGAAGGATTTAGTCTTATAGAGCTTCTTATTGTTGTGGCTATTATCCTGGTCATCGCGGCCATTGCTATACCCAGCCTGCTCAGGAGCCGAATAGCGGCAAACCAAGCCTCGGCCATCGAGAGCATGCGTGTGCTGGGCACCTCGGAGGTCACTTACTCCGCGCTATATGGAAATGGTTATTCCGCCACCCTCGCCGTGATGGGCCCTCCTCCTGTCGGCACCGTGGCCAACGCCTCCGCCGCCGGCCTGATTGACGATCTCCTGTCCGCTGGGTACAAAAGCGGCTACCAGTTCACATACACGCCTACCTTGTTTGATTCCACCGGCCGGTATAACGGGTATATAATTCTGGCCAACCCTCAGCAGGTCGGCATAACCGGCATGGACTATTACTACGAAGACGAGACGCACCTCATCCGCATGAATACAACAGCCCCGGCTGGTTCTACGGACAGTTGTATTGCGGAATAGCCACTCCTCAACTCCTCAACTCCACGACTCGATTCTGGTACTATAAACGTGTTGCGGCCTGGCCGGACACGAGGGAGCATCCGATGTTTTCCCGCCATAATCGTATGATCGGCATCTTTTATTTGTGCGCCGACACGCTGCTGGCCTTAATCAGCTTTTGGGTGGCGTGGAAGGCTCGCTCCCACTTCATCATTCTCCGGCCGCTTTATTCGCTTTCCAACTATCCCTGGGTCGTGCCTCTAGCGGTGGGGATTTGGATCATGGTGGGCCTGCTGGCAGGGATTTACCGCGAGATCAAGGAAGAAGATTTGCGCCGCGCTTTCGTCGATCCTCTCAAGGTTGGCCTCATGTCGACGGTCCTGCTTTTTGCCGCCACCTATGCCATTAAATTTCAATATCTCAGCCGCATGCTCCTGGTGCTGTACGCGGCCACGGACCTGGTGGCCATGACGCTTTTCCGGCTCGTGGCACGGTGCTTCGCCGGGCCTTTGCGACGAAGCCTGGCGGGCCTGCGCAGTTACCTGCTCGTCGGGGAGGGGCCGGAGGTGATTGAGGTTGCGCGCACCATCGAAGCCTACCAAACTCATGGCATGCGGCTCTTGGGATTTGTTCGCACCACCTCAGCTCCCACCTCCTTGCTTGATCAATCCACATTGCGGGGTTCTTACCCCGTCTTCGACTTGCCCCAGCTTCCCGAACTTCTCCGCAAGCACGTCATTGACGAGGTGATCTTTGCCCTCTCCAAAGACGACCTGGAAAGGTTGGGGGATTCATTTCTGGCGTGCGAAGTGGAAGGGGTGAAGTCCCGGGTGCTGCTCACGTTTTTCCCTCATGTGATCTCCAAGGTTTATTTGGAACGCCTGGGCGAGAAACCGCTGCTCACCTTCGCCACCACGCCCGAGAACGATTACCTCCTCCTGTTGAAACGCGCCTGGGATTTTGCCATGGCGCTTGCGCTGCTCGTACTCCTGTCTCCCCTCATGGGCTTGTTGGCCTTGCTCATCCGCTTGACCTCGCAGGGTCCGGCCCTTTACCGGCAGACGCGTTGCGGGCTGGGCGGCAGAAAGTTCACCCTGTACAAATTCCGTTCCATGCGCCCGGATGCCGACCTGCGGCGCGAGGAACTGGAGGCTTTGAATGAAGTGGATGGGCCGGCCTTTAAAATCACCCGTGACCCCCGCTGCACGGTGATGGGGCGGTTGATGCGCAAATTCAGCCTCGATGAACTCCCCCAGTTGCTCAACATCCTCAAGGGTGATATGTCTTTTGTCGGTCCGAGGCCGCCCCTGCCGGAGGAAGTGGAGAAGTACGAGCGCTGGCAACGCCGCCGTCTGCGCATGCCGCCGGGCTTGACCTGCCTGTGGGCGCTCGAAGGCCGCAGCCGCCTGAGCTTCCGCCGCTGGATGGAACTCGACCTCGATTACATCGACCACTGGTCGCTGGCGCTCGACTGCAAAATCCTGCTCAGGACCGTTCCCATAGTCCTGCTCGGCCGAGGCGCCAGTTGATCGGAGTCAGAAGTCAAGAGTCAGGAGAAATGCGATACCCCTGGGCGCCCTTCGGCAGGCCCGCAGAATACGGCTCTTATGGCGTTACCAAGCGCCTGGAGAAAATCGACCAAGCCTTATCCCTCGAGGGGATGCGGCTATTGGACCTGGGGTGCGGAAACGGAAGTTACACTGTGGAGCTTTCCCAGCGTGCCGCCTGGACCTGCGGCTTGGACTTGCAGTTCAATCTGTTGAGGTCGGTCCCCGGCAGCATTCCTCGCGTCCAGGGAGCCGGCGAGAGTCTTCCCTTCGAGGACAGGAGTTTTGACTGCATAACCATGATTGAAGTCCTCGAACACACCCATTCAGACACCGGTGTTTTGGACGAATGCCGTCGCGTGCTCAGGAGCGGTGGGAAATTGATTCTGTTCGTCCCCAACAAGCTTTATCCCTTCGAATCCCATCCCAGCCAACTCGGCCGGCTGACCCTCGGCACCAACGTTCCCTTTGTCTCATGGTTACCGGGCTTCCTTCATGCCCGGATTTCCACTGCGAAGATTTATAGCCGTCGGAGGATCATCCGCATGGCCCGGGCTGCGGGGTTCGAAGTGAGCAAGTTTGGGTACATCTTCCCCCCGCTGGATTATTTCCCCTTGCCTCTCAAGCATACCTACCGGCGCGTGGCCCGGCGGCTCGAAGACACGCCCTTGCGCAATTTCGGGATCTCCATTTTCTTGGTTCTAACCAAGGCTCGGGACTAATTGCGGGACAACGCGATGTCATTCTGAGCGAAGCGAAGAATCCCGGCATTTCTTCGCAGTGACTGAGGTTTCAAATGCAGGGATTCTTCGCTTCGCTCAGAATGACAGATAATGGGGTTTTCCTCCACGAATGACGGACATTGCGAGTCATTTGCTGTTCGATTGATTCTCCGGATGAAAATGTGGGGTCAGGCCGCTTGGGCCTTGGGATCAGCAGGAAGACCGAGGCTCATTTCGCATTCATCGCCGTAGGTGCTCCTGGTGCTGAAGCCGAGTTTGCGGAACAGGCCGATGGCCCGATAGTTCGATAGCTCCGTAGTGAGGAAGACCTTGCTGAGCCCCATCTCCAACGCCCAGGCCAAGGTCAACTGGCTCATCACTGTTCCTAGCCCTTCCTCCCGGTAATCTTGAAGGACGAAGATCGTGAACTCGGCCTCACCCTGGCGGATCGGGCACAGCAGAGTGTGGCCAACAATTCTCCTGCCATCCCATGCAAGCAGTGCGTGGGACTTGCTCTGGAGTTGGTCCAACCAGCGGGCAATGCGCGGAACGTCCGGCGGAGGGAGTCCCTGGGCCACGCGCTTAGGTTGGAAGCTCGCGTACATTTCGACGAGTGTCCCGAAATCCTCGGAACTGCACACCCGCACTGTGAGTGCCCGTCCCTTTCGGGTTCGGACCTCTGTGGGCTTGAAAAGAGCTTCCGGGGCGGTTGCCATAACTTGAATTCAATTCGAGCACGCGGTCGGCCAAAGGCCCCTGATTAAACCGCCACCCCCTGCCAACTGAAAGGAAAGATGGTCGTTAACCAACCACCGCAGGCCGGGTTTGGAAGCGCACGAGGCATCATATCTTAATGGGGTGCCAAAAGGTTGAGGGAAAACTCGCATCTTGAGCCGATGCGGTTCACAATGCTAAGCTCGCATTGATGGGTGAAGCAACGGCCAATCAACCCGAAAGAGCCTCGGCGGTCGAACAATATCGCGCCTTGCTCGAGATATCCGAATCCATTGCCACGCACCGCGACCTGCCGGCGCTGTTCCATGCCATTGCTCAGCGCCTTCACCGGCTTGTCACTTTCGACTTTATCGGGCTGACACTCCCGGATGCGGATCGCAATACCGTGCGCCTCCATGTGCTGGAGAGTTCTCTTCCCACCGAGGTGAAGGAAGGCTTCGAATTCTCCATCGAGGAGGCTTCCCGCGAAATAGTCTGGGAACAGCAGAAGGCGTTGGTGGTTACCGAGCTGGAATTCGAAACCCGTTTCCCCCGCAATGTGGAGTTGCTGCGCAAGGAAGGCATAGGGTCGTTCTGCCTGCTCCCTCTCACCACTGCCCAGCGGCGGGTGGGTGCGCTGGCCTTCGCGTCAGTAAGAAAGGGGGCTTACTACGGAGCCGACCTCGAATTCCTGCGGCAGGTGGCGGCGCAAGTCGCGGTCGCCGTGGACAATGCTCTGAACTTCCAGGACGCCCAGGCCTATCAGGAGCAGCTCTCTCGTGAACGAGACCGCTTACGGTTGCTCCTCGAAATAAACAACGCCCTGGTATCGAACCTCGACCTGCGCGAACTCCTCAAGGAGATCGCCGCCTGCTTGCGTCGAGTAATACGCCACGAGTACACCGCCCTGGCTTTATATGATCCGGTCACGAAAGAGATGCGTCTTCGCGCATTGGATTTCCCCGAAGGCAAAGGACTGATCCAGGAGGAAATGATCGTTCCCTTGGAAGGATCAGCCGGCGGCGAGGTGTTCGCCACGCGCAAGCCCTTGCTGGTGGACGCGGCGAACACTAACCGATACCAATCCCCCATCGCTCGCTTGGCCGAGGCAGAAGGCCTTAAATGCGTTTGCATCCTCCCCTTATTTACATCCACTCGCGACCTCGGAACCTTGGCCCTCGGCGCCCTCGCCGAAAACTCGTTCCAACAGGAAGACATAGATTTCCTGGCCCAGGTAGCAAACCAGATCGCCATTGCCGTGGAGAACGCGCTGGCCTACCGCGAGATTGCGGAACTAAAGAACAAGTTGGCAGAGGAAAAACTCTATTTGGAAGAGGAAATTCGGACCGAACACAACTTCGAGGAAGTCATCGGTGAGAGCCCGGCGCTGAAGCGAGCGCTGAGTCAGGTGGAGACCGTTGCGCCCACCGACTCGACTGTCCTGGTTTTGGGAGAGACAGGGACCGGCAAAGAGGTGATCGCCCGGGCCATCCACGAGCTGAGCCGGCGGCGGAAGGGCACCTTCGTAAAGATCAATTGCGCGGCCATCCCGACGGGCTTGCTGGAGAGCGAGCTTTTCGGCCACGAAAAGGGCGCCTTTACCGGCGCCATCGCACAGAAAATCGGCCGCTTCGAGCTGGCGCACCACGGCACCCTGTTCCTCGACGAAGTCGGCGATATTCCTCTCGAACTTCAGCCCAAGCTCTTGCGCGTTTTGCAGGAAAAAGAGTTTGAGAGACTGGGCGGAACCCGCACCATCCGGGTTGACGTCCGGCTGGTGGCGGCCACCAACCGTAACCTGGCTCAAATGGTGGAAGAGAGCCTTTTTCGCCGCGACCTTTACTATCGCCTGAACGTTTTCCCCATCCTCATTCCGTCCCTCCGCGAGCGCAGCGGAGATATCCCCTTGCTGGTGCGCTATTTCGTGCAGAAATACGCGCGCCAGATGGACCGGCGGATTGAAACCATCTCGGCTGAGGAAATGGACGCCCTGACGCGCTATCACTGGCCGGGTAACGTTCGGGAACTCGAAAACCTGATCGAGCGAGCCGTGATTCTGTCTCCCGGGCCCGAACTCCGCGTGCCCGTGGCTGAACTGAAACAGCTTCCCGAAGCTCCCTCAAACCTTACCTTGCAAGCGGCGGAGCGCGAGCATGTCATTCGAGTGCTCCGTGAGACCAACTGGGTGGTGGGCGGCCCCCATGGCGCCGCCGCTCGACTCGGATTGAAGCGCACCACGCTTCAGTCCAAAATGCAGAAACTGGGCATATCGCGAGGTTTTTAGACCGGGATATGAGGATATTTGCCGCGGTTGACATTGGGTCTAACTCCGTGCGCATCAAGATGGCGCGCGTTATCCGCCACCGTCTTGAGACAATTCACGAGGACCGCGTGGTGACGCGTCTGGGCGAATCCGCTTTCCGTTTCGGAACCCTTTCCCCCGAAGCCATGGAGGACACCGTGAAAGTGCTCCGGCGCTTCTACCGCGACGTCCAGAGTTTCGGTGTCGACCAGGTGCGCATTGTTGCCACCAGCGCTCTCCGGGACGCGCCCAACGCGGCGGCGTTTATTGCCTGGGTGTATTCCGCAACCGGCTGGAAAGTGGAGACCATTTCCGGGCTGGAAGAGGGGCGTCTTATCCACTTAGGGGTTCTGGCAAATACCGCGCTTGACGCCTCCCGCGCTCTCCTCATCGACCTCGGCGGGGGCAGTTGCGAGCTTACGCTTTCGGAAAAGGGGCACATCCGCGAGATGGTTAGCCTGCCCTTAGGCGCGGTGCGCCTGACCGGGGAATTCCTGCCCCACGATCCTCCCCGGCCCGTGGAGATTCAAAGGCTCCGCAGAAGCATTGCGGAGGAACTCGAGCGCGTCCGCAAGCAAATCTTCGGAGCTAAAGTGAGAAACGTTCTGGCCACCTCGGGGACAGCCGCGGCAATTTCAGATGCCGCCCAGGCGGTCGCGCCCTTGGGCTCCAGGTGGAGAGCCGGGCACGTCTCACGCGCCGCCGTTGTGCGCCTTGCTGACCACTTGGCCAAGCTGGATATGAAAAGCCGGAATAAGGTGCCGGGAATCGGACCTCGCCGGGCAGAGATCATCGTGGCCGGCGCTTACGTTTTTGCGGAACTCATGGAGCGTTGCAACCTTCCCGGTTTTCGTTATTCGCCTTTGGGGCTTCGGGATGGGCTGCTGGCCCAAATGCTTGCCGATCACGACCGAGCCACCGTTCCGCGCAAGCAAATCGAGGCTGAACGTCGAGACGCCCTCCTCGCCATGTGCAAGCAGTACGGGGTAGACCTCAAAAGGGCGGAGGAAGTCCGCCGCCTGGCAGGACAACTCTTCAACGAACTACGCCGGGTGCACGCACTGCCACCCGAATACGAAGGCTGGCTCTTTGCTGCCGCGTGGCTGCACGAGGTGGGCACCTTTATTAATCGGAGTGGGCGCCACCGCCACACGTATTACCTGATCGCCAACTCGGAAATCTTCGGTTTCACCCCCGAACAACGATTAATCATTGCGGCCATCGCGCGCTATCTGGGGAAAACCCGCCCGAATCCGGCCGATAGCCCTATGAAAGCCCTCACCGAAGCGGACGGAGAGCTCGTCCCCAAGGCGGTGGTGCTCTTGCGCCTTGCCAAAGCGATGAGCCACGGAAGCAATGGCAGCATTGTCAGTGTGGCAGCGGAAGTCTATCGCGAGCGCGTCATGCTGAAACTGACGGCCAAGGATAGCGTGGAGCTTGAAGTCTGGATGCTGAGCAAGGAAAGGGCCTATTTCCGCCAGGTGTTTGGGCGGGAATTGGACATCGAGGTATATTAGCGTCTGGTGAAAACAAAGGGTGAAAACAAAGGGCTTGCAAGCGCGGCCAAGGCCCTGTAGCCTTGCAGTGTCAACCTATAAAGAGTCCTGCCGCCCGGCGGCAGCAACTTCAGGGAGCCGAATATGCCAAAGCCAAAGGGTGTCATAATCAATGGGGTTCGATTCCGGCATGGAGAGGTCGATTGGGAAGACGCGCACGGCGCCAGTCGCGATAAGCTGCCTGACTTTGACGCCATGCGTCAAGGCGGTCAGTACATCGGATCGAAGATTACTTCCACCGGCCTCATTGCTAAAATTGGAAAATACCTTCTGGTGATTACAGAGAAAGATGAAACGCTGACGGAATTCGATTACACGTTGATTCCCCTACGCCCTAAGGTCCAGATCCGCTACAACTGAGCCACGCAAGCAACCCCCTTTAACCTCTGTTGCATTTGTAGGGGCACCCCTCGTGGGTGCCCAGGGCGGCCACAAGGGCCGCCCCTACGTGTCAATAAAGGAATTGTAGGGGCGCCCCTCGTGGGTGCCCCGGAAGGCTGGGGGCGAAAATGGTTCCCCGATCAATACAGGAAGTTGAGCGCCGTATCGTAGGAGCGGTGTTGAAACCCGGCAAAATGGCCAAAATAAGGTGAGGTGGTGTTGTTATAGACGTCGCGGGGATTTTGGTGGTTCGTGACGTTATAGACGCGCAGGATACCCCGCAGCGTATGGTTCCGCACCCAGGGAATGAAGGGGATACGGAATTCCTTGTACATCTCGAGGTCGAGAGAAACGAAGGTGGGGAAGCGCAATGTATCCGGGTAGCCGACATAGAGCTGGAGATCGTTAAGGTTGGAATAGGGGAAGCCGCTATGAATATCCAGCACCGGGCTGGCTACGATCTTCCAGGGGATGCGGAACCGTCCCCAGGTCACCAGCCTGTGCGGGACGTTGGAAGGCAGGTTGGCGAAGAAATTCGGGCGGATGACAGGCTCCTCGAACGGCACGTAAACGTCCGCAAGGCTATTCAAGTCGCCATGTGTCACGCTGTGTACGTAAGAGATGTTGATGTCCGTGTCCGCGCGGGCGCGAATGCGCAAGGTGGATTCGAATTCATGATAGCGCGTGGTCCCTGTGTTGGAGAGCTCGAGCAGGGGGACGCCATCCTGGTCAATCAGGGGATTGGTGATGAACACCTTGTGGGTCCGGCTGGAGAGATAGCTCAGGCGAAGGTTGACGTGAGGATGGATCTCCCGGTCAGCCTCCACATTCCAGGTCACGTTATAGGGTGTGCTATCCAGATCATGCCCCGTTGGGAGGATTTGGGTTATCCTTCGTTCAGTCCTCGCGTAGACGTTTTGGAAAACCAGGGCCGGCCCCAGCGGGTTACCCTGGGCGTCATATTGGGTCACCACGCGAGTGGGATTGTCTGTGAAGTCGCTGGCCAACAGCGGCAAACGATCATAGAAAACTCCTATCCCGCCGCGAAGCACGGTTTTGCCGCCTGCGCCGGGCGAATAAGCTGCGCCCAGCCGGGGTGCAAAAGCCGTGGAGTCGCCGGTGGTCTGGCCGGAGTAGCGGAGACCAAGGTCGAGCGCCAGCCGGTCCTGGATGGCCCAGTGGTCCTGAACGAACGCGGCCACCTCCATATCCTTCGCCGAAAGCAAACCCTTTCCCTGAAAGTCGATCTGCTCGGCAAGCGTTCCGTCCTGCCGCAGGACTTGCACGGGGCGCGAGAGGCTGGTCCCGGAAAAGCTACGGTGGACAAGGTCCCCGCCCACTTTGAACTCGTGCTGGCCCCGCCATGCCTTGCGCCGAGACTGATAGGTCTGGGAAGCCTCCTCCTGGTAGCCATCGCGAGCCCACGAATTGAAGAAGTTGCCTCCCCAACCGTTTGGAGTCACGAGCATATCCTCAGGCCCTTGGCCGTGAGCGTAGCTGGAGAAGTAGGTGAACTGGAGAAAGGAGGTTAGAATTCCGCCGGCGGGGAATAGGTAGCGGTCACTAACTCCGGCGGAGAAGCCACGTTGGCCATAGTTGGACGATGCCGACTGCGGAACCAGCGAGTCGATGTCGGCAAATTCGCGGCGGTCCGGAAAGATTTTGAGATTGCCGCTCAGCAAGTGGTCAGGGGAAATAATGTACTGCAGAGAAGTGAAGGAGTCGATGCCCTCTTTCTTGATTTCGTTCTTCGGCCAAGCCAGCCCACGCACCGGCTGTTTGTGAAGGTCGTAGTTGAACGCCTCGAGAATATCCAGCTTGCCGTGCAAAAGGGGGCCGGTGAAGTCAACGCGCGGCGACTCCTCAGAAATGCCCACAAGGTGCCCGCTCTTGCCGCGTGGATTGGGAGTCAAATCGTTCAATTCAAAATGGAATTGGTCTGACGGCGCCTTGGTTTGCACGCTGGTCAGTCCCCCGGCAAAGCGACCATACTCCGCGCGGTAAGCGGTCTTGAAGACGTCGACTGAACCTACAGCATCGATGGGCACTTCGATCGAAAACGCACCGGTGACCGGGTCAACCGTCTCCGCCGCATCAACCAACATCATCCCCTGGCTTTCGACCGTACCCTTGATGTTTATTTTTCCATCGGGGGTTCGGATCACGCCTGGGATGAGCGGCAGAGCTGCTTTGAAGCGCTGTTCGGTCAAGGGGAGCGTCATCAACTGGGTGGAAGTGACTTTTGCCGGGGCAGGGTTGTTCTCAGGAGATATGACGGGGGCTTTCTCTCGAACCTCCACCTTTTGCCTGACTACAATTTCGGGGGGAAGGATCATCTGCACGAAGGGCGGCGGGCCCTCACCAATCTGTAAGTCCTGCTTCATTACAGGTTCATAATCCGCTGCTGCGCAGGTCAGCCTGTAACTGGCAGGCAACAAGCCGGTGAAGCTAAACTCGCCTTTTTCTTGCGTGGTCACGGAGAGGCCAGTGTCGGGCAAAGGGCCACCGGCGAGTGTACAGACGGCGCCCACGATGGGTCTGTTCGCATCGTCAAGCACTTCGCCTTTGAGTTCCTGAGTTTGCGGAGTGCCCGCAAGGGGAGACGCCGCGAAGGCGCTCCAAAGGAACAAAGCAAACGTAATCCGCGAATTCTTGCCAGCCCAGGCCATCTATTCTAAGGTAGGTAGGATATTTTGCGTCCGACCCTTTCGAGAGCGTTGAAGACAAGTTTACGCCTGCCTTCCGCTCACGTCATCTTTTTTCTAAGCATCGCTCAAAACTATGAATCAGAACAACTTTCAACCGGCGGTCTTCTCAACCTCGGGTGGGTACAACCCCGAATCAGGGCCCAAGCGGCGCCCGCTTTGGCAACCGGCGGGTTCTTGGCCTTCGGGGTCGGAGCGTCATCGGGTGCATCATTACGGTGCATTATTACGGTTGCAAAACTCAATTATCGTGGTAATCTAGTGCAACGGGCGCGTGCGCCCAGGGCATCCAACAATATCAGCAGGAAGCTGGTTGGTTGCTTCATAAATCGACTGAGGAGTGGAATCATGTTGTTTAGACGTCTGGTGGTTGCACTTTGCCTAGCGTGCGTGGCGGCATGGCCGGCAATCGCCGTTGGGCCTACGGGGACAATAATTGGGACTGTCTCTGATCCCAGCGAGGCCGTTATTCCGAAAGCCCGGGTCACAGTGCGCAACCAGGGAACAAACGCAACGCGCGAAGTGTTGACCAACGATGACGGAGATTTCAGCGTCCCCCTCCTGCCTCCGGGAGTGTACGAGGTCACGGCGGAAAAAGCCGGTTTCCGGCGCAGTCTCTATAGCAATGTCAACCTGAACGTTGACCAGACCGCGCGCGTGGATTTTGTGCTGCAAGTGGGCCGGCTAAGTGAACAGGTAATCGTCACTGAGTCCGTTCCTCTCGTGCAGACCGACACCTCGACTCTCGGCCAAGTCATCGACCGCAAACAGGTGGGCGAGTTGCCTTTGAACGACCGCAATTTCCTCACTTTTGCGCTTCTTGTCCCCGGCGGCCAATTGCCTGTCCAAGGGTCTCAGAATTCCACCCAAGGCGGCGCCATCAGCGTCAACGGAGCGCGTGAGCAATCAAACGATTTCTTGCTCGATGGCGTGGACAACAACGACTTGTACATCAATCAATACAGCGTGCTTCCGTCGGTGGATGCCATTCAGGAATTCAAGGTGCAATCCAGCGATTACTCGGCCGAATTCGGGCGCAGCGGCGGCGCCCAGGTCAATGTGGTGCTGAAGAGCGGCACGAACCAATTCCATGGAAGCGGCTTCGAGTTCTTGCGTAACCGCAACTTGGACGCAAAGAACTTTTTCGACCAGCCCGATTGCACGCCCGATTCCATTGCGGGAACCTGTGGGCCCATTCCGCGCCTCGACCGGAACCAGTTCGGGGGAACGTTGGGTGGGCCCATCCAGAAGGATAAGACCTTCTTTTTTGCCTCCTACGAAGGGCTGCGCCTGCGCCAGGCGACGACGCGCGAGGCTGCCGTACCTTCGCAAGATGTGGACCTTGCGGAAGCCAACGGCTTCTTCGGCTTGATGCAAAATATCGGTTTCGTTCAGAATCCCGCAGGCATGGCCGCGCTCAACCTCATTCCGGCGGCCAACGTCGCCGTGCCGGACCTGGGTGACTCCACTACCTATGTCTCTGCCCCGGTGATCCAGAACACCGAGAACCTGCTGACAATCAAGGTGGACCGCCAGACCGGTTCGAACAACACCTTTTCAGCTCACTATTCGCTGTTTAATGAGAACAACTTCAACCCTTTCGATCCTGTCAACGCCTTTACGGACCTGCCGGGCTACGGCGCCACTGCCATTAACCGAGGGCAGAACGCCGGCTTCACCTGGACTCATGTCTTCAACTCCCACTGGGTCAACGAAGCGCGGTTGGGGTTTAACCGCCTGCGCGCCGCCGATTTTCAACAGGACTCTGGTACGAACGTTACGCAGCAACTGGGTTTCCCTACCGTGTCCGCTAATCCTGTGGACTGGGGATACCCCAACGTGAACATCTATGGCTTCGACGGCATCGGCGAGCCTGTGAACTACCCCCAAGACCGCCACGACAATACCTATGAGTTTGCCGATAATCTTGCCTGGAATACCGGACGCCACCAATTCAAGTTCGGGACGGACATCCGCCGTTTTCAGTTGAATGACTACCTCGACTTCATTTCACGCGGTGACTGGTTCTTCGAAGGCGACGTGGCGCAGGGCTTGGCGCAGGTGTTGGCGCAGATGTTGCCGCCGGCCTATACGAACGTCTGCCCCGGTGGAATCACCAACTGTCCGCCACAAGTCGGGGCCCTGGCGCAACTCATGGCCGGCGTTCCAGACTATGTTGTGACGGAGGCGGGCAATACCAACAACGGACTGCGCACCACCGGCCTGGGAGCATATATTAACGACGATATTCGCGTTCTGCCGCGATTCACCCTCAATGTCGGCTTGAGATGGGAGTTTAACAGCCCGCCCATCGAGATCCACAACCGCTTCAGCGTTCCGAACCTAAGCGTTAGTCCAGCGACCTGCAACGCCCTGGTTCCAACCTACCCCGACTGCGCATTCATCCAGGCAGGCGCGGACGGGATTCCGCCGGCTACCTACGGCAAGAATCTTCACGATTTCGCCCCCCGCATCGGAATCGCGTGGCGGCCCTTGAAGACCGAGCGCTTCGTAGTGCGCTCCGCCTATGGCATCTTCTATGATGAGAATATTCTTAACCTCAACATTCTCCCGCGTTTCAACCCGCCTTTTGTGGACATCTCCGCTTCGGTCAACTCGGGAACCAGTGTCATTCAGGACATCTTGAGCCAGCCGGCATATCCGGAGCCCCAGGCCAATTTTGTTTCCCCAAACTTCCGCGACGCCTACATGCAGGACTGGAACGTTGACCTTCAGTACGAGGTGCAGCCGAACTGGATGATCGACTTGGCTTACGTGGGTACCAAGGGCACCCATCTTTCCGCCACCCGCGACATGAACGAACTGGATCCGTTCACCCAGGTCACTCCCTACCAGCAGCTCGGCTCGATTCTGGTGGTGGAGCCCCGTGCCAATAGCATCTACAACTCCTTGCAGTTCCGTTCCGAGAAGCGCGTAAGGCAAGGCTTGGCTTTCCTCGCTGCTTATACTTGGTCGCGATCGATCGACGACGATTCCGCCGTCTTCAGCGGCAGCGTCGGTTCGGGCGTGCCGCAGGATTCATATGATTTTCGCCTTGACCGGGGCCTCTCCGACTTCCAGGTCGAGCAACGCTTCGTCCTCAGTTACCTCTATGACCTGCCGTTTGGGGCTGGCCGGAAGTGGCTCAATAATCCCGGCATAATCAACCACATACTTGGTTCCTGGCAAACGGCGGGAATTGCGACTATGCAGACCGGTAACCCCTTTACCGTCAACATGCCGTCCTCAGAGGCTGCAACCTCTCTTACCTCCTTTGGAGTCCCGTACCGACCAGACCAGGTGGGCGATCCAGACAAGGCAGGAGCCGTAGCAGCAAACCCGGGGTGCTCGGCCCCAGATCAGATCCACACGCCGAATAGCTGGTTCAATCCTTGCGCCTTTGCCAGCCCCCAAAATCCCTACTTGGGAACTGCCGGCCGGAACACCGTGATTGGACCGGGACTTGACAATCTTGATTTTTCACTGCTCAAGAATATCCCCTTCCGCCACGAAGGCCGCCGGCTTGAGTTTCGGGCTGAATTCTTTAACCTATTGAACATTCCGCATTTTGATATTCCCGGCCGAACCTTCGCGACCACGGCACTTGGCGTGGTGCAGTCGGCAAACGAGTACGGCAGTAAACCGCCCCGACAGATTCAGTTGGGCCTGAAGTACATCTTTTAAGAAGTCGACAGTTAACAGTCGACAGTTCACAGTCAGATCGTCGTGGGTGGCGCATACATTGCTTTTCATGTATGCGCCCCCTGGCAACATCTCGCGCCTTTGGGGGAGTCTAGCGCAATGGACCGCCTGGAAGCCTGGAATCTTCTCTGTGAGTACGCCAAGAATGAGAACTTGCGCAAGCACGCGCTGGCCGTGGAGGCGTGTGTTCGCGCCTATGCGGGGAAGTTCGGAGAGGACAAGGAGAAGTGGAGCGTGGTGGGCTTGATCCACGACTTCGATTACGAGGTGTATCCGAACGCGCCCGACCACCCGCTGAAAGGAAGCGAAATCCTGAAAGAAAAGGGCGTTTCAGAGGAAATCCGCCGCGCCATTCTTGGCCACGCCGATTACACCGGTGTGCCGCGCGATACCCTGCTGGCCAAGGTCCTATTCGCATGCGACGAGCTTGCCGGTTTCATCACGGCCTGCGCCCTGGTGCGGCCTGACAGGATCGCCACCCTCGAGGCCAAGTCCGTTCGCAAGAGGATGAAAGACAAAGCCTTTGCCCGCTCCGTCAGCCGCGAGGATATCATCAAGAGCGCCGAGGAACTGGGTGTGCCCCTGGATGAACACATCACCTTCTGCATCGGAGCCATGCGCGGCATTGCGGACCAATTGGGCCTCGCTCCTATGTAGCGCGGTCGTCTTGCCCACTGGAGCGCGGGCATCTTGCTCGCTGTCGCCACGTGGCGGCGTAAAGCCGCCTCTACGTCAAACTGAGACACTACCCCCCCATCCCAACGCTTGACAGAAGGCGAAGAATCTCGTAGGGTAAGCGCTTACATTTGGCGACGCTTCGTGTCGAGACTCGCTGCGGATGGCGCCTCCGCCCGCCCTCGCCCAATAACGCGCGTCAGTCTGCCGCTGGCTCGACCGAACGAGATTTCAAAGCGAGGCTACTATGTCCAATGAGAAATTCGTTCTGGGAATAGACTTCGGAACAGAATCGGGCCGCGTGGTGTTGATCCGCGTACGTAATGGGGCGGAGATCGCCTCGGCCGTGATCCCCTACCCTGATGGGGTGATTGACGAAAGGCTGCCGGGTGGGCCGCGCCTGGAGCCGGATTGGGCTTTGCAGAATCCCCGCGATTACCTCCTGGTGGTCGAGAAGGGAGTTCCCAAGGTATTGAAAGCCGCCCAGGTCAAGGCGGAGGACGTGATTGGGATGGGCACGGACTTCACGGCTTCCTCGCCCCTGCCGGTCAAGAGCGACGGCACACCCCTCTGTTTTCTCGCGCCCTACCGCAAACGTCCGCACGCCTGGGTGAAGCTCTGGAAGCACCATGCCGCGCAACCGGAGGCGAACCAGATCAACGAGGTGGGGCGGGAACTGAACGAAGAGTTCATCCAAGTTTATGGCGGCAAGTATTCTTCCGAGTGGTTTTTCTCCAAGGTGTTGCAGGTTTTGTATGAGGACGCCGAGATTTACGACGCTACCGATCGGTTCATCGAAGCCGCTGACTGGATTGTTTGGCAATTGACGGGTGAAGAGAAGAGGAACACATGCACGGCCGGTTACAAGGCCATGTGGATAAAAGGCAAGGGATTCCCGTCCGCGGAATTCTTCCGCACCCTGCACCCGCGTCTTGAGAACGTTATCGAGACCAAGGTGGGGACAGACTTCTACGCGCTCGGCCAAAAGGCGGGTGGGCTGACAGCATTCTGGGCTCGGAAGACGGGGCTGAAGGAAGGCACCCCCGTCTCGGTGGGTAATGTTGATGCGCACGTCGCCGTGCCCGCTTGCACGGTGACCCAGCCCGGCTCTCTCGTGATGATCATGGGGACTTCAATTTGCCACATGGTCCTCGGCACGGGGCGACAGATGGTGGAGGGCATGTGCGGGACGGTGGAAGATGGAATTGTTCCGGGTTTGTGGGGATACGAAGCCGGGCAATCCGCCGTCGGCGACATCTTCGCCTGGTTCTTCCAGCACGGCGTTCCGGATTATATCCACCGCGAAGCGCGCAAACTGAAAATCCCCTTCGCCGCCGCACTCGAGAAGCGCGCCGCCGCCCTCAAACCCGGTGAGTCAGGGCTGCTGGCGCTCGATTGGTGGAACGGCAATCGCTCCGTGCTGGTGGACGTCGACCTGACCGGATTGCTGCTCGGAATGACCCTGGCCACCAAGGCCGAGGAAATCTATCGTGCCTTGATCGAAGCCACCGCCTTCGGCACGCGAACCATCATCGAAGCCTTTGAATCGAAGGGCGTGGAAGTGAAAGCCCTGGTCGCTTGCGGGGGCTTGCCGGAAAAGAACAAGCTGCTCATGCAGATTTACGCCGACGTGACCGGACGGGAGATCAAGCTCGCGGAGCAGCTTCAGACCTGCTCTGCCCTGGGCTCAGCCATGCACGCCGCCGTGGCTGCCGGGCGCGAGGGCGGCGGCTACGGCACCATCGCGGAGGCCGCAGCGCACATGGCGCACGTGCAGAAACTGACTTACCACCCGAAGGCCGAAAACCACGCCATCTTCAATCGGCTCTTCAAAGAGTACCAGACGCTGCACGACTACTTCGGCCGCGGTCAGAATGACGTGATGAAGCGGCTCAAAGCTTTGCACCGCGAGCAGGCGGCACATTGAGTGTTCGTCCTATGTCAAACATCGAACAACTGCGCTTGGAAGTCTGGAAAGCTAATCTAGGAATATATCGCGCCGGGCTCGTCACCATGCACAGCGGCAACGCGAGCGGAATTGATCGCGAGCGAGGCGTAGTGCTGATCAAGCCCAGCGGCATGGATTACGACCGGATGCGCCCGCAGGACATGGTCAGCACCGACCTCGAGGGGCGCAAACTCAAAGGCAAATGGAACCCCTCCGTGGACCTGCCCGACCATCTTTACATCTACAAGCATTGCCCGCAGATCGGCGGTGTCATCCACACGCACTCGAATTATGCGACCAGCTTTGCGCTGCTGGGAAAGCCCCTTCCCGTCTATTTGACGGCCATCGCGGACGAGTTCGGGGAAGAGATACCCTGCCTTCCTTACGTGGATAACAGGGCTGACCATATTGGCAAAGCAATCGTGAAATACATGGGCAAGAAGGCCCCCGCCGTGCTCTTGGCGCATCACGGCGTATTTGCTTTCGGGGCGACGCCGCGCGCCGCGCTCAAAGCCGCCGTGATGGTCGAAGACGTCGCCAAGACGTGCCATCTCGCCTTGCTGCTCGGCAAACCGAAACCCTTGCTGCCCGTGGAAATCAAGAAGTGGTGGGACCGCTACCACACTTGGTATGGCCAGCCAGGGAAAAAACCTTAGCCGGAGGTCGTTAACAACCGCCTTTACGCCATCCGCGTGAAAGGCGTAGGATGGGGTGACCTTTTCAGGCCGGCCATTCCGCGCTGGCCTCGAAGACACAGATTGTGCCGATCTTTAAGAACGGATAGATGCGGCACCATTGAGGATATGCCATGAACTTATCCCTCTCGTTTCCCTTGGCTTTGTTGTGGTTCGCTGCCCCGGATCTCGCCGGGGCCGCACAGCGAGTGATTCTCCTACACCCGGTGGACATGGCGATCATCGTCATCTACTTCGCCATGGTTCTGGGGATCGGCTTCTACCTGAAACGCTATACCAAAAGTGGCGAGGGCTTTTTCCTGGCTGGCCGGGAAATGACGGCCTGGGTCGCGGGCCTGAGTTTTATTTCCGCTAACCTCGGCGCCCTGGAACTGATGGGTTGGGCCTCGTCGGCCTACCAATATGGGATCCTCGCCGCACACTGGTACTGGATTGGCGCGATTCCCGCCATCCTCTTCCTGGGTCTTGTGATGATGCCTTTCTATTACATCTCCAAGACACACTCCGTGCCCGGCTACCTGAAGCTCCGATACGGGGAATCTGCCCGCGGGCTTGCCGCCTTGATGTTCTCCTTCATGACGGTCTTGATGGCCGGCATCGATATGTACGCGATGGCGCTGATCATGAAGGTGGTCCTGGGCTGGAACATGCACTTCAGCATCTGGGTCTCTGCGCTCACCGTAGCGATCTACGTGGCCCTGGGAGGTCTGTTTTCTGCCATCTTCAACGAGGTTTTACAGTTCTTCCTCATCTGGTTCGGCGCGCTGCTGATCCCCATTCTGGGTCTGATCGAGACGGGCGGCTGGTCCGGGATGGTGGCCCGTATTCACCAGAACTTCCCGCAAGGAGATTACACGCACCTCTGGCGCACCTTGGGCAGCTTTGGTGATAACCCCATGGGGATTCACTGGACCGGAATCGTCTTCGGTCTGGGTTGGGTCATCTCCGTCGGCTACTGGACCACGGATTTCCTGGTCGTGCAGCGCGTGATCGCCTCCAAGGACATCCGGGCGGCGAAACTGGCGCCCATCATCGGCTCTTATTTCAAGATGGCCGTGCCCTTCATCGTTATCCTGCCGGGCTTGCTGGGGCTGGCCGTGCTGCCCTTCAAGCTGGTTCCGTCAAACGCCGTCGGTCCGGGGCAGCATGGCTTCAATGAAGTCCTCCCCCTGATGCTGGCCCGGTATTGTGGACCTGGATTGCTGGGCCTGGGGATTACCGCGTTGATCGCCGGGTTTATGTCGGGGATGGCGGGGAACGTCAGCGCCTTTGCGACGGTCTGGACTTATGACCTCTATCGGCCCTTCATCCGCAAGGACGCCTCGGACAGCCATTACGTTACGATGGGACGCACCTGTACGATTCTCGGCATGCTGGTCTCAGTCGGCACCGCCTATGTGGCAATGCAGTTCACGAGCATCATGGACTACGTCCAGGCGCTGTTTAGCATTTTCATTGCGCCGCTTTTCGGGACGGTGCTGCTCGGCATGTTGTGGAAGCGTGTGACACCCAAGGGGGGCTTCTGGGGGCTGCTCGCGGGCAGCGTTTCTTCGGTTGCGATGTTCCTGATGGTGAAATTTAATCCCAGCACGCTTGCTTACGTCGCACTCTCGAGCCATGCCAAGAATATGGCCGAGAATATGTATCGCGCCTTGTGGTCGTGGCTGATTTGCGTGATCGTGACTGTGGCCGTCACGGCGTTCACCAAACCCAAGCCCGTAGAAGAGTTGACCGGCTTGGTCTATGGCTGCACCGAGCTGCCCAGCGAAGGAGATTTGCCGCTGTGGAAACGCCCCGTTTTCTGGGCAGGTGTATCGCTGGTCCTCTTCTTGGTGTTGCAGTGGATCTTCTGGTAATTATGACAGGATTCAGGATTCAGGATTCAGGGACACCTTCTGGAGTGTGCCCTATGGGCGCACGACATGCGCGCGCCCTGAATCCCGAATCCTGAATCCTGAATCCTGAATCCTGTTTCGAGGTTCCCATGAGCGAAGAGCATCCCATTATTCCCGTGTGGTTTTTCGTCGGCGTGATCCTGCTGATTTACGGAATACTGATCCTGGCAACGGGGATCTACGAGTTCCACAGCCCGCCGTCAACCGTTCTCGCGAACCTGCATCCCGCCCTGTGGTGGGGTGTGTTGCTCATCCTCCTCGGCGGCCTTTTCGTTTACATACACATGCCGAAGAAATCGTGAGCTTCGGCAAAGGCGCGTGCCCTCGCGCTAGCGCCCCATGCGCACAACGCCGGGCGGTCTGGCCCAAACGTCTCACGACGCTCTGCCGGCTAAACCTCCGGGATTCCCAGGTCTTCCGACCCCAGCGGCGACATCTTCGCCTGGGGCGCGTATTCCTCGATCAAGTCCAACGCAATGCGCGCCCGGTGCACGCGCTCACGCCCCATCTTGGCGGCCAAATCCTCGAGATGCTTGCCGGAAGGGTAGATATCCGGCGCGTTGCGCAGTCCAAACTTGAAGTAGACGGGCGCGGCCACACGCAGGATTTGGGGCATTTCGTAGTAACGGACGAAACCTCCAAAGTTGTCCGGCACTTCGATGTAGAGGTCGATGGGAATACCCACGGCTTGCCGGATGGCGCCCATCTGGGCAGGGGTCAAGTCGGTAGGGATATTCAGGGTGGAGACGCCGGCGATTTCAAATAGCTTCGCCGTGGCGGGATTGGCAGCAGGAAGCGTTACGGAACTCTTGATGACCAGATTCTTGGGAAGTTCACCCGCCTCCTTCATTTCCTTGAGGACCCAGATTAGGCCCAGATCCGCCGGCAACACGCTGCGAATGCCGAGGTCGCACGCCCGGCGGATGTCCTCGAGGGCGTAAACCAGTTGGTCGGCGCCGCGGTGTTGCAGGCCAATCACCTTGCCTGCCGTGGAGGCCGTTTGGGCGCCGGTCTCGAAAGGCGCTCGAGGGCCGACAAACAAGCAGACTTCAATCCGCTCGCTCGCCCCCAGTCGAGCCATCTCGCGGATTTCATCTTTGGTCAGCAGCATGATGCCGCTTCCTTGGCTGACGCGGTGAATCGGCACCTTAAGTTCCTTCGCGGCCTCGAGCACCTCGCGAAAGACGCGCGGCCCCTCGACGCTGGGGATTTCGAAGCGGTAATCGCCTCCATCCTTGAACCGCTTCCCGCTGGGCTCGAGCGCGTGGTTGTCTTCGGTGGGCAGCTTGAGCTTGGCGAGGAATTGTTGTGTCTTTTTCATGTGTCCTCTTTCTCCAATGCCCCACTACCGCAGAGCTTTGCTCTACGGTGGCTGGAGTCGGTCTCGAGTTTCTACATTCTCCCCTCTGTCGCCGCGGCGACAGAGGGGCCGGGGGTGAGGGGGTCAATGCCTTGAAGACGCACGCTGGCGACCCCCTCACCCGGCCCGCCCCGGCTGAAGAAAACGCCGGCGCGGGCCACCCTCTCCCCCCAAGGGGGAGAGGGCTGGAATCCAAGTCTGGACGGGAATACCGCTAACCACCAGCCACTACCAACTGACCACGGACGACGGACCACTAACCACTAGCCACTAGCCACTGCCTACTCCGTGTACTTCAAATAAACGGTGCGCGTCTCGGTGTAGAAGTCGAGCGCCGCCGGCCCTTGCTCCCTCATGCCGAAACTCGATTCCTTGGTGCCCCCGAAAGGAAGCTGATACTCGACGCCCGCGGTGGGCAGGTTTACCGTAATCAAGCCGGCTTCAATGCGATTGATGAATTGGTGGACGCGCGTGAGGTCGCGCGAGACGATAGAAGCCGAGAGGCCGAAGCGGGCGCCGTTGGCGAGTCGCAGGGCGTCCTCAAAATCATTCGCAACCATCAGTGCCAGGACCGGGCCAAAGACCTCCTCCTGCGCAATGCGCATTTCAACCGTGACGCCGGCGAAGATGGTGGGCTCCACAAAATAGCCCAAATCGTAAATTCCGCCCGTAAGGCGATTTCCTCCGCACAGCAACTGTGCCCCTTCTTGCTTGGCGATTTCGATGTATTTCAAGTCCGTCTCGAGCTGGTTGGCATCCACCGCCGGGCCGATCTCGATGCCGGGCTCGAGGCCGTTTCCCACCTTCAGCTTCCTGGTTTTGGCCGTGAGCTTCTCGACTAAAGGCTCGTAGATGGATTTCTCGATGATGGCCCGGCTGCAAGCGGTGCATTTCTGGCCGGTGGAAAAGAACGCGCCGTTCACCAGCACAGCGGTGGCGTAATCCAGGTCCGCGTCCTGGAGAACAATTGTGGGGTTCTTGCCGCCCATTTCGAGCTGAAGGCGAAGCTTCCGTTTCGTCACCTTATCGTAAAGCGCGTTGCCGACTTCACAAGAGCCCGTAAAGGAAACGGCGCGGATGGCAGGGTGTGCGACGAGCGCATTGCCGGTCGAGCCGCCGCTTCCCGTCACATAATTGAGAACCCCGGCAGGAATGCCCGCTTCGTGAAGCGCTTCAACGATCCGATAGGCGCTGAGCGGCGCGAGCGAGGCAGGCTTGATCACCACGGTGTTTCCCGCCACCAGCGCAGGCGCCATTTTCCACGCGGGAATGGCGCTAGGGAAATTCCAGGGAGTAATCAGGGCCACGACTCCCAGCGGCTTGCGCAAGGTGTAACAGAAAACGTTCTCCCGCTCGGAGGGAATCTGGTAGCAGAACTGGCGCGGCCCCTCGCCTCCGAAATAGCGCAGGATGTTGATGGCCCGTTTCACTTCTCCTTTGGCTTCGGGCAGCGTCTTGCCTTCCTCCCGGGTCATTTCCTCGGACAGTTTCTGGAGACGGCTTTCCATGATTTCGGCCGCCTTGTAAAGAAATTCACCGCGCAGAGGAGCGGGCAGCGCCGCCCAAGCCGGTTGCGCTTTCGCGGCGGCTGCACACGCTTCCTGAATGTCTTCCGGGCCCGAAGCTTGAAACAGCCCCACAGTCTCATGGGTATTGGCAGGATTGACGTTGGGGAATGTTTTCCTTGTCTTGCACTCCACCCACTGACCTGCCAGGTAATTTCGATAAACATCCGGCATGAAAAAAGGCCTCCTGAAGAGATAAAAGACCCGTATCGAACTTCCAGTTTCCTCTCACCTGATTTCTGAATCGAGAATCCTGAATCCTGAATCCTGCCTTACCGTTTCAGCAATTCGTCCTTCTTGAATTCTTGGCGCAAGTCCTTCAACTTGTCCTCGAGCTCGCGCGTGGCCACGGTGGCGGCGGGAAGAGTACTGATGATGTGCGGGGTCAGGAGCACAATCAATTCCGTTTCCGTGCTGTTGTAGGAAGTGCTTCCAAAAAGCGCGCCGAGGTACGGAATATCACCGAGCAGCGGGATGCGGGTGATATTCTTAGTGTAGGAGTACGAGATCAGCCCACCCAGGGCAATGGTCTGGCCGTCCTGAGCCACGGCTTGGGTGGTCACCGAGCGCTTCGTGAAGCTGGGGGATTGGATGCCACTCCCGGAAGCCGGCACCTGGTTGCTGACTTCCTGGCTGATGTGCAGGGAAACCAAACCCGTGCTGGTGATACGCGGAGTCACCGAGAGGATAATCCCCGTATCCTGTTGGCTGACGGTGTTGGAGAACAGGCTGGTGCCCGAAAGGGTTGCGCCAGACGTGACACCCTGGGAGGTGAGAACGGGCACTGACTCGCCCACTTGGATTCGGGCTTCGGTGCTGTCAGTGGTGAGCACGGTGGGGGCGGAGAGCGTCTTGACGCGCGAGCGGTTTTCGCTGGCGGACAAATAAGCCATCAATTGGCGGGTCTGGCCGATCCAGGCGCCGGTGGAAGCTGTCACGGCACTCGACGAGGTGACGCCGTAGTCACCTTGGAACTGCAAAGGCCCCGTGAGGGTACTGCTACCGGGCTTCGCGAGGGCGAACTCGAGGCCAAAGGAAAGAGCGCCGGTCAAGTCCACTTCGTAGACTCGGGCCTCGATCAGAACCTGCCGGGGGGCAACGTCGAGCTTATCGAGGGTCTTGGCGATTTCGGCATACTGTTGCGCGGTGCCCTGCACAATGATCGAGTTGCTCACCGGATCAGTTATAATGCGCAACGTCGATTGGGGGGGCGCATTGGTTCCCTGGCCGCCCGCCCCGCCGAAAGGGCCTAGGCCGACCGCCGTGGTTTCACCCGAGCTCTGCTGGAGAGCTTGTTCCTGAAGCGATGCCGGGCCTCCGGTGCCCCGCCCCCCGCTCCTGGTGCGAGTCCCAGTGCCTTGCACGTTTTCGCCAGTTCCGCCGCCTGCTCCCCGAAGGGAGTCCAGCAGTTTGACGAGGCGATCGGCTTCTGAGTTCTGAACCTTATAAACGAAGGTCTGAATTCCGGTCGTGGTGGCCGGCTGGTCGAGTTTCGCGAGCCAGTCCTCGACTTCACTGAAGGCGGCGGGATCTGCCACCGCGACCAGTATGCCATTGATGCGATCGAGGGGTACGAAGCGTATGGGCGTATCCTTGTCGGAGAGCGCGTAGGTGGAGAAAATCGCCTGAAGTTCGGGAACCAGGGCGGAGGCCACGTTGTTGCGCACAGGGAGCAACCGCACGCGCTGCGCCGCAAAACTGGAACTGTCAAACTGCCGGAGGATCTCCAGCAAGCGCTTTAAGTTCAAGCTGTCATCGACCAGAATCAGGGTGTTGGCAACGTCGAGCACTTCCACCATGCCCCCCTCCGAAACAAAGGGCGTAAGCATCTTAGCCATGTCCGCCGCGTAGACGAACCTCAACGGGACGATTTGCATGAGCATGTGACCGTCCTCCGGCAGCCCCGTTCCGCCGATCCCGGTCGAGATACCGAGGGGGGTTTTGGGGCTGACCGCGAGAGGAACGATGCGGTAGAAATTCCCGGTTTTGATGGCCGTGGCGCCATTCATCTTCAGCACGGTTTCGAGAAGGGGAAGCAGGTCCCCCCGCTTTAGGTCACCCGAGGTTGAAATAGTCACCGCTCCTTTGATGCCTGGATCCACAACATAGTTCAACTTCAACTCGCTAGCCACAAGATTGATGAACTGGAGAAGGTCCGCATTCTCGAGACGCAATCCCACCCCCGCCCCTCCCGGAACGGTCGGAGGCGTGGTCGATGGGGCCTGCTCGGGCGGCGTGGTTTGGCTGCCAGGAGGAGTTTGTAGCGATCCCGGAAGCGTGGGGCCGGGCTGCGAGGGCTGGGGCGCGGGCGCCCCGGCTTGCGTTGCAGTTGGCGCGGTCGGGTGGGCCTGGGTTGTTTCTGGCGCGGTCGGCTGGGCCTGGGTTGTTTCTGGCGCGGTCGTCTGGCCCTGGGTTGTTTCTGGCGCGATCGTCTGGGCCCGCTTCGCCTTCGGCGCTCGCGTTCGGGCCTGCTTTGTTTTTGGCGCGGCCGGTTGGGCTTGCGTTGCTTCCGGGGCTGGCGGCTGGACTTGCTGAGCGGCGGGTGGAGTTGCGCTGAGGGTTGGGGAGGCTGTGGTAGCAAGGGTGAAGATGGCATAACCAGTCGAAAGCCACAACACCCCGCGCCACAGGGCCGGCGCACTTAGGCGTTCAATAACATGGGTCATCCGGTGCATTCGCAACCGACGGTAATATGGACGAGAAAGTGAAAGCAAGCTGTTCCTCCTTCTCCTGACTCCTGTCTCCACGGCGCGCCCCTCCTTACTTGGGACCGCCGGTCTGTTGGGGTGCCTGTGAGGCGGACGGGTTGACGTCCTGCCACTGGTTCACCGGGCCGAAAGGAGTGGTTACCACAACCATTCGCTTCCCTCCGACCACGGTTCCCGGCGTAACCTCTGGAGAGGTTACGGGCGGCCCGGCTTGGGGGACCGGGGGACGCGGCCCAGCAACAGAAACAACGGCCGTAGGCCTCATCGTGCTGGGAGCAGAGTATCCCGCTGTCGCTCCCCCCCCTGCGTAACGCGCGCTGGCTGTCCTCTGAGCATTGCCAGGGTTGCTGCGGGCCGATTCGAAAATGTCCAGTGTGATCTTCTTATCCTGCCACTCGAGGACCACATTCGAGGTCCCAATAGAAACCAACTTGTAACCGCCTATTTCCTGTCCAGGCAGGACACGTCTGGAGGTCGCCGAAGGCTGGTCAGCGGGGGCCATCAACGCAAACCTGCCACTCCCCAGGTTCATGGTCCCGAACAAGAACGGCAGCTTCGGAGGGGGGGCCTCTTCTTGCGGCTGGGGCGGGGGGGTGCCGCGCAGGGGATTGAAAACATTTCGGTCAACGATCTCCACGAAGCTTTGCGGCTGTCCTGCCTGATTCGGGCCGGCCTTGAGTGTGGCAGGAGGCTGCGCCGGCGCGCTGGCGTAGAGCCACTGCGTGCTGCGACGATAGCCTTTCCAGAGCCGTCCCCAAGACCAGCCCAGCAGGATGTTCAGGCCGATGAGGCCGGCAATAATGAGGATTTGTTCCCGGCGTCTGGCTAGCATGATTGCCTCCCGTAAAGACCGAAAACCGAAATTCGAAACTCGAAATTCGCCCGCCCAATCAACAGTCGTGAGTTTCGAAAGGGCCGAAACTCCACCTCAACAGTCTCGAACTTCGAATTTTGGTCTTCGTTTCTCCGCATGCGACCGCTGAGCCTCGAGTTTCGAGTCTCGAATTTCGATTTTCGTTTCTAGTGCGCGGCTGTTTCGTCCCCCGACTGCTTCACCGTTCGGGTGGCCACCCCAATAGTCAACTGCAGGAGTAGTCTTTGTTTGGGGTCCCCCTGGGGGGAGACCACGTCGATGTCCCTAACGGACAAGAGCCTGGGTAAGGAAGCCAAAGCAGCCAGAAAATCGACCAACTGGTCCAAGCGGCAGCGGAACTGCACCCGACCTGTCACGAGGGAATACCCCGCGCCGAGCTCCTGAACTCGAAGGACCTCACGGCTGCCGACCTCGATACCCTTGCTATCCGCCAACTGACCCACCAGCCGTTGCCACTCGGCATTGGCCAGCGAAGGCGAGGAGCTCTCCAGAAGGCCCGCCTCGAGTCCTTTCAGGCGCTCCTGGGCGGCCGAGAGATGGGTTTTCTCGAGATTCGCCTCGGCCAACAGTCGCTGGTCCCGGCGCACCTCGACTTCCTTCTGCTGGATCACCTCTGCGCTGGTGCCTAGGCCCTCCAACAGGGGGAACGCGCCATAGTTCAAAAGTATGAACAAGGTCGCAGCACCCACGCCTGCACCCAGAGCAATTCGATCGCGCCGACTAAGCTTCTTAAACATTGGTGATTTGCGATTGGTGATTGGTGATCTGCAATTTGCGACTGGCGATGAGGGGAGCGACAATCCTAAGCTCAATCGCCAATCGCCAATCACCAATGGTCAATCCTTCCTGGCCTGCTTCAGCCGCATGCGGATTCGAAAAACCTCTCGATTCTGGTTATCCCGGATGATCGGAGCCGTAAACTCAACCTGGGTAAAGTAAGGTGAATTCTCGAGTGGCGGAACCAAATCCGCCGCGTGTGTGGAATAACCGCTGATTTCAACCGCTTCTTCGCTGATGTGCAATTCCTGGAGCCACGTGCCGTCCGGGAGCAGATGCGTCAGCTCCTGGAGCAGGAGCAGCTTCTGCCAGTTGCCGGCTTGGATGGTGTCGAGGACCGCCGCCCGGCTCTCGAGGCTACTGGTCTCCTCATTCTGCCGGCGAAGCTGCTGGGCGGGAACCTCCAGGCCTCGAAGCGCACGGTCCAGGGCGCGGCCGTACATCGCCCGTTCGATCCAGCCGTGGGACGCCAAAGGGAGCGCCAGAAGAGCCGCTGTAGCGCCCAAGACGTAAACGGGGAGGCGCGCCCCGGCGTGCGGCTGCCAACGCTCTTCCGGAGGGAGGAGGTTGATGGACGGCGCGGTGCCGCGCAGCAAGCCCGCATAGGCCGCAGCCAGCGCCGGCCACTCGAACCCCACCGAATCCTGGGCCCGGCTCAGATTCAGTTTTGGAGCGGGCAGGGGCGACGCCCCATCGAGAAGGTCGGAAAAGGGGACCGGCACGGACCCGCACACAATCCAGGGAACCGTGGCGGGGTCCGACACGGGTAAGTCCGCGAGGGCGCGATGCCACTCCCGCTCGAATCGTTCTTTGGCGCTGGCGCTCGGTTCAAGAGGAATATATTGTGATGCGCACAAGTTCCCCTGGTGGAAGGACAGCAGTTCCACTCCCGCAGGTCGACCGCATACGATCAACGCCCCCGGCGGCAGCAGGGGCTTCACCAGGACCGCCAGGGCCGCGGCTCCCAGGGTCAAGCCGCTCAGACGCAAGCCCAGTTCTTGAAGCTCCTGTTTGCAGCGGTTCACGCCCTCCTTCTCCGCCACCACCACCATCACGCTGACCTGCTTGGCTTTGGGATCGCGGCCCACAACCGCACAATCCCAATAGATCTGATCATCCTTATAAGGGTGAAGCGAGCCCAACTGATAGCCAACTATCTTGGTCAACTGCGTCTCCGCTTCCGCGGGCAAGTCCAGGAATCGAACCAGGACCGCTTCGCGCGGCAAGCAGGCCATGACACGGGCTTCGCGGAGCCCGTGGCGATCCAGGAAGCCGGCCACTTTGGCGGGCGACTCCTCGTTCAGCGGCCACGGGAGAGACAAGTCGTCAAGCTGCATAAAATGCCGAAATCGGCGGCCTAGAGCGGTGAGATGGCATGCTCCACCGCCGTAATCCACACCTACTACGAGTTTGGTAAAAGCGAGAGACATGTTAGGATTCAGGATTCAGGAAAGCGGAAACTGGAAAACAGAAACTGGAAAATAGCTGTCGATCCGGCCATTTTCGATCTTCCATTTTCCAGTTTCGAGTTTCCATCTTCTGCCCTCCTGAATCCTGCCTTTCTTCATTCCGTGACGTCGTCGTACCAGGCGATGATGCGCTGCGGGGGCTTGCTGTAGGGCGCAACCTGGACCACGGCTTTGATGCTCCGGCGAACCCGGGAGCCATTGACTCCCCCCACCGCGGTGATGCTGTAAATCGGGCAGACAGCGGTGGTCAGGATCGGCACGGCCTGATCCGGCAGGGACATAGCCAGACGTTGCGATATTTCTTCCACTGACTTGAAGGGTTGGCGCCTTCGTTCCTCGACAATGCGCCCCGCCAACTCCTTGTTCACACCCGGCACACTCAGTAACACTTCCTCCGACGCATAATTCACATTGACCTGAGAAGATTGCGAGTAAACGGTCAGGTCCTGGCCCACCCCGTACTTGTATTGAATTCCCTCTCCCGGGTTGAACTCTGCCGTGCCATAGAAGATGTCCCGGTTCATCCCTCGGACCCGCAGCGCTTCTTCCGGGGAAGCGAAGGGTTGGTGAGTGGGGCTATAACCGGCGTCGCGATAATAGTCATCCAAGGCTCTGGACTCCGGATCGCGGGACCCCGCCGGCTTGCGCCAGTGATTAATGGCTGCTGCCAACTGGACAGAATCCACCGACTTCAGCCCCCGCGCTTCAAACAGACCTGCCAGTTGTTCTTGGCTGGCAGCGTTCAGGTCGAGTTTCCCGGTCTCATTCACAACTTCCACCAGCGCCACTCCGTGCTCATAAGGCACCCGCACCAGACGCTGCCCTGGTATCCAGAGCTGGGGTTTATCTTGCTGGTCCTCGGGCGTCGGGTAGGCGATCTCGAAAAGGGCGGCTTGAACCCCACCCGCAGCCAGGGCATAAGCCTGAGTGGACTCCTTGCGATAAATGGCGGTTCGAGTCTCGATCAGGACCGAACCCGAAAACGCCAGCGCCACCGCGAGCATCACACTGACTGCGGACAGCACAGCCAGCAAGGCCACGCCAGCATCCGACCTGCCGGTTCGAACTGAAGGATTAGGGATTCGGGATTCAGGATTCAGGGGAAACCCCTGACTCTTGGCTCCTGAATCCTGAATCCTAAATCCTGAATCCTTCATTTCTGACTCCTCAATGCTGCTCATTGCGCAGGTGTCGATTGCAGCTTGAACTTCGCCCACACGGGGATGAGCTCTTCCCCCGCTTGCCTGCCACGTTCCCAACGGAACCGGATCGCGTCCGGGTAAGGCGCCTTGATAGTGCTCTTCCAATCCGGCCGCCAAACCGGGACGGTGCCTTTCTCGGGGTATAGGTCCAAGTACTCAAACCAAGCGGCGCTTAGACCCGTTATCAACGGCAGGTCTGTCGCTCTGAGTGAAAACGGCTGGTAGTTAATCACGGGCACCCCGGTATCAGGATCGTTTTTGACATTCTGGACAAGCATGTGGGCAAGGGTGTCAGCGTCTTCAACCGGCGTTTCGCGCAACGCCACCGCCACGTTTCCCGGAGAAGTCGCCACGATCCCGTACTCGACGAGCACCAGCCCCGTGCGGCTCCGATAAACACTGCTGTAAGTGCTGACGAAACGCAGACACGTGGCGCTGGCTTCGAGGACCGTCAGCGATCTGGGCAGGTGAGGGTCAGTTGACGTCACCTGATAGGGAACCAGGGAGGCGATCTGCTGGACGACGAAAGCATATCGCTCAGCCGCCGCATGCGACTGGCGCAGTCGCGCTTCTCCTGTTCGCCAAGCCCGGTTTGCCACTCGCAGCCCAATCAGCAAAGCGACCATCAGGAACCCAGTCAGCGTCATGCTGAGCAACACCTCGAACAGCGTGAATCCTGCACCAGGATTCAGGATTCGGGATTCAGGATTCAGGGAAGCGCTCCGCTGGCGCTGCCCTGGCTCTCGTTGACTGGCTCTTAGATCGTGCATTTCCTGCTCCTGAATCCTGAATCCTGAATCCTGAATCCTGCTCTTAAGGACTGGGTGGCGGCTTCGGAATGCAGAGCTTAAGCGTTTCCAGATTCAGACTCTGCCGACCCAAACGCGTGCGCCAGGAAACTTCCAGGAGAATTCGAACCAGTTGAGGCGCCTTTTTGGGATCGGTCGGCTGTACGGTGTCAACCAACACGGTTCTCACCTGCCAAAAGATGCCGAAAGGAGAGACCCCGGAGCGCACCTCTCCGGCCTCCAGCGAGGAGTCCAAAAACAGCTCGTTGAGCTTATGGGTGGCGAATTCGTTGCCGCGATCAAAAAGGTCCAGGCGGTCAGTAGTGCGAAGCGCCGCAGAAAGACCCGAGAAAATGGTGACGAAGCTGATTCCCAGGAGCGAAATGGCCATGAGAACTTCCAGGAGGCTCATTCCCGCCTCGAGCGGCGCGCGTTGACCTTGGATGATCTTCTGCACTTAGCGTGATCCCTACTTAACGGCTTCGACGGCCGGAGCACCGAGCATGAAATTCACGTGCACCCTGAATTTGCTTCCCCGGCGGTCAGTGAGCCACAGGTTCCTCTCTTCCACCACCCCGGACGGCGGGAGCAGGAGTCGTATGACCGGAGGTGGGTATCTCTCACCGTCATCCACCGTCACGCCCCGGGGAAGTACAAATTCTCGCAAATAACCCGAGTCAGGATTGAATACCCGGACAAGGTGCTTTGCCGGCGCGATTTCCACCACGTAATAGCTCTGCTCAAAAAGCGCCCGCGTGCGGGCGTAGCGGACGGTCTGCGCAACCCGGTCTGCCGCACTCCTCAGCGTCCATTCATCGCTCCAGTTGCCAAAACGCGGAGCGACCAGCGACACTGCCAGGGAGATAATCGCCAGAACGATCACCAGCTCGAGGAGCGTCACGCCGGCTTCCAGCGGCCGGCGGCGACGCCCATCATTTCCAGCTGAGGATATCCGCATTCTCGCCTTCCCCACCCGGTAGCCCGTCGGCACCATAACTGATGATGTCGGGCTCATCACCATGCTCCCCCGGAAATTTGTAGATATACGGACGGTTCCAGGGGTCCAAGGGGATTTCTTTGGGCAGGTAAGGACCATTCCAATTGGTTACTCCGGGCGGAACTGTCCGTAGCGCTTCCAAGCCCTGGTCCGTGGTGGGGAAATTGCCGGTATCCAGCTTGTAGGCGCCGAGCGCTGTCTGGAAGGCAGCAATCTGCGCCTTCGCCACGGTGATCTTGGCCTGCGTTGCATGCTTGAACAAGCGGGGGACCACCAACCCGGCAAGCAGCCCGAGGATGAGAATCACCACGATCAGTTCGATCAAGGTGAAACCCTGCATAGATTCCTGTCCCGAAAATTGCCTTCTCTCTTTTCCTGGTCGGCGCATTAGAAGGGCACCTCATTAATGCTGACAATTGCCAGCAGAGTGGAAATCACAATCGTTCCGACAACCAAACCCATGGCCAGAATCACGGCCGGCTCGATGAAGGCCACCAAACGCTTGGTGGCCACGCGGACCTCCCGGTCGTAAATCCCGGCCAGCTCGAGCAGCATGGAGTCCAGCTTTCCAGTTTGCTCTCCCAGAGTCATCAACTGCACGGCGAGCACTGGAAACAAGCCGGTTTCGGCCAGCGGGGTGGCCAGCCCCTGACCCCGCTTGACACCTTGAATGAGCGGCTCGACGGCAGCGGCCACGCGGCGATTGCTCAAGACCTCGCGGGTAAGGCGCAGGGCCGAGACAATCGGGACCGCCTGAGTCAACAAGGTTCCCATGGTCTTGGCAAAGCGGGCAATTTCGAGTTTCAGGCTGACGTCTCCCAGCAAGGGGGCCTTCAGACGCCATTGGTCCCAACGCAGCCGCCCGGCCGGGGTCCGCACCCAGCGGCCAACGAGCAACACCGCGACGACGATGATTAGGGCCGCCAACCAGCCGTAGTTGCGCAGGGCTTGGGAAACGTCCATCAAGATCTGGGTGGGCAAGGGCAGATCCTTGCCAGCTTCTTCAAAGATCTGCGCGAAGCGCGGCACCACAAACCCCAGCAAGAAAGCAATCGCCACGCCACCTACCACGAGCAAAAGCATGGGGTAGATAAGAGCTGAGACCAGATAGCCGCGAAGCTCGGCGCTGAATTCCTCAAACTCCACCAGGCGATCCAGTACTGCCGGAAGCGTGCCGCTGGCTTCGCCGGCCCGCACCATGGCGACATAAAGGGGCGGAAAAAAACGCGCGTTGGCGGCCAGGCTGTGAGCCAGCGACTGCCCGCTGCGCAATTCCTTGAGCGTGCCGTCTATGACCGCCCGCAACGCCGGCTTCTCCGCCAAGTCACGGCAGAGCGAGATACTGCGGTCGAGCGGAATGCCCGCCCGCACGAGCGTGGCGAGCTGCCGGGCGAAAATCAGCCGGTCCTGCGAAGACAAGCCCTGGCGTGTGAGCTGGCTCCAACGCGCGCCCAGCGAGCTGTCTTTCGCGCTCACGTGGATGGGCATGCATCCCATGCGGCGAAGCTGCGACAGCAAGGCCGGCTCAGTCTCCGCCATCAGCGTCCCTTGGACCAGCTCTCCGCTGCCTTTGATCGCCCTGTAGGAATACTCCGGCATCTGGTGACTCGAAAACCGAAAACCGAAAAGCGAAAAGCGAAAGTGGAAAATCGGAAATTCCAGTGACTACTGACAACTGACTACTGACTACTGACTACTTCTTCCCACTAAACTTCCTGCGTAACGCGCAACACCTCTTCCACCGTGGTCTGCCCCGAGGCAATCTTCAGCCAGCCGTCCTCTCTCAGGCTGCGCATCCCTCGCTCGCGCGCCGCCACCCGCAAGGTACTGGCGTCCGCGCGGGCCACGATAGCCCGCCGGATCCCCTCGTCCATCTCCATGAATTCAAAGATTCCCACCCGCCCGAGGAAGCCGGTATGAGCGCAATGCGCGCACTCTCCCGCTCGGTAAAGTGTCATAGGACCACTCGCACACTCCCAACCTTCTTTTCGCAGCTCGTCGCCCTCCGCCAGGTACGGCTTCCTGCAGTCCGGACACAACACGCGCACCAAACGTTGCGCGAGCACGGAAACCAAGGAAGATGAGACCAGGTAGTGTTCAACCCCCATATCCGTGAGGCGCGTGATCGCGCTCGGAGCGTCATTGGTGTGCAAGGTGCTGAAGACCAGGTGGCCGGTGAGCGCCGCGCGCATGGCGATTTCGGCAGTTTCAAGATCCCGGATTTCACCGATCATGATGATGTCAGGGTCCTGGCGAACAATGTGGCGCAGTCCCGCCGCAAAGGTCAGACCGATCTGGGGATTCACGTGGATCTGGTTGACACCCGGTAACTGGTACTCCACGGGATCCTCGACCGTGATCACCTTCTTGTCCATGGTGTTCAGCCGCCGCAGGGAACCGTAAAGCGTGGTGGACTTGCCGCTGCCGGTGGGGCCCGTAACCAGGAAAAGGCCGTGGGGAAGGCTGAGGTAGTGCTCCATCTTCAGAAGCAGGCTTTCCGGGAATCCCAGAGTCGCCAGGGAATAGCGATCGCTGGCGCTGCGGTCCAGAAGGCGCATCACTACGCTCTCCCCATAAAGCGTCGGAAGGGTCGAGACGCGCAGGTCGATTTCGCGGCCCAAGACTCGCAGCGGGATCCTGCCGTCCTGGGGCAAGCGCTGCTCGGCAATGTTGAGCTTCGCCATGAGCTTGATCCTGGAGGTAATCGCCGCCTGCATCTCGCGGGGCGGCGCCGGCACTTCGTACAGAACGCCGTCGATTCGGTAGCGGACTCGGAACTGCTTTTCGAACGGCTCGAAGTGGATGTCGCTGGAACGACGCTCCAGGGCGCGCGCCACCAACTGGTTCACCCAGCGAATCACCGGCGCCTCGGAAGCCAAGTCCCGCAGTTGGTCAATGTCGGCTGCCTCCGCCTCCACCACGCGGGTCGACTCCTCGGAATCCGGCGCCAGCACGCCCTCCTCCTCAGCCTGTTCCGTGCCCAGCCAGAGGTCCAGGGCCTTCAGGATGGCGGCTTCGCTCGCCAGCCGCACTTCCACTTTTCGTCCCATCAACTGCTCGATGGCGCGAATGTTGTCGGTGTCGAGTGGATCGGCCATGGCGATGAAGACCGTGCCGTCATCAACTCGGTAGGGATAAAGAAAAGACTGGCGCAGGAAACTCGAAGGCAAGGCGGCCGCCTCCATGGGAACCTCCTGGAGTTCGGCCGGGTCAACGCGCGGTATACCGAGCTGCTCGGACAAAACACTCTGGAGGTCCTGCTGCGAAACATAGCCCAGGTCCAAGAGGATTTTGCCCAGGCGCCCCTTCCGCTCCCGCTGCAACGCCAATGCCTTTTGCAGGTCGTCTTGCGGCAACAGGCCGCGCTCCACGAGCAATTGTCCCAACAATTTGTGGCTTACCGTAGCAGAAGTCATTGCGAAGCTCTCAAAGTTCTAGAATCTTCACCCTGCCTACCAGTTCTTCATAGGAAATCTTCTTGTCCCAAAAACCATTCAAGTCCGACTTCCGGGTCTCGATGACCAATTGGCCGGGAAGATTGCCATCTCCGGGATCCATTTCAAAAAGGTGTACGACCACGGCAACAGAATCGTCCGAGTTTAGGTTCCGCAAGCTCATCGCATGGTCGGCCAAAAGACGGGGTACCACCGCTTTGACGATGGCGATTCGTTCCAGCCTCCCTTTTCGCGCCTTTTCGAGTTCCGCCTTGCTCACCGGTGTCATATTGAAGGGATTGGGAGCGCGCGTAGGATAGAGGTTGACCTCCAAGCTGAAGGCCAAACCGAAACCGGGCAAATAAGTTCCCTGGGTCTTCTCGAGCAGCCCGAAGGGCGGAGCGAAAGTCTGGGCCATGGTTTCATCAATAACCGCTTCGAAGACTTTCATTTCGCCTTTCAGCGCGCTGAGATTGGATGGGGGCGATTGCGCCCGCACGGACCACAGAGGCAAAAGCCAGCAGACGAGACCAACCAAAAGCCAGCAGACGAGGCCAACCATGACTGCCCTGCCTGACCTTCCTAGGTTGAAGTGCATTCGGGCTACCTCCTCGAGGGCTCCTCGGGTGAACTGGTGGGTGGCTGACGATAGTGGGCCACCACGCTAATGACCTCGTTCTGCCGTTGCGTTTCCTTCCACATCGTATTCTGAGCCGATTCCAAATAGTGCAACTGCTGTGCGATGCGCGCCAGATTCCTCATCTCCTCTGCACGCAGGCTCGCCGCCAGCTCCAGGGTGGCAGCCTGTGTCTCTTGGCGCTCGAAGGATACCTGTTCGGCGACCGCCCGGGCAACAAAAGCTTGGAACTCTGTCTGCGTCAACGCCGACTCCACCCGCGCGGTGGTCGGGAGCAGCCAGCTTCGCCCGTGCCGGAAACCAACCGACACGACGACCAGGAAGATCACCGCTGCCGCCGAGGAAAGCGCTGCTGTCCGAAGGAGTCCGGTCCAGAAGCCCGCAAATAGGCTCTGACGCCTCTCGCCTAGCACAAGCAAGTGGGCGGGCATCTCGCGGTCTGTCAAACTGCTCATCAACGCCTGCCGCACTCCCAGCAGGCGCTGGCCCGCGCGAGCACACTCCTCGCACTGCCCCATATGCTGCTGGAGTTGTCGCGCCTTCGCTGGGGACAACTCATCCAGCGCCCAATCGGTCAGCTCGCTTCCCCATTCATGACATCCCATGACGTTCGCCCCTTCTGTCCAGGAGTCCCGAGAACAGGATCCTGCACTCTGGCTTCTGCTCCAAGAAAGAACAACTCGCAGGCGGGTCGCCCGTGCTCCGTGACGCCACCCTCTCCCTGGGGGAGAGGGCAAGGAGAGGAAAGGAACGTCAAATCACGTGACGTATAACCCTCTCCCGCCGGGACAGGATGGCGCCTGCCGTGGGAGACAAATGACCTGTGGGCGCTTCACTTGCCGTCCCACGGGTAAGGAAAGTGATTGCGTTATCACCTTCTGAACCGCGAAGTGCACTATTAACCTTCGATAAACTTCCGCAGTCGTTCAAAACCCGAGTATACGCGCGTCTTGACTGTACTCAGCGGACAACCCTGGATCTCGGCAATCTCCGCCAACTTGAAACCCTGGTAGAACTTCAGAACAATCGCTTCCCGCTGCTCGAGAGGCAATCCCGCGAGCGCTTTTTCCACCAATATTCTCAGGTCGCCTCGTTCCCACTGCCCCGCCGTGCCCGCTCGCAGCTTGGAAGAATCCCCAACCGTATCGAGATCCTCCAGGCTGGTTTCTTCTTCGTGCTCGTGCCGGGCGTGCGAGTGAGCCGTGTTGCGAGCAATCCGAAACAGCCATTGGGGGAACTTATGCGGATCCTTTAGTTGGTCGAGATGACGATAAGCGGAGAGAAAAACCTCCTGGCACATGTCGAAGGCATCTTCCGGTCGTCCCGTCAGATACACCAGAAAGCTGTAAACCTTCCGCTCCCAACGCCTTACGAGCACATTGAAGGCTTCCGGCTGCCCGCTCATGGCCTCGCGTACGAGCGCGGCGTCCGGACGATCAGAAATCTGTAATCCCAATTCCACTCCTGATGACGCAAAAAACAGGAAAAAAGTTTGCGGCACGTCTAATCGGTCATTCCGTTTCTTCTTCCCTCACCTCCGCCTCCCTTGCCGGACAGGCTCCGGGATGGCGGCTTTCGGCCGAAAGGCCCATGCACGCGTAGAATACAAGATCATTCGTTCTGTTGCCGAAGTTTCTGGACGGCCGCCAGCGCCTGGGGGTCGGTTGGATTCTTCACCAGCCCGGCTTGGTACTGGCTTAGAGCCTCAGCCTTGCGGCCCGCGGCGTTATAAATATAGCCCAGTCCGAAGTGGGCCTTGCTATCAGCCGGATCCAGGCTGAGGGCGGCCTGAAAGTCGCGCTCCGCCTCCTCCATGGCGCCCCGCTGAGTATCAATCTCGCCGAGAGAGTCGTAACCACGCACGTTCGGCCAATTACCCACGGAGGCGCGGAACTGTTCTTCGGCCTCGCTCACACGCCCTTCTTTATGCAGGAGAAGCTCGCCGAGGTCATTGCGAGCGCGGGTTTCAAGCGGGGCAAGCGCGACTGCGGTCCGAAGCTGGATTTCGGCCTGCTCCGTCAGCCCCATCTTCACGTACACCTCGCCCAAGTTGAGATGTGGATTTTCCATCTCCGGCCTAAGCCTCATGGCCTGCTGGAAGAACTCGGCAGCCTGGGGATACTGCTTCTTCCGCATCGCCAGCACGCCCAGGTTGTTGAGCACCTCGACGTTTTCAGGATTCACGGCGAGCGCGCGCTTCCACAGGCTTTCCGCGTTGTCCACCGCGCCCTCGAACCAGTAAGCGCCACCCAGATCGTTGAGTATGCCGTCCGCGTCGGGCGAGATTTGAATAGTCTGGGTGTAAAGAACGATGTCATTCTTCCAGTCGCGGTCCCGGATCACAATGCGGGCGGCGAACAGCCCCCCGATTGTAACGCCGGCGAGCGCCAGGGCCCACCGCGCGGCGGGGCGTGACGCTGCGCGGGACCACAACTTCGAAGCGCCCAAACCGACCAGCCACGCCACGCCGACGGAGGGTAGATAGAGGTAGCGTTCGGCAAAAACGTTGGCGGCCAGCAAGTGAGCGTTCAGGACGGGAGCCAGAGTGGCAAGGAACCATACGATGCCGAAAGAAGCGAAGCGTACGTTCGCATCGCGGCTGCGCCAGCAAACAAGAAACACGGCGGCGAGTGCGAGGAGGGCCAGCAGGCCAGCCAGAACGCCCGGGTCGAAAAGGCTGTTGCTGGGGTGAAAAACGTAGAAGACGCAAAGACGTACGGGCCAAAGGAGCTTGCCAACGTATTGGCCGAGGAGCGTGATGGCGGAGAGCACGATTTGCCGCGGGGTGATCTGGCGCATCGCCCCTTCCGGGGCCAGCGTGCCGAGAATGTGGATACGGAAGAAAACGTAGGCGATATCGACTAGCCACAGCGGACCGTAGCGAGCCAGCTTCTGAAAGGCGGATGTTTCGGAGCGGTCCCGGCGATAGAAATGCTCATAGACCATGGCCAGGGCCGGCAGAGTCACCGCCTGTTCCTTGGAAAGCAAGGCGAGAATGAAAGCGAACACCATCGCGGCCAGCCTGAGCACCGAGCGCCCGCCCCCGGGCCTTGCCACCGCCAGGAAGATTCCAAAGGTGAGGAGATAAAAGAAGGTGAGCTCGAGGTCCGTCACTGCGGCAATCCAGGCCACCGACTCGGTGTGAATCGGATGCAGGGCGAAGAAGGCGCCGGCCACAAAGGCCCAAACGCGATCCCCCGTCAGACGCTCGGTAAGCACAAAGACGAGGCAGACGATGAGAACGTGCAGCAAAAGGCTGACAAGATGGAAGCCGAAAGCCCGCATCCCGAAAAGCCGATAGCAAAGAAGGTATCCGAACGTCATCATCGGCCGATAGCAATTGGTGACGTCTCGCGCGTTCCGGAAAGACCAAACGTCGGTAGTGAAGATTTCCTTCAGGTACTGAAAGCTCCGGATGTACGGATTCTTCAACACCTGGGTGTCGTCGTCATAGACAAAACCATTGAACAGAATGTTGAGATAGGGCAGAGTGGCACAGGCCACCAGGGCCGCGATAAGGAGCGCGCGGGCACGGTCCAGCCGGGGCGCGGCCCGCTCGCCCCCGGAGGGCGGGGCCTGAGGAGTTTTCCCGGGCTTGGCCGCGGAGGTGGCGCCCGGTCGTTGAGTCGCCGACCGCGAGTGCCGCCCTGCCCGGCGCGCCAAACGGAAGCTCGTTGACCGAGTTTTTCGCCCGGAGGCCTTCTGCATCGAGGTCATACCTTTAATATACACCACCACCCCGATAGAATGGGGTCACGGGTAATGGATGGTGGGGATTGCCGATTGTCGATTGCGGATTGCCGGTATTCGAAATTCGAAACTAGAAATTCGAAACTCGGAAAAGACACCGCTGCGCCGCACTGCATCCGAGTTTCGATTTTCGAATTTCGATTTTCCGCTCCCACAATCGGCAATCGGCAATCACCGGGGTTACGGCGTAGTGCCAGGGCTCTGTTGCCGCAGTTCCCGGACAGCCGCCAGGGCCTGCGGATTAGTTGGATCGCCCACGAGACCGGCTTGGTATTGGCTCAAAGCCTCGGCCTTGCGGCCCGCCGCCTTGTAAATGTAGCCCAGTCCGAAGTGGGCATTGCTGTCAAACTCATCCAAGCTGAGGGCGGCCTGGAAGGCGCTCTCCGCCGCTTGCATAGTGTGGCGGCGAATATTTATCAGGCCGAGAAAGTCGTAGGCAATGGTACTCGGCTCAATGCGAATGGAAGCGCGGAACTCATCCTCGGCCTCATCCAGGCGTCCACTCCCCACGAGAAGCTGGCCGAGCTCATTGCGGGCGCGGGTGGTGAGAGGCGAGAGCGCGACGGCCGCCCGAAATTGGGGTTCAGCCAGCTCCGCCTGGCCCATTTTCACGTACGTCTCGGCCAAGTTGAGATGTGGATCGGCTAAATCCGGCCGCGACTGCATCGCCCGCTGGAAAAACCCGACTGCTTCCGCATACTGATGTCTCCGGCTGGCTAACAGGCCCAGATTGTTGAGCACATCGGCGTGGGTGGGATTCATGGCGAGCACGCGTTGCCACGTGCTTTCAGCTTTGTCCAAGTCGCCCTGCTGCCAGTAAACGGTGCCCAGATTGTTCCGGATGAGATAGGCATCCGGCGAGAGTTCGAGGGTCTGGTTGTACAAGGCGATGTCATTGTTCCAATCGCGGTTGCGGATCACGATGCGAGTGGTATAAAGCCCGCCCAGCGCCACACCGACGAGCACCAGGGCCCGCCGCTGGGCGGGGCGCGACGCTGCGCGGGACCACAACTTCGAAGCGCCCAAACCGACCAGCCACGCCACGCCGACGGAAGGCAGGTAGAGGTAGCGCTCGGTGAAAACGTTGGCGACCAGCCAGTGAGCATTGAGGACGGGAGCAAGCGTGGCAAAGAACCATACGATCCCGAAGGAAGCGAAGCGGACGTTTGGTTCGCGGCTGCGCCAGCAGACCAGGAAAAGAGCCGCGAGCGCGAAGAGGACCAGCAGGCCGGCGAGAACACCAAGGTCGAAAATGCTCTTGCTGGCGTGGAAGACGTAGAAGGCGCAAAGCCGTACGGGCCAGAGGAGCTTGCCGACGTACTGGCCGAGGAGGGTGATGGCGGAGAGCACGATTTGCCCTGCGGTGAGCGTAGGCATATTCTCGCGCGGCGCAATCGCTCCGAAAAAGTGGATGCGGAAGAGCACATAGGCCAGGCCAGCGACCCACAGCAGACCGTAGCGGGCCAGCTTCTGAGAGGTGGATGTCTCGGAGCGGTCCCGGCGATAGAAATGCTCATAGACAGTGGCTAGGGCCGGCAGAGTCATCGCCTGCTCCTTGGAAAGCAAGGCGAGAATGAAAGCGGCCACCATGGCGAGCAGCAGGGGTTGCGAACGCCCGCCCCCGGGCCTTGCCACCGCCAGGAAGATTCCAAAGGTGAGGAGATAAAAGAAAGTGAGCTCGAGGTCCGTGACTGCGGCAATCCAGGCCACCGACTCGGTATGAATCGGATGCAGGGCGAAGAAGGCGCCGGCCACGAAGGCCCAAACGCGATCCCCCGTCAGACGCTCGGTAAGCACGAAGACGAAGCAGACGATAATAGCGTTCAGCAAAAGGCTGACGAGATGGAAGCCATAAGCCCGCATCCCGAAAAGCCGATAGCAGAAAAGGTATCCGAGCGTCATCATCGGCCGATAGTAATTGGTGATGGAGCCCACGCCTCGGAAAGACCAAACGTTGGTGGTAAATATCTCTTTGACATACCGGAAGCTTCGGACGTAGGGGTTCTTCAATACCTGGTTGTCGTCGTCATAGACAAAACCATTGAACAGAATGTTGAGGTAAGGCAGAGTTGCGCAGGTCACCAGGGCCGCGATCAGGAGCGCGCGGGTGCTATCCATGCCTGACGCGGCCCGCGCCACCCAAGAGGGCGCGGCCCGGGGAGTTTTCCCAGGCTTGGCCGTTGACGTGGCGCCCGGTCGCTGAGTCCCCGAGCGCGAGTGCCGCCCAGCCCGGCGCGCCAGACGGAAGCTCGTCGACCGAGTTTTTCGCCCCCATGCCTTCTGCATCGATATCATGCCGATAATATACACCACCGCGCCGATTGAATGGGGGCGTGGCTGGAATTGCCGATTGTCGATTGCCGATTGCCGGTATTCGAAACTCGAAACTAGAAATTCGAAACTCGGAAAAGACACCGCTGCGCGGCACTGCATCCGAGTTTCGATTTTCGAATTTCGATTTTCCGCTCCCACAATCGACCCGCCGCGGCGGGGCAATCAGCAATCGGCAATCACCGATGGCTGGAATTGCCGATTTTCCCGCCGTGGCGGGCCGATTGCCGGTATTCGAAACTCGAAACTAGAAATTCGAAACTCGGAAAAGACACCGCTGCGCCGCACTGCATCCGAGTTTCGATTTTCCGCTCCCACAATCGACAATCAGCAATCGGCAATCATTACGGGGCCGCGCCGGCCATCTGTTGCCGCAGCCTCCGCACAGCCGCCTGCGCCTGGGGGTTGGTTGGATCCTTCACCAGCCCGGCTTGGTACTCGCTTAGAGCCTCAACCTTCCGGCCTGCAAGCGTGTAAACATCCCCCAATCCGAAATGGGCGTAGCTGTCAGAGTCATCCAAAGTGAGGGCAGCGCGAAAGTCACTCCCCGCCTCCCCTACATCGCCCCGGCGCATACTCAGCATACCAAGATAATCATAGGCGATCACATTCGGCCTGGCGCGGACGGAAGCGCGGAACTGCTCCTCGGCCTCGTTTTGGCGTCCGGCCGCAAACAAAAGCAGACCGAGGTCATTACGAGCGTTGGGGTCGAGCGGCGAAAGCGCCACTGCCGCTCGATATTGGAGTTCGGCGGCGTCCCTCAACCCCATCGCCAGATAGGTCTCGCCCAGATGGAGGCGTGGCTCCGACTCGCTTGGCGCGTTCTCCACCGCACGCTGGAAGAATCCCGCTGCTTCCGCATACTGATGTCTCCGGCTCGCCAACTTGCCCAGGTTGTCGAGCGCGCTGGGGTAGAAGCGATCCGTGGCGAGCACGCGCCGCCACGTGCTCTCCGCCTTGTCGAAGTCGCCCTGCTGCCAGTAAGCAACACCCAAATCGTTAAGGAAGATGTGCGCATCCGGCGAGAGTTCGAGGGTCTGGTTGTACAAGACGATGTCATTGTTAAAGTCGCGGTCACGGGTTACGATGCGGGCGGCAAAAAGCCCGCACACAGCCAAACCGGCAAGCACCAGGGCTCGCCGCTCAGCGGGACGCGACGCTGCGCGCGACCACAACCACGACGCGCCCCAACCGACCAGCCACGCCACGCCGACCGAAGGCAAATAGAGGTAGCGTTCGGCGAAAACGTTCTCCCCCAGCCAGTGGGCGTTGAGGACGGGAGCAAGCGTGGCAAAGAACCACGCGATCCCGAAGGAAACGAAGCGGACGTTTGGATCGCGGCTGCGCCAGAAAACAAGAAAAAGGGCAGCGAGCGCGAGCAGGGCCGCCAAGCCCGCGAGAACGCGGGGATCGAACGGGCTGGTGGTCGGGTAAAAAACGTAGAAGAGGCAAAGCCGTACGGGCCAGAGAAGCTTGCCGGCGTACTGGCCGACCAGCGCGATGGCGGAGAGCACGATCTGCTGTGGGGTGACCTGAGAAAACCGCTTGAGCGGGGCCAGCTCTCCCAGAAAGTGGATGCGGAGAAGCATGTAGGCCAGGCCGACGAGCCACAGCAGAGCGTAGCGGGCCAGCTTCTGAGAGATGGATGTCTCGGAGCGGTCCCGGCGATAGAAATGCTCATAGACAGTGGCCAGGGCCGGCAGAGTCATCGCCTGCTCCTTCGAGAGCAGGGCGAGAAGAAACGTTCCCCCCATCGCGGCCAGCAGGGGCTCCGAACGCCCGCCTCCGGGCCTTGCCGCCGCCAGGAAGATTCCAAAGGTGATGAGATAAAAGAAAGTGAGCTCGAGGTCCGTCACTGCGGCAATCCAGGCCACCGACTCGGTGTGAATCGGATGCAGGGCGAAGAAGGCGCCGGCCACGAACGCCCAAACTCGGTCCCCCGTCAGGCGCTCGGTGAGCGCAAAGACGAGGCAGACAATGAGAACGTGCAGCAAGAGGCTGACCAGGTGGAAGCCGTAAGCCTGCATACCGAACAACTGATAGCACACAAGGTACCCGAACGTCATGATCGGCCGATAGTAATTGGAGATCCTGCCGTTGAAAGACCAAACGTGAGTGGTGAAAATCTGCTTTAGGTACCGGAAGCTGCGGGTGTAGGGGTTCCGCACCAACTGGGTGTCGTCGTCAGAGACAAAACCATTGAACAGAATGTTGAGATAAGGCAGAGTGGCGCAGGCCATCAGCGCCGCGATGAGGAGCGTGCGAGCGCGGTCCAGCCGAGAGGTGGCCCGCACGACCCAGGAGGGCTCGGTCTGGGGAGCTCTCCCGGGCCTGGCCGCCGACGTGGCGCCCGGTCGGTGAGTCGCCGGCCGCGAGTGCCGCCCTGCTCGGCGCGCCAAAGCGAAGCTCCTCGACCGAGTTTTTCGCCCGGATGCCTTCTGCATGGAAATCATCCCAATCAGTATAACTCCCGGCTGAGTGGTGGGACATACCAACCGTGACGCTCTGCTATGAATGACGAACAACCCGTATGGGCGGGCCGAACAACGAGGCGCTGCGCTACTCCTCGCGTAAGGCGTTCATCGGGTCCACCCGGCTGGCGCGACGGGCGGGGAGGAAACTCGCGAACAGGGCAGCGACGACCAACATGCAAATCATCACGGCGAAAGTCATCGGCTCGATGGAGCGAACTCCCTGTACCAGGTGTTGCAAAAGATGCGCCGCAACGAAGGCTGCTATCATGCCCACACCCACGCCGGCGAGAATCATGACGAGGCTCTGACCCCCTGACACCTAGCCCCTGGCCCCCGACACCTGCCACCCGCTCATCCTCGTACTATCCTAGCCTATCTAGTTCCGTTTGTCAAGAGGGAGTAGCTTTTTGCCCTGGAGACGTTCACACCTGTCCACAGGGGTGGAAAGCGCAGACCTGTCGGCAGGGGCAGAAAGCCGCAGACCTAATAAGCAGGTGTGCGCTACCTCGAGAGGAATTGCCGGCAGGCGGCGGTTGTGGGTGCCGTTTCCGTAGGCGGGTGGCGCACATATTCGTTCGTAGGTACGCGCGGCCAGGGGTCGCCGACAAAAACAGTCCGCCGGGGCGGATGGGCGCCACCCGCGGTCAAGGGTTTCCTATTTGATTGCACATCAGTCCTCAAAGATCGCGGGTGAAGCCTGCACAGTCGCCCGGCTTCATGCAGTTCCAACGAATCATTGTCACTTTCGGACACAACCCGCCGGCTTAGCTGCGAGGTCCGCCTTATTCGCAGCGCCGGCCGACGGGGTGCATTCCTTTTCCCCGACTAACGACACCGTCTGCGGGCTGCCCTCGGCATTGTCGAAGAACGAGAGGAGACCTTCCCCGGTAGTTTCCAACCACCCGACTCTGAAGGTGCAGGACTGTCCCGGCTCGAGGCTCGTGCCACAGTTGTTCCCCGAGGAAAAGGGCCCCGTGACCGTCACGCTGGAGATACTCAGGGTCTCGTCTCCGAAATTGCTCAGCATTGCCGAGCCTATGGTGATGCACTGGCATCCCTCACTGGTCACATTCCTACACTCAAACCTCATTTCGGTCGCCGACAATGTGGCGTTCGGTCCTGAAGCTGCCTCCGGTTGCAGCAACACGTCGACCCACCCGTTAACGGGGTCGGTGACCGCCAAGTCGAGTCTGCTGTCGCCATTGAAATCTCCCACCGCCATCGAACTGGCGCCTTGGTAGGCGCTGTATTCCACGGCTGGCTGGAAGGTCCCATCGCCGTTGCCCAAGAAAATAATGATGCTGGCCATGGGGCTGTTGCCGTTTCCATTGTTCGCTACAGCTACATCCAACTTGTTGTCGCCATTGAAATCGCCAACCACCACCGAACTGGGACTTTCCCCGGCGCTGTATTCCACGGCTGGTTGGAAGGTCCCGTCGCCGTTGGCCAAGAGAATGCTCACGTTGTTACTGCCGTTGTTCGCCACGGCAAGGTCCAGCTTGCCGTCGCCGTTGAAGTCACCTACCGCCAGCGAGCTCGGGCCCGAACCGGCCGCGAAGTTCACATCTGGCTGGAAGGTCCCGTCGCCATTGCCCAAGAGAATGCTCACGTTGTTGCTGCCGTTGTTCGCCACGGCGAGGTCCAACTTGCCGTCGCCGTTGAAATCCGCGACCGTCACTGAAGTGGGGTTTGACCCGGCGCCGTACTCCACGGCCGGTTGGAAGGTCCCGTCGCCGTTGCCCAAGAGAATGCTCACGTTGTTGCTGCCGTTGTTCGCCACGGCAAGGTCCAGCTTGCCGTCGCCGTTGAAATCCGCCACAGTGACTGAACTGGGGTTTGACCCGGCGCTGTAGTCCACGGCTGGTTGGAAGGTCCCGTCGCCGTTGCCCAAGAGAATGCTCACGTTGTTGCTGCCGTTGTTCGCCACGGCAAGGTCCAGCTTGCCGTCGCCGTTGAAATCCGCCACCGTCACTGAACTGGGGTATGACCCGGCGCTATAGTTCACAGCCGGTTGGAAGGTCCCGTCGCCGTTGCCCAACAGCACGCTGACACTGATGGGGCCAGGATTCCCAAGGGAAATGTTCGCCACGGCCAAGTCCAGCTTGCCGTCGCCGTTAAAATCGCCTACTGCCACTGACACACCATCGGAAGGAAGGACTCCTGGACTAATTAGTGCAACCCAGGAGGTGGGCTTGGTAATTTCGAAGTAGGCCACATTCGATGTGCCGCAGCCCGGAGCAGGATTGACCACGGTCAGTGAAGCCGTGTTCAAGCTGGCGATGTCCGTAGCCAGGATGGACGCCGTGAGCATTGAATTGCTCACGAAGTTGGTGGCGCGCGCGCTGCCATTCCAGTGGACCACCGAGCCGGACACAAATCCGTTACCACTCACCGTTAGTGTGAAAGCTGCACCGCCAGGGACCGCGGCATCGGGACTCAAGGGCTGGTTAATGAGGGGCACGGGGTTCTCTGCCGTGCTAGCGCTAACGTTGATGGAACTCGAACTGCCCGTGATCGATGCCGTGGCCGTATCGGTTGCCGTGATCGTTTGGCTACCGACAGTCTTCAGCCCGACCGGGAAGTTCGCGGTCCCGTTCATCAACATCGAGTTGGACGGCAGCTCAGCGTGTGCGTCGGTGCTGGTGAAGTGCACCGTCCCGGAGTAGCTCATCGCCAGGTTGTTCGACGCGTCGAGCGCTGTCACCGTGATGTCGAAGGCCGTCCCGACGGTGGCGTTGGCTGGAACGGCGAGGGAGAAGTGTGTGGCTGGAGGCGCAGTCACGTTAATAGGATTTGAAGTGCCGGTGATCGAAGCCGTGGCCGTGTCGGTCGCGGTGATGGTTTGGCCGCCGGCAGTTTTCATTGTGGCCGAGAGGGGTCCTGTTTTATTAAAGAAACTGGACCAGTGCCCATCTATCAGCGTCGAGTCGGCCGGTAGCGCGGCTTGGGCGTCGGTGCTCGTGAAGTGCGCCGTCCCGGAGTAGCTGGCGGTCGCGTTATTCCAGGCGTCGAGGGGAGTGACCCAAAAGTTGAAAGCCGTCCCGGTGGTGGCGGTGGCAGGACCGGTCACGGAGAAGTGAGTGGCCGCGGCGGCGCTGACGGTGATCGAGCTCGAAGTGCCGGTGATCGAAGCCGTGATCGTGTCGGTTGCAGCGATGGTTTGGCCGCCGGCAGTCTTCATTGTGGCCGAGAAGGTTCCTGTCCCATTCGTCAGCGTCGAGTTGGCCGGTAGCATAGCCTGGCCATCCGAGCTGGTGAAATGAACCGTTCCAGCGTAACTGCTGACCTCGCCGTTCGACCCATCCAGCGCGGTGACGGTGAAGTTGAAGGTGGCCCCGGCGGTTGGGGTGGTGTCGGCCGGGACCACGGAAAAGTGCGTGGCTACATCCGGAGTCGGGGCAGGCGGGCTTGACGCCCCGCCACCACAACCATTGGGGAGACACAAACTACAGATTGGGATTAAAAGTAACAGAGTTTTCTTCATGACACCTCCCCAAGATTGCATTCGTTGTTCACCGGCACGATCCAGACGCTTAGCGTAGTCAGGTTCTTTCTCACATTTCCCTCATTCGATTTCCTTTGTCATTGCATGACCGTCGGCGAGGTCCTCGCACACCCCAATCCTGGAGGGTCGCAGCCGTTTCGCCCGTTCAGGGTGTTGCCCGCTATCCTCATCTACCTACCCATGCGCATATCAGAGCGAAAACCGATCATGGCCATCAGCTTTCTTTTGCGGGCTCACGCCAAGGTACTGATGTCATTTGGCGGAACTCGATTTTTCGTCCAGGCCAAACGGCATTGGCCGGGGCATTCGTCTGTCGTGTAATTAACCGCGATCTTGCCCGCGTGAAAGAGGGAGCGGGCTGTCAGACGGTTACCAAGATTAAGAGTGATGGTGGAGAATTTGCCCTATGCGGCTATTGGATGCGCATTTAATAAGAATGTTACATATTTTTACTTTATATCAGCTTATTCTTAACAAGCCACTATTCGAAGAATATCTTGACTAGGCGCAGAAAATAGCTGGCATAGGTCTACTAAAGTTCCTTGCTGGTGACGGGGAATGGCTGGTACAGGTTTTCCGCTGGCAGGCAGGATGGCAAACGAGGGGCAGAGGGGGCTGGTCACCCGTTCGCCCTACAAATTTCGACCTACCGAACGTCGGTAAACAAGATGTTCGGTCAATGCAACTCGCCCTGGCAGAGAACCCTCATCATTTCACCACCAACATGAAGTAGCTGTCCCGTCCACCCGACTTCAGGGAGGAGAGAATGCGGAATCTTCGTCTCAAAGTGTCCGCCAGCGTGGTAGCGGATTACTTCCGTCTCTTCGTCAACCGGCGGGCCTACACGCTGCAGTCCAACCGACCGCACCCGGAAAGCGGCCGGCATTACTACTACCGTCCCAAAGACAAGAAAACCGGCCAGGGCCTCAGCGTAACGTTGGACACAATCCGTCGCCACCTTGAGGGCCAAATCACTATCGGCCTCTACGCGATCAACCCTGCGACCCAATGCTCGAAGTGGGTGGCTATCGACGCGGACTATGAGGATGCGCTCTCGGATCTCCTCAAGCTCAGTTTCTACCTCAAGCAGGATGGGGTGGAGTCGGCTCTTGAGAACAGTCGTCGGGGCGGACATCTCTGGATATTCCTGGCGGAGCCGCTCCCCGCACGGGATTGCCGCATCTACGTTTGCGGCCTTGCCTTGCGGTTGGGTATCCCGGTCAAGGGAGGCAGGCAGCGGGAAGGAATCGAGGTCTTCCCCAAGCACGATGCGTTGAAGCCCAGCAGGTACGGCAATGCCATTCGTGGGCCGTTGGGGGTTCACCGGGGCGCAGCTCAGCGCTTCTGGTTTGACGGCGCCGAGGAAGATCTTGAGGAGCAGATGTGCTACCTGAATTCGCTTCCCAAGATGACCGCTCACCAGCTTGCCCGATTGATTGCTGAGAAGGCCATCCCACCTCAGCTCGCTTCACCAGAGCCGAAGGCTGAACCGGAGATAAGGAGACACACAGGTCAGCCAGAATTCCGTATCCTCGACCACATCAACACCAAGCTCCGCACAGTGGGGCACAACAATGTCACTCGGTGCCCATCCTGCGCCGAGGAGGGGCACGACCGAAGCGGAGATAATCTCTCGATCTTGATCGAGGACCCGCGCAAGTACATCTGCTGGGCAGGCTGCACGAGAGACATGATTCGGGCGGCGGTGGGCTGCCCGCGGCCAGTCCAACATGTGTGACTTGACCGAACAAATGGCCACGAGTTGAATCATTTCCCGGCGGGGATTACAGAATCTCGGGTATAGCTTGACGGTACCCGCATTTGTACTTGAGTGTGACTTAATCCTGTGGCACCAGGGAGGATCTACCCAAAACCCGGCTAACTTCAGGATGGCTCGTAATCCACCCGCAATTAGCGGCTACTTCACTGCCAGCACGAGCAGGGTAGCGTCATCCTGAAATTGCGCGCCGCAGAACTCCGTAACCTGCGCCAGCAGCTGCTGATTAATCTTCGCGGCGGAATTCGCCGCATGTGCTTTGGCGAATGCGGCGACTTTTTCCATGCCGAATTCTTCGCCATCCGGCGCCGCGGCTTCGGTAATGCCGTCGGTAAATAGAAGCAGCCTGTCGCCGGACCTGAGGTCCACGCTCGAGTCCTGATACGTCCACGCGGGGAGAACGCCCAGCACCGCGCCGTCCTGGTCGAGCGTGCGCACGGCGCCGGAGGAAACCAGAATGGGATACGGATGGCCGGCATTACAGTAGCGAAAGGTGCGGGTGCCGGCGTCCAAAACACCACAGAAGAAGGTCACGAATTTATTGGCCGCGATGCTTTCGCAGAGCATGCCGTTGATGATGCTGCATACGCGCGCAGGGCTATCCAGGTCGCGAACGGATGCGCGCAGGCTCGCCTGCACGTTGGCCATGAGCAGAGCGGCGGGAACGCCTTTGCCGGAAACGTCGGCGATGCAGAGGGCCAGGCGGTTTTCGCCGAGCTTCAACACATCAAAGTAATCTCCGCCGACCGCGCGCGCGGGCTGCCAGGCGCTGGCCACCTCGAACCCCGGCAGCTGGGGAATTACTTTGGGGAGCAGCGACTCCTGGATCTCCCGCGCGCGCTGCAATT
>Ga0326727_10003109_pt1 | contig 54124 bp, 45 predicted proteins | sample MB2enrmetagenome_FD_207643 | JGI IMG/M metagenome (GOLD analysis project Ga0326727, IMG submission 207643) | Lab enriched peat soil microbial communities from McLean, Ithaca, NY, United States - MB29MY | ecosystem: Environmental > Terrestrial > Soil > Wetlands > Peat | place: USA: New York...
GGGCTTCGGCCTCGTCGAAGCCGAGAATTACCTCCTCGAGCTCGCGAACGGGGACGCCTGCAGGCTTCATGACTCGAGGCGGAATGATCGAGCCGAGCCTGCGTTCGTTAATTGGGCGCGGCATCGGTATCGGCTCGCTCGGCCACGAAGGCCATCTTCGCCGCATCCTTGTGCACGTCCTCGGGCAGCTCGGCCCAAACCAGTGACCTCGCCTGGGCGACCTCGCGTCTCCAGGGCATCGAAGTTATCAAGGGCAGGCCAAGCCGAACCGCGCTCTTGCCTTTGCCGTCGTCGAAGAGCACGATCTCCTCGCCGCACTTGGGGCAGATTAGGGAGCGCATGTTTTCGACCACACCGAGGATCGGAGTCTTCAGCATCTCGGCCATGCGCACCGACTTGCGTACGATCATGGACACGTAGTCCTGCGGCGTGGCCACGATGATGACGCCGGCAAAAGGGATGGTCTGAAAGGCGGTGAGCGCGACGTCGGAAGTACCGGGTGGGAAATCGACCACGAGGAAATCTAGTTCGCCCCACTCCGCCTGCTCCCAGAATTGCTGGATCGCGCCGCCAAGCAGCGGGCCTCGCCAGATGACCGGCGCATCCTCATCCTCGTTGCAGAGGTTGATCGAAAGAAGCTTGATTCCTTCCACGTTCTCGACGGGGAAGAGCTTCTCGCCGTCGGACTCGGCCCTGAAGCTTTCGAGGCCAAGGAGACGGGGCATACTCGGCCCGGTGATATCAGCGTCGAGGATGCCGACCGATTTGCCCTTCGCCGCGAGGGCCTGGGCCAGAAGGACAGCCACTGTCGACTTGCCTACTCCTCCTTTGCCGCTCACGACGCCGATAACGCGCTTGATGCTGGGGTTGTACTTCTTCTCGGGAACCATTTCCATGTCCAACTCCTAATTTTAGACCAAGTCTCACTTAGTCTTTCTAAATATTATGGTCATATGCTCATTTTAGGTACTTACTTTAGAAGTGTAAAGGGGAAACTGGCGCAAGCATCTCCATTACGATGCACTTCGAATATAATTTTGCTGTCGTCAGTATTCAATATTCCTGTCGTGATTACTCAATAATGACGACGTCACAATTGTATATTCACGACAGCGAAATTATATATTCACGACAGCAAAATTGAATATTGTTGCCGTGGGATGGCTGATCGATCGGTCCGGATGGGGAGACACATCCTGAGGGGTGATATATAAAGGAAGGAAAGGGTTCCTTTAGGTGTTCTGTCGGCTCGTTCACGATCGGGCGAGCGCTCGATAGCGCGACTGGAAGCGGGAACACATCTCCGCGAGGCAAACGCTCAGACTTGAGGGAAGGATATCCGGCCCGAACTGGTTCGTGGCCGCCTCTGAGCTCTCTCGGCCGCACAGCTTAACCGCCTTACCCAAGCGACGCCCTACGCACCAAGCGGGAGATAGCGAACTTCACGCCCCTTGGTAGCCAAGCCATCCGGCGACGAGCCGCGCGGTCGACCAGAGGCCGGAAAAATCGCCCAACGCGACAGCGAAAAAAAGCGCGGCAAACGATACTTGGACCGGACTGGGGGCCTGGCGATGCCTGATGGCCGGCACAGCTACGATCGAGACAGCGATCAGGCACCATAGACCTCCTGAGACACCGTTGACCGAGGCAGGGGAGGAGGCGATCGCGGCCCTTAGTGCCCCGCTCGCGTCGGCGGTGAGGGAGTTGACGTATGATAGTCGGCCGAAGGCCATGAATGCCCCCAATGCGACGAGTAGGCCCCCTGAGGCGACGCGGACCGCTCGGGCGTGATGCTTGAACCAGGACATGAGAGGCGTCAGCCGATCGAAGAAGAGGCCGGCGGCGAGGAAAGGCAGCGCAAGCCCCGCCGAATAAGCGAGGAGGAGTAGGCCCGACTTGGGCGCGTTCCCACCCTGCGCCGCGAAAAGCAGGATAGAGGCGAGTATTGGGCCGACGCAGGGCGACCAGCCCGCGGCGAAGGCTATCCCTAGAAGGAAGGCTCCAGCGTAGCCGCGCGGCGCCTTGGTGGAATGGAAACGAGCCTCGAGGTCAAGCGCCTTGATAAAGTCAAAGATCAGATTGACGCCCAGGATGATGACGAGGATTCCCGCGATCAGCGTGATGGTCCGCGAAAGGCCTCCGAGGAGCATCGATGCTCCGGAGAAAAGCAAGCCCAGGGCGGCGAAGACGATGGAGAAGCCCGCAACGAAGACCAAGGTCCTCTTCAGGACCCGATTGCGAGCGGCACCTGAGCGGATGTCGGACAGGCCGTAGCCGGAAACCAAGGATAGATAAGCGGGGATAAGAGGAAGAACACATGGCGAGAGGAAGCTCAGGAGCCCGGCAGCCATGGCCGTGAGTGCACTGACTCCGTTCATCGCGAGGCAAGCTCCGCGAAGAATGCTATCGCCTCTGCGCTATCGTAAGGCGCGCCCCCGATCTTGCCGGCGATCGCCTGGCCTGTCTTGTCCAGGACATAGGTCGTCGGGATCGAGCGCGCGCCGAAGGCCGAGCCGAGGGCGCCGCTCGGATCGACGAAGAGAGGATACGTATACTTCTCACGCGCGATGAAATCCTTCACCGTGCCGGGCTCCTCTCCGACGCTGATACCCATGACAGTGAAGGCTTTATCCTTCGTCTTTGCCCATAGCTTTTCGATCGCGGGCATCTCTGCTCTGCAGGGGGGGCACCACGTTGCCCAGAAGTTGAGTAGGACAATCTTGCCTTTTTGCCCGCTCAAGCGGGTGGATGATCCGTCCACGGCTCGAACGGTAAAGTCGTCCACAGCCTGGGGCTTAGGGAATACGGTGAAGCCGAGCTTCTCGAGGCCGTCCGAATACCAAGGCTTAGCCTGCGTGCCGCTCTCAGCGGAAAGCATGGACGAGAAAAGAACGAGGGCGACGATCAAAAGAAGCCGATGAGTCCGTGAATACGCAACTAACATCATCTACCTCACTAAGGATGAATATATCTGTGGAAGCCATTCGTTACACCGTATTTTCGAAATAAAACATACTCGGCCTTAAGTTTTGAGCGCTCCCATTGGACATACGCGGACGCATTTGCCGCAGTCGATACACGCCGCGGCATTCACGACGGGTGCGGCGTAACCGTTCTGGGTCAGCGCGCTGACCGGGCATACACGCACGGCAGGACAGGGATGGTTCTGGGGACAACGAGAAACGGCAATTGCGACGGCCACATGCCACCTCTTGGCGATAGGTTGAGAGAAAAATATAGAGAGCAGACCGTCGTGCGTCAGTGACGAAACGCACAATTGCCAGGTCGAAAGGAAGATATCTATTGACATCAATCTTGCATTCGCTTACATTGAATTTGAATTCATATTCATTTCAAAGGAGAACGCAATGTCTGTTTTCACTATATCAGGCAAAGAGACCTCGAAATCCAAGGAGGGCGTTCTCCTTGTCGCGGCGGCGAAAATGTTCTCGCAAAAGGGCTATAGTGCGACATCCATCAAGGATATCACCTCGGAGGCCGGACTGTCGGTCGGCAGCTTTTACTCGTATTTCGAGAACAAGGAAGCCATTGTCGACAAGCTCTACGACTCGATGACCAAGTTGAGCTTCGCGATGGCGTCGTCTGCGGCCAAAGGCGCCCCCGAAGGCATAGCCGAACAGTTTACCTATGCACTAACGAGCGCCATTTCAGTCTATGTGGACAACAGGGAGCTCGCCCAGATAATCCTGCTCAAATGCATGGGAATCAATGATCATCTCGAGCGAAGGCGCCGCGAAACATTCGACAGGACAACCAAATTCCTTGAGAGAGTACTGGCGCATCTCGTCCAGGATCATGATGTAGTCATCGATGATGAGGAAGTCATCGCGATCGCCATCACGCATAGTGTCTTTGGCCTAGTCGTTCATCTGATCGAAGGACGTAACAATGATAACTTGATCGATATCGTCTATCCTTTTTGCGTCTACCACTTAAGGGGCCTAAGAATAAAATTCTCAGAAGGCAAGGTCAGACAGGTCATCGCCCAAGCGCTCGAAATAGAGAGGAGGAACAAGCATGCGAATTGAAGGCAAAGTGATTCTTGTCACCGGAGCGTCTCAGGGCATAGGGCTGGAAATCGCAAAGGCTCTATCGAAGAAGGGCGCTCGAGTTGTGTTCGCATCCAGGGCCCTGGACAGGCTTCGCCTCGAGGCGCAAAAAGCCGGGGCCGACAATCTTGCGGTGCGGATGGACGTGGCCGACCCGGCATCAGTGCGATCCGCAATAGCGGAAATCATGAGCGAGTATGGACGGATAGATATTCTCGTGAACAATGCTGGGCAAAACGGGCGATTGTGCCGCTGGATGGAGATGGACCAGGAGCTTGAGAGGGAGATACTCGAAACGCACGTGCTCGGGGCCCTTAATGTCATGAGATCGGTCGTCCCCATCATGCAAGCGCAGAGGTTCGGCATCATTGTCAATATTGCTTCGATAGTGGCATGGGTGCCCATGCCCGGCGTCTGCGTGTATTCCGCGGCGAAGGCCGCGATCGTCGCGTTCTCCGAGGCGAGCAGGGCCGAATTGGAGTGTGACGGAATCGATGTGCGTGTGTTTGCTCCGGCCCATACGACGACCGGATTTCCGATACAGAGACCTACACGCGAGACACCAGAGACTGTCGCCAGTACATTCCTGGCGTCGTTGCTGAAAGGGGACGCATGTACTATCTCCGACGAGGCACTTCCGCGCATAAAAAGGTATTTTCCGAAGGCGGCTCAAAAAATAATGGCAAAGACCGGCCTGCATGCGCTCGATGTCATTGCCGACAAAGGCTGATGCATTTTCTGAAGGAGTGCTCATGTTCTACATGGTGTCGACCGTCATCGCGACGCTGATAGGGATCGTTTTTTATTTTCTGCGGATCGAAAACATAGGCCTTGTCCATAGCATCCTCTTGTGCAACCTGGTCTTTGGGATAGGGTTCTTCGGGCTCTTCAACTTCGTCGGACATTCACTCCTCAGCGAACGCGTAGCCAGGGGCATAGGCTGGGCGTCGAACGGCTTCCAGAAAGAGCTCGGTTTCGTGTCGTTGGGCATCGGGATATGCGGGATACTCTGCTACTGGTTCCGCGATGGGCTTTGGCTGGGCACAATAATCGTGACGAGCGCTTTCCTCCTCGGCGCGGCGGCGTTGCATGTTGTAGAGATCGTGAGGAAGAAGAACTTCAACCGGGGCAATACGTGGATCATAATTCCCGACCTGCTTATTCCGTCCGTACTGATAGTGCTATACGTCTTGGCCAGGTAGCGATGATTCAAGGGCGGGACCTTCTCAAACTGTAAATTATTCATTGCATTCAAGCTGGACTAGCGTTACGCTACAATACTAGAAAGAATGAGAGGACTTCTGGTCCGGCGGGCAAACGGCGGGTTTCAGCCTTTTACTTGCCGGTCAGTAGTGCATCAATGCCGATCTTCCTTCGTCTTGACACCAGCGATGTGAGAGGGCGGGAATCGGGAGACCATTTTCTCCCAGATTCTCGCTTGTCCTCCACTCTTTAAATCGGAGGGGCCTATGGCAAAAATCACATGGACAGTCGAGGGCAAGAAAATTCCCTTGAAGCCGAAAACATTCCCCGGTATCCCGCCCGTCTGGGAATTGACGTCGGCTTACGTCAAGGACTTTATCGCCAAGAACAAGCTCATACCGGCCAAGCAGAAAATCCTTATCGACGAAAAACAAGTGTCTCAGATTCCGTCTTGGTGGAAATACGGAGGCCCATGGGGACCACATCTGCACTTGGGAGATGATATCTACGTGCTCAATAGCGCCCAGTGGCAGGATTTTTCCCAAGGCCTTATCCAAGAGATGAATCTCAAGATAAAAGGCGCGGGCACCGTCAAATTCGAAAATGTGATGCAAGCCGTCCTCGAGTCAGAACTGGCCAAAGAGGCAAAGTGACGGCAGCGTGAAGGCGACTCTTTTTGTCACGATGGAGTGCAATCTCGCTTGCGATTATTGCTACATCCGGAAGCGGATCGCGCGCATGGATCTCGCCATGGCGGAGCAGGTCTTGGATTTTATCGCCTCGCGCGCTCTGCCGGCAGAGGATGTCGACATCGGTTTCTTCGGGGGAGAGCCGCTTTTGGCCCTCCCCCTTGTTCTCGACATCGTACGGATGGCGCGGGCGCATCGGCTTGCCGAAGGGCGAGAGCTTAGATTTCAGCTCGTATCCAATGGGACCCTCGCCGACGGGGAGTCGATCCGCACCCTCGCAACGGCGGGCGTCGAATTCGGAATCAGCTGCGACGGCATTCCGGCGGTCCAAAACGCTCATCGCCGCTATCGAGACGGTCGAGCGAGCGCGGCGGATGTGGAGAAGGCGATCACTAGTGCCATGGGCGAGTTCCCCTACGTGATGGTAAACGCCGTCTATGGGCCGGACACGATCCGATGGCTGCCTGACACGGTATCCTACCTCTACGGCCTTGGCGTCCGTAATATTTTCCTCAATGCCGATTACGCCGCGCCCTGGAGGGCGGCGGACCTAGAGGTTATGCGCGTAAGTTATGCGGCCATTGCCGATCTGTATGAGAAGTACCATGTCTCCGGGGACCCTGCCCGCATAAGCCTGATCGACGCGAAGATTATCGTCCTTCTGAACGGCGGCTATGCGCCGCACGAGCGTTGCGCGATGGGCCGCCGGGAATTCGCCTTTGGCCCGGAGGGTAACATCTACCCCTGCGAGCGCCTAGCCGGCGACTGCCTCTCGAGCGAGAACCTCATCGGCCGCCTCGGTGAGAACAAAGTCGTCATATCTACATGCCATGGCGCGGAGGATGGGACGACCTCGCCCTGCAGCGAATGTGCAGCAAGCGACTACTGCATGCACTGGTGCGGGTGTTCCAACTACTTCGCGACCGGTTCCTGCAACCGACCAGGCGCTTTCCTCTGCGCCTCGGAAAAAGAGTCTCTTCGCTTGGCAGCAGAGACATTCGAGCGCCTTTCCTCGGAAATCGGTCCTAGCTTTATCAACCGCCTAGGATCAGGACGCGAGTGCGCACTGGCCAGGAGCAATAAATGAATACTTTTGCTAGCGATTTCATGAAACGAAGGCGGACTGCTTTCCTTTTATGGCGCCCGGGAAATACATCCTTGAGCCCCGAACTCATCATCGGAACATTGAAAACCGGCAATCCAGTTCAATTCCTTCCTACGGGATCCTTTCCTATGCATCTCGCCTCGGGTTTCAAGGACCTTTGGGAGATTCCCGCCGTTGAATGCGGCCTTCTCGATGGCGGGAACTACTATTACTGGTTCGAGGTCTCCGTCAGCCAGCCGGGACGCGCCCTATCCGACCGTCAATACATCACCGATCCGGCGGCGATGATGGTCGATTGGCGGGTGACAGCGCCGAGAAGCGCCGTTTCGGGCGCAATTCGATATCCCGCCTCGGTGATCCAATTCTCCCATGGCGTCCTGATGGCTCCGGGTACCGATCTCGACACACAGAATGAATCGGCCGACGTCGACCTCGAAGCATTGGCCCCGAACAATCGCCTCGTGATCTATGAACTGCCGACGACATGGACTCGCGCCGCGGAAATCGGCGGTCGCCAGATGGGCGTTGGTACTTTTCGCGATATAACCGCTCTCATCGACGCGAACGTCGACGGAGCGAATTTCGACGACCTTGACATCACTAGCGTCGGATCGGCCTACCTTGGGGACCTAGGCATCAACGCCCTCGAATTGCTGCCACCGGCCGATAGCGTCTACAACCGCCAATGGGGCTATGGCACTACAAACTATTTCTCGCCGGACTATGAGCTTGGATTCCCGATAACCTTCGAATACCCAGTGCCCAATTCCCTGCTTTCGGAACTGATCCGGACATGCCATAGCCACGGGATCCGTTTCTTCATAGATGTCGTGATGGCCTTTTCCAAGGACAATCCATACCTCGTCGCAAACGCGGAGGATTTTTTCATCCTAAACCCGAATAACGAACTCGACTCGCCCGACGCCTACAATTCCCGCCCCGATCACGGACTCCGGAACGGCTACGGCGCCACGCTTTTCAGGTATGCAAACAACGTATCGGGGTATGATCCGATTTCGGGGCGGCAGCTGTCCTTCACTCCCGCTCGGCAATTGATGAAAACGGCGCTCGATAGCTGGATGTTCCTCGGTGTCGATGGGGTCCGGATGGATAGCATCGAAAACGTCGCCAATTGGGATTTCGTGCAGGAGTACAAGGACTATGCCCGCGATCGCTTTCATGAACGCTATTCGAGCGAGGCAGATGCGGAAATAGAGTCTCGTTTCTTTGTAGTGGGCGAGGAGCTCAGCGAACCCAAGGAGCTTCTGTCCCAGGGCCGGTTGGATGGCATGTGGCATCAAGCCTTCAAGGATTACATTCGAATGGCCCTGCTCGGCCGCAACCACGAAAACGAGGCGGACTTCGAAACGACAGTCCGCAAGGCGATCGACTGTCGCGAATTCGGCTTTTCCGATCTTTCCCAAGCGGTCATCTACCTGACATCGCATGACGTGGAAGGCTATCGCAATGAGCGACTCTACAGTTATTTCGTCAACAACGGCGTCGCATGGAACGGCGAGCAGAGGATGAAACTCGCGTTCGCGTGCCTGCTGACCGCTGTGGGCATTCCGATGATTCTCGCGGGCGACGAATTCGCCGACCAGCATCACCTTGTCGACGCGAAGGGACAAGTCACGCAAGATGGAGGAAAGCAAATCGATCCGGTCAACTTCAACGCACTCAACGATGACTGGCGCCAACGCGTCCAGGCTTATGTCAAGAGACTGATCAAATTGAGGACGAGCTACGATGCTCTTTCCGTCAATGATGTGCAATTCATCCATTCTGATTTTAGCGACGGCAAGCGCGTGATGGCGTGGAGTCGCGGCGTGGTCGATTCCGATAGTCAGGTAGTCGTCGTCGCCAACTTTTCCGACTATTGCACTCCAAGTCCATTCTCGCCAGGTTCAGAGTACATTGTACACAACTGGCCCTCGACGCCCCCGAATACGCATTGGGAGGAAATACCTCAGGACCGGCCCGTACCGCAGGGTCAGGCAGGCCACGAGCCGATCTTCCCTTGGGAAGCGAAAGTCTACGCCGTGGTTAAAAACTAACAGTCCGTAGCCGAGGGCTGAGCGCCGGGCACTAAGCCCCGCTTGCCCAGGCCGTATTCTTCCATCTTCTCGGCGAGAGTCTTGCGCGTGACATCGAGCTCTTCCGCCGTTCGCGACTTGTTGCCGCCGTTCCGCTTGAGAGCTTCCTCTATGAGCCGCTTCTCGTAACGCGCGGTCACCTCGTCGCGGAGGGCTTTGAGCGTAGTGAAGGACGATAAATCGACGCCTTCGATTTTGGCCTCGAGCGAGTTCGACTGGGGCCTGGACTGCGCACAGCCTAGCTGGCCCTGGGCCAAGGCAAGGGTAGCGAGGTCTATCGTATCGCCGCGGCAGAGAAGGACTGCCTGGTTGACCGCATTCTGCAACTCTCGGACGTTGCCGGGCCAGTCGTGGGCCGACCAGAGCGCCATCACTTCGGGGGCGATCCCGGTCACCGGTCTGTTGTACTTAGCCGCGTACTTGACGACGAAGTAATTGGCGAGCAGGGGGATGTCTGGCCTGCGCTCGCGCAAGGGCGGGAGACGGAGGTTGACGATGTTGATGCGATAGTACAAATCGCTGCGAAACTCCCCGCGCCTGATCAGCTCGCTGAGGTCCTTGTTCGTGGCCGCTATGACGCGGATGTCGACGTCGATGCGCTTCGCGCCGCCGACGCGCTCGAAGCTTGATTCCTCGAGGACTCGCAGGAGCTTGGACTGGACCTGGAGGGACATGTCGCCGATCTCGTCGAGGAAGAGCGTACCGCGATGCGCGAGCTCGAATTTGCCGATGCGCCGCTCTACCGCGCCGGTGAAGGAGCCCTTCTCGTGCCCGAAGAGCTCGGACAGAAGGAGGCTCTCGGAGAGGGCCGCGCAGTTGATGCCGACGAAGGGCTTGTCGCCCCGGCTGCCCGTGAAGTGGATGTAGCGGGCCATCACTTCCTTGCCGGTTCCGCTCTCGCCAGTGAGGAGGACGGTGGCCTCGCTGTCCTTGACCCTGTCCGCGAGCTCGATGAGAGAGCGGTAGCGAGGGTCGCTCGTGACTATGTCGTGGGAGTAGACGTTTGCGATGAGCTCGCGGCGCAGATAGGCGTTGTCTCGTCGCAATCGGGCGAGCTCTACGCTCCGCTTCACGGCCTCGAGGAGCCGCGCGTTCTCAACAGGCTTGAGTATGTAGTCGGATGCCCCGTTCTTCATAGCCTGCACAGCCGACTCGACGCTGCCGTAGCCAGTGACCATGACTGCGCAAAGGTCCGGGTCGCGGGCGCGGAGCTCGACGAGGAGATCGGCCCCCCGATCGACCCCGCCGAGCCTGACGTCGAGGACGGCCGCAGCGAAGTAGGACTTCTCCGCAAGCGCTATCGCCTCCTCGGCGGTAGCTGCGGCCTGGGCCTCGTAGCCCTCTCGGCGAAAGAACTTCGTCAGCGCGACGCGAATTCCTTCCTCGTCGTCAACTATCAGCACGGATTTATCGTTCACGCTCATGGAGCCTCCATTGCGGTGGCCTCGGGGAGGCGCAGGACGAAGATCCCCCCACCCTCGGCGCCGTTCCCGGCCTGTATCGAGCCGCCCCGCTTCATGACTATGCCGTAAGCGACCGAGAGCCCGAGGCCCGTCCCGCCCTCGCCCGCGTTGGTCGTAAAGAAGGGATCGAAGATCCTTCCGAGGATGGCCTGGGGTATGCCCGGACCAGTGTCAGAGACCGAGACCTCGACGCAGCCAGAGACGGCTTTCGTCTCGATCTTGATCCTTCCAATGCCGCGCACAGCATTCAGGGCGTTCCTGAGGAGATTGAGGAGAATCTGCTTGAGTTCGTCCTCGCTGATTGCCGCCTCGGGGCAATCAGGGTCCAGCACTTCGCTGAACACGACAGCCCCGCCGCGAAACGGATAGCCCACAAGGAGTACGAGATCGCGCACGACTGCGTTCGCGTCGCAGCGCGCCAGGCCCTCTCCTCGACTCTCTTCGGGACCCCTGGGAGCGGAGAAGTCGAGGAGCTGGCGTACGATGCGCGCGATCCGGAGCGTCTCGCTCTCGACGACACGCAGCGATGCTGCGGCCTCGGGATCGTCAGTCTCGTTGATCGCGTTGCCGACATTGGCGAGGATAGAGGAAAGGGGGTTATTAATTTCGTGAGCGATCCCCGCTGAGAGCATGCCGATGCTCGCGAGCCTTTCGGCCTGGATGGCGCGTTCCTCGTAGGCCAGACGCTCGCTCGAGTCTTCGATGACGACGATGCAGCGCGCCGCATCCGGTCTGCCTGCACTGCGCGCCGCGACAGCAAGGGGATAGAGCTTGATCTCGAAGCTGCGGCCGTCCGGAGCGCGTCGAGTGATGACTCCGGGCCTCGCACCGGCGCGCATCGCCTCGCGCGCCGCCTGTATCAAGGACTCGTCGAAAGGCCCTTTCTCGATGTCTTCGATGCATGCCCCAGGCACTGTGGCCTCGGCCCCGAACATGGAGCGGAAAGAAAAGTTCGCGCTCTCGATCCGCCCCTCGGAATCGATCACCGCGAGGCCCTCGCGTATGGACTCGATGATGCCGTCGCCCCGTTCCTTGAGCCCCACGATCTCATCGATGTACGCCTCGAGCTCGAGTTTGTCCGAGGAGATTTTCCTCGCCATCACGTTGAAACCCTCGAGCAGCTCGCCGATCTCGCCGGAGACCGATCCGCGGACCTCCGCGCGATAGTCGCCGCCCTCGATCCGCCGCATTGCATTGGAGAGCTTGCGGATCGGCGAGACGATGCTCCGCGATAGCACAAGGGCGACCACAATGGTAAGTGCCACGATGGCGAAAGATACCGCCGCGACGGAGCGCTCGAGGCTTGCTTCTCGCGACGAGTATTCGGTGAGCGAGAGAACGGCGGCGAGAAGGACGGGCCGCTCGCCGTCGGGAGTCGAGACGGAGCCGGTAAGCCTGACGACCACCGAGTAGAAGCCGCCGGGGCCCTGCAAACGAGAGTAATACCGGTAGGCCTCGCCCTCGTCGAGGCCCGCCGCGCTCACGAGGGAGTCCCGCACGAATGAGAGGGCCGCCAAGCCCCCCGCCGCTCCGGAGTACATCCCCGCCACCCGCGGCCCCTTTCCCTGCACGAGGACGACTATCGCGACCATTTGATCGTACGAGAGGTGGCCGAGAAGGTCGGCATCGATTCTCTTGACGATGAACAGGTCGAGGGACCGCCCGGCGCGGGGCGCCACCTGAACGGCCCCGACGAACCATAGACTCGCGCGCGCCTCGGCGATCTCGACGTAGGGATGAGCCTTCATGTATCGAAAGGAAGAGGGGTCGGGAAGCTTAAGGGCGGAAGGATAGGCGCCAAGGTACCGGCAGGCGCCCGTCGCCTCGTCCCGCAGGACCATTGCGACGGCCGCCGAGGAAGGATGGCGGGCCGAAAGCGCACGGACTACATCGATGTCGGCCTCGGGCGAGACGCGCGAGGAAGAGACCGCCTCGGCGAGCGCGGAATCTTCAGCGATCTCATTGATCTCCTTCCAGAATGCAAGCTTCCACGCGTTGAACGACTCATAGGCATTAGCCGCCTCTGTCGACACCTCACGCGCCGCGTCCTCCGCTTGCATCGAGCCGAAGATCGAGGAAAGGGCCGCGCCGGTAAGGAGGGCTTGGAGGGTCAGGACTCCGATGAAGGACCCGAGCGTGCGCTGAAAGAGCTTCACAGGGAAAGCCTCCGGATGGAAACGAGAATATACCCGATTCGGCCCCCGGGCCACAGGCAGGCTAGTGCCTTCAGTTCGGCGACAGCCCGATCATCGCTCCTTTCCGACCGTCTCGGATCCGACCATGAGGCTCACGACCTCGTCGGGAGTCGTGTCCTTGACGATCCGCTCGCCGACCTTCACGCCGCGGCGCATCACCGCGAGCCTGTCCGCGACTTCAAAGATATCGTACATCTGATGGCTGATGAGGATGATACCTATTCCCTGGTCCTTCAGCGTCCTCACGAGGTCGAGGACCTTGCGTTGCTCGGAGACGCCAAGCGCGGCCGTCGGTTCGTCCATAATGAGGACCTTCGCGTCCCAGTAGATCGAGCGCGAGATGGCGACCGACTGGCGCTGGCCGCCGGACAGAGTCCTTATCGTTTTCTTCAAAGAAGGTATCTCTATGTCGAGCCTGTCGAGTACCTTCTGAGCCTCTTCCCGCATGGACTTATCGTCGAGGACTTTAAGCACCCCGAGGCTTCTCTTCATGCGCTCGCGCCCTAGGAATATATTGGCCCCGACGTCGAGGTTCTCCGCGAGCGCGAGATCCTGATAGATCGTCTCGATTCCCGCGGCGAGCGCGTCGATCGGCGACTCGATACGGGCTTTCTTGCCGCCGATGAGTATCTCGCCCTCGTCGGGCTTATGCACGCCGGATATGATCTTGATGAGGGTTGATTTGCCCGCGCCGTTGTCGCCGAGGAGGGCGAGGGCCTCCCCGCGCTTAAGGCCTAAGCTGACATGATCAACGGCGGTGAGTCCGCCGAACCGCTTCGTTATGTCCTTGGTCTCGAGTAGGTAATCCATCACTCTCTCTCCTTAACATAGCGCTCCATTACGACGGCGAGAATCAATATGACGCCCACGAGGATATACTTGTCGAAGGTCGGGACCCCCGCCATGCGAAGGCCCATGTCGAGGACCGCGATGATGAGCGCGCCGACCATCGTCCTGCCCATGGTGCCCGATCCGCCGAACATCGAGGCGCCTCCGATGACGACGGCCGCTATCGAATCCATGACGAGGCTCGCCCCCGCGTCCGCCTTGCCCGATACGTACATGAGCGCGTACACGACGCCCGCGACGGAAGCGAGGAGGGAGGCGATTGCATATACCCCGAGGAGCCGCTTTTTCACCGGGATGCCCGCGCGGACAGAGGCGTCCATATTGCCGCCGAGGGCGTAGACATGGCGCCCGAATTTCGTGCGCGCGAGGACGAAGGCGAAGACGACCACGATGACCGCGGTCACGACTACGATATTCGGCACGATCTCGATCACGCTCGCGCCTCTCTCGACCTCGGGCTTTTGGAAGAAGGAGACCGCACCGCCGGGCGCTATGTAGAGTAGATGGCCAGAGCCGATATCGGCCGCCAGCTTCGGGAGGCCCATAGCGTAGACGCCGTTAATGATAAGCTCGGAGACGCCGTGGCAGACTCCCAGCATGGCGAAGGTCGCGATGAAGGATGGCACCTTCAGGTAGGCGACGAGCCAACCGTTCACGAGTCCCGGGATGAGGCCGAGGACGAGGGTGACCGCCACACCGATGAGTATCGCCAGACCTGGATCGAGCCCCATAGCGCCAAGCTTCGTGATGACCTTGATCGAGATGATCGACGCAAAGCCGAGGATATAGCCGAGGGAGAGATCGATCCCGCCCGTGATGATGACGAAGAGCTCCGCAGTCGCGAGGAGGAAGACCAGGACTCCGTAATAGAGGAGTATCTGCATGGAGCCGAGGTTGGCGAAGCCCTCGGACCTGAAGCAGAAGAACGCGACTTCGAGGACAAGGAAGATAAGGACCCATCGGCTCCGGAAGAAAGAGGCCGCGGCCGCGCGGCTCGACGTCGCTCTGCCCGATGCGTTGTTTTCTGGCATGATTCGGCTCACCTCATATCCGGAAAAAGCTTGTCGATGACTACCGCCACCACGAGAAGTACGCCGACGGCGATGTAGCGGTAGAAGGGCTGAACGCCCGATATAGCGAGCCCGTTCTCTAGGAAAGCGAGGACGAGGACTCCCACGGCCGAACTCCAGATACGCCCCTTGCCGCCCGCGAGGCTAGCGCCACCGACGACGACCGCGGCAACGGCGAAAAATTCGTACTGGGCGTTGAAGGTTGTATAATTGCCTATGCCTGTCTGGAAGACATTGAAAACGCCGGCCATCCCCGCCAGGAGCGAGGACAAGACATAGATCTTGACGAGATGGGCGTCGACGTCGATGCCCGAACGGAGAGCCGCGTCCATGCTGCTGCCGATCGCGTAGGTGTGGCGACCGAAGCGCCTGCGGCGGAGCGTAAATGACAGGATGGCGAGGGAGATGAGGATAAAAGGCAGCGACAGGGGCACGATGCGCAAGAGTTCCCGGACGCGATTGTCGGCGAAGTAGGCGGGTTTCGCGAAAAATGAGACGAAGTCCCCGGGATGAACGTAGAGGAAATAGCTGTTGCCTATGCTGGGCAGGACGTCCGGAAGCCCTGTCATAGGATAGCCTTGGCTAATCTTGAGGGCGAGGCCGTTCGCAATTCCGTACATGCCCAAAGTAGCGATGAAGGGCGGGACCTTGAACTTCGTGATGACGAGTCCATTGATCAGGCCCGGCAGGAGGGAAGCCGCAAGGACGATCAAGACGGAGACGACGATGGTCCAGCCCAGGCTCATACCGGCCGAGAAGAAGAGCTGCATGAGCTTCGCGGCCCCAACGGACGCGAGCCCCATGACAAACCCCACCGACAGATCGATGCCGCCCGTAATGATGACGAATAGCTCGGCGGCAGCGAGTAGAAAGGCCACAGTCTGAAGGTGTACGACATTCTGGAAGTTGACGATCGATAGGAAATTCCGGCCTGTGAAGCTGAATACGATCAACATTAGCACAAGGAAGCAGGCGGCCCAATTTGCCGCGAGGAATCGCCCCGCGCGCGAGTTAAGGAAGCCGGCTCCGCCATTCGCGGCGTTTTCGCCGTCCATAGTCACTCTCCCGTCATAAGGATCGCCGCTGACCGGCATGCGGCCGAGAAGCGCTCTTCTCGATCGCAGGCCGGCCTGGGCGCGATTGGTCTTTAGCCTTTATTTACTGATAGATGAACTGCTGCATCTTCGGGTCGTTGACGTTTTGGGCGGTAAAGAACTCAAAGCCGGGAATGACCTTCTTGGGCACCTTCGTATTCTTGTCCTTGAGGTACTTAAGGCCCCATTCGACGCCCAGACTGCCCATCTCGGCCGGCTTCTGTGCGAGGACGAGGTCGGCATTGCCCTTCTTGAGGTTCGCTATGTTATCGAGGGTCGCGTCCCAAAGACACATCTTGACAGCACCCGTGAGGCCGGCGTTGATAACGGCCTGGGTCGCTCCCTGGGCCGAGAAGACGTTAACCCCGAATATGCCGATGATGTCCTTGTTGATCTGAAGGGCTGTAAGAGTCTGGTCCTGGGCCTTCTGCTGGATATCCTGGCACCATTCGACGCCGACCAGCATCATATTGGGGAACTCGGCGATGCCGGCAGTGAAGCCCTTTACGCGGCCCTGCACGGAGGAGACATCAGGATTGGTGGCCTGGCAATAGACCTTGCCTTTCTCTCCGACCATCTTCGCGAGCTGCTCGGCTATCTGCTTGCCACCGAGGTAGTTGTCGGAGCCGATGTAGGAGAGCGGGAACGAGTAGTCGCTAGCCTTGGAGTAGTCGCCGTCGCCGAGGAACGTGTCGACGGTGATGATCTCTGTGCCTTTATCGTAAATAGCCTTGAGCGGAGCTTTGAGGGCTTCGGTGGAAGTCGGCGCGATAAGGAGCAGATCGAATTTGCCCCTGGCGATAGTCGCCTGGAGTATCGGTATCTGGTCCTCGGGGCCCCAAGCCTTAGGATACTCGGCTACGACGAGATCGGCCCCTGCTTTATCGGCCGCGGCCTTGATGCCCTTTTCCATAGTGTAATAAAACGGATCGGCGACGCCAGGCATGAGGAGAATTCGCGGTTTCGATTGAGAGAAACCGGGGACGGCGACGAGGGCGATCATGAGGACGACGAGGACGGCAACGATCGTCTTTTTCATGTACATGCTCCCTAGTACAATGATTGCCGGCGCTAGGGCCGGTAACTCTTAGAAAGCTATAACCGTGCCAACAGAAAGCCCCCATTCATAGGCATTTCTCACTCGCGTTGGGCGACAGAGGCCTATCCCTTCCGCGCCAACTGACAAAAACTCCAATAGCTCGTCCCGAGTCCATGAATATCCAGGTATACATGGCATGGTTACTGGACTACTCAGAGCGGTCATGTTCGGGCGACTAGGACACCGAACGAGTGGAAAACTGAGGACCGAAGAACCCAAATCATGCTAACCTGCATCAGATGCTGACCAATAGGATCGGGTGAGGACTTTGTGGACGAGATAATCTTGACTGAGGAGATGAAGGCGGCGATCGCCCTGATAGAGGACGAGAAAGAACGCTTCATCTGGATTTCGGGGCGCGCCGGCACGGGAAAGTCGACTTTCCTTCAATATCTCAAGACCGAAATACGGCCGCGAAATGCGGTCTATCTCGCTCCTACCGGCATCGCGGCCCTCACTATCGGCGGGCAGACCATCCATAGCTTTTTCTGGATCAATCCCAAAGAAAAGATCCACTTCGAGACCGTGCTCGATCCCGATCGGGAAAGTCGCTTATATCCTCTTCTCGCCATGGTCGAGACAATCGTCATCGACGAAATATCCATGGTCCGCGCGGACCTTCTTGACGAAATGGACCGTCGGATGCGGAAGGCGAAGGGGCAATCGCGCCTTCCCTTCGGGGGCGCACGCCTTCTGCTTTTCGGCGACCCCTATCAGCTTCCGCCGGTCGAGCCCGATCCCTATACCCCCGAGGGCGAACTCTTCGAGAAGCGCTACAAGAGCCCCTTCTTTTTCTCGTCCCAGGTCCTCCGCACGAAAGCGCGGAGGATCAAGCGCGTGGACTTCACGCGGGTTTTCCGTCAGAACGAGGCGGACTTCCTCGCCACCCTCGACCGCTGCCGCTCTGGGCTCGTGACCGAGGCCGATCTCGACCTTTTCCAGTCGCGAGTCCTTCCCGAAGGGAAGAAGCCGCCCGCGGACTACTTGGTCTTGACGGCGAAGAAGGACGAAGTAAAGCGCCTTAACCGATACCGCCTCGACGCCGTACCGGGGCCCGCCCGGACCTACGCCGCTGTCGCCTCCGGACGCTTCGACACGCTCGATGACGAGGAGCTCCCCGCGCCGCGCGAGCTCGAGCTCAAGGTCGGGGCCCGTGTCATGCTCACGGTCAACGATCAAGGACGCCGGTGGACCAATGGAAGCCTGGCGACGATCGCCGGGCTCGAGGACGACGGAGTCATCCTCAAGGACGAGTCGGGCGAGTTCCGCGTCGAACCCCATGTCTGGAAGAAGCTGCGCTTCACGCTACGATCTGGAGCGCTCGCCGAAGAGACCGCCGACGAGTACCGGCAATACCCCTTCGTGCTCGGCTGGGCTATCACCATTCACCGCGCACAAGGCCGAACCCTCGAAAAAGTCTTCGTGGACCTTTCCCAAGGAGCTTTCGCCGCCGGCCAGGCATACGTCGCCATCTCCCGCGTCACGAGCCTCGATGGCCTCGTCCTCCGCACTCGCCCCCGTATGCGCGACTTCTTCGTCCACGAGCGGGTGACCGCCTTCCTGGATTACATCGAGGATGGCAAGACCTAGCCCCGCCGTCTGGGACTAAAGCGATACGGCCGGCCCTATCGCCCTCTCGCCGAGGACTGAGCTCGCGAGAGCGAGCGCGGCATCGAGGCCTGGGCTGGGATATTGCGGCTTCGCCGCGTAGGAGCCGCGCACCCCCTGGGGCCTGAATGGGATGAGCCGCCACGGGAAGCCTTCGCCGAGAGAGGCCAGGTAACCGGCGGAAGCGAGGATCGACGAGGGGTCGTCGTTCACGCCCTCGACGAGGACGGTCCTGACTTCGACGAGCTTACCGGCGGCCGCCGCGGCCGCCATGTTGCGCTTAACGTCGGCGCCCGGGAGGCCCGTCAACGCCTCGTGCGCCCCCTCGTCCCAGGCCTTGAGGTCGAAGATGAAACCATCGAGACCCGCGAGAAGGGCCACGAAGCTGCTTGCGTCCACGGCTCCATTCGTGTCGGCTATGACCGTGAGGCCGCGCCTGAGCGCGTGGATCGGGGGCGCCGCCTCGAGGAGGAAATCGCCCTGCAGGAGGCACTCGCCGCCCGTGAAGGTGACCCCGTCGATGAAGGGCTCGAGGGCCGCGATCCGCGCGACAACCTCGTCCGCCTCGAGACGCCTCGCCCTGGGCGAGGCGTCCTTCGGACAGGCCGCGATGCAAGCATCGCAGGAAGCGCATTTCTTCTCGTCCCAGGCGACTATGCCGTCCAACGCGCACGATAGGGCCCCTTCAGGGCAGACCTCAACGCATAGGCCGCAGGAATCGCAGACTCCCCGCGTCTCGGGGTTGTGACAATAGAGGCAGCGCATATTGCAACCCTGCATGAAGACGACGGCCCTGTGCCCCGGGCCGTCGATGAATGAGGACTCGAGCACACGCGCGACGAGTCCCCAGCCACGGGAACCCTTCACTCGACGGAGACAGCCTTGCGCTCGAGGATGTGGCCTCCCACGAGGGAATTGGCACCGAGGGCGACCGTGCCCTCGCGCAGGTTCGTTCCCGCGCGGTACTTCTCGACGTCCGAGCGCTTCACGAGATAGCCGGTCACACGGATCATGTCCGAGTCCGCGCCGATGATCGAGAACACGCGGATGCCGGAACGCATCGCGCCTCTGGCGATCCTGACGAGGCCGGCCGGATTTGAGGCCGCCGTCCTGTCGAAGACCGCGATCTCGCTCACGCCCGAGTCGAAGAAGGAGTGGAGCTTGCCCTCGAGGGAAAGCTGCTTCGCGAGAGGGAGCTCGCGGCCGTAGCGAATTCGCACGCCAGGCGTCGTGTCCACGTCGGAGTCGATGCCCGACTGAGCGTGGAAGCTGATGCGCCCGCCATAGCCAGCGCAATAGGCTCCAGGCACGGACTTTACGAGCTCTCGGGCCTTGGCCGTGATCGCGATGCCAAGCTCGTTTGCCTCCTCGCTCTCACCGAGCCTCGCGCCGTCTAAGAGCTTCTCTAGGGCCTCGTAGAGGCCGTAGACCCCAGCCATCGAAGTGAACTTGTCGAGGCTCACCAAGCCTTCGCGCGATAGGAAGGAGGCTTCGAAGAAGTGAGACTCCTCGACGACGAAGCGCGCGCGCGCGTTAATGGTCTCGGTGAGGGCGGCCACCGCCTCGGGCAAGTCGCGCTCCAGGAAGGCGGTGGCCCCCGTCGATCTTTCGGCGAGCTTCTTGAGGGAGAGGCGCACAAGGGTAAGGCTTCCGCCGCCACGGCGCAATGTGTTGTAACAGCTCGCGACCGCGTAGTCGTTCCCGACATCGGCGGACAAGGCCTCATGATTGACGAAGTAAGGCTTGCCCACTTTGAGGGCCGCTGAGGCCGCGAACTCGGCAAAGGCTTGGGGTGTCGCGGAAGAGAAGCGCAGGGATATGTTGGGCACCGCGCGCTTCTGTTCGGCAGATATCTCGATGATGTCCCGCCCCACCGATGTTTCGTCGGGCCCCAGGTCCATGTGGACGAAGGCGTCCGGCAAGCAACGATCTACCTGGGTGAGAAAGAGCTTGAGGAGATTGCGCCGTTCGGCCTCGGAGACGGTCGGGACGAAAGGCTCGAGGAGGCGGTCGACGTCGCCCAGGTAGACGGGATAGCCGGTTATCGAAGGCACATGCTCGTATGCGATAAGGAGAGCGTTCACTGCCTCGTAGAAGTCCCGCGGCGGGGCCAAGTCGAGGTACTCGGAGCCTCGCGCAAGAAGAATGGCGTAATCGGGGAGTATGTATCGGGGACGGTAAGGCGCGTGCCCCTCGTTCAAATCGCAGAGGATGCCGGCGGCGAAGAGTTCCCTGGCCTTCTTCCCTATCTCGGGATAGGAGAGCCCCTGCTCGGCGAGGGAGGCCAAAGCCGCCCTCTTCTGCTTAGGCTCAAGCTTTGGATCGGAGATTATTGAAAGGGAATCTGACACGGGAAACACTCCTCGAGACGTCGCGGAATGCGCGGCTCTCTCACTCTATAAAATAGGCTGGAGGAGGCCTCCAGGTCAATGTCAAGGCGAGCGCGCATGGCTCTCGCAGCCCGCCGATAACAATTAGCGCTTTCCCGGATCGTATATCTCGCCCGAGGCCTTAGGCCCGACGGACTTGCCCGAGAAGACGACAAGGGCGATAGCCGTGAGCAGGTAAGGGAGCAGGTAAAAGAACTCCAAGGGAATGCCTTGCAGGAAGGGAATGTCCTTGGCATAAATGGCGACCGCCTGGGCGAAGCCGAAAAAGAGGCCCGCGCCAAGGACTCCCCAAGGATTCCACTTGCCGAAGATCAGGCAGCCCAGCGCAATGAAGCCCGTGCCGTGGACGGAGGAAGCGGTGAACTGGATATCCTGGGTGAGGACCATCACAGCCCCCGAAAGCCCCGCGAGGGCGCCCGAAATGACGACGCCGGCGTAGCGCATCCGGAAGACATTGATGCCCATCGAGGCTGCCGCCTGGGGATGCTCGCCGCAGGAGCGCAGGCGCAAACCGAAAGGAGTTTTGTACACCACGAACCATGCAAGCAGCACAAGGGCGAGCATGAATAAAAACGGCGGCGAGACATTCTTGAAAAAGAGAGGCCCGATGAAGGGTATGTCCTGAAGGCCCGCGACCGAAATCTTGGCGAGACCGCGCTCGAAAGTAGTGGACCGCTGCTGATGATAGATAATCTCGCAGAGGTAGACCGTGAGCCCAGCGGCGAGGATGTTGAGCGCGGTGCCCGAGATGACCTGATCCGCCTTGAGATTGACGCTCGTGTAGGCATGGAGGAGAGAGAAGAGCATGCCCGCGGCTATTCCCGCGAGGAGGCCATAATAGCCTGCCGCCTGGCTAAAGGGCTCCATGAGGACGGTCACCCCCGCGCCCGCGAAGGCTCCTACGAGCATGATGCCCTCCAAGGCTATGTTGACTATCCCTGAGCGTTCCGAGAAGAGACCGCCCAGGGCCGCGATGACAATGGGAGAGGCGTAGACGAAGGCGATGGGCAGCATGGAGTAGATGATGTTCATACGCGGGCCTCCTCGTCGAATTTCTCCGGCTTCGGCGGCCGAATCTTCTTGAGAAGGTAGTCAATGCCGTACTTCATGGCCACGAAAAGGACGATTGCGGCTTGGATGATATTTGCGATGTCCTTGGGGATTCCCTGCGACTGCATGAGGGGCTGGGCTGCCTTGAGCATACCGAAGAGCAGTCCCGAGAGGAAGATGCCGAACGCGTTGTTGCCTCCGACGAGGGCGACCGCGATGCCGTCCATACCGTAACCCTCGGTGGCCGAGAGGACGCGGCCGTAATTGAAAGTGCCCACAGTGAGTACGGCACCGGCCAAGCCCGCGAAGGCCCCCGAGACGATCATCGACATGACGATATTGCGCTCGACCTTCATGCCGGAACAGCGCGCGGCCTCCTTACTGAAGCCCACCGCACGCAGGCTGAAGCCGAAGGTCGTATGCTCGATGATGAACCAGTAGACGATTACCGCGAGCACAACGGGCACGAAGCCCCAGTTGAGGCGAGAGCCGTTCGTCAGCGCTGTCAGGCCCGAGTCCTTGAGGAGGGCGGTCTGGGGAAACATCGCGGTTTTGATATGGTCGGTGCTGCCGAAGACGCTCACTATCATCCAGTTGCAAAGATAGAGAGCGACGTAGTTCAGCATGATGGTCATCACGACCTCATGCACGTTGAATCGCGCTTTGAGGAAGCCGGGTATGGCGCCCCAGAACGCCCCCGCGACCATCGCGGCGACCAGAACGAGGATCACGTGCCAAGGCGCGCTGAGATTCACGCTGAGCGCGACCGCGATCGAGGCGAGACTACCCATCATGAGCTGCCCCTCGCCGCCTATGTTGAAAAGCCCGACCTTGAAGCCAAAGCCGACCGCGAGCCCGGAGAGGATGATCGGCATCGACTGGACGATGAACTCGCCGATGTAGCGAGGATTGAAGGTCCCGGCCTGAGCGTTGATGCCCGTAAAAGCCTGGAGCATCGATAGGAACATACCGCCGGGATCCCTGCCCGTGACGGCCGCGATGATCGCGGCTACTGCGAAGCCCAAGAGGACGCAGATGACAGGTATGAGAACCGTGTTGTTGTTGCGCTTGGCCATCGCTTATGCCACCTTCCGCTTGGAGCCCGACATCATAAGCCCCAGCTCGTTTTCATCGGTTTCGGAGGCCTTCACGATGCCGACTATCTCACCATTGTAGATGACCGCGATGCGGTCGGAGACATCAAGGATCTCGTCGAGCTCGAGTGATACGAGAAGTATCGCCTTGCCTTTATCCCGCTCGCCCACGATGCGCTGATGGATATACTCGATGGCGCCCACGTCAAGACCACGCGTGGGCTGGGCGATAACGAAGGCCTCGGGTGATCGATCGATCTCGCGCGCGAGGATGGCCTTCTGCTGATTGCCGCCCGACATGGAGCGGGCGAGCGTCTCCCCGCCCTGGCCGCAGCGGACGTCGAACTCGCCGATCAGACGCTCGGCGTTGTCGTGTATCCGCGCCTTGTCGAGTATCCCCGCCCAGGAAAAAGGAGGGCGCCCATAGGAGTGCACCACGAAATTCTCGTCGAGCCTGAAGTCGAGCACAAGGCCGTGTCTCTGCCGATCCTCGGGAATATGCCCGAGTCCGAGGTCGAGGCGCCTTTTTATGGCGAGCGGGGCGATGTCCTCGCCCTTCAGCAGGATCCTCCCCGACTCCACGGGTGAAAGGCCTGTAATCGCACGCACGAGTTCGGTCTGGCCGTTGCCGTCGATGCCGCAGAGCCCGAGAATCTCGCCCGCTCGCAGCTCAAGGGAGAGGTCCTTCACGCCAAGGAGGCCCTTTGCGTTGCGGACATTGAGGCGCTCGATCGAAAGCAGCACGTCGCCCGGTCTCGCGGGCGTCTTGTCGACGTGGAAATTAACCTCGCGGCCGACCATCATCTCGGCCATTGCCTCCTCGCTCGTGCCCTCGACGTCGACGGTCTTTACGAGCCTTCCGCGACGGAGCACCGTGCAGACCGAGGCGACTTCCTTTATCTCCTTGAGCTTATGAGTGATGAGGAGGACAGTCTTGCCCTCGCCCACCAAGCGCCTCATGATCTGCATGAGCTCATGGATCTCCTGGGGCGTGAGTACCGCGGTCGGCTCGTCGAAGATAAGGATCTCGGCGTCGCGGTAGAGCATCTTGAGGATCTCCACGCGCTGCTGCATGCCTACCGATATATCCTCGATCTTGGCCTCGGGATCGACGTTGAGCCCGTAGAGCTCGGAGAGCTCGCGAACGCGCTTCGCCGCCCTTTTGCGGTCGATCACCAGGCCTCGCCTGGGCTCGAGTCCGAGGACAATGTTCTCGGTGACCGTGAAGTTGTGGACGAGCTTGAAGTGTTGATGAACCATGCCGATGCCAAGCTGGTTGGCGTGGTTCGGGTCCGTTATCCTGACTGCCTGGCCTCGCACCTTGATAACGCCCGAATCAGGTTGATAGAGACCGAAGAGGATACTCATCAGCGTGGACTTGCCTGCGCCGTTCTCACCGAGGAGGGCGTGGATCGAGCCCTGCTCGACCTGCAAGGTGACATTGTCATTAGCTCGGACGCCGGGGAAATCCTTGACGATATCGAGCATCTCAATAATATAGGGCATCCGAGGACCTCCAACTCAAACTAACGTGCAGTATAGCATGAGCGGGAAGTCTGCGAAGTCCCCAGTTTCGGGAAAACGCCCACACTCGCAAGCAACACGAAGACCGCCCTCTCGGACGGCCTTCGCGTAAAAACACTCTCGGGAACTTAGCTTACTTGATCTGAGAAGGATCGGTTGGAACCTGGATTTTCCCGGCGGCGATCTGGTCGGCGTACTTCTTGATTTCCTTCTCCATCGCGGCAGTGAGGTTGGGGTTCTTGGCGGGGATGCCGACGCCTTTGTTCGCAAGATTGAAGACGAGGTTGGTCCCGCCGGGGAACTTGCCGTCGCGGACCATACCGGCGACGTCGTGAGCGGCGACATCGACACGCTTCATGGCGGAGGTGAGGATGCAGGACTTACCGGCAGCGTAGTTGCCGTCGTTGTACTGGTCCCTATCGACGCCGATGACCCAGCGCATATCACCCTTTGCAGCGCGCTCCTTGCCTTCCTTAATAACGCCATCTCCCGAGGAGCCAGCAGCCTGATAAATAATATAGGCGCCAGCGCTATACTGCTTGACGGCAAGGGCCTGGCCTTTGGCTGCGTCGGAGAAGGAGCCAGAATAATCGGAGAGGACCTTTACCTTCGGGGCGACGGCCTTGACGCCGGAGATATAGCCGGCCTCGAAAGCCTTGATGAGGGGGACTTCCATGCCGCCGACGAAACCGACGGTATCCTTTTTATCGGCTGTCGCCTTGAGGCCGGCCGCGACGCCGACGAGGAAGGAGCTTTGCTCGGCGGCGAAGTTGGCGCTCACGACGTTCGGTTTGTTGACCACGGTGTCGATGATAAGGAACTTCTCGCTCTTATACTGATCGGCGACCTGGCCGATGGCCTGCTCGAAGAGGAACCCGGCTGCGACGATGAGATCCATCTTCTGGTCGGCGAAGGTACTGAGGTTGGGGATATAGTCGGCGTCGGCAGTGGACTGAAGGTATTTGACGTCGGTCCCCTCTTTGAGGTTGTTCTCCTTGGCGAAGAGCTTGATGCCTTCCCAGGTGCCCTGGTTGAAGGACTTATCGTCGATTCCGCCGGTATCGGTAACGAAACCGACCTTGATCGGCGCCGCGAAAAGGGCCGCGGCGGCACAGAGGGCGAGAAGGACGAGGATGATTCGCTTCTTCATGTGTCACTCCTTAAAGAAACTTTTGCTAAACGCAGATAAAATCATAGTGTGATTTGCAAAGGCGCGCAATATACCCGTGAAACTCAAAAACGACTTCGCCGAAACCAACCTGGGATTCTTACTCGGGAAGCTCCGAGACAATCGCGATGCTGCTGGACGCGCCAATACGGTCGGCGCCGGCGTCGAGCATGAGGATCGCGTCATGGTAGCTGCGTATGCCGCCTGAAGCCTTGACCTGGAGCTTGTCGCCGACAGTCTTGCGCATGAGCTTCACGTCCTCGATGCTCGCCCCGCCTGTGCCGAAGCCGGTGCTCGTCTTGACGAATTTGGCTCCAGCCCGCATGGCCGCCTCGCAGGCCTTCACCTTCTCGACATCGGTGAGATAGCAGGTCTCGAGGATGGTCTTGACGATCGCCTGTCCGGCTTCAGCCACGACAACGACGCCGCGGATATCCTCCTCGACCATCTTCCAATCCCCGGCCTTGGCCGCGCCGAGATTGATCACCATGTCCACCTCGCGGGCACCCTGGGCCACCGCGAGCTTCGCCTCGGCCGCCTTGATCTCCGGAGCGTTGGCGCCGAGGGGAAATCCGATCACCGTGCAGACGATGATGTCGGTGCCGGCGAGCTCCTTCGCACAGAGATTCACCCAGCAGGGGTTCACGCAGACGCTCGCGAAGCCGTTCTTGCGGGCCTCGGCGCAGAGCTCTCGCACTTGATCGGCCGTGGCGATGGCCTTGAGCAGCGTATGATCGATCGTCTTGGCGAGCGTGGCCTTGTTCCATTCCTTCTGCATGACATCCCTCCCTAAATTTCGAACCGGCGCGCGAGGTACTCTCTGCGCGTCGCAACGAGCTCCTTGAGCTCCTCGAGCATGCGCTCGTCTGCTAGCTCGGCGATGGGGAAAACCTGATTCTCAGTCTCGTCGGTATAGCGCCGGACGAAAGCGACATCGGTCACGTAACCTAAGCTGATCATATTCGATATGCGGTCGGCCGACTTCAGGACGCGGGCCTTGTCCGAGCCGAACTCGCGTATGCGCGAGAGGAATTCGGCCTTGGTCTCGATCGGGCGGCGCGTCACCTCGAGCACGAGTTTGTACACATCCACCGACTCCTCGTCGATCTCGAGGATGCGGTCCCGGTCGAAGCCGGGCACATCCTCGATAAGGTCGTGGATAATCGAGGCCTTTAGGAGGACCGAGTCGATGTAGCCGTAATCGATGAGGATCGCCATCGTGTCGAGCTGATGGCGGAACATATTGCCACCGGAGCGTCGGCGGTTCCCGATGAGGGCGGTCGCGAGCTGCATGTAGGGCGCGAGGTGCATGCTCTTGAGTCGGAGCATGTCGTCGACGTCCATGCCAACGATCCCTCCGAGCGGCATGTCTCCAGACTCCGCGCCCGCGCTCGTCATGCAAGCTCCTCGAGGTACTGGCGGTACTTGCCGGCGCGGCGCTCGGCCTCTTCGAGCTTCTCGCGCTCCTTGGCAACGACCTCCGCCGGGGCCGAGGAGGTGAAGCCCGCATTGCCGAGCTTGGCCACGGCCCGTTTCACGAACTCTTCGTCCTTACCCAGGTTCTTGCGCAGCTTGTCGAGGAGCTTCGCCCCGTCGACCGATTCCTTGACGAAGGCGTAGGCCTCGAAGCCCCTGCCGACGAGGGCGACTGTGCCCGCTGGGCGCGCCACCCCGGGCGCGAGCTCCTCGGGCGCCGGACCGTTTATGAAGAGCCCAACAAGGGCTCCGTTCTCGCGCAGGAAGGAAGCGCCGGCGAAAAGCGGCTCGAAACGGAGGACGAGCCGCACCTTGACCTCGGGCGCGATGCCGAACTCCGACTTGAGGGAGCGCGTTAAGCGCACGAGCTCGCGCAGGGCCTCGAAGCTCGCGTCAAGGGCGGGATCAGGCGGAGTCGGCTCCGGGTAGGGCCGGACGATGAGCATGTCCCCGTCCTTGCGCCCGTGCCCGGCTTTCCTGCCGGGAAGCTTCTGGTAGATCTCCTCGGTGACGAAAGAAAGGAAGGGGTGCAGGAGGGCGAGGGACTCCTCAAGCACCGCGATGAGGACCGAAACCGCCCTGTCCTTCTCGCGCGAGTCGTCCCCTCGGAGGGAGAGCTTCGTCGCCTCGACGTACCAGTCGCAGAAATCGTTCCAAAAGTATTCGTAAGCGGCGCCCGCGGCGTCGTTGAAGCGGTAGGTCGCGAGAGCCTCGCGTATCGCTCCGGATGCTGCGCCGAGGCGGCCATAGATCCAGCGATCGACGTCGCGCAGCTCGGGCCTCGTCGGGTCGCCGGGCGCCCCGACGTCCACGAGCTCGCGCCCCTCGAGGTTCATGAGGATGTAGCGGCTCGCGTTCCAGACCTTGTTGGAGAACTTCGAGCCGAGCTTGAAGTCGTCCTTGTCGATGAGGATGTCCTGGGTCGAAGTATAAAGGAAGGCCATCGTGAACTTGAGAGCATCCGCGCCATACATGTCCACGATCTCGAGGGGGTCGATGCCGTTACCCAGGGACTTGGACATCTTGCGGCCCTGTTTATCTCTCACGAGGGTGGTCATGCAGATGTCGCGGAAGGGCACCTGACCGGTGAACTCGAGCCCCGCCATGATCATGCGCGAGACCCAGAAGAAGATGATGTCGAAGCCCGTGACGAGGGTCGAAGTCGGGTAGTACTTGCGCAGGTCTGCGGTGTCCTTTGGCCATCCGAGAGTGCTGAAAGGCCAAAGCCAGCTCGAGAACCAGGTGTCGAGGACGTCCTCGTCCTGCTTAAGCTCGGTCGACTTACAGTACGGGCACTCGAGGGGTTCCTCGCGGGCGACCACGAATTTACCGCAGTGGGCGCAGTACCACACGGGAATGCGGTGACCCCACCAAAGCTGGCGGCTTATGCACCAATCGCGGACGTTTGTGAGCCAGTTCTCGTAGGTGTTCTCCCACCTCTGCGGGTAGAAGCGGATCTCTCCGGCGCGCCAGGCCGCGAGGGCCTTGTCGGCCATGGGCCGCATCTTAACGAACCACTGCTCCGAGAGGTAAGGCTCAACGACAGTATGACAGCGATAGCAGTGCCCGACTGAGTGGGTGATGGGCTTCTCGGCTACGTAGAGGCCCAGCCCCTTGAGGTCGGCGATGACAGCCGTGCGGGCGTCCTTGACCTTCATGCCCCGATATTTCTCGGGAACTGCGTCACTCAGGCTTCCATCGGGATTGAGGATGTTGATCTGCTCGAGGTCGTGGCGCTTCCCGACCTCGAAGTCGTTGGGATCGTGAGCCGGGGTGATCTTCACGAGGCCCGTGCCGAAGGCCTTGTCGACGTAAGCGTCCGCGATGAGGGGAATCAAGCGGCCAGTAAGGGGCAGGTCGAGCCTGCGACCGACCAGGGCCGCATAGCGCGCGTCCTCGGGATTCGCCGCGACCGCGGTATCGCCGAGGAGAGTCTCGGGCCTGGTTGTGGCTATCTCGATATAGGCTTTGCCGCCCTTGAAGACGACGCCCTGCGAGTTGGCCGGCGGAAGCGTGCCTTCGATCTCGTAGAGGATGTGGTGCATCGCGCCGGACTCGTCGGAGTGCTCGACCTCGTCGTCGGAGAGGGCGGTGCCGCAGGAGGTGCACCAGTTGACCAAGTACTTGCCCTTGTAGATAAGCCCGCGCTCGTAGAGGGTGACGAAGACGTCGCGCACGGCCTTGGACAGGCCCTCGTCGAAGGTGAAGCGCTCACGGCTCCAGTCGCAGGAGGAGCCGATTTTTTCAAGTTGTTTCTTGATAATGTCGTGATGCGCGTTCGCGACCTTCCAAGTCTCCTCGACGAACTTCTCGCGACCGAGGTCGCGGCGGTCTATGCCCTTCGCGCGGAGCTTGCGCTCCACGACGTTCTGAGTCGCGATGCCCGCATGGTCGGTGCCCGGGACCCAGAGGGTCGGATCCCCGAGCATACGATGATAGCGGATGAGAATATCCTGGAGGGAATTGTTGAGGCCATGGCCCATGTGGAGGACGCCCGTAACGTTCGGGGGCGGGATTACGATGACGAAGGGTTTCTTGCCGTTTTCCCCCGCGGGTTGGAACAGGCCTTTGGACATCCAGGCCTCGTAGATGCGGTCTTCGAAGCTCTTGGGATCGTAGGCTTTCTCAAGCTCGATCGCTTTCATCGTGGAATCCTCCGTAAGGCAACGCTGCGGCGCCTCCTTTTCAGGGAAGCGCATCCCACAGCGTACCAGAAAGAGAGCCGTAAGGGAAAGCGGGGTTGGGGAGAACCTTCCCGCGTCAGACTGTTCCAAAAACTAGCCGGGCCTTGTATCATTATTATGGAGGCCTTCATGAAATCATTCAGGGGAAAATGCATCACGACGCTCGTCCTCGTGCCGATGGCCGCAGTCTATGTCATGAAGGTCTTTTTAGGCATATTCGTCACGAGGGATCTCGGCGCAGAGATGGCCAACGCCGCGACATTCAGCATCATCATCGCGACGCTGGAGCTAGCCTCGGCCCTCGTTCTCTGGCTCCTCCTCAAACCCCTCGATTCGGTGGTCCTGAAGATCACTCAGGGAGCGGAAGCGAGCGATAAAGAGCGATCGGCCGGGCGGACTGCCGCGGGCAAGGTGCCCGCCTTCGTGACGATCATGATCGCTCTGACCTTCGTCGTGGGACCGCTGATCTCAATGAGCGGCGCCCTGTCGCCTGGCGGGAAGCTTTATGCTGACTCGGACATATTAGTCTTCCTCTTGGTCTTTATCGCCTTCGGACTGATGGCCGGCTTGCAAACGGTGGTTTTGATAGAATCAGCGCTGAGGGAACCGATGACGGCACTCGGGTATCACGATATTAAAGCGGGGGGGAGGCGGAGCTCCTTCTCATCGCGCTACCTCGTCGCCGGAATAGCAGCCATCTTGATGGGGAGCGCCGAGGTCGGCGCGGCAGGCTATGGTGCGCTCAAAGCCGCGACGCCCACGACGCCCCTATCCTTCCTCCTTCAAACCCTCGTGCTCGCGATCCTCTCTTGGCTCTGGATAATCTCCATATTCAATAGGATCGGGAAGACGCTCGGGACCAGGGCCTCCTCCATGGCGGACCTAATCCGGGCCGTGGCCGAGGGCGAAGGCGACCTCTCCGCGCGAATGCCGATCGTGCAGGACGACGAGATCGGCGCGATATCTTCGGGCTTCAATCTTTTCCTCGACCATCTCTCAGGCCTTACCGGGAGAGTCAGAGAGCTGTCCTCCTCGGTGCAGGAGGGAGCTGACAGGCTCAGCGAGTCCTCGGATCGGGCGAGGGAATCGGTAGCCGGGCTTGAGGGTTCAGTCGCGTCGGTGCGCGACGCCGTACAGAGGCAGTCAGAGACAGTCAGCGCCACCGAGGGCGAGATATCCGCCCTCCTCGAGTCGATCGGGAAAGTGGCTTCGAAGGTCGAGGAGCAGTCGGGCTTCATGGACCAGAGCTCGGCCGCGGTCAGCGAGATGGCCGCGAACATAGCCTCGGTATCGCGGACGGCGGGGAAAGCCGACGAGCTGGCGACCGCCCTGCAAAAGGCATCCGAAGAGGGAGGCGAGGCGATCAAGGCCTCGATCTCCTCCATCGGCGAGATCGATGAGGCTTCGCGCTCAGTGCGTGACATTATCGGCGTCATCTCGAAGATCACCGCCCAGACGAACCTGCTCGCGATGAACGCTGCCATCGAGGCCGCCCACGCGGGTGAGGCGGGCCGCGGCTTCGCGGTCGTGGCCGACGAGGTACGATCCCTGGCGGAGAGCTCGGCCAAGAGCGCGAAAGAGATCGAGCTCCTCATCAAGGGGATGACCGCGAAGACCGAGCGAGGCGCGACGCTCTCGGACAAGGCGGGCAAGGCCTTCGACCGTATCCGCGAGGGGGTCGCTCAGACAAGCGAGCTCGTGCGCACGATCGCCGCGTCGATGAGCGAGCAGAAGGAGGGCGCGGAGGAAATACTGCGCAGCTCCCAATCCCTCGCCGACGCGACGCGGCTCATCGAGAGCCTCGCCGAGAGCCAGAAGGAGCAGTCAAAGAAGATGGAGGACTCGATGCTACGTATCGTCTCGGCCTCCAACGAGATATTCGAAGCGGTGCAGGAGGAGACCGGTTCGACCCAAGCCCTCGGCCGCGTCGTCGCCGTCGTAGGCGAAGAAGCAGGACTCAACAAAGAAAGGGTCATTGGCCTCGAGAGCGCGGTCTCTAGGTTCAATATAAGCACGCGCTAACCGGGGGAAGGGGACACATTTACAGCTTCACGCCGAACATGAAGCGAGGATCGATGCGGAAGCTCGACACCGCACTCCCATCGTCCTCTCGCGAAAGTCCGGGCATGAAGCCCTCGAGGGCCAGGCCTATAAAGAGGCCGGTCTTGTTCGACGAAGGATAACCGAAGGCGATGCGACCCGAGAGCCTCGCGGAGGGATCGACTCCGGTGAGCCAGATCTCGCGCCAGACGGCGTCAATGTCGCCGAAGAAGGCCCCGAGCGTCACGCGCCCTCCGAGACCCACCCCGAGGGAAGGCCGTACGAGGCCTACGTTCTCTTCGATATCGGCGCCGCATGAGACGAGGTTGTAGATCGTGCGCGTTCCGAAAGCGCAGCCGAGGCGCAATCGCGAGCCCTCCTCGAGCCAGGTCTGGGGCATGAAGACTCCGCCCTCCTCGATGTTGACGAGCCCAACGGGTACGCCGTCGATCCTTCGCGCGATATTCACGAGGCCTATCGGGACGCCGATGATGTGATCGGCGACATTGACGAGCCCGATTTGGACACCGGAGAGCCCATCGGCGACGTTGACGAGGCCGAGCTGGCCTCCAACGCCCTCGCCCCCTGACCAGTTGCAGATCTCGGAGACCTGCGCTCCTCCGAGGCCTCCGAGCGCCACGTTCACGAAGCTCGCCATTTGGAGTCCGCTGGCTCTTCCCTGGACCGCGTTTACACCGAACGCAAACTGGAAACCGAGAAGGTCGCCCGAGTCCGCGTTGAGGATGGGGGACATCTGAACGCCTTGGACATCGCGACCGCTTCCCCAAAGCATACCGAAGGAGAGAGTACGATCCTCCTGCGAGAAAAAAAGCCCGCTAGAGAAGTCAGGCATAACGGTGAGGTCGAAAGAGACGGGGACCCCCGCGAGGGTGGTGTTCCGGACCGTCGGGCGGGAAGCGGGCACGACCTCGAGACCGCGCGCGACGGAGGCTTCGGTCACGACGCTCCTGAAATCGCCCGGGGAGAGGCGCGCCCGCCCAGAGGTAGGGACTACGAGGTCGGCCTGAAAATGATCACCGCTCCGGATGAGGGAGACGGCGTACTTGCCGGGCGGAAGCCCTATCTCCATGGGCGAGCCTGCTTCTTTGTCGAGCTCGACGGCGAGATTACCCTTCGCGTCGCGCACATAGATCGAGCCCGCGATGTCCTCGTCGAGGGCGAAGCCTGCACGTGAGGAGCGCAGGTCCGTCAAGACGAGGTCGCCCGAGCCGTTGAGACTGATCTCGTAGGCCGGGTGCTGGGGGCCGTACTGCGTGTTCTCCGTCGATGCGAGGGTCTCGCGGAAGGCGTAGGCGTAGGCCTCGTTGAGCGTGACTTTGCCCTTACCGTCGGTGTCGGCCGCGCCACGGAGGGCGGAGACGAGGTAATGGGTGAAGAAGGAACCGCCTATCTTGTCCGACTCCTGGGCAGCCTCGGCCTCGGAGCTCGAGGTGATGTAGGCGTGGCCCTCCATGTCGGTCGAGGCGTCGAAAAGGAAGGCGGGCCGCGCGGAACCGCCCTTGGCGCGGGTGAGCGAGCCGGAGGAACAGGAGTCGATTATCGCGACGCGGACCGCAGCGGGCACGCGCTCGATGGCTGCGCGGAGGTCCGAGTAGCCGAGCTTCTCGTGCCCGAGGAGGAGGCCCCCCTCGTCGGAGTGGCCCGAGTAGTAGAGGACGAACTCGCACCTCTGGCCGGCCGCGTTGGCCGCGGCGGCGACGGCACGCAGGCGATCGACCGCCCCGCGGAAGCTCGAGAGACCGGGCTCGAGGACGAGGACGAGGTCCTCCGCTTGGACTCCGCCTAGTTCCTCAAGGAGGCCGGCGAAGGAGCGGGCGTCCGAGGCCGCGTAGCGCAGTTTCACCCGCCCCTCCCCTCCACCGTTCGCTCCCATGACGAGGGCGAAGCGTCGCATGGGCGGCAACCCCTGAGCCGATGACTCGATGGGGGAAGCGAAAGCCGCGCCTTCGGCCCAGCCGCCCGATGCGGCGATCGTTACGAAGATAAGAGCGAGGGCGAAAGGCAGTGCGCCCTGATGGCGCGCGTAGATTCCCCTCATCATGGTCCGCCTGTCTTGCGCAGGAGAAAGGAGCGCCAGACGAGGCTCGGGGGCAGGTTAGGTGAAGCCGAATCGGCCTTGCCGGAGAGCAGGAGCACCCGGAGGGACGCGGTCACCTTCGCCAGGTCGAACTCTTCGTCGGAACTGATCATGAAGAAACGCTCAAAGGAGGGCGCGTCGTCGAGCTCGTAGGCGGAGCCGAGGATCGCCCCGCTGGGCTCGATGCGCGGCGCGACTTTCGCCCCGGGCATGCTCGGCATGGAGCTCGAGCCCGATGGCGGCAGGTGCCAGGTGATCGAGCCTCGGCCGTCGAGGGAGACGATCGCGCCGAAGCGTGCGCCACTCGCGGCGTAGCGGATCTGCAGGAGGTCGCCCTGGGCGGCCTGGTCGCCGTCCGCGAGCTCGACGGCCCCGGATGCGGTCTTTTTATAAATGAAGAGCCCGGGCGCGCCGGACTTAGGCCTCGTGATATCGTCGGAGGCGGGCGACCAAAGGAGGGAGCGGACCGCGACGAAGCCTACCATCACGAGGACGACGGCGGCGGCAGAGTAAATAACAGCGTGCTGAAAGCGCGGGCCTCGCCGTAGGGAACCTCGGACGAGGCCGCTGGCCGCGCCTTCGGTCGAGGTCAGCATCCTGCGCCTGATGGAAGAGGCTATCTCCGCGGGCGGAAAGGCTTCGAGGATGGATTGGTCCGAGGCGCGCAAGGCATCGAGGCGAGAGCGCAGTTCAGGATCGGAGGCGAGAACCGCGTCGACGCGTGCCGCTTCGGCGGCGGAGAGCTCGCCCAGAGCGTATTGCTCGAGAAGAAGATCGGGCAGTCTAGGCGTATCGGCTTTCATTTCCCCTCCTCCATGAAGCGCGCGGCGCGTTCCCGCAGCCCGGCGAGGCGCTTTCGAACACCGGACACAGAGAAGCCGACGCGCGAGGCCGTCTCCTCGAAGGTAAGGCCGTCGACATAATGCAGAACCGCCATGGTCCTGGTCGACTCGTCCTCGCTCTCGAACAGCGCTTCGATGAGCCCCCTCGCCTCACCCATGGCCGCCACGTCGTCCGTACCGGCCATGATCTCGAGAAGCTCGTCGCCTGCCTTGGCGAAGCGCCCTCGCTCGGAACGGATAACGTTGAGGCTCACATTCGTCGCGATGCAATACAAGAGGCTCGAGGGGGCCTCCTCGGTGAGGCGATCACGGCTGCGCAGAAGGCGAACGAAAGTTTCTTGCATCGCGTCGAGCGCCTTGTCCTCGTCCCGGAGCAGATGCCTACAGCGGCGGAGGACCATGGGCCCGTATTTTTTATAGAGCGCTTCTACATCCAGCACCGGTCCCCCGTGCCCTCGCTCATTTTCAACACCTTCGGAGGTTGAAAGTGTCACCGCGAGGCGGCTGTTTTGATCCTAACGTGATTCTATTGGCTCTACGGCGCTCTATCAAGCGGCTCACGGCCGCAAGCGCATCGACCGACCCGACCGTGAGGCGGTATAATCCGAAGCTATGAATGCGAATGTACGCGGCGTACTAAAAGAGGTTTTCGGCTACGACGATTTTCGTCCCTACCAGGAAGCCATCATCAGTGCGGCCCTCGCCGGAGAAGACATGCTCGCCGTGATGCCCACGGGCGGGGGCAAATCCCTCTGCTACCAAGTACCCGCGCTCGTCTTCGGCCCGCCCTCGCTCGTCGTGGTAGTGTCTCCTCTCATCGCCCTCATGCGCGAGCAGGTCACCTTCCTTCGGGGCCTCGGCGTCGAAGCGAGGGCACTCAACTCGAGCCTCGAGCCGGTCGAATGGAGGGAGAACGCCGAGGCCGCCACGAGAGGCGAGATCCGGCTCCTCTACCTCGCGCCGGAGACACTCACCTCGGGCCGCGCCTCCGAGCTCTTCAAACGCGTTACCGTCGATCTCCTCGCCGTGGACGAGGCGCACTGCATATCCCAATGGGGGCACGACTTCAGACCAGAGTACCGCGCGTTGGGCGATATCAGAAAGCGCCTCAAGCCCCGCGATGGGCGCAAGCGCGTGCCCTGCCTCGCCCTCACCGCCACGGCCACCGAGCGCGTGAGAACCGACATCCTCGCCGAGCTCGGCATGGAGGGCGCGAAGGTCGTCGTCGCGGGCTTCGACAGGCCCAACATATTCCTCGAGGTGCGCCGCCGCGCGAAGGCCGTCGATCAGCTCGTGGAGCTCGCCTCCGAGTATCCCGAGGGTTCAGGCATAGTGTACTGCTTCTCCCGCGCGAGGGCCGAGGCCATGGCCGCAGACCTCGCAGACCGCGGCGTCTCGGCCCTGCCCTACCACGCTGGCCTCTCCGACGAAGAGCGCTCGGCCAACCAGGACGCCTTCATCCGCGACAAGGTCCGCGTAATCTGTGCGACGACCGCCTTCGGCATGGGCATCGACAAGCCCGACGTGCGATTCGTCGCCCACGCCGACCTGCCCAAGAGCATTGAGCAGTATTACCAGGAAATAGGACGAGCGGGCCGAGACGGCTTGCCCTCGCGCGCGCTCCTCCTGTATGCCTACGGCGACGCCATGAAGATACGCTCCCTCATCTCGCTGGGCTCCGACGATAGCCAGGAGGCCGAGGACAATGCCCTCGTCGCCGAGGCTTCGCTACGTGAGATGCTGCGTTACGCCGAGTCGGGCACATGTAGGAGGGCCGCGATCCTCGCCCACTTCGGCGAGGAGTATATCGGGCCCAAAGACCAGTCGGGCTGCGGCGCAGCTATTCGCTGCGATTCATGTGATGTCTGTTCGGGAACCACAGACGCGGGAGCCGAGGAGGACGTGACGACGCAAGCCTACAAGTTCCTCTCCTGTGTGAAGCGCACGGGCGAGCATTACGGCTCGGGCTACGTCGTCGATGTCCTCCTTGGTTCCAAGAACGAGCGAGTACTCGGCCTGGGGCACTCGAAGCTCTCGACCTGGGGCATAGGCAAGGAATGGACGCGGAGCCAGTGGCTCGACCTCTCCTCCCAGCTCCTTCGCAAAGGCTACCTCGCGAAGGACGATGAGTATGGGGTCCTCTCCCTGACCGAGAAGACCTATGCGACCTTCCGGGACAAATCGCCTATCGCGGCCGTGATCCCGTCCAAGCCCAAAAGCGCGAGCAGGGAAGCCCAGGCTCCGAAAGAGAGGGTGAAGGCTGAAGCCTACCCTGCCGGCTCGAAAGAGGCCATCCTCGAGCGCGAGCTGCGGGACCTACGCAAAGCCCTCGCTGCCAAAGCAGCGGTACCGAACTACATGATCTTCTCTGACAAGACTCTGTACGACCTTGTAGAGCGCTCGCCGAAAAGCGAGGCCGCCCTCCTGGGGGTCTTCGGCATGGGCGAGGTAAAGGCCGGGCGCTATGGCGCGGACATCCTCTCGGCGATCGTGCGTTCTTCCGCACGGGATCAGTCTGCGCTATAATTACCCTTCTATGGCAATAAGTCGTCACATAGTGATCCTCAACCCGATCGCAGGGAAGGGGAAAGCCGCCGAGCGCATCCCCGAGGTCGAGGCCCTGTTCAAGGCGCGAGACCTCGACTACGATATCCGTATAACTCAGGGCGTCTGGCATGCGGCCGAGCTCGCTCGGGACGCGGCCAGAGAAGGCTACGACGTAGTCGTGGCGGCGGGCGGGGACGGGACGGTCAACGAGGTCGTCAACGGCCTCATGCTCTCCCTCGAGCGGGGAGAGAGGATACCTGCCCTGGGCGTGCTCTCCGTGGGTAGGGGCAACGACTTCGCCTACGGCGCGGACGTGCCCGCGGACCTTGCAGGCTGCGTTAGCGTCATCGCCGAAGGCCGTGAGCGCCCGATGGATGTGGGCAGGATCACGGGCGGCGATTATCCGAACGGCCGCTTCTTCGCGAACGGCATAGGCGTGGGCTTCGATACGATAGTCGGACTCGAGGCCGCGAAGCTGAAGCGCGTCCACGGCTTCATGGCCTACGTGATCGGCGCGCTGCGGACTTTCGTCCTTTATCCCCAGGCGCCCCATGTACTCATCGAGTACGACGACGGCGCGATCGAGCAGGAGAGCCACCAGATATCTATCTTGAACGGCAAGCGCATGGGCGGCACCTTCTTCATGGCGCCCGACGCCAAGAACTACGACGGCCTGCTCGACATGTGCATAGCCGAGCGCCTGACGCGCGGCGAGATGGTGGACCTCATCGGCCGCTATACGAAGGGTACGCAGGCGAAGCACAAAAAAATCAAGACATGCCGCTCCTCGCGCTACGCGATCGCGGCGCCTAATGGCGGCCTCGTCGTCCATGCCGACGGTGAGACGATCTGCACAAACGGCTCTTCCCTCCTCGTAGAGTGCCTGCCCTCGCGGGGCAGGATGATCTGCAACCTAGGGAGCGCGCAAAGATGAAGGCCGCGGCTCACGTCATCGGACCAGGCGTTCGCTCGATCCTGAAGGTCCTCTGCAAGGTGCACTACGACGAGCTCAAGGGGCTGCCGTGGAAGGGCCCACTCATCATCGTCACGAACCACATCAACTTCCTTGAGGCCCCCTTGCTCTACAGCCTCCTCTATCCCCGCGACATATCGGGCTTCGCCAAGTCCGAGACCTGGCGGAGCCCCTTCCTCGGCATCCTCGCGAGTACTTGGGAATGCGTGCCGGTCGCCCGCGGCTCGAACGACATGAACTCGATGCGCCTCGCCCTCGAGGCTCTCGAGAAGGGGAAGATGCTCAACGTCATGCCTGAGGGTACACGCAGCCATGACGGCAAGCTGGGGCAGGGGTACGCAGGTGTCGTCGCCATGGCCCTGCGCTCTGGAGTTCCCATCCTTCCCATCGCGCACTACGGCGGAGAGAGCTTCTGGCGCAACCTGCTTCGCGGCAAGCGGACCGAAGTCCACTTCCGTGTCGGCGAGGCCTTCCGGCTGCGAAAGCCCGCGCCGGGCGCCGCGCGAGCCGCGCGAGCGGAGGCCGCCGACGAGATCATGCTTAGCCTGGCCGCCCTTCTGCCTCCCGAGTATCGCGGTTACTACGCGGGCCGCGCCATGACTGCGCGGCAGCTCATTCCGGTAAAGGTCATATCGTGAAACCATCTCTTTACTTCTTCGACGTCGACCATACCCTCACCTATGGCTCGACGGGCAGGCGCTTCGCAGAGGCCGCGACGAAGCGCGGCGTTTTCAAGCTGCGCTACCTCGCAATGATCCCCTACAGCTACCTGATCTACCGCTTCGGCTCAGGGAACATGTCGCTTTTCTCCGGCGACTACCCCATCATCCGCGGCGTCGAGAAAAAGTTGCTCGAGGAGATCGGCTGCGACGTCTTCGAGCGCCGCACGGGCAAGGCCCTACGGCCCGACATGCTGCGCCTCGTCGAATCGATCAAGGCAGCTGGAGGGAAGGTGGTCCTCGCGACCACCTCGCTCGACTTCATAGTGCAGCCCCTCGCCGACAGACTCGGCATCGAGACCGTCCTTGCGAACAAGCTCGAGTACAAAGACGGGTGCTGCACGGGAAAGCTCGACGGAGCACTCCTCTTCGGCAGCGGGAAGCGAGACGCTGTCCGCGCCTATGCCGAAGGACGCGGCGTAGCGCTCTCGGACTGCGCCTTCTACAGCGACTCTATCCACGATCTCCCACTCCTGCTCGCGGTGGGCGAGCCCGTGGCAGTGGCCCCCGACAGGCGCCTACGCCACGAGGCCGAGGCGCGCGGCTGGAAGATCCTCGAGTCGCGTTAAGCTAGATGCTAAAGACAACTACCTCGAAAACAGTGACAGACATCGCTCATGCACATGCTCACTAATCGACTCGCCCACGGCGTGGACGGGCATTTGCAGTAACACTGAACCCTGACGACGTAGGGCGGGGGGTGTCACGCGAAATCGCGGACCCTGCGGAGCATATTCCGCGGAGCAGGGTACATGATTTCGCGCGACAGGACCCCCTATTGGTCGTCATGGACAATGTATCTTCCGCCGCGCGGCATATCATTATTGAATGAGTCAGCTATGCATGATCACTGCAGGGTCATTACTTCTCGAGGTAGAACTCGACGCGGCGGTTCTTCCAGCGGTTCGCCGTGTCGCTATCAGACACGACCTGCTTCGACGCACCCACGCCCTCAATGCTCATACGCGAAGCTTCGATGCCGCGCTTAGCCAGCGCCTTGGCTATGGCAGCCGCCCTCGCGCGGGAGAGCGGGATAAGAGCCTTCTCCTGCTCGCTCTTCCCGAGGTTCGGGTCGTCCCAGTTGATCATCACCGCATGGCCCACGAGCCTTATCCTGTAGCCCGGGAACTTCGAGAACTTGGCCGCGAGCCTATCGAGCGTCAGGCGATTCTGCGCCGCCTGCTCGGGAGGGACATGCTCGAAGTCGTCGGTATTGCCCTTGAACACGATGCTCGCCACGTCGACGCGATAGCGGTCCCCGTCCTTTAGGACGAGTATATCCGTGTCGAAGCCGGAGCGAACCTCGCTCGAGTTGCCGAACTCGTCGCGGCAGCGCGCTACGAGGCGATAGGACTCGGCCGACTCGACGAGGCTCCCATCGGTTCCGATGCCGTCCCACTCGATCGGCGGGAAGGAGCCGGAGGAGGGCCAGGGCCCGCCGAAGCTTTTGAAGACCTGCTCGCCGGGGTCGATCACCTCGATGCTCCAATCGATGATCCGGCCGAGGCAGCTTGAGGCCGCGAGGCCTAGGGTGAGGGTCGAGTCGGGTCCGCCCAGATCGCCCGAGCCGCTTGCGTCGGGCGAGAAAAGCTTAGCTGAGGACGAGAGGCTCAAAGTGGGCGGCGAGAGCTCGAGGACGAAGGGTGCGCTTCGCGCAAGGGCAGGGCTGAAATCGGAGCCGTAGTCGACCGCCAGTGTCGCCGTGTAGCGGCCCTCGGGGGCTGTCTCCCCGGAGGAGGCCTTGCCGTCCCATGCGAGGGAGGAAGGCAAGTTGGGAGCCGAGCCGCGGAAGGAGGCCACGAGCCCCTTGCCCTCGTGGGCGATGTCGAGCCTCCAGGAGCGGACCGAGGCGCATTGGCCGAAAGCGAGGCTGAAGTCCATTTCGTCCATGACCTTGTCGCCGTTGGGAGAAAAGCCGTTCGTCCAGGGCTGGACACTGCTCTGCTCGGGGGCATATGGAAGGTTGGCCACGGATACTGTCCCCTGCGTCGAAGCGGAATGGCCGTACTCGTCGTCGAGGCTCAAGATTGCAGCATAGTGCCTGCCCGGCTGGACGAGGGCTCCCGACTCGGAGGTTCCGTCCCAGGAAAAAGCAGCGGGAGCTCCGGTGGCGGGCCACTCGCCCGCATAGGAGCGGAAGACCTTGCCGTCCGCCCCGACAACGTCAAGCCGCCAGGACTTAAGGCGCGCGGCGGCCGAGCGGCCGTCGATCTCGAAGGACAGAGGCGCCTTCACGACCCCGCCCATCGGCTCGAGGCGCTGCGGATCGATCACGAGGATGGGCTCGGGACCCGAGAGCGAGAGCAAAAAGGGCTTCGAGGCGAGAGAGAGGGAGGGGAGCCTCGGATCCGAGTACGAGGCCGAGAGGAGGGCGACATAACGCCCCTCGGCGGCGAGCTTCCCGTCGGAGCCGGCCCCGTCCCAGACGAAGGCAAAGGGAGCATCGCCGGCCTTGCCCGTGAAGGCCCGCACGGCCTGTCCCTTCACGCCCTCGGGAAAGATCTCTACCTTCCACGAGCGCAGACTCTTCGCGTTGCCGACGAGGACCGAGATCGAGACGCTCTTTATCCGCGACTCGCTCGAGGGCCAGAAGCCTTCGGCGTCGACTCCTATCGCGCTGGGCTCGACGGCGAGTGCTTCGGCGGGCGCCTTGGTCGCAGAGCTCAAAGCAATGGTACAGACGGCGGCGCAGAGAATGACTCGGAACGGGACGGCCCTCTTCATTCTCTCCTCGGTTTCTTCTTAGCTGCTTTCTCAAGGTACATGAGCGAGTCGAGCCGTTCGATGAACTTATCGGCATTGGCGTCGATTTCGGAGTCGAAGATCGCGGCTCCGATGCTGAGCGATAGGCGATACGCGGCACTATGCGGTTTATAGGAGGCGAAGCGCTCGCGGACGCGGCCGACGATCCCGGCGAGTTCCTCCTCGCCCGAGGCAGGGAACAGAGCCACGAACTCGTCGCCGGCGTAACGGGAGAGAAAGTCGTCGGAGCGAAGGCTCGAGCGGAGAACGCGGACTGTCTCGATGAGAGCCTTGTCGCCGGCGGCGTGGCCAAGGTTGTCGTTGATACTCTTGAAGTTATCGACGTCGGCCATGAATCCGGCGAAGCGCTTCGCGCCGCGCTGGTCGTGGACTCTCTCCTCAAGGTACTCGTCGAGGCGGCGTCTATTGAAAGCCCCGGTGAGGTAGTCGCTAGAGAGCTTGCTCTGCTGGATATTGACGTAGATCATGAGGAGACTGAGCGCGATCATGGGCCAGATCAGCACCAGTCCGTAATACTGCGATTGAAAAACTCCGGCGATGACCGGCAAGACTGGGAAGAGGATAAGGCTCGCGAGTGTCCGGGAATCGATGCGATTCCTGGGGCCCCGCACGAGGACAAAGACGAAGGCGAAGGCGAAGTAGACGTACGAAAACGCGGCAAAGAGCCAGAAGAGGGGGCCATGGCTATAGATGTCCGAGGCATCCATGGAGAAGTACCAGCCGGTGAAAGAGGAGGCGATGCTGAGCGCCGCGGACAGGAGCGCGGGGATCGCGAAGAGAGGGGACATGGCCTTGGTGCGCCTTGAATCGCCCGATATTCGGTTGATTGCGAAGAGGGTATAGCACATAGGCGGGAAGGGATGGCCGGCATAGTAGAGGACCGTGCAAATCATATAGACGGGGCGTCCCCAGCTCGTAGTATTCCCGTCGAGGAGCCACATGAGCGTATCGAATACGAGCTCGAAGATCGTGCCTAACAGCATGAGCATGAAGAGGCGATAATCGAGGAAGAGACGCTCCTCCCTATTCCTCGAGCTTAGGACCAGGACGATTAAGACGAGGATGGAGAAGACATTCAGATCGATGCGCAGCACGACATCCATGCGATCGCCCCCCGCTCGTCAAAGGCTTCTACGCCTCGCGCCTGTACACGGACCTTCCGCCCACTACCGTCTCGAACACGACCGTGTCGCCTATCGTCTCGCGCGCCGCGGCCGTGATGTCCTGGGACAGGAGGACGAAGTCCGCGAGCATGCCTTCCTTAAGAACACCTTTGCGATCCTCGGCGAACTCGGCGTAGGCCGATCCGACGGTGTAGCAGCGCAAGGCTTCCTCGGCGCTTATGCGCTCGGGCCCTTCGCGATTGGCCGCCATATGAATGGCTCCGATCGGATTGAAGCTCGATTCGCCGGGGATGTCCGACCCGAAGGATAGGTGGACGCCCGCGTCTATGAGGGATCGGTATGGGTAGGCGCGCAGGGCCCGCTCGCGGCCGAGGAGGAGGATGTCTTTCTCCGGGCTATTGAGCGCTGTTGGCTGGGCGGAGATAAGCACGCCGAGCTCGCGAATCCGCCTAACGTCCTCTTTTCGGATCAGCTGGGCGTGCTCGATTCTGATCCGCTGGTCCTTCAGTTTCGGATAACGCGCGAGGACCTTCTCGTAGGCGTCGAGAAATATCCGTATTCCCTTGTCGCCTATGATGTGGAAGGCGCCCTGCCGCCCTGTCCGCGCGAGGAACTCGAGCTCGTGCGTGGGCTCGGGGACGGGAGGGCACTCGCCCTCGCCTCCCAGGAAAGGCTCGGAAAGACAGGCGTTGCGCGTCGAAAAAGTCCCGTCGACGAAGAACTTCACGGGCCCCGGCCTGATCCAGTCGGGGACTCCGACGCCGAGGGTGAAGGCCGCGTCCATCGCGAGCCTCGCCCGGGGCGAGCGGCCCAGGGGCCAGCAGAAGAAGCGCGCCGAAAGCTCGCCCCGGTCGTAGCGGCGCCGAAGACCCACAAGCTCGGGATAGAACCAGGTATTGTCCTGGACCGAGGTGATTCCGTGCGACGCGAAGGCCGCGAGGGCTATGCCCATCCGCTTCTCGCGCTGGCGGCCGTCGAAGTAGACGTCGCGGTTGCGCCTGCGCGAGAGCTTCGTGTCGCCGAGATCGCGCACGACGCCGGTAGGCTCGCCGTCCGGGTCGCGTAGCACCGTGCCGCGCGAGGGAGAATGGCCGAACCTTCCTATGCCGATGGCGCGCAGGGCGGCGCTGTTCAGCCACTGGCCGTGGCCCGAGTATTGACTAAGGATGACTGGGTTGCGGGGAAAGGCAGCGTCGAGGACTTCCTTACGCGGATCGGGACAAGCGGGGTAGTCCCAGTTGAAGGCGCGGATCGTCTCGCCGGGGGCAGGATCGGGAAAGATCCCGCGCAGGAGCTCGACGATCGCCTTCGAGTCGAGGCCGCTTAGATCCGGCGAGAGCTCGTGGTCGCCCATGTGGACCGCGTGGATGTGGTTGTCGTTGAAACCCGGCACTACCGCGAGGCCACCCAGATCTCGCAATTCCGCGCCGCTTCCCGCGCGCCTAATGGCCTCCGCGTCCTCTCCGACGTACGCTATCTCTCCGTCGCGCACCGCGAGGGCGCGCGCCCTGGTGCACGACGAATCCATCGTGACGATAGTGCCGTTGACCCATGCGCTCGCTGCCATGCGAATAGACTAGCGAAAAGCGCTGCGAAGGGTCAACGCTACGCGCCCTCGGCTATCGCGTCGACATTCGCTCCCCCCGGCGGAACCATAGGCAGGACGTTCTCCTCCTCGCGGATGCGCAGCGACAAGAGGCGCGGCCCCCTGCCGCCCAACGCTCGGCCTATGGCCTCCCCCGCCCCGCCGAGAGCCGCGGACTCGGCCTCGACCCCGAAGCCCCGGCCAATGGCGGCGAAGTCGATGCGGCTCTCGAAACGCGAGGCCGAGTAACGGCCGCCATAGAAGAGCTCCTGCTGCTGGCGCACGAGTCCCAGACGCCCGTTGTCGAAGACGAAGACCGAGACGTCGAGGCCGAGCTCGGCCAGAGTCGCGAGTTCCTGCACGTTCATGAGGAGCGAGCCGTCGCCCGTGATGCAGACTATTCTGCGACCAGGATTCGCAAGGGCGGCGCCTATCGCGGCGGGCAGGCCAAACCCCATGGTCCCCAGGCCCCCTGACGTGAGGAAGGAGCGCGGACGCAAGACCGGATAGGCCTGAGCCGCCCACATCTGGTGCTGGCCGACATCGGTAGTGACTATCGCGTCAGGCCCCGCGGCGCGGGCTATAGCGCGCACGAGCTCGCGAGGATGAGAGGCCGCGTCGCGCTCGGGTAGAGAAGAGGACGCGATGAGATCCCGGGCGCGGGAGGCCCACTCGCCTCCATCGCGCGCTCTCACCAGGTCGGAGAGGGCGGCGAGAGCTGCTCGCGCATCGGCGTGGATGCCGAGCTCCGAGGCGCGTATTTTGTTGATCTCCGCGTCGTCGGCGTCGATGTGGATGACGCGAGCGTTTTGGGCAAAGTGCCTGGGGTCGCCGGTGGCGCGGTCGTCGAAGCGCGCGCCGACCGCGATGAAGAGGTCGGCCTCCTCCACGAGTAGGTTGACCGCGCGGCTGCCGTGCATGCCTATCATGCCGAGGTAGAGCGGATGCCCCGGTGGCAGGCAGCCGAGGCCCATGAGCGTCGAGGCGGCGGGAATGGCCGCCTTGCGCGAGAGACTGGCGAGCTCGTTATGAGCCCCGGAGGAAATTACGCCACCGCCGAAGTAGAGAAAGGGTCGCTTCGACTCTTCGAGCATGGCCGCGGCGGCCTCGATCGCCGCTGGATCGGGCATGAGCGGCGGATCTGGGGCCGAGCGCTCAGGATAAGCATCGAACTCGGCTTCCTCGAGGAGGACGTCCTTCGGTATATCGACGAGGACAGGGCCGGGCCTGCCCGAGACCGCGATGCGGAAGGCCTCGGGTATGATGGACAGAAGCTCGCGCGAGGAGCGAACGAGGTAGGAATGCTTGACTACAGGCAGGCTCATACCGTACGTATCCACCTCTTGAAACGCGTCGGTCCCGAGGAGGCCGCGGGAGACCTGCCCCGTGATGGCCACGATGGGAACCGAGTCGAGCTTTGCATCGGCGATCGCGGTGAGGAGATTGGTGGCGCCGGGGCCGGAGGTCGCGATGCAGACGCCGGGCTTGCCCGTGCTCCTGGCCATACCCTGGGCGATGAAGCCCGCGCCCTGCTCGTGCCGACTGAGTACATGATGCAATCCCGAATCGTAAAGCGCATCGTAGAGCGGGAGGTTCGAGCCTCCCGGGATGCCGGTCACGACGCTGACGCCCTCGCGCTTTATCAGCTCGACGACGATCTCGGCCCCTGTTGCTTTCATTTTGCCCCCTTTCTTTCGCACAAAAAGAAAGGCCCCCTCGGCTTCGCGCCGCGGGGGCCTTTTCGGTCTTTCGACCTTAAGGTTCAATCCCTCATCGAGCGAAGCTCCCGGGCTCTGGCCCGAGTACTACTACGAGGAGGTTAATTATATCGAACAGAGCGCCGCCGACGCCGGGCAGTTTCACTTTCATTGATAATAGAATACACTCGAGCATAGTGTAAGGCAAGGGGGCGCAGCAAGGATACGCCCGGCGAAGATACGACTTTTTGTTAACCTATTTCTCATACCCCCCTCACATAAGGCTTATGAGAGAATCCTATTTTATTTTGCAGGAGGTGCCGTATGCCTACCTGGTATCATCGCGCGAGTTGGGCCCTACTCAAGGCCCTGTACTCAGGATCGTCGCTCAAGGAAGTCCGCGCCTCGGGTGCCAGGCTCCTGCCCGAGCCTCCCTTCCTCCTAATGGCCGATCATGCTAACTTCCTAGATCCTCTCGCGATCAGCTCGTTCTCGCAAAGCCCCATCCACTATATGGCCAATATCGAGGGCGTATCTCCAGCGAAGGCCTTCTTCGCTGGCCTTGTCGGGACATACTCGAGACGCAAAGGCGCGAACGACATCGCCGCGCTGCGAAAGACTATAGGTCTCGCAAGATCAGGCGAAGCGATCGGAATCTTCCCCGAGGGGGACCGAAGCTGGGATGGCGCCTCGACACCAATCAGACCGGGCGCCGGGCGCCTCGCCAGGCGTCTCGCCGAGGACTTCGGCCTCCCGCTCGTCCTCGCACGACAGAGGGGTAATTATCTTGCCCACCCGCGATGGGCGGTCTCGTCCCGGCGGGGAAGGTGGGACATCGATTTCCTAGTCTACGATCCTGATGAACTGGGGCGGATGTCCGAGAGTCTCGTTGAGACCTTGGTCGCCGCGGCGATCGAGAAGAACGAGATAAAGAACGCGATCGCGGAGGGCAGGAGTTTCTCCGGCGAGGGCCTCGCCGAGGGCGTCGGACGGCTCCTGTGGCGCTGCCCTGTCTGTGGCAAAGCGGACGCGATCGGCGGCCGGAACGACGAGATCCGCTGCGGCCGATGTGGCGCGCGCTGGAAGCTCGACGCAAACTGCAGGGTGAGGCCGCTCAATGCACCGCTATCCCTTCACGCAGCCGAGATCGGGGACCTCAAGGACTGGCACGATTGGCAGGTGGCCACACTGCCCGAGCTCGAGCTTTCCTCGGAGGGCGTCATCCTGTCGCGCAGGACAAAGGGCGGCCTCGCCAGAATCGGACGCGGCCGGCTCTCCTGGCTCGGCCGATCGCGGGGCGGATCGCCCGCGGCCGAGCTCGTCTTCGAGACGCCCGAAGCGCGCATCGCCTTCGAGGCCTCAGCGGTCAGAGGCTTCGTGGACAACTTCAATGCGTTCTCCGAGTTCGACCACCGCGGCGAAAGGTGGCGCGTGGAGTTCGGCAGTGGTAACGCCGCAAAATGGTCCTATGCGTTCTCGGACCTCGGGGGCGGATATCCCTCCGACCGCGCGCCTCACGGCGGCGATGGGGCAGCGGCATGAACATCGGGCTCTCCGAACTACTACAGACAGTCTTCCCCGACATCGTGGGGCGAGCCTCGCCGAAGACCGCGCGCGATCTCATGCTCGCGGCCGGCTCCATCTACTACGCGATAAACACCGGGGAGCGCAAGCGCATAGAGCAGAACGTTGGAGACCTCCTGGGGCCCGGAGAGAAGGCCGAGGCTACGAAGCGCAGGGTCTTCGGTCAGATCCTCGAGCACTACTTTGAGAAGTTACTCGTCGCCAATCGAAGCCGCGCCTTCGTCGAGGACTTCGTGCGCAGCCGCGTGCGTGTCGATGGCCTCGACGCGCTCGATCTCGCATTGGAGGGCGGACGCGGGGCGATAGCGGTGACGACCCACTGGGGCGCGGTCGAGCTCATTCCCCCCGTCCTTGCCGAGCGCGGCTATCCCCTCTCCGTCGTCCTCGAGGCCAAGACGCCCAGGCTCCGAGCGGCCCTCGAGCGCGTTGTCGTCGGACGGGACGTGGAGCTCATCATCGCCTCGCGTGGTGACAGGGTCCTCGAGCGGATATTTTCGTCGCTCGCGCGCGGGCGTATCCTCGTCACCCAGGCAGACGAGGTGGATGCCTGGCGAAGGCGTCCATCGAAGACCATCAAGCTCTTCGGCAAGTCTCTGTACTTCGACCACAGCCTCGACTTCATAGCCAAGCGCGCTCAAGCCCCGGCCGTCGGTCTTGCCTGCAGGCGAGAGGAGAGTTTCCACTATTGTCTATCCTGTGAGCTCCTGGCTGCGGACCCGAGTACGGTCGACGTGGCGACGGCAAGCCTCAGGTTCTGGGAGCGCCGCACTCTCGAGGCTCCGGAACAGTGGTACCAATGGAACAAGTGGGAGGCCATGAAGGCCTTGGCATAGAGACCGACCAGAAATAAGAAAGGTTTACGGTAGTGTCCAAACTAGTTCGCGAATCCGTCGAAAAGGCGGAAAGGCTTCTCGCCAAGAAGGGCGATCTTATCGAGAAAGGCCTCAAGGCCGAGTTATCGAAGCATCTCGAGCTCGCCCAGGAGCTCTCCGGCGACTACCGGAGCTTAAAGGAAGAGATCAAGGAGAAGCGTCTCGCAATCGAGGAGAACGCGAAGACCCTTGCCCGCATCGCGCGCAAGGCCAAGAAGGCCATGGCCGAAAAGGCCCAAATGGAGTATAATGGAAGAAACTCGCCTATATAAGCCGTCTTCATTCCAAGAAAAACCTCACAATAAAACCTTTTTGACATCGATGAAAATTTGTTTATCAGTGATAAATGTTTGTTTTGTCGACATCAAATTTCTTTAGACTGGAGACTTCCCCTAAAGATAATCCTCATGGGTCAGTTGAAACCCGGAGACAAGCTGCCGCCTGAACTTCAACCTATCTACCGCGACCGCCAGCGCGTAGCCGCGCGCCTGAGGAGAACGAACATGAGAGCTTTTGCTCATGACAGAGATGTCCCAAGGGGGAAGACTCTACGGGTAGTCCAATAACTCTGCTATCATCGGACAGCCTAAAGCGCAGGCAATTCCTTGGCGAGCTTTTCGAGAAAACCTCCCGGCCCCCTGCAAGCCTTGGCCGCCTTCGGGTCCGGATCCACAGGAACGCCGGGACGGGCTGCCACGGCGCGCGCGCGATCAGCCAACGCGTCGCGCTCGGACTCAGGGACGAGGGCGCAGGCCGCCGCGACGGCGGCGCCGGCCGCTGCTCCGGCGTCGGCTATCGGCAGAGCGCGGACGCCCCAGATCGCGGCGACACGCGAAAGGACACCGCGGCTCGCCGCGACGCCACCCGTCACGGCGACTTCCGCGACCTTGCCCGCGAAGGGCGCGGAGGCCACGGCCATGAGTCCCAAGCTCGAGTCGACTGCTGCCGCGTAGTCACGCCCGAAGCTTCCGAGCGAGGGCGGATCCGTTGCGCTCGAGTCGGGGAAGGACTCGCGCTCGTTCTGGACGATGCGGACTTCTGATCCCGGCGCGACGGTCGCGAGAGCGCGCTCGGAGGACGCGAAATCATTGGCCGCTAGGCCGTGGGCAGTGCGGACCGACTCCCAGGCGAGGGCACCATTCGTACGGCAGCCGAAGAGGAATGGCCGCCCAAGGCCGTCATACATCGCGTTAGCCGAAACATGTGGCTTCTCACCCTCGACCATGAGGACGAAGCTCGTGCCGAGCGATAGGAGGGCACCCGAAGCGAGGACCTTGCTCTGGGGATTGTCACCCGAGCCCGCCACGATCGCGCAGTCGGGTGAGAAACCGTAGCGCTCGACGAAATAGGACGCGGCCTTGCCGACGATCGCGAGGGGATGCTCGAGCCGCGGAAGGCGGGAGGATAGGCCCTCAGAGCCTCCGGGAAGGCCCGAAGCGCATGCGTTGAGCAAGTGCGGATCCCAGCGCTTTCCCGACCAGTCCATGAGGCTCGTGCCGGAGCCATTGCCCCAATCGATGGGCGATTCTGGGTCTCCTGCGAGCACTCCCGCGAGGAACGAAGAAATGAGGTGGAATCGGTACGAGCGCGCGTAGATGTCGGGGAAGCGCTTGGCCGTATGCCTCAGGACCGCGCCCGAGAAGCGCAGGGGCGAGTCCGATCCCGAGCGCGCGGTCATCCCCTCGCTGCCGCCCATCGCGGCGCGGAGGTCGGCCGCCTCATGGGCTGTATTCGCGCTCATCCAGATGGGCGCACGGTCGTAGGCCAGACCTGGACCGATCCTGGCGGCCAAGCCAGGTGCGTTAGACGCCCCTTCTCCGCTTCCGCGGAGCGCAGCCATCGCCTTCGCGCCCTCGGCGCCGATCCAGACTTGCCCGTGCTGCTGGGCGGAGAGGTCTATCGCCGCGACTCGGCCGAGCAGGGAGGGGCCAAGGTCAGCCAAGAGCGCATCGAGCGCATCGAGAAAGAGGGTCACTGGTTGGTCGGCCTCTCCTTTCTCACGGCTCTCGAGTATTGGAGCCCCATCGGAAAGCCCGTAGCATGCAAGCCGCGGATCGTCGCGGTAGCGGACCTTAATCTCGGCCACGGTCTGAAACGTCGCACGATCGAGGATAACCGCGCTCGTGCTTTGCGTACTCGAATCGATGCCCAGGACCAGATCCAACTTCGCCATACGCCCCCCTCTAAGGTTGCCGTTTTACTATATCACAGGTACCTGTTCACGATCGACTCGAGGTACTCCTGCCGGCCGGACTGAAGGCCGAAGTCGCTCGCCTTCGCGGTGGGCACGTCGAGCATGGCGGCCTCCAGGCTTTTGAAGCTCTCCTTGCCCGCTCGGATCGAGGCGCCGAGGCCCTTACCCCATCCGGCATAGCGCTCGTCGACGTACTTATCGAGAGCCTTATCGGCGATAAGCTTCGCAGCGACGTCAGAGCCGCGGGCGAATCCGTCCATGCCCGCGATGTGAGCCATCGCGAGGTCGTCGACCTTGAAGCTTCCGCGGCGGACCTTCGCATCGAAGTTGAGGCCGCCCGAATGCAGTCCCCCGTTCTTATGTACCTCGTACATCATAAGGGTCGTCACGTAGAGGTTCGTGGGGAACTGGTCCGTGTCCCAGCCGAGCATCTCGTCGCCCTGGTTCGCGTCGACCGAGCCGAGGATGCCGTGCTCACGGGCGAAGCGCAATTCATGCTGGCCCGTATGCTGGGCCAAAGTAGCGTGGTTCGTCTCGATGTTGAGCTTGAAGTAGGGCAGGAGGTCGTATTCCTTGAGGAAACCATAGCAGGTCGCGGCGTCAAAGTCATACTGATGCTTAGTCGGCTCCTTAGGCTTGGGCTCGATGAGGAACTGGCCCTTAAAGCCGATCTCCTTCGCGTAGTCGACGGCTAGGTGGAGCAGTCGTGCCATGTTTTCCTGCTCCAGCTTCATGTTCGTGTTGAGCAATGTCTCGTAGCCCTCGCGGCCACCCCAGAAGACGTAATTCTGGCCGCCAAGTTCCTTGGTCACTTCGAGCGCCTTCTTGATCTGGGCCGCAGCGTAGGCGAAGACTTTCGGCTCGGGGCTGGTGCCCGCGCCGTGCATGAAGCGGGGGTGGCCGAAGCAGTTGGCCGTGCCCCAGAGGAGCTTGGTAGGGCTGTTCTTCAAACAGTCCTTAGCGACGGCCACGATCTCGTCGAGATTCTTGCCCGTCTCGCGGAGCGTCTGCCCCTCGGGTGCGATGTCGCGGTCATGAAAACAAAAAAAGGGAATTGAAAGTTTTTCGGTGAGCTCGAAGATACCTCGCATGCGCATGCGAGCGACTTCCATGGGATCGGAAACTCCGTCCCAGGGACGCTCTGCGGTGACTACGCCAAAAGGATCAGCACCACCAGCGCACATAGTGTGCCAAAATGCCATAGCAAAGCGTAACTCGTCCTTTTGCTTCAAAGGATCGTAAAACTTGAAAGCGAGGGGATTCTCGGACGAGGGACCTTCGAATTTGATCTTAGGGATGGTAGGGAAGATTTCGCTCATGTCAACCTCCGGTTCGACCGCGGGAAGGCGATCGGTGATATTATCGTAAGCCTCGAAACGCTATTGAACAATCGCGCCCCTTGACGATATATATCTGAAATTGATAATGGCTCGAGCAGAAAAGGGTCCGCATTATCGCAAGAAGGAGCAACCCGTGCGCTTCGAGGACGTAGTCTTCGTCTACCACCTTCGCGATGAGCGCCAGATAGCTTGGCACGGGCGGCTGCATAGCCATCCCGAGGGGCAGTACGAACTCCATTACTTCATATCAGGCTCGGGATCATTCCGCAACCGCGGGACCGTCCATACGATCGAGCCGGGGACTCTCCACGTCACGGCTCCCGGTGAGATGCACCAGATATCTGCTACCGATTCTAGGAAGCCTATCACTTATTACGCGGTGCTCTTCGACGCCCGCGATGATGAATCGGAAGGCGTCGCCGGAGAGCAGGAACTCCTCGAGCTCTTGGGCAAGCTGATAGCGCGGCGGAGCCCCGTCTCGGTCGGTACCTCGCAGCGCTTCTTCTTCGCCGATCTTCTCGAGAAAAGTCGCTCGGGCAAGCGCGAACTAGTGCTCGCCGCCTACTACGGCCTTTTAGCCTTTCTCTACTCCCTCGAGGGGGGACAAGCGGCGACGCGGGCGCCCGGCGACAATGCCCATGTCGAGAAGGCCCTTGCTATCATGCAGGGCTCGATCGAGGGAGAGCTCGACCTTGTCAAACTCTGCGACCGCATCCAGCTCTCGCGGGAGCATTTCGTGCGCCTCTTCTCCGAGCGTATGGGCATGCCCCCGATGCGCTACTACTCGCGCCTCAAAATCGAGGCCGCCCGTGCGATGCTCTCGAGCACGAACCTGCGGGTCCAAGAGATAGCCGACAAACTCGGCTACGAGAATCAGTTCAATTTTGCGCGTGCCTTCAAGCGCGTGTCCGGGATGGCGCCAACCGAATACCGCGCGACCTGCCTGCAACGTCCCGATTTCCTGGTAGCTAGGCAAAAATGAATTGCTAACGTAAAGCGCAGGATTATATTGACATGTACCCCCTGGCGGAGTATCGGCGGCAGGGCTTGTGCCCGTTTTTCTTAGGAGGGCACGAGGCTTGCTACCGATAGCCCGCCTCGAGGGAAAACTATATAGCGCAGCGCTTGGCGTTGAGGCTGGTTTTACGCTTATACTTGTGACCGAAGGAGGGAGAAGGCATGGGCTTTGTCTGTGAGAACGAGATCGAGATACGCGGGGGCGAGGATAGTGACCGGCGAAAGGCCGCCGCCCTACTCCTCGCACTAGACATCGTCGATGATGATTCGCAGTCGCTGAAGGAAAGGCCCGACGTCCTAGAGCTGCGATTCCAGAGCATCGACGGCTTGCCCGAGGAAGAGGCCATGGCCCTCGTCGAACAGTTCCCTGGCGTCGCAGTCTCCCTCGTCTACTTTTCGAAGGACGGCGAGTTTTTCGGCTATGCCCGTTCTGGGGCGGGCAGCTCCGATTGCGCGGCTGACAGCGCCGACCTTGACGAGAAGGATCTCGACGAGCTGGGCCGAAGCTTCAACGGCGACGGCATAGCCTTCGTTCGAGAGCGCTTTGGGGTCAAGAAATAGGAAGGCCAGGGCCTATCGATGTCTTCTATATAATACACAATACAAGCAGACCCTGGACATAATACTTTCTAAATCGCACGTGCCAAGTAGGATTTAAAAACTCAAAATTGACTATAGAGCCTCTTTCAAAAAACAGTGGCTTCCAAGGAACGTAGTCGCGTAACCAAGTAAGTTAGAGGCTCCTTGGGCAGGACAAGGCACAGAACGACCCATTTCTAGCTGCATAATCGTTGGGAATGTC